>Ga0208272_100403_pt1 | contig 16435 bp, 12 predicted proteins | sample LakWasM129_HOW14_2_FD_183939 | JGI IMG/M metagenome (GOLD analysis project Ga0208272, IMG submission 183939) | Freshwater sediment methanotrophic microbial communities from Lake Washington under simulated oxygen tension - Sediment Metagenome... | ecosystem: Environmental > Aquatic > Freshwater >... | reverse complement strand
TGTTGCCTTGGAGCCTTTGGTCGAGAATCGCAACGCCGCGTCTTCCCCGGAATCGCGGGCGGTGCTCAAGTTTCTCGTGCTCCAGCAGTCCCGTGACAACCTGCGCCGTTATCTCGCGGTTTCGCGGCTGCCGGCCGTGCAGACCGTGCTCAAGACGGCCGAGCTGACCACGACGCAGCGTTTTGTGCCCGCGAACCGGCCCGGCGGCCAGCCGCTTGACGCCGTGATTTTGCTGACGGCGTATCTCTGGCAGACGGAGCATCTCTCCGCCGCGCTGCAGCGCGAGGTCCGCGCCCTGGCGGAAACGGCGGTGGCCAGCGGGCAGATGGGCGCGCTCGAGGACTTCTATCTTGATATCCTGACACTCGGCCAGCGGCTCAACTGGGTGCAGCTTTCCGAATTGCTGCGCACGACCGGCAGCCTCGGCACCGTCGGGCAGTTCGCCCACCTGGCGCGCATCGCGCCCGAGCACCTGCCCGTCATCTACACCGCGGCCCTGATGACGCGGTCGGCGGACTCCGTCGCGCATTACCTGATCACCTTCGGCCGACCGGGGGCGGAGCAGCTCCAGCTGGCGCTGTCTTTCGGCCAGGGCGCCATCGAGCAGCTCGTCAAGCGCCAGGTGCCGGTCACGCACGGCGCCGGGCCGGAATTTGAATTCGGCGCGGCCTTTGCGTTGCGGCATCCCGAACTGGCGCTGCTCGGCAAATATGTGGCGTTCCTTGGCGGCATTTTCCTGCTCTTGCGCGCGGTCGATCGCGGGCTCTTCTTCTCCGTGGAGTCGGCGCTGCGCGGGGCCTTCCCCCGCATGGGCAGCGGGATCATCGCCGTCATCCTCACCTTCATCTTCTTCGTTTTCTCGGAGCCGTTCCTGCTCAAGGCCGCACCGGTTTCCGAATACACCCTCAAACTCACCATTCCCATCGTCGGCGCCGCCGTGGCACCGGCCACCTCGGCTTCAACTCCACCCACCACCATGGACATCTCCACCATCCTCACCATCACCATCTTCGCTGCCATCCAGCTGGGCGTGTATGTCATCTGCCTCCTGAAGATCTCCGAGGTCTCCCGGCAGGCGGTGCCCGCGCCGACCAAACTGAAGCTCATGGAGAACGAGGAGAACCTCTTCGACGGCGGCCTCTACATCGGCATCGCCGGCACCGCCACGGCGCTCGTGCTGCAAGTGTTGCACCTCATCGACGCCAACCTCCTTGCGGCGTATTCCTCGAATCTTTTCGGCATCGTCTGCGTGGCCCTCGTGAAGATCCGCCACGTCCGGCCCTACAAGCGCCAGCTCATCCTGGAAATCCAGCAGAACCCGGCGGCCTGAGGAAGCGGCATCATGAACAAGACCCTCCTCCTGATCATGTGCGACTTCATGTTGCTCAACCTCCTGGCGCTCACCCGCTGGGAAAAGGCGGAGCCGTCGCACACGCAGCTCGAGACCGCCGCGCCGCGCGCCGCGGTGAACGCCCCCGCCGTCAACGCCGACATGGTCGAGCTCATGCGCATTTCCCTCGAGGACGAGAAGGCGTCGCGCGAGCAGCTCGCCGCCCAGCTCTCCTCCGCCCAGGGCTCGCTGTCGGAGCGGGAAAAGAACCTTGCCGCCCTCGAAAAGCAGAAAAGCCAGCTGCAAAGCACCCTCGTCGCCACCCAGTCGAGTGCCCGCGAGCTCGAACAGCGCTACACCGCCACCGCGCAGGAGGCCACGATGTCCAAGGAACAACTGGCCAAGATGCAGCGCGAACTGGAGGAGCGGAAGGCGGAGGCCGAGCGCCAGAAGGCCGAACTCGCCCGCATGGAGCGCCAGAACACCGAGGCCCGCCAGCGCATCGAGAATCTCAACGTCGCCGTGCGCGTCGCCGAGCAGGAGAAGCAGCTCATCGCCCAGAACCTCACCGAGGCCAAGCAGCAGGTCGAGGCCGAGCGGCTCGAGCGCGCCAAGGTGCAGGAGCAGACCACCCAGCTGGCGCAGGGCGTCGGCCAGCTCGCGGAGAAATCCGGCGAACTCAGCAAGGAGATCCGCGACAATCGCCCGATCAACACCAACCTCATCTTTTCCGAATTCCTCGCCAACCGCGTGCAGACCAAGCTGACCGCCCGCCGCCCCGGCCTCTTCAGCCCGACCGTGAAGGACAAGGCGGCGTCCACCATCCTGATCAGCGATGGTAACAAGGTTTACGCCCTGATGCACCTGAGCGACACGCCGTTCATCCTCACCGAGGTGCCGATGGATTACGACCAGATCAGCGGCCAGCTGTTGCGCGGCTCGTTCAACGCTCCGATCACCGAGCTGCAGTTTCTGCAGCTGGACCCGCGCGTGGTGGTGGCGCCGATCGACGGCTCGCTCGCCGCGCTGATGGGCGCCAAGATCTACCAGCTGGCGAAGGAGCCGTTCAAATTCCCCGAAGCGGTGCTGGTCCGCGCCGACGACGGCCGCTACGGCGACACGCCCTTCCGGCTCGACCCCACGAATTCCAGCTACGTGAAGCTCGACAACCGGATCACGACGCGGCTGTTCGGCGAGATCGCCCCGAAGCGCGGCGACTTGGTGTTCAGCAAGACCGCCGAGTTGATCGGCATCATGGTGAACAACGACTATTGCGCCGTCCTCGGCAATTTCACGCCGGCTTACACTCTGAAGACCGGCGACAACCCCGAGCCCAAGACCAGCACGATCCTCGGCGAAGCCTACACCCGCTGGACGCGTTTGCCCGCGCGGCTGCAGTGAGCGCAAGAAACATAGGAGCGCAGTCTTGCTGCGCCCTTGTTGGGAATGGGCCTGATTGGGCGCAGCAAGACTGCGCCCCTACGAATTCATGCCATGACGATGTGGACACGCGCGCTGATTCCGGCCAATTAAAGGCGTGCTCCCCGGATTGCTCGACAGTTTCGGCCTGAACGACCCGCTGACCTACTTGGTGGTGTTTCTCGGCGTGTCGCTGCTGATGCTGTGGCGGTTGGAGGCGATGCTCGACCACGGCCTCGAAGGCACGGCGCTGGGCACGCTCATCATGCCCTATTGCTCGGGCCTGGGTAACCTGATCTTCGTCGCCATCATGGTGGCGCGCGACGGGGCGCCCGGCGAGGTGATGACCAACTGTCTCGTCAACAACGTCACCAACCTGACCCTGCTGCTCGGGCTGCCGGCGGTTTTCTGGGGCTTGCAAGTGCTGGCGGTCACAGGCGGCAAGGGGAAGAAGCCGTCCAAATCGGCCAAGCCGGCCAAACCCGCGAAGGGTGGGGGCGGCGGCACCGAGGGACAGCTCAACCGCCTCTCGCTCCTGCTCACCCTCGTGGCGGTGCTGTTCTTCACCGGCGCCGTGTGGGCGCTCGGCCGCGACGGCCAGCTCGACCGCAACGACGGCTTCATGCTCATCGGGCTTTTCCTGTTCTGGCAGTGCTTCCAGGTGTTCGACGTGCTCAAGCACAACATCCGCGCGCGTGTCTCCTTCGGCGTGATGTTCTATGTCGACGCGCTGCTGGTGATCGCGTGCGCCTACGCGCTGTATGAATCCATCGACTGGCTCGTCGCGTGGCTGTCGGCCCAGCAGGGCGGGTTTTTCAGCGGCGCCCATCTCGGGTGGCTGACGGGCTGGCTGATGGTGCTGCCCAACGCGGTGCTCGCGCTCTACTGGGGCTGGAAACGCCGCGCGGACGTCGTCTACACCTCGCAGGTCGGCGACGGGCATATCTGCATTCCGCTTTGCCTGGGGCTGTTCGCCTTGTTCAAGCCGCTGCCGGTGACCGGATTCTTCGAGACCGGCCTGCTCATTCTGTTCGGTTCCGTCGCGGTGCATGGCACGCTGCTGCTCACGACGGGCGGGCTGCCCCGCTGGGCCGGCGCCGTGCTGACGCTCGCCTACGGCTGGTTCGTCTGGCAGGGGCTGCTGGCGTAGAAGGGCGCAGACTTGCTGCGCCCTTCGCGCCGGACATCACCTTCGTGGGCGCAGCAAGACTGCGCCCCTACCGCCGATGCGATCCTCGGCTTCCTATTCCAGCGGATCGTTGCGGAACAGCTCGCTCAACTGCGCGAATGGTTTTTGCGCCTCCCGCCAGAGCGGATCCTGCCGGATGTCGGCCATGGACTTCGTCGTGTGGTTGCAGAAAAGATAGCTGGCGGGTCCGAGCCGGATGCAGGCGTCGAAACCCGTGCCGGCGGCGTCGTGCACGAAGGCGAAATCGCCCACCGCCAGGTGCTGCTGTTCGAGCTCCGCGCGCAGCGGCACCATGTCGTCCTTGAACTTGCGCTGGTAGGTCTCCGCGCGCGGCCCGGAGTAGGCGAGGATGGCGCCCTGCTCGGCCGTCACCTTCACCAGCACCCACTCGTCGAAGACCGGCTTGTTGTAGAGCGCGTTCATCCGCCCGAGGGCGGGAATGATGGCGGTGCGGGCGTCGGCGAGATTCATGGGAGGGAGAATTTTCAGTGTTCCGGGGACGTGGCCAGAATATTGTGCGGGCGGGAAGGGCTTTGGTTCCCACCGCAGCCTCCTCGGGCGCAAAGTTACGAAGCTTTTATTTCCGGACGAACGGGGGTAAAGTAGGCCCGGCATGAACGCCCTGCTGCTCTATCCCGCCTTTCCCGACACCTTCTGGAGTTTCAAGCATGCCCTGAAGTTTGTCCGGAAGCGGGCCTCGCTGCCGCCGCTGGGCCTGCTGACGGTCGCCGCCCTGCTGCCCCCGGAGTGGGAGAAGCGGCTGGTCGACCTCAATGTGCGCCCGCTCACCGCGCGGGATCTGGCGTGGGCCGACCTCGTGTGTCTCAGCGCCATGATCGTCCAGCGCCCCTCGGCGCAGGACCTGATCGCGCGCTGCCGGGCGGCGGGGAAGCTCATCGTGGCCGGCGGGCCGTTGTTCACCAGCGAGCACGCGCAGTTCCCCGACGTCGACCATTTCGTGCTGAACGAGGCCGAGCTGACCCTGCCCGGATTCCTAGCGGATTTCGCCCGCGGCTGCGCCCGGCGCGTCTACGCCACCACGGAGTTTGCCGACGTCCGGCAGACGCCGGTGCCGCTCTGGGAACTCGCGGACCTGCGGGCCTACGCCTCGATGAGCCTCCAATACTCGCGCGGCTGCCCGTTCGACTGCGAGTTTTGCGACGTGACCGTGAAATTCGGCCACCGCCCCCGCACCAAATCCGCCGCGCAGATCATTGCCGAACTCGATGCGCTTTACCGGCAGGGCTGGCGCCGGCAGGTGTTCTTCGTCGACGACAACCTCATCGGCAACAAGCTCGCTTTGCGAAACGAACTGCTGCCGGCGCTGATCCAGTGGCAGCAAAGCCGGCACGGGCTGCCCTTCTACACTGAGGCGTCCATCAATCTGGCGGACGATCCGGATTTGATGCGGCTGATGGCCGACGCGGGTTTCGACGGGGTCTTCATTGGCATCGAGACGCCGGATGAATCGAGCCTCGTCGAGTGCAACAAGCGCCAGAACCAGCGGCGCGACCTGGTGGCCGATGTGCAGCGCATCCAGCGCGCCGGTCTGCAGGTGCAGGGCGGCTTCATCGTCGGTTTTGACAGCGACACGCCGTCGATCTTCCAGCGGCAGGTGGATTTTATCCAGCGGAGCGGCATTGTGACGGCTATGGTCGGGCTCCTCAACGCCCTGCCCGACACCCGGCTCCATGCCCGGATGAAGCGCGAGGGCCGGCTGCTCGGTCGGTCGACCGGCGACAACGTCGATGGCACGACCAATTTCGTGTCGCGCATGGACGCCCAGGCGCTGCGCGAGGGCTACCAACGCATCCTGCGGCACATCTATGCCCCCGGACCGTATTACCAGCGCGTCCGCACCTTTCTCCGCGAATACCGGCGGCCGAGGATTTCGGCCCGCCTCAACTGGTCGCAAGTGCTCGCCTTTTTCCACTCCAGCGTCCGGCTCGGCGTGTTTGGTCGCGAGCGGTTTCATTACTGGCGTTTGCTGGCCTGGACACTTTTCCACCGGCCGCGCCACATGCCGCTGGCCGTGACCCTCGCGATTTACGGTCATCATTTCCGCAAATGCAGCGCGGCGCTCCTCCGCTGACGGCGGCGCCGTTATCGGTGTAACGTGATCCAGGATTGCGCCCCGGATGAACGGGAAGCAAGGTCGGCGGGTCATGATCACCCCTGTTTCTACCCTCGGGCGGGTGCTCCTCGCCCTGTTGGCGGTTGGTTCCACGGCGGCGGCGGAGCCGGCCTGGCGGCCGCTCTTCAACGGCAAGGATCTCACCGGCTGGTCGGGCTGGCTGGGCCAGCCGCATGCGAGCCTCGACCTGCCCGGCGAACCCAAGGACGCGAAGGGCAACTACACCCGGCCGCTCGGTGCGGACCGCGAACCGTTCAACGTCTTCACCGTGGTCACGACCGATGGCCGGCCGGCGATCCGAATCTCGGGCCAGATCTTCGGTGAACTGCGCACGCAAGAATCCTTCACGAATTATCACCTGCGCCTGCAGTTCAAGTGGGGCGAAAAGAAGTGGCCGCCGCGGGACAAGCACGCCACGCCGCGCGACAGCGGGCTGCTTTACCATGTGCACGCCGTGCCGGGAGCCGAGGGTCGCACCTGGGCCCGGTCCATCGAACTGCAGATTCAGGAGCACGACGTGGGCGACCTTTACGCGGTCGGTTCGCAAATCTCCGTGCGATCGCGTTCGCGCCCGAACGCGCTCTCGCTCTACGACTATGATCCGTCGGGCGAGTGGCATGTCTTCTCCCAAGTGCCCGGCTCGTCCGGACGCTGCATCAAACAACCGGACAACGAAAAGCCGACGGGCGAGTGGAACACGGTCGAACTTGTCTGCCTCGGCGAAGACAGTCTGCACATCGTCAACGGCAAAGTGGTGATGCGCCTGCACGGCCCGCGCCGGATCGATGGTCCGCAGCCCGCCCCGGTGACCGCCGGCCCCATCCTCCTCCAATCCGAGGGCGCGGAGATTTTCTATCGCGACATCGAAGTCCGCCCGATCACCGAGATCCCGGCGGAATTCGCGGAGAAGTGAGCGCGGGCGCGGCCCGTTTCCTGGTCGTTTTTGTAGGCGGGGTGCCCTCACCCCGCGAGGCATTGGCATCGAATGTGAAAACCCGCGGGGTGAGGGCACCCCGCCTACAAATTTACTGTGACCAAAGGTGAATCTAAACACGACGGAGAGTTCCCTCCGCCTGATTTCCATTCGACAGCCGCTTCAGGCCGAATCAATCTGCGCCTGCTCACCCCCTCTATGAAAATCCCCGTTACCTCCGCGTTTGGATTCGTTGTCGTTCTGTCCGCTGCGCTGCAAGGCGCGCCCGATCCGCACTGGCTCGGCCATGATCGCGAGCGGCCGTTGCCGCCGGTGGTCAACCCGGGCACCGCCAGTTCGCAGGAGCAGCCGGGTGTGCCGCCGTCGGACGCGACGGTGCTGTTCGACGGCAAGGACACCGCGGCGTGGGTGGCGATGGACGGCAGCCCGACCAAATGGATCGCCAAGGACGGCGCGCTCGAATGCGTCCCGGGCAGCGGCTACGTGCGCACGCTCCAGTCCTTCGGCGACTGCCAGCTGCATGTCGAGTGGGCGGCGCCCAATCCACCGCACGGCGACAGCCAGGGGCGCGGCAACAGCGGCGTGTTTTTCGGCGTCGATCGCTATGAGGTCCAGGTGCTGGATTCCTACGGGAACAAGACGTATGCGGACGGCTCCGCCGCCTCGGCCTACGGGCAATATCCCCCGCTCGTGAATGCCTCGCGGCCCCCGGGCCAGTGGCAGACCTACGACATCGTCTGGACCGCGCCGCGTTTCGACGAGGAGGGAAACCTTATCCGCAAGGCGCGCGAAACCGTTTTCCACAACGGCGTGCTCGTGCAGAACAACGTGGAACTGACCGGCCCGACGGGCTGGATCGGCCGCGCGCCCTATAAGGCGCACCCCGAGCGCCTGCCGATCGCCTTCCAAGACCACGGCAATCCCGTCCGTTTTCGCAACATCTGGGTGCGCGAGCTGGGCCACCACCGCCACAAGGAATTCATGCTGTCCGATGCCGTGCTCGAGAGCTACGTCGGCGACTACCCGCGCGGCAAGGATGTCACCACGGTCCGTCGCTTGCCGGATGGGCTCCTGGCCATGCATTTCGCCGGCGCCGACTTGGTGCTACACGCCGCATCCCCGACGAAGTTCTATGCGCTGACGACGGACGTGCAGGTCGAGTTCGACCCGACCGCCACGCCGAAGAAGATCAAGGTCACCGTCGGCGAAGACTGAGGGTGCAGCGAAGTCGGACCGTAGGGGCGCAGTCTTGCTGCGCCCACTTGGGCTGCTCTTTCGAGGGGCGCAGCAAGACTGAACCCCTACAATGCAATTGCGGATTCTGGATAAGTCCCGAAGGTATCATGGCATGACGGAGCCAACACCACGCGATGCTCCCCGCGACAAGCCGGCCGCCGCCAACCCGGCTCCGTCAGGCGCGGCGAGCGTTCCGCCTCTTGGCGAACCGGTGCCGGTGGACCAGCTGAGTCCCGAGGAGCAGATGGCGCTCTTTGAGAAGGAGCTGAAGGAGAAGGACTGGGGGCACCAGCCCTGTTGACGGGGGCGGGGACCGCGATTATCCTCGGCCCGTTCTTCGCCACCACTGACAGCATCCCCCATGTCTGCTTCCCCTGCTGACGCCACCCCTGCCTCGCCTTTGCCCGCACCCGCGGCTTCCGATCGCGAAGCCGAATGGCTCGCCAAAACCTACCAACCAGCCGCCACCAATCTCACGGTCCGTGCCGTCATCGTGGGTATGTTGATCGGTGCGGCGATGTGCCTCTCGAACCTCTACGTGTTTTTCAAGACGGGCTGGAGCATGGGCGTCACGCTCACGGCGTGCATTCTGGCGTTCGGTTCGTTTCAGCTGCTGCAGGCGCTCCGGATCGTGAAGAAACCCCTCGGCGTGCTCGAAAACAACGCCCTGACCACCGTGGCCTCGGGCGCGGGCTACATGACGGGCGGCGGTAACATGGCGGCGTTCGGCGCGCTGCTGATGGTCACGACCTTTCGCCCCGAGCCGCTGCCGATGATCGCGTGGTTCGCGCTGATCGCCGCGCTCGGTGTTTTCGCGGCGATTCCGATCAAGCGCCAGCTCATCAATCAGGAAGGGCTCGCGTTTCCCACCGGCACAGCCACGGCCGCGACCATCAAGTCGATCCATGACGCCGCGGCCGGCGGTGGCGCCAGCAAGGCCACCTGGCTTGCGGGTTCGGCGGTGTTCGCTGCCATCATCACTCTGCTCCGTGATGCGTGGCATGTCATTCCCGCCACCTTCGGGGTGCCGGTCATGCTCGCCGGCCGCGCGCTGGCGGATTGGACGCTTTCGTTCAAGGCCGAGGTCGTGCTCATCGGCGGCGGTGCGTTGATGAGTTTCAAGACCGGCTGGTCGCTGCTGCTTGGCGGCGTGCTCACTTACGCGGTGCTGGCGCCCGCGCTGGTGGCCAAGGGCATTGTCACGACGGTGAGCTACAAAGCCATCGTGGCGTGGACGCTCTGGCCGGGCGCCGCCATTTTGGTCGCCTCCGGCATCACGTCATTCGCCATCGACTACAAGAGCGTGGCGCGGTCCTTCACCGGATTGGCGCGCGTCCTTGGTCGGGGCAACGGGAAGTCCGCCGAGAACGGCATCTCTGCCGTCGAGTGTCCGGAGTGGTGGTTTCCCATCGGCTTCGTCGTGCTGACGCCCGGCGTGGTCGCGCTCATGGTGTGGCTTTTCCAGATTCCGCTCTGGGCCGGACTCATCGCCGTGCCGCTTGCGGTGGTGATGGGCTTCGTCGCGGCGCGCGTCACGGGCGAGACCGACGTCACGCCCACCAAAGCCCTCGGGCCGGTCACGCAAATGCTCTTCGGTGTCATCACGCCCGGCAATCTCTCCGGCAACATCATGTCGGCGAACGTCACGGGCGGCATCGGCCTGCACGCCGCGGACCTGCTGACCACACTCAAGACCGGCTGGCTGCTCGGCGCCAAGCCGCGCCACCAGCTTTACGCGCAGTTGTTCGGTGTTGTAGCCGGCGCCATCGTGGTCGTGCCTGCCTTCAATTTGATTCTGCCTGACCCAACCGTGCTCGGCGGCGAGGCCTGGCCGGCGCCGTCATGCGTCGTGTGGGCCGGCGTGTCCAAGGCGTTTGCCGGCGGCATCGGCGCGTTGCACGAGACGTCGCGGGTTGCGATCGTGGTCGGGCTCGCGCTGGGCGTCGCCCTGGCCCTGTTGGAGAAATTCGCCCCGCGACGCGTGCGGCCGCTCCTGCCGTCGCCCTCGGGTCTCGGCATCGCCATGGTCGTGCCCGGCAGCAATTGCATCGCGATGTTCCTCGGCGCGGCGGTGGCCGAGTGGATGCGGCGGAAGTTTCCCGTGCTCGCGGAAAAGACGGTCGTGCCCGTGGCGTCCGGCTTCATCGCCGGCGAAAGCCTCATGGGCATCCTCATCGCGATGCTGATCGTCACCGGCGTGCTGGCGAAGTGAGGGCGACACACCTCGTCGCTACAACCTTCGCCAAGGCTATGGCTGACAGGTCGCGCGACCCCTCTTGCTAGAGGGGATTTTGGAGGCCGTTGATCAGGGTCCCCTAGGGGGGCAGATCCATGCAATCGGAGGTCACCACGAAACACACTAAATACACCAAAAGAATACCATCGGGACTACGCCCATACCGCGTATGATAATGAATGAATCTTCAGTCCATCACGCGTGCCTGAAGTATCCCGGCTTCTTCAGACAAACGACGCCGAGCAGAATTGGGGTGAGGAGCATGATGTCGTTCATGGGGATACCTTTCTTCCGCCGAACGCTTCAGCCTAGCCACGCCGCGTCTGCGGCGTCAGCTGTGGCGGTTGGTTGGCTTTTCTATTTCTTGGCTTCATCCAATAGGGGAATATTTCCCATGCTCATCAAGGCCCTCTCGGTCGCGGGGCCGTTTTTCTGGAGCCACGCGCCCATCTCGCCTCCGATCTGTTTGCCATACTTTCGGTGGGAATAAACGACCGACACGCCAACCCCATCGACGATCTTAAATCGTGCAAAGGCCGCTTCGATGAATTCGGGCTGACCCAACAACACCACGATAAGATATTCGGCCGGCTTTGTGGGAGTTCGGGGCACCGAGTCTGTCCTTAGGACCTTTGCTCCATGGGCTTTGTAATTTTCGAGCACCGAATTCGCGGCTGCGGCAAGTCCATCTCCATTCTTCACGCTACGGTAATAATTTATGGTCACCATGTCTGACCAACTCTTCAGGTCCCCCTGCCCCTGGGGAGTGAACTCGTGCTGCTCGCCTTGTGCCCAGCGATGGAGATATTGCACATCGGAAAACGTCACCGCGTCCTTTCCGATCTTGCCTGGCTTGGTTGCAAAGCCAACGGCGCTGCCGAGGGCGATCACTGATGTAACAAGGGCAGTTCTGAATAAGGACGGCATAGAGTGTGTTTATTGCCCAATCGCCTCAGATCAGCCACGTCCGCCGGGCGTGGCGGCCGTTTCTTTCTTGTCCGCCGTAGCCTTGGCGAAGGCGGATGAATATCTGTGCCATGTTGAGCGCAGGCGTAATCATCGATGAAAGGGAGATCAATGGCGTTGCTGCTGTGGCTGCTTGTTAGGCTCTTGCTTGGCTTCTGCAATCGTTGTCGTGCGCGGCGCTCAATCGCACATGGAAATAGTGCACGTTCTTTTCCAATCGCTTCTTTCTTCCGCCGGTCGACGTTAGCGACAGCACATGCTGGGCTTCTTGCTCAAGTCCCAGAAGCAGTGCAACGACATCACTGCCGGGCTGCGCTAAACTTATATCCCGACTGGCCTTCAACAGCGCATAGATATTGTGATCTCTTGGGTCTGCGCACGCCTCCTGAAACGCGGACTCTGCGTTGCGAATTAACGCCGAGATTTTCTCTTTCGCAATGGGCACAGTGAGGAAGCGTGGATTGTTGCATAACGCCATCAGTCAGCCACGCGCGAAGCGGGTTGTGCTGTGATGATCTGGTTGGCCGCTTCTGGAGGCTCGATGGGAATCATCAGCGACAATCCGCAGCTGGGACAAATCATAGGAATATGGCTCCAGAAATGCGGGAACTTCTCGGTGACGTCCTTGCGGCATGAAAAGCAGAGCAACGGACCAACCTTCCGATCCTTCGCTGGCACATCTCGAATGGCTCCCGCTGGAAACTGTCCCAACCACTTCTTCGAGCGTGGCTCGTAGCAAAGCACGGTCTCGACCTCCAGATCTTCGGCATCATCGCTCTGATCCCAGAATACCAACCGCATCCCTTCTTGAAGCCGAATGCGATGAAAGGAGAGATCACTGAGCGTGATGTAGCTATCCAGAATCAGGCAACAGCTCTGGTCTTCTTGGGTGATGCCATTGAAATCGGCTGCGATACGCGGATACATGCTCTTCAGGCCAACAGTGTTATTCAGATTCGTGATAAGACCTCAGCTTTAACAGGCCCGTGGAGGGGACGGGAGCAGAAAAGTCGTTGGGGCTCAAGGGCGGATGCGTTATTGGATCACACCTTGGGTTTGCGCGGCATCCGTGCAAAAGCCTCACTTTTTTCATCGGGCCACTTCATCCATGAAGCATGGCTCGATTTCTTTTTGCCCGACACACCCCGTCGCTGTCGCGTCACCCCTCTTCCTAGAGGGGACCCAAGAACGAACCGATGCAGTCTCGAATCCCCAACGGTATATCGCGACCTGACAAAGTCCCGTCGCGTCCCGACCAACCGGGGAACTGCGCGGCGGCGAGTGCCGGCCCTACAAAAACGAAAATCACCCGCGGCGGATTTCGGAGCCTTTGAAGCGGATGATCGTGCGATAAACCTTCTTCACGCGGCAGGTGATCTTGCCGGTCGTCAGGTCCACGGACTCGGGGATCTCGATGCGGTGCACGTCGACGACGGCGTGGTAGCCGCGCTCGGAAAAGATGTCGATGAGCATGGCGAGGGCCTCGGGCTCGTGCAGCGCCGGGTCCTCGCTGTTGATGTTGGAGTGGCCGGAGAGGGCGTGCCGGGTGATGATCGGCATCATCCGTTTCTCGATGAGCGTGACGACGCGCTGGAAGAGCTCGGGATAGTTGAGCTCGTAGCTGTCGAGGCGCTTGACGAGTTCCTGGCGGGCGTGGACGACAATCTCGCTCGCGAGCGGCAGCATCCGCAGGCGGTCGTAGGTGCGCGGGTCGAGCTCGAGCGAGCTTTGATACTCGAGTTCCTCGACGATGTTCTGCTCGACCTCGGCGAAGGTGCCCTGCGCGTTGATCAGGTGGTAATGGAAGATGTCCTTGAGGGAGAGCAGGGCGTCCCAGGTCTGCTCCTTGAAGACGCGGTAGCGGCGGCGGGCGAGGTTCTCGTCGAAGTCGGTGACGCGCTCCTCCTGCAGCGTGCCCTGACCGGTGCGGCGGACCTCGTCGTTGTGGGCCTTGATCTCGCGACCGCGCTTGAGCTGGCGGCCGACGCTCTCCTTCTCGTCGACGAAGAGGACGATGATCTGCACGACGGGCTGGCGGAAGTGCATCGCCAGGGGCGTGCCGTAGAACTCGCGCCAGAGCTGCGTCATCTTCTCGTAAAGCATCTTCAGGCACTCGACCTGCATCTCGGTGCGCGGGAAGCCGTCGAGGATGACGCCGTCGCGGTATTCGGGCTTGAGGAGCTGGCGCAGGAGGACGGCGAGCACCTCGCGGTCGCCGATCATGTTGCCGGCGTCCTTGACGCGCTTCATCTCGGGCGTGTCGAGGAGGGAGCTCATCACGATGGGCGAGCAGGTGAGGCCGCGGGTCTTGGCGATGAAGGCGGTGTTGGTGCCCTTGCCGGCGCCGGGCGCGCCGCCGAGGAGGATGATCTCCTTGGGGAAGCGGAGATGCTCGCGGCCAAAGTGCGACTCGAGGTCGTCCCAGATCGGCTCGAAGATGATCCGCGCGTCCTTGATTTCCAGGTTGGGCGCCGGGGCGTGGGCCGCCGGCTGGGCGGGGGCGGAAGGCTTGGGAGTCTCGCTCATGTCAGGGTGGGCGCGAGCCTAGGCAGCGGCTTTCGCCCGAGGCGACAAAATTTGAGTCGGACGGTAAGGATTTCATCCTTTCGGCATAAACCTTGGAGGCGGGGTGCCCTGGTTATTTAGCCTCGCGCAATAAGGGTGGCAGAACATCGCACAAGGTAGGGCGGAGCGGCCCGCTCCGCCGCGGCGCACCGGGCCGGTGCGCCCTACCCGGCAGGCTAACGGGCGAAGCTCGATAGGATTCACCCGCCCTTGCGGGGGAGGACTTTCGTTGCGGTCTCCATCTGGCCGCGGGTGACGCCGAGCTGATTGATGAGCTTCAGCTCACGCCAGAGCTCCGCGCCGCTGACTTGGCCGCCCAGGAGCTGCTGGTAGCGTCCGACGGTGCGGCGGACCTCGGCGGCATCCTCGTTGAGGAACTCGATGCGGAAGCTCCGCGCGCCGAGGGCCACCATGCGTTCGGCGAACTCCGCGCCGGTCTGGGCCCGGGAGTTGTAGACGGTGTTGCGGCAGCCGGCATCGGCCTTGAGCGGGTGCTCGGCGCCGACGCGGTCGCGCAGGGCCACGCGGTGCGAATCGCAGGGCCGGCCGCAGTCGTGGTAATCCTTGCCGGTGGAGAGGAACGCGCAGAACACGCAATGCTCCATGTGAAACATCGGCATGTGCTGGTGCAGCGTGATGTCGAACCATGCGCCCGGGGCGACTTGCAGCAGGGCTTCGAGCTGGCTGATGTTCAGATCATAGGAGGCGGTCACGCGCTCGAGCCCGAGATCGTTGATGAAGTAATCCGCAGTGAGGGGATTGGCGACGTTGAGCGAGAAATCCCCGCGGCGGCGTTGCCCCGCGAAGAATTTCAGGTGGTCGTAATTGCGGACGAGGTAGCCGTCGGCCTCGCAGGAGAGCACCTGCTTGATGATCCACTCCTCGCCCGGCTTGAAGATGCGCGGAGCGGCGACCCAGATGGTCCCGCCTTCGCCCGGCTTCGGCGCGGCAAGGGAGCCACCGGCCGAAGGCATGCTGGCTTGCAGAGTGCGGAACTGTGCGACCGCGTCGCGGTAGTGCTTCGGGTTTTCGAATTCGCAGTAGATCGTGCGGGCGCCGGCGGACCACGCGGCCTCGAGCTGGTGCCGCTCGCGGATGACGACGATGAGCTCGGGGGTGGGTGTGGGTGGAGGGCTCACCTCCCGGTGGGCCGCGGCCGATCGGGAGATCGGCCCTCCAGAATTCAAGTCTGCGACCGAATTCAACGTCCACCGCTTCGGTGCGGTGCGCTGGGCATCGAGGTCGGTCACGACGCGGCGGCGCAGCTCGTTGAGTTCGCTGATGGGCAGAATCACCTCGCCTTCGAGGTGGTTGCGGAGTTCGCCGAGCTTGAACGGCGTGCCGCCGAGGCGGCCGAGCTGGTCGGTGAGGCGCTCCGTGGAGAGCGGCTGTTTCTCGGCGCGGGCGAGCGGCACCGTGGAGTCGGCCTGCGCGATGTGGCCCTCGCCGTCGCGGGCGATGAGCGTGAGCGGTGCGCCGGCGTGGCCGTGAACCTCCAGCGAGATTTCACGGCGGAAACGGATCTGGTCGCCCTCGAAGGTCGCGCGCACGCGGCGGTCGAGCGCGGGGTCGTTGGTCTTCCAGACGCGGTCGCCGACGTGGACGCGGGAGAAGTCGATGTCGCCCTCGCCGAAGCGCAGCACGGCGTCGCCGTGGCGCGAGTCGAGGTGGTAGATGCGGCCGCCTTCTTCCTTTTCGTCGGGGTGGCCGGCGTCGAACACGATGCCGTCGCCCGGCTTGGCCGGACCCTCGAGCTTGAGGGTGACGGTGCCGTTGAGGATGCGCGTGACGCGGCCGAGGTAGACGCCGCGTTTGGTGCCGAAGCGCGCGTGGGCGAGTTCCTGATTGTTGATGCCGCGGAACCAGCCCGGATAGAGCCCGCGCGAGAAGCCCATCTCGAGGTCGTAGCGGGCGGCAGCAGGATCGAAGGCGGATGTGGGCGGGGTGCCCTCACCTCGCGGGTTTGCAGCTGCGGGGTGGGGGCACCCCGCCTCCAAGTGAGCCATGACGGAATCGAGTGCCTGCCGGTAGACGCGGGTGATGTTGGCGACGTATTCGGCGCTCTTGAGGCGGCCCTCGATCTTCAGCGAGGCCACGCCGGAGCGCACGAGGTCGGGGAGGACGTCGAGACCGGAGAGGTCCTGCGGACTGAGCAGGTAGCGGCGGTCGCCGAGGTCGACCGTCTTGCCGTCGGCGACGAGTTCGTAAGGCATGCGGCAGGCTTGGGCGCATTCGCCGCGGTTGGCGGAGCGGCCGCCGAGCGACTCGCTGGTCAGGCACTGGCCCGAGTAGGCGACGCAGAGCGCGCCGTGCACGAAGACTTCGAGCGGCAGAGAGGTGCCGGCGGCGAGTTGCGCCTCGCGCATCGCGGCGACTTCCTTGAGGGAGTTTTCGCGGGCGAGCACGACGAGGTTGGCGCCGAGGTT
>Ga0208272_100400_pt1 | contig 16846 bp, 14 predicted proteins | sample LakWasM129_HOW14_2_FD_183939 | JGI IMG/M metagenome (GOLD analysis project Ga0208272, IMG submission 183939) | Freshwater sediment methanotrophic microbial communities from Lake Washington under simulated oxygen tension - Sediment Metagenome... | ecosystem: Environmental > Aquatic > Freshwater >... | reverse complement strand
GGCGAGATCGTCGCTCGCGCCGACGCGGGAGAAAATGCGGTCGACCAAGCCGAGGCGGCAGGCCTTCGCGGGCACCCAGCAGCCGATCTGCGCCATGAGCGTGATGAGCGCCACCTGCCGGATGTAGGTGGATTTGCCTGCCATGTTCGGACCGGTGATGAGGAGAATCTGGGCGTCAGTCGCGGACAACGCGGTGTCGTTCGGCACGAAGGTGTAGCTGCCGGCGAGGCCAAGGCGTTCCTGTTTCATCATCTGCTCGACCACGGGATGGCGGCCGTCGGTGATCGAGAGAACTTCGCCCTCGTCGAGCGCGGGCTGGCAATAATCCCATTCGCGGGCGAGCACGGCCCAGCCGGCGAGCACGTCGAGTTCCGCGAGGGCGTCGGCCGTGCGGGTGAGAGCCATGGATTCGTCCAGCACCGCACTGACGAGAGTGCCGAAGAGTCCCAGCTCGCGGGCGAGGGATTTCTCCTCGGCGGAAAAGATTTCCTTTTCCTTCAGCTTGAGCTCCTCGGTGACGTAGCGCTCGCCGCCGACCGTTGTCTGTTTGCGGATGTAGTCGGCGGGCACGTTGGCGAGGTTCGCTTTGGTGACCTCGATGTAATAGCCGAAGACGGAGGTGAAGCGCACCTTGAGGCTCTTGATGCCGGAGCGCTCCTGCTCCTTGCGCTCGAGCTCGGCGAGCCAGGATTTGTTGTCGGTCGTCAGGCTGCGCAAGCGGTCGAGTTCGGCGTCGTAGCCGGCGCGGATGTAATTGCCGTCCTGCAGGTCGTTGGGCAGTTCGTCAGCCAGGGCGCGGGTCAGCAAATCGCGCAACGCGGGCAGGTCGGAGAGCCGCTGGCGCATCGCGGCGATCTCGCCGTCGTGGCTGCCGATCAGGTGGGCGTCGAGCTGCTCGAGACAAGCCATGATGGCGGGCAACTGGGCAAGAGTGTCTTTCACGCCGCCAAGTTCACGTGGATTCCGGAGCCGGTTCTGGAGGCGGCCGAGGATGCGCGGAATGTCGCGGACCTTGTTGAGGAGTTCGCGCAACTGGGCGAGGTCGCTCGGTTGCGCGATGAACTCGCCGACGACGGTCTGGCGGCGGCAAATCTCCGGTAGATCGAGCGTCGGGGCGGCGAGCCACCGTTCCAACAGCCGCGAGCCCGCGGCGGTGGTGCTGCGATCGATGGCGCCGAGCAGGGAGGCTTCGCGGGTGCCGCGGGTGGATTGAAAGATCTCGAGATTGCGCAGCGTGGCGGGATCGAGCAGCAGCGTGCGCGTGCTGCGATATTCCTGCAGGGAGCGCAGATTTTCCGGTTTGGCGCAGAGATTTTCCGTGGCGTAATACACCACCGCGCCCGCGGCCCCGAGCGCGGGATGCCGGTTGGACAGGCCGAAGCCCTGCAGGTTGAGCACGCCGAGCGCGTCCATCACGGTTTTGGCGCCGCCGGTGATTTCGAAATGATAGCCGGGCAGTTCGGAGCACAACCGCGGGGCGCAGAACTGGTGCAGCGCGTGGATGGCGTGCGCGTCGTGCGGGGCGGCCTGCCAGCGGGCGAGTTCGCCCTCGATCAGCACGAGTTCCGCCGGATCGAGCGCGGTGAGGACGGGTAGCAGGTTCTCCGGATGCGGGTCGCTCGCGAGGCGGAATTCGCCGGTGGACAGATCCAGCCAGGCGGCGTGCAGGCCGGTCTTGTCGAGCGCGAGGGCGCAAAGGTAGTGGTTCTTCGCGGCGTCGAGCTGGCTGGCGGAGAGCGTCGTGCCCGGCGACAGGATGCGGGTCAGCTGGCGTTTGACGAGCTTGCCGGCCTTGGCGGGCTCGGCCTGGTCGCAAATGGCGACCTTCTTGCCGGCGGCGAGGAGCCGGGCCACGTAGGTGTCGGCCGCATGGTGCGGGATGCCGGCCATGGGCGTGTCCTGTCGCTTGGTCAGCGTGATGCCAAGCAGACGCGAGCCGATCTCGGCGTCGGTGAAGAACATCTCGTAGAAATCCCCGAGCCGGAACAGCAGCAACGTGTTCGCCGGGAGGCCGCGCTTGACCTCGAAATACTGCTGCATCATCGGCGTTAGCTTTTCGGAACTCATGAAGGATGGGGCACAGAGGTATTTGGAACGGGTGTGGGATGGCCACTCCAAAACAGCCCGGTTCCGTCGTCTTTAGCGTTGTCTCCCCGGACCTCCGTGTTCTCCGTGCGCTTGTGTTAAAACTGTCCCATGTTGACCTCGGCGGCGCCGGCAAGCCGCCCATGATCGTCCTGCACGGGATGCTGGGCTCGTCGCGCAACTGGCAGACGACCGGCCGCGACCTGGCGGAGCATTTCCACGTGTTCGCGCTTGACGCCCGCAACCATGGCAAGTCGCCGCACGCGCTGGAAATGAACTACCGGGTGCTGGCCGATGACATCATCGCCTGGATGGACGTTCACGGCCTGCTCAAAGCGGTGCTGGTCGGGCACAGCATGGGCGGCAAGACCGCGATGCTGCTGGCCTGCCGGCACCCGAACCGCGTCGAGCGGCTGGTGGTCGTGGACATCGCGCCCAAGGATTACTACTGGGTCGCACACCGCGGGGAATTTGCGGCGATGAACGAACTCGATCTCGCCAGCCTGCAATCGCGGCAGGAAGCCGAGATGCGCTTCGAGGCACGGGTGCCGAGCCACGGCATGCGAAAATTCCTCGCGACGAACTTGGAGCGCGCCGAGACCGGCGGCTGGCGCTGGGCCGTGAATCTGCCCGTGTTGACCGAGGCGCTGTCCGCCATGGAAAAGAACTGCCTGGCGCCCGACGACCACTATGCCGGCCCGGCGCTGTTCATCACCGGCGGCCGTTCCCAATATGTGCAGCCGGGCGACCACGCCGTCATCCGACGGCATTTCCCCAAGGCGCGGATCGAGGTCATCGCCGAATCGGGCCACAATCCGCACATGGACCAGCGCGAGAAGTTCGTCGGGTTGGTGGTCGGCAATTTGTAGGGCCGGCGCTTGCGCCGCGCCAGTCAGCCGAAGGTGGCATGCCGCAAGCGGCCGCCCTACAGACAAATCACGTCTCCGCGATCAGTGGCACGTTGTTCCGCATCGCGTTGGCCCGGCTGCGCTCGGCGGCGGGCAGCCACTTTCGCAGCTTCCACCGGCGATACATCAGGACGCCGCGCAACCACTCGTCCAGCGTCATGGCAATCCAGACTCCCACCAGCCCCCAGCCGAGGTGGAGACCGAGGAACCACGAGTTGGGCACCCAGAGCAGCCACATGCAGACGGCGCCGGTCTGAAGCGGGAAGCGCACATCGCCGGTGGCGCGCAGGGAATTGATGACAATGATATTGAAGACCCGGCCGATTTCCAAAATCACGCAGATGCGCAACAGCACCGTGCCGCCGTGGATGACCGCCGGGTCGCTGCTGAAAAGCCCGATGAGGTGCGGGGCCGCCAGCGCGATGACCACGACGCCCGACGCGCAGAGAATCAGGCCGGTGCGCAGACTGCGCAGCAACTGCTGGTAGGCCTGCTCGAACTCACCCGCGCCGATCAGCCGCCCGACCATGATCTCCGTGCCCAGGCCCAGTGACAGACTGAACAGAATGACGAGAGCCTGGATCTGCTGGCAGTAGGCCATCGTCGCCAGGCTGACCGCGCCCATCCGCGACACAAAACTGGTGACGAAGAGCAGGGCGATCCAATAGCTCAAGTTCTCACCGGCCGCCGGCAGCCCGATGTGCAAGATGCGACGGATGCGCTCGAACGGCAGGCGGAAGAAATCGGCCGCGCGCAGCCGGAGTCCGAGCCGGTAGCGCAGCAGGCAATGCAACGCGATGTTCGCCGCCACGCGGCTGAACACGCTGGAGAGCGCCACGCCCTCGACGCCGAGCTTTGGCAGGCCGAACAGACCGAATAGCAGCAGGCAGTTGCCGGCGATGTTGAGCAGATTCTGCCCGACGGTGACGAACATGACATCGCGTGTGTGGGCGTGCGCGCGCAAAGTGGCGCCGAGGGCGGTGTTGATGGCCTCGAGGAAAAGGCTGCCGCCCATCATGGTGAGGAAGGGCAGGGCATACACCATGAGCGTTTCCGGCAGCTGCATCAGGCGCAGGATCGGCACGGCCAAGAAATACACCACCAGGCTCGCCACCAGACCGATCCAGGTGTTCACACCGATGGCGGCGGTCGCGATGCCCTCCGCACCCTTGTGGTCGTCGGCGCCGAGGTGGTGGGTGATGACGACGCTGGTGCCGACGCCGATGAAGTTGAAGCAGATCAGCGCCACCACGATCAGGCGGTTCGCCACGCCCAGCGCGGCCACGGCGCCATCGGAAACATGGCTGACCATGAAGGTGTCCACCGTGCCGATGAGGATGCGCAGGCTCTGCTCGACAAAGATCGGCCACGCGATCGCCAGGAGGGTCAGCTTGACTGGGGAGGAAGGTTTCATCCGCGCAACCCGACCACACACAGGCAAGAGCCGCGGGAGTAAAGACGAAATCGGGACGTTGGAATAGGCATCAAGACTCGGAGGCCAACTGGAGGAGCGGCTTTATGCCGCGATGCATTCCCAGGATCGCGGCATAAAGCCGCTCCTACAAATCGGCCGCAGGAAGGCTACCGTTTCGACCACAGTCGCAGCGAAGTGAGCAGGAAATCCTCGAAGGCGGCGGCTTCGTTTAGGTTGAGGCGGAGGAGGCCGGCGTTGTGCTCGAGTTTCTCGATGGCGGCGGTGAGGGAGCGGCGCATCGACTCGTCGCCGGCCTTCAGGCGTTCCTGGGCGAAGGCGCGGGTGGTGTGCTCGAGCTCGATGAAAAGTTTCTGGCGGACGCCGTTGGCGATGCCGGTCTCGATGGCGACCTGCTCGTCATCGTCGATGTCCTCGGGCAGCTTGGCCTTCTGGGTCTTCCAGATGGTCTCGGTGGCGGCGGCGAGCACGGCGTTGAAGCGGGTGATCAGGCCGTAGACGCCCAAGACCTGGCTGGCGACGGCGCGTTTCTCGGTGATGCCGGCGGAGAGCTGCCCGAGCCATTCCGCATAGGCGGCCCGGGTGGATTTCCAGAGTTCGCGGGTGGCGTCGTCGGCATCGGCGAGGGCTTCGCTGATGGAGTCGGTGAAACGGAAATGCAGGCAGCGGCTCCGGATGGTCGGGAGCAGGGAATAGGGGCGCGTCGTGATGAGCAGGATCGTGGTGCTCGGCGTCGGTTCTTCGAGGGTCTTGAGGAAGATGTTGGCCGCGGCGGTGTTCATCCGGTCGGCCTCGTAGATGACGGCGACCTTGCGCGGGGAGACGTTGGCGGAGATCTGGATTTCCCCGATGAGTTCGCGGGTGGGCTCGGCGCCGATCTGGCGCATCTTGCCGGCGGGACGCAGGGCGTGGAAATCCGGATGCTGTTTCGGCGGGAAATACTGGCTGGGCTGGCGCGGATCGTTCAGGAGGCGGTCGGCGATGGCGTGGGCGACCGTGGCCAGCGTGCCGAGGTTCTCCCCGTGGAGGAGCAGGCTGTGCGCGAGGCGGCGACGCTCCAAGGCGCGCTCGATGACCGCGACGGTCGGCGTGCCGTCGAGGGCGGCGGGCCAGGGAAGGGGAGTGGCGGACATGCGTGAAGTCGGAAAATAGCGCGGGGTGAGGGCACCCCGCCCACAAAAGGCCTAGCCGAGGCGCTTCTTCACCTCGGACCAGATTTTCTTGTCGAGGGCGTCGGGCGACAGGGTGCCGTCGACCACGAGGACGCGATCCGGCCATTGCTTGGCCAGCAGGAGATAGCCCTCGCGCACCTTGTTGTAGAAGGAAATGTTCTGTCGCTCCATGCGGTCGGGCAGGCCGGAGGCGCGCTGGCGGATGCGGGCGAGGCTGACCTCCGTGGGCACGTCGATGACGATGGTGAGATCGGGCATCACGTTGCCGACGGCGAAGCGGTTGATCTCGCTCACCGGACCGGGGGCAAGGTTGCGGGCGATGCCTTGGTAAACCGTGGAGGAGTCCAGGTAACGGTCGCTCAGCACGACGGCACCGCGCTTGAGGGCGGGGGCGATGACCTCGCGCACCACCTGGGCGCGGGCGGCGGTGAAGAGCAGCAGCTCGGTCTCGGGGCACATCTCGTCGCCCTTGGAATTGTGGACAATGATGTTGCGGATCTGCTCGCCGATCTCCGTGCCACCGGGCTCGCGGGTGGCGACTACTTCGCGGCCGCTTTTCTGGAGCTGGGCCGCGAGACGGGTGATTTGCGTGGACTTGCCGCTGCCTTCGGAGCCTTCGAAGGAGATGAGCATGCCGACGGGTTTGGATTTGGTGGGCATCGGGAAAGGCTGGGACTCCAACGAACAAAGGATGCCGGCCCCGCGCAACCAGATTCATCCGCATCGGGCACGGGCCGGGCGCCGGAATTGACGTTGATTGCCCGGCGCAAACGCTTCAACACTGCCGGCACATGTCCTGCCTCTTTCCCTCCCTGTTCGGCGAATCCACCATCAACGTCTGGCACGTCTTCCTCACGACCGATCCGGTCGGGCAGGCCGTCATCGCGCTCCTCGCGGTGTTCAGCATCTTCGCGTGGGCCGTGATGATCGGAAAATATTCCGACCTGAAAAAGCTGCGCCAGCTCAACCTGCTGTTCGAGCGCAAGCTCGGCCAGGAGCGCCACGTGCTCGAACTGCCGGAGAATCTCCGCAACCGGCGCGACATTCCCTACGCCGACCTGCTGGCCGACGCGCTCGAGGCCTACTGGCGCGCCGCCGCCATCGGCAAGGAGAAGGGCGACGACCAGATGCGCTCGCGCCTGGAGCACGCCGAGAACGCCATCCAGCGCGCGCTGGCCCGCCAGTCGCTGCGCTACGAATCGAGCATGATCATCCTCGCCTCGCTCGTGTCCGGCGCGCCTTTCATGGGCCTCTTCGGCACGGTGTGGGGCATCATGGAGGCGTTCAGCGCGGTGTCGGTCATGCAGAGCGCCAGCATCCAGACGCTCGCCCCTGGCGTGTCGGCGGCGCTGCTCACGACCATTTCCGGCCTCGTGGTGGCGATCCCGTCGGTCTTCGGCTATAATATTCTGCTCGGCCACGTGAAGACCATGATCACGGAACTGGAAAACTACGCGAGCAACCTCGCCGACCGGATCGAGCTGGAGGCCAAGTAAGGCGCACGACCATGGCAAAGATTTTCCGCCGCCCCCGGCACCTGCATCCCGTCGCGGAGCTCAACATCACCAACATGGTGGATCTGGGCTTCACCCTGTTGATCATCTTCATGATCTCCACGCCGCTGATCCAGTCGGAGCAGACGATCCCGGTGAACCTGCCGTCGGAGGGCAAGAAGGCCCAGCAGCCGCCCGCCGACACCGAGTTCCGGGCGGTCTCGATCGACCGGGCGGGCAATTTCTATTTCGATTCCCGCCGCGTCAGCTTCGCCGAGCTTTCCAGCAATCTCGGAGCGCTGGCGGCCAAGCCCAAGCAGCCCGTCATCCGTATCCGCGCCGACCTGACGCTGCAATGGCAGCAGGTGGTGCGCGTGATGGACGAGATCAAGAAGCACAACCTCACCAAGATCACCTTCGATACCGAAGTTAAGTGATCCGATGCGCGCCAACTCCCCCAGTTCGATCGCCGTTTCGCTGACACTGCACGCCTTTGTCGCGGCCGTGATCTTCCTGACGACGTTCTATGTCGCCCGGCAGCAGGACAAGCCGCCGGTGATCTTCGAACTGGTGGCCGGCCCGCCCACGGCGCCGGACGAACTGGTGGCGCCGGCGCTGGGCAACTCGGCCAAGCCGGTGAAGCTAGAAGTGCCCAAAGTGAATCTGCCGCCGGAGCCGGAACCCGAGGTGCAGGAAGCGACGCCGCCCGAGAGTGTGCCCGTGCCGCCGAAGACGACGGTGAAGCCGAAGGCCGACACCTCCATCGTCAAGGACATGAAGAAAAGCCAGCGCATGTCCTACAAGGATTACCTGAAGAAGCACCCGACACCCAAGCCGTCGGCCAAGCCACCGACCCAGCGGACGGCCAACGTGCCGCGCATCGACGCGCAAGGCATCGCCAACGGCGTGCGCGGCGGTTCGACGGCCAACACCCGCGGCGGCGGTGGCGGCAAGGCGCTGACCCGTGAGGAACAGAGCGAACTCAACACCTATATTTCCTTTCTCCTGAGCGCCCTGAAGGAAGCCCACGAGCCGCCGCCCGGCGTGAGCGACACCTTGGAGGCCAAGGTGACTTTCGACATCACCGCGAATGGCGCCATCCTGTATCCCCGCATCACCAAGTCATCGGGTGACCGGGCGTTCGATCAATCCGTGATCGAGGCGTTCCGGCGGGTGAAGTCCATCGGCCCCACGCCCAACGGCAAACCTGATACCTGGACCGTCACGTTCCGGATGAAGGACGAGAACTGAGCGGTCCGGGCCGGAAATACCTGAATCCCGGTTGCCCCGAACCGGTTGCGCGCGCGCCATCTATGGGTAAATTGCATCCCGATGGGATGTGTGATAAAAAGTCCTTGCATTCGCGGGCCAAAACTTACTTTTAGGCCCTTCTTTGGCTTGGTTACGGGCTCTTAGCTCAGTTGGTAGAGCGCCTCAATGGCATTGAGGAGGTCAGCGGTTCGAACCCGCTAGGGTCCACCAGCCTTCGCCGTCGGAAAACGGAAGTGAAGGCTACCGTCCGAAGCTTCAACGTAGGATGGCATTTCATCGCCGCAAACGGTTGGAGGTTACGGCTGGCAGGCCAGTTTTTTCGATGCGAAGCGCAGATCAGGCTTCCTTGGCGTAATGCCGTTTCCTATGGTCTATGGTAAGACTCGCTGCAGGCTTGAGCAGCGCTGTGTTTCTGGCGAAATTCCCGGGGTGAACCCCAACCCCATTGGCCGTCGCGTCCTGCTGATCCTCATTTTGCTCGCACTGCCGGCCACCCGGCTCGCCGCCCAGAACGTGCTCCTCACGGACTACGACGACAAATACAATGTGGTGCTCCGGGCGCGGGGCAACCGCCCGGTGGTGAAGGTGAAGGAGAAACTCGTCATGGCGGACGGACGGCGCTTTGCGCTCAAACCGGTGAAGGAGTATCTGCCGGTGTTTGTCTCCGTGCGGAATCTTGAGGTGCAGACCAGTTACGTGGACATGAACGGCTCGTCGCTGAACCATGATTTCCATTTTCGCGCCTCGCTGGAAACCCCCTACCGGTTGGATGACGTGTTCGTCGTCCTGGAACTGGACACCGAGTCGGCAGGCAAGGTGCTCTTCCTTCAGGAGGTGGGCCAATTGGAGCCCGGCGATCCCAAGCTCATTGCGATCCGCGTGCCCCTGTCCTCCGGACTTGGGGCGGGGCGCTACTATTTCCACCTTTTCTCCCAAGGCATGGAGGTTCTCCAATCTGAGATTCCGCCCCTGCAGTGCGATCAGGCCTTGGATCGCATGATCGCGGCCCGGCTGCCGGCCGAACCGGATGCGGCGCCGCGGATTTTCATCGGCCCCGAGCCCGAATATCCGGCGGCAATGCTGAAGGCCAAAAGCGCGGGTGATGTGGTGGTCACGGTGCGCATCGGCGCCAACGGGCGGGTTTACGATCCGACGGTCAAGAGCGCAACGGACCCCGCGTTCGCCGAGGCCGCCCTCAAGGCCGTCAGACTGTGGCGCTTTGTGCCCAAGATGGCGCACGGCCGGCCGGTGGAAATAAAGGCGGATGTGCCCATCCATTTCACGCCGCCAACCAAACCGGCCCGAAATTCCTGAGCTCAGTTCGGGCCGTGCACGATAAGCGGCGGCTCGTCGTCGGTTGAAGCCGGTCCGACCACGACGGCCCGCCGGGCCATCTCCGCCCAGTAGCGCTCCTCCTGGTCGCGGCGCAGCGTCTGTCGGTATTCGACGTCGCCCACGAACAAAATGAAGAGGAACAGGACGCCCAGCATGACCTGGTGCAGGTAGAAAAACGCGACGCACGCCAACAGGGGAGCGAGAACCTTGCTGACCACGGCGGCCCACCAGGTCGCCCGCAGGTAGGGCAGCTTGAAGGCCAGCAGCGCGCGCAGAATCCGGCCGCCGTCCATCGGGAAGACCGGCAGGAGATTGAAGACCCCCATGACGAGGTTCCAAACCCAGAGCTGGTCCAGCAGTCCGGCGAACGAGTATTCGGGGATCTCCTCGGTCGGTATCAGTCCCCGCCAGGCCGCGGCGAAGAGCAGGGCCGCGAGCACAAAATTCACCGCCGGCCCGGCGATCGTGATCCACAGCTCGGCGGACGGCTGGCGCGGGATGTGGTCGAATTCCGCCATGCCGCCGATTGGGAGGAGCAGGATCCGCGGGACCTTCACGCCGTAACGTCGCGCGGTGAGCGAATGCCCGAGCTCGTGCAGTATGACGCAGACGAAAAACAGGACGATCAGGCCGACGCTCCACAGTAGGCCGGGCAATCCACCCTCGACCCAGCCCTCGTAACCGTAGTAAACAAGCAGCAGCAGAAAGCTCGCGTGCACCGCGAGCTGAATGCCGAAGACCCGAAACAAGTTAATTGACCAGCCTAGCATGGCGGGTAAGTAGAACCACCTTTGACCAAAGCGCTATTCATTTTGCACCGTAAAATCTGAGTCATGCCCGAAACCGCATCAGTTCCGCAAATTCTGGTCGTCGATGACGACACGGAGGTGCGCTATTCGCTCAACCGGGTGCTTTCATCGCGGCATTACAAGGTCGTCGAGGCGGCCAGCGGCGAGGAGGGCGTGGCGGCCGTGAAGCGGCAGCCGCCGGACGTCGTGCTGCTCGACAACCGCATGACGGGCATGACGGGACTGGAGACCCTGCAGCACATCCGCTCGGCGAATCCGAAACAGCTCGTCATCCTCATGACCGCCTACGGCACCGCGCAGACCGCGATCGAGGCGATGAAATACGGGGCGTTCGATTACGTCGTGAAGCCGTTCGATCCCGCCAAGGTGATCGCGCTGGTCGAAAGCGCCCTGAGCACGCAGGCCGACATCCGTTCCGCCGGCGGCGTGTTGCCGGTCATCAATTCGGAAGAGCACAAGGAAGGCATCGTCGGCACCTCCGGCCCGATGCAGCAGGTCTTCAAGGTCATCGGCCAGGTCGCCACCAGCGATGTGACGGTGATGATCACCGGCGAGAGCGGCACGGGCAAGGAGCTCGTCGCCCGCAGCATCCACCGGCACAGCCATCGCGGCAACAAACCCTTCGTCGCGGTCAACTGTTCGGCCATTCCGGAGAACCTGATCGAAAGCGAACTCTTCGGCCACGAGCGCGGCGCCTTCACCGGCGCCACGGCGCAACGCCTCGGCAAGTTCGAGGTCTGCGACGGCGGCACCATCTTCCTCGACGAGATCGGCGACATGACCGCCACCACGCAGACCAAGATCCTGCGCGTGCTCCAGGAAGGCGAAATCCAGCGCGTCGGCAGTTCCGAGACGCTCAAGGTCAACGTGCGCGTCATCGCCGCGACGAACAAGAACCTCGAAGAGCTGGTGAAGGAGAAGGAATTTCGCGAGGATCTCTACTACCGGCTGAATGTCGTGCGCCTGCGCCTGCCGCCGTTGCGCGAGCGGGTGGAAGACGTGCCGCAGATCGTCGACTTTTTCCTGCAAAACCTGGCCAAGGGCAAGAAGACCAAGGCCCGCAAGGTCTCGCCCGAAGCACTCGCCATTCTTTGCCGGCACAACTGGCCCGGCAACGTGCGCGAACTGGAGAACATGGTGTATCGCAGCGCCGTCATCGCGCAGGGCGACGCCATTCTGCCGAAGGATCTGCCCGAGGAAGTCCGGCAAAGCACGGCGGCCGGCACCCCGGCCGGACTCGAAGCGCTGTTCGACCAGTTGTATGCCCAGCTCAAGGTCACGAATCCCGACGACATGCTCGGTGCCGTGAAAGCTGCGTTGGAGTCACGCGAGGCGGCCGCCGCCGAACAGGCCGAGTCCGAGCCGCTCGCCGCCAAGTCGAAGAAGCCGGTCGCGAAGAAGAAGTAGGGCGTCTGAACCTGTAGGGCTGCCGCTTGCGGCACGCCGCCTGATTACACTGCGGCACGGCGCAAGCGCCGGCCCTACCTCCGCCCGACAATCCTCACCGGTCGCCGTAGCCCTTGGGCTGCTTTTGGTGCCAGCGCCAGGCTGTTTCGACGATGGGCTCGATGGTCTTGAACTTGGGCGTCCAATTCAGTTCGCGGCGGGCCTTGGCGGCGTCGGCGTAAAGCGCGGGCGGGTCGCCGGCGCGGCGCGGCGCGAAGTTGGCCGGCACCTTCAGGCCGGAGATTTTCTCGACCGCCTTGATCACTTCGAGCACGGAGGTCGGCGTGCCGGTGCCGAGGTTGTAGAAGAGCTGTGTGCCGGGGGCGGCGAGCTTGTCGAACACCGCGATGTGGGCGCGGCTGAGATCGTCGACGTGCACGTAGTCGCGCAGGCAGGTGCCGTCCGGCGTCGGGTAATCCGTGCCGAATACCTGCAGCGGTTTGCCCGTGCCCATGGCCGCCCAGATGGCGAGCGGTATGAGGTGGGTTTCGGGATCGTGATCCTCGCCGATGGCCGCGTCCTCGGCGGCGCCGGCGGCGTTGAAGTAACGGAAGGCGGCGAAGCTGAGCCCGTAGGCGTGGGCGAAGGCCTTGAGCATGTTCTCCACGTCGAGCTTCGTCTGCCCGTAAGGGTTGATCGGAGCCTGGGGCAGGTCCTCGGTCATCGGCATTTTCTGCGGCACGCCGTAGGTCGCGCAGGTGGACGAGAAGACGAATTTCTTCACGCCATGCTTCAGCATGACCTCGATCAGGGTGAGGGTGGCGGCGAAGTTGTTCTGGTAATACTTCAGCGGGTCGGTCACCGACTCGCCGACGTAGCAGTAGGCGGCGAAGTGCATCACCACGTCGATGCGCTCCGCGGCAAAGACGCGGTCGAGGGCCGCGGCGTCGGCCAGGCTGGCCTCGTGCAGCTTCACGCCGACGGGCAGGGCGGCGCGGTGGCCGTAGACGAAATTGTCGAGAACGACGGGCTCGTGGCCCGCCGCCAGCAATTGACGCACGCAATGACTTCCGATGTAGCCGGCTCCGCCGCAGACGAGAACTTTCATGTCCCAGACTTGTATTGCTTTTCGATTTCCGTTGGCTAGGCAAATCTGCTCCTTTCGAAAAACTCGCATGAAGCAAAGCCGCATCGTCATCACGGGCCTCGGGCTCACCGCTCCGAACGGCAACTCGCTGGCCGAGTTCCGCGCCAACCTGCTGAACGGCGTGTCGGGCATCACGACGATCGACGTGCGCTACATGGGCCGGCATCCGGCGGGCATGTGCACGTTTGACCCGTTGAAATATCAGAAGAAAAAGGATGTCCGGATCGGCACGCGGGTGGGCGGCATCAGCATCTACTGCGCCCGCGAGGCGCTCCTCGACAGCGGCGTGAATCTCGACACGCGCGACAAGAGCCGCGTCGGCATCTATCTCGGCATCACGGAGCATGGCAATGTCGAGACCGAGAACGAGGTCTACAACATCTCGCAGTTCAAATACGACACGAAATTCTGGACGCACCACCACAACCCCCGGACGGTGGCCAACAATCCCGCCGGCGAGGTGTCGATGAATCTCGGCATCACCGGACCGGCCTACACGATCGGCGCCGCCTGCGCCGCCGGCAACATGGGCCTGATCCACGCGGCGCAGATGCTGCGACTCGGGGAGATCGATTTGGCGCTCGGCGGCGGCGTCAGCGAGAGTCCGCAGACCTTCGGCATCTTCGCCGGTTTCAAGAGCCAGAACGCCCTGGCGGCCCATGAGGACCCGACGAAGGCCAGCCGGCCGTTCGACAAGGCACGCAATGGCATCGTCATTTCCGAGGGAGGCTGCATCTACACCCTCGAACGCCTCGAAGACGCCGTGGCGCGTGGGGCGAAGATTTACGGCGAGATCGCCGGGTATTGCGTGAACTCGGATGCCACGGACGCCGTGTTGCCCAATCCCGAACGGCAGGCCGAGTGCGTCCGCAAGGCCATCGCCCACGCCGGCATGACCATCGAGGACATCGACCTGGTCAACACCCACGCTACCTCGACCCCCTTGGGCGACATCCAGGAGTGCCAGGCCATCGCCGATGTTTTCAAGGGCCGGAGCACGCCGCCGCACATCAACAACACCAAGAGTTTCATCGGTCACGCCATGGGCGCCGCCGGGGCGCTGGAACTGGCCGGCAACCTGCCGAGCTTCGACGACCTGACTGTTCATCCCACCATCAATGTCGATGAACTTGACCCGCAGTGCGATATACCGGGTCTGGTCATCAACCAGCCCCGCAAGGCCGCGAGAATTGATACCATTCTCAACAATTCTTTCGGCATGCTGGGCATAAATTCTACATTGATTATCAAGCGATACGTGGCCTAACTGGCTGCACCTACCATGACGAAAGACGACTGCAAGAAGCTGGTTATCGACATCATTTCCGACATTGCCCCGGACGAGGATCTCTCTGCCATCAAGCCTGATGTCCGCCTCCGCGACCAGCTGCAGCTCGATTCCATGGACTTCCTGGACATCGTGATGGAACTCCGCAAGCGCCACGGCATCGAGGTGCCCGAGGCCGACTACACGCATCTGGCCTCGCTGGAGAGCTGCGCGGAATACCTGACCCCGAAGTTCCCGACCCCGAAGGCTTGAACCAGGCCCGGTCGGTGAACAGGGAGTGCGGAGCCCCCCGCCGCATGAAAGACTCCCATTACGACGTAGCGATCATTGGCGCCGGCATGTCCGGTCTCGCCGCCGGCATCCGGCTGGCGCATTTCGGCCGGAAGGTCTGCATCTTTGAGCGCCACAACACGCCCGGCGGCCTGAACAGTTTCTACAGTTTCGACGGCCGCAAATACGACGTCGGACTGCACGCCATGACCAACTACGTGGCGCCGGGCGTCAAAGGCACGCCGCTGGGCAAGCTGCTTCGCCAGCTCCGGATTGAGCGCGAGGAATTCGCCCTGTGTCCGCAAAAGCAGTCGCGCATCGCGTTCCGGGATTGCTCGCTGAAGTTCACGAACGACTTCGCCGTGCTCGATGCCGAGGTGGCGGCCCGGTTTCCGCAACAGGCGGACGGCTGGCGCGCCCTCGTGCAGGCGGTGCGCACCTACGACGACGTCTCGCTGGACGCCAAGCCGGTGTCGGCGCGCCAGATCGTCGGCCGGCATATCACCGATCCGTTGCTGACCGACATGCTCTTCTGCCCAGTGATGTATTACGGCAGCGCGCAAGAGCACGACATGGAGTTCGGTCAGTTCGTCATCATGTTCAAGGCGCTGTTCCTCGAAGGCTTCGCCCGGCCGCTGGAGGGCGTGCGCGTCATCATTCGCGTGCTGCTGGAGAAATTCCGCCAGGCCGGCGGCGAGCGCCGGATGAAATGCGGCGTGACGCGCATCATCGAGGAGCAGGGGAGGGCGGCGCGGCTCGTGCTCGACAACGGCGAGGAGGTCACCGCCGGACATGTGATTTCGTCCATCGGGTTCGCCGAGACCATGAACCTCTGCGAACCGCCGCAGGTGCAGGCGGCCGAGGAGAACACCGGGGCGCTGAGTTTCGTCGAGACGATCAGCGTGTTCAATCGTCGGCCGGCAGAGTGGGGCTGGGGTGACGACACGATCGTCTTTTTCAACGACTCCGACCGGTTCGAATACGCCCGGGCGCAGGAGCAGGTCGACCTGCGCAGCGGCGTCATCTGCCTGCCGAACAACTTCAACTACGGTGGGGCGGACCTGCCGGAGGGGATTTTTCGGGTTACCTGCCTCGCCAACTACGACCGTTGGGCGCACCTACCCGAGGAGACTTACCAGGCAGACAAACAACGTTGGTTTGCCGCGGCCACGCACAGCGCGCGGCGGTTCCTGCCGACCGTCGAAGACGCCGTGCTCGCCGAAGCGCAGATTGCCACTGATATGTTCACACCGCGCACGATCAGGAAATTCACCGGGCACCTGAACGGCGCGATCTACGGCTCGCCGCACAAGATCCGCAACGGCCGCACACATCTGGCCAACCTTTACCTCTGCGGCACGGACCAGGGTTTCCTCGGCATCGTCGGGGCCATGCTCAGCGGCATTTCGATGGCGAACTACCACGTTTTGCAGGGCAGTGCCGGCAAAACCGCCTGATCTTCCGCTGGGAAAACTTCCAAGTTGCGCTTTGGAAGGCGGCAAACTTACCTCGACGGCTCGCATGGCATACGACTGGCTCAAAGGAATTTCCGACCACTATGACGTGGTGGTGATCGGCAGCGGCCTCGCCGGCCTGACCGGGGCCAACACGCTGGCCAAATGCGGCCACAAAGTCCTCCTACTCGAGCACCATTACCAGCTCGGCGGGCTGGCGACCTGGTTCACCCGCAAAGGCGGCCATATCTTCGACATTTCCCTGCACGGCTTCCCGGTCGGCATGATCAAGTCCGTCCGCAAATACTGGAACCAGGACATCGCCGACTCGATCGTGCAGTTGAAAGGCGTCCGCTTCATCAACCCGCAGTTCTCGGTCGACACCACCTTCGATCGCGAGGACTTCACCCGGATCCTGGTCGAGAAATTCCAGGTCCCGGCGGAGACGGTCGAGCGCTTCTTCACCGACCTGCGGGCGATGAATTTCTACGACAACAACACGGAGACCACGAACGAGATGTTCGACCGGTATTTCCCGGGACGCGACGATGTGAAGCGCCTGCTCATGGAACCCATCGCCTACGCCAACGGCTCGACGCTGGAGGATCCGGCCATCACTTACGGCATCGTCTTCTCCAACTTCATGAGCAAGGGCGTCTACACCTTCCGGGGCGGCTCCGATCTGCTCATCAAAAAGATGGGCGAAGAATTGAAGAAGAACGGCGTCGAGATCCGCAAGCACGTCGTCGTGGAGAAGATCCTCACCGAAGAGGTTGACGGGCACAAACGCGTCAC
>Ga0208272_100390_pt1 | contig 17265 bp, 19 predicted proteins | sample LakWasM129_HOW14_2_FD_183939 | JGI IMG/M metagenome (GOLD analysis project Ga0208272, IMG submission 183939) | Freshwater sediment methanotrophic microbial communities from Lake Washington under simulated oxygen tension - Sediment Metagenome... | ecosystem: Environmental > Aquatic > Freshwater >... | reverse complement strand
AGCAGCAGCACGAGCAGGATCAGCCGCCGCGTGAACAATCCGACGACGTTGTCCGCCGTCACCACGCGCATGAAATCGTCCTTCGGCCGCAACGCGAGCAACCCGATTCCCAGGAACAGGTGCCCTGCGGCCGGAGCCAGTCCCATGCGGAACGGTTCCTCGGGCCAGTGCGCGACGGGATAGCCGAACAGGAACGCCATCAACGAAAGCAACACCATGGCCAGCACGCCTAGCCCCAGCCAGACGGACCAGGCAAACGGCTTGCGCCCGGCCGCCTCGCCGGTGGTCAGCAAGGACACCGAGCAAAAAATGAAAGTCACCGCCGTGCCCACCGACATGAAGCCCGCCGCCATCCCCTCGCCGCCCGGCGGCCTCCCCGAAGCCAGCAGGTGGGCCGCGGTCAAGACCATGCTCCCCAGACCAACCAGTCCGACGACACCCGCCAGCCACCGGTCCATCCGGCGCGGCATTGCCAGCGGCCAGCCGCGCGCCGCCAGTATCGCCCCGAGCACGGCAAAACAAGCGACCGCCGGGAGTGTGAGGCCCATGGACTCGGCCCACGCCCGGTCCGCCAGCACCCCCAGGCTTGCCAGTAGCACCACGCCGCCACAAACGACCGGAAGTCGGCGCAGAACGTCGTCGGCACGATTACGAACGGAGGTGACAGGCATACAAGGCTGGGCCCGAGGTGAAGGCACAGGCCTACTAATCAAAGCCCCCGGCGGGACAGCGCGAGAAATTAGTCCGTCAAATCACACGATTTTTAGTTAAAGAATATCCGCCTCCGGTCGACGCGCGCCCACGTCCCGCGCAACGATGCCCTCCGCCGCGCCCTCAAGCACGTCTACACGAAGCACGCCGGCTGGACGGAAGACATCACCGGTGTGCGCCAAGCAGCGTGTTGGGTGCACCGCGCTCCACCTCGAATGGCACGACTTCGGCTGAACTGAAGCAGGAGGCACGCCGCAAGCGGCGGCCCTACGGGGCGGAAGTCATCAAGCGCAGCTCATCCTTTCCGGCGAAGGGGGGCGCAGCAAGACTGCACCCCTACTGGGCAGACGGAGTTATCCCGAGATGGGCGCTTAGCCTTGGAGCAGCTTCAAAACCGACTGCGGGGTCTGGTTGGCCTGGGCGAGCATGGCGGTGCCGGCTTGCACGAGGATGTTGAACTTCGCGAACTGGGTGGACTCGTCCGCCACGTCGACATCGCGGATGCGGGAGATGGTGGAGGAGAGGTTTTCCGATTCCACCTGGAGCGTCGTGGCCGCCAGTTCGAGCCGGGATTGCGAGGCGCCGAGGCTGGCGCGTTCGGTGGCCACCTGCTGGATGGCGCTGGTGATCTGCCCGATGGCGTTGGGCGTGGTGATGTCCAGGGCATACGCGCCGGAGGAGCTCTGGTTGATGATGCCGAGCATGGCAGTCTGCTGCAGATTGCTCTCGGGAATGGTCATGGCCTGGCCGACCGCCTGGCCGATGGTGACCACGAGGCCGGTGGGATTGGCACCGAAGAGCGAGATGCCGTTGAACGCGCCCAGCGGCGCGGTGATGTCGGTCGTGCCGCCGATGACGGCCGTGGTGCCGCCGACGGTGGCGCGGATCTGGTCCTGCAGGGCGGAGAATTCCTGCTGGTAGAGGGCAATGTCGGTGGAGTTCTTGGTCACGTCCTTGGCGAGGATCGCGAGCTCGCTCATGCGGGAGAGAATCTTGGTCATGCCGCCCATGAAACCGTCGGCGGTCTGCACGTAGGACACGGCGTTCTGCACGTTGGTGGTGGCGGCTTTGACGCGGAGGTTTTGCGCCGCGAGTTTTTCCGAGACCGCGAGACCGGCGGCGTCGTCGGAGGGGTTGACGATCTTGGAGCCGGAGGACAGCCGCGTGAGGGAACGGCCGAGCATTTCCTGGCTCTGGTTGAGGTGACGGGCGCTGATGATGGCCTGGATGTTGGTATTGATGACACTCATGGGAGGTGGGGCGGCAGGATGCGGAGACCGGGCGCAAAAAGCGTCAGGTGCGGGTGGTGGGCTTGAGTCCGTCCATGGGTGGAAGATTGGCCGGGCCGGAATCCTTGGCCCGGGGCAGTTTGGGAAGTTTCATCGCGGGAAAGGCGGCGGGTTTCATGGCGGCGGCCTGGTTGGACGCGCCGATGTCGGCCAGCACTTCCTTGCGGAAAATGGGGATCTCGCGGGGGGCCTCGATGCCGATCTTGACGATGTCGCCTTCGATGCGGGTGATGCGGATCTCGATGTTGCCACCGATGACGATGGCTTCGTTGGTTTTGCGGGAAAGAACTAACATGACGACCTCCTTGTCTTGGGTTTAGTGGATGCTGACGCGACCGACGGCCTGGGATTTCTCGACCAGGGAATGGTGCGCACTGTAGCGCGAATAGTTGGAAATTACCAGCTGCCGGCCGACGCGGGTGCGGCGGTTGATCACGATCGGGCCGACCAGGTTCACCGTCGCCTCGACGGGCGTCGTGCGCTGCAGGGTGACGATATTGAGGATCATGGCCTCGGCGGAATCGTTGAGGTCGAGGGAGAGTGCGTGCTCGTCGAAGAGCTCGGGTTCGTAATCGGGGATGAGCCCGCCGGGCTCGATGACGACGAAGTGCACGGCGTCGCGCGGGCCGGTGAGCTTGAGCCAGAGGAACGGCAGGTGGTCGGGCTGGTAGAGCAGCTCGGCCTGCTTGTAGGTTTCGAAGCCGATGAGGCCGTTGGGCAGCGAGAACGAATTGGCGGAGGGAGCCTCCAAGTCGGTGGGATAGAGTTCGGGCAGGACTTTCATGGCGGTGGGAGGGCGGAGGGATTATTTCAGGTAGTCGAGGAGAGAGGTCTTCATGATGTTGGCGGCGGACTGCAGGGCGGCCTGGTAGGCGATCTGCGTCTGGTTCAGCTTCACGATCGTCGTGGGGAGGTCGGAATCGACCTCGTTGGACACGAGCTGGGCCAGATTCTGGGCGCGGTCCTGCTGCTGGGTCTGGTTGACCTGGATGCGCATCTGGATGCCGCCGTGCTCGGCCAGGGCGGAGACGATCATATCCTCGGAACTCAGCAGCCCGGTCTGGGCGGCGGTCACCGCGGTGGTGTCCTGGGCTTTCAGTCCGTCGCGCAGGGCGATGAGCTGGTTGATGAAGGCGTTGAGGCCGGTGTTGGTGGCGCCGCTGGTGCCAGGGTTCACCGAGGCGGTGTCCGAGAGGGCGACGGAGGTCTGGCTGGTGTTGCCGGCGTAGGTGACGCCGGTGATCATGCCGGTGGCGTCGCGGGTGACGGTGAACGGGGGCGTGTCGACAGCGGTGCCGGCGAAGATGTAGTCGTTGCCGAAGCGGGTGTTGCCCTGCTGCACGGCCTGCTCGATCAGCTGGTCGGCCTCGGCCGCGTAGGCCTGGAAGGATTCGGGGCTGATCGCGCCGGTGCCGAGGGTGCCGATCTCGGTCATGCGGTCGGAAATCTTCTTCAGCTCCGTCAGGCCGGCGTAGGACGCCTGGCTGACCTGCAACGCGCGGTCCGCGTTGCGGGTGTATTGGGTGATCTGCCGGGTTTCGCTCTCGAGGTTGAGCACGCGGCCGACGGCGGCCGGATCGTCCTCCGGCTGGAAGATGCGCTGGTTGGTCGAGACCTGCGTCTGCAGCTTGGACTGCTGCGTGCCGAGCTTCTGGATCTGGCGGACGATGCTGTCGGAGATGGTGCTGGTGGCGATGCGCATGGCTTCAGGAAGCTCCAAGATCCAACATCCCAGCGCCAAACCGACGCAGCCTGGAAGACGGGCTGACGAGCGAGCGGGCGATGGGGGTTTGGTTCATGGGAGTTTCTTAGGAGGTTGAAGGTTGCAGCTTGGAATTTCCGCGCCGGGCGCGGTCAGCGGCCGAGGCGGTTCACGACGGTGTCAAGCAGGTCGTCGATGACGGTGAAGACGCGGGAGGAGGCCTGGAAGGCGCGCTGGAAGCGCACGAGATCGGACATTTCCTCGTCGAGCGAGACGCTGCTCACGCCCTCGCGCTGCTGGCGCACGAGCTGTTCGATGTTGGTCTGGTCGTCGACCCGGGCGTTGGCGCTGCTGAGGGCCTGGCCGAGATCGCTGACCGTGCTGGCGAAGAACTGGCTGAAGGTGCCGTCGATGGCGTCGCCGCCGCTGGTGGAGAAGGTCCGGCTGGCGAGCTGCGCGACCGCGGTGGCGATGGAGTTGTCGCCCGCGGCGCCGCCGTCGCTGGCCTTCAGGTTCGAGGCGTTCAGGCCGCTTTGCAGGGCGATGGTGGCGGCGGTGGTGCCGGCGGGGTCGAAAAAGTCGCCGGTGGTGCCAGTGGGATTGTAGGCGGTGTTGACCGAGGTGACGATCTGCCGGGCCAGGAGGTCGAGATTGGAACGGAGCGACTGGACGGCGCCGTCGCGGGCGGTCAGGGCGCCGTGAATGGAACCGGAGCTGAGGGCCACGGCGGTCGCAGTCGCGCCGGCGGTGAGGCCGGTGCCGGTGAAGGCCACGGGGCCGCTCACGGTGGCGAGATTCACGAGCACGATGTCGGCGTTGGTGGCGTCCTTCACCGTGACCTGCACCTGGCCGTTGGCGCCCTCGACCGCATTCACGGGCAAAATGGCGGCGAGTTCCTCCAGGCGGGCCTGGCGCTGGTCGCGCAGGTCGACGGCGGCGCCGGGGGTGTTGACTTCGAGCCGGCCGATCTGGCCGTTGAGATCGGCGATGGTGCCGAGCAACCGGTTGACCGTGTCGACGTTGCCGGCGATGCTGCTGTCGATGTCGCTCTGCACCTGGGCGAGGCGGCTGTCGCTCTGGTGGAGCCGGTCGGTGAGAATGGCGGCCTTCTGGAGGAGAACCTGGCGCTCGCCGTCATCGGTCGGGCGGGCGGCGAGGCTCTGGAAGGCGTTGAAATAGTCGTCGATCGCCGCCGCCATGCCGCTGCCGGTGTTGGTGGTGTCGGTGCGGTCGATGTTCTGGCCGAGGGCGGCCTGCGCGCGCTGGTAGCCCTGTTGCTCGGTCTCGAAGGAGGCTTTGAGCGCGATCTCGCGCATCACCTGCTTGTCGAGCAGGCCGTCGCGCAGCTGCATGATGGCGCGCGCCTCGAGGCCGAGGCTCTCGGCGCCGTCGGGCGTCTGCACCGTGCCGCGATCCCCGTAGACGACGCGCTGGCGCGCGTAGGCGGGATTGTTGACGTTGGCCAGGTTCTTGCCCGCGATCTCGATGGCCCGGCTGTGCGCGCTGAGGGCTTTGACCGTGTTGTTGAGGCTGGCGTAGAGACCGGACATGGGGAAAGGGGCGAAGGGTTCAGCCGGCGGCGCGCAGGGCCGGGGTCGCTTGGACGCCGCCGAGGGTCACGCGGCCGTTCGGCGAGTAGGTCTGGGTGAAGGCGTCGGGCCGGGCGAGCCGGAGGGTTTCCTGGTGGAGCTCGACAGTGCGGGCGAGCAAGGTGTGGTTGTGCCGGCTGACGCGGCGGACGCGGTGCAGCAAGCGGTTGACCTCGTCGATGAGCGCCTCAAGCAGCGGGCGGGCGTCGGCCTCGACGTGCGGGAGCAGGGAGCGCAGGGTCGCGGTGACGGGCTGGCCGCAGCCGGCGGCGTAATCCGCCACGGCGTGCTCGCGCTGGCGGCGGCAGTGCTGGAGGGCGTTGGCCTGCGCCTCAATGGCGGTGGAGAGGCGCAGCACCTCGTCGGCGTTGCGCTCGAAAAGAAATCTCTGCTGTTCCTCGAACAGGGCGAGCAGGCCGCCGTAATCGGCGAGTTCCGCGCGCAGGCACCCGGCGATGTTCTGCCAGGTGGCGGTGGTTTCTTGGGTCGTGGTCATGGTTGTTTGGCCTCCGTGGGTGCGGTCGCGGGCCGGCCGCGGGGCGTGAGTTGCCGGGCAATGACGGGGGCGAGGCCCATGCCCTTGCCTTCGGAAAGTTTTTGCGCGAGCGAGTCGGTCAGCATGTAGCCGTAGACGTTGCCGCCGGCGTTGCCTTCGCCGCCGCCCATCAGCGAGCCGATGCTCTCCTGCAGGAACTGGCGGAGCAGAATGGCCTCGAACTGGCTGGCGACGGCGGTGCGCTGCTCGGCGGGCGCGAGGTTGCCGCGCTGCAACGCCTTCAGGTCGTAGCTGCCGTGGTGGACGGGCGACGCGGTGGCGGAGCTGATGGCGGGAATCGACATGTCAGTTGATGACGAGCTCGGCCTGGAGGGCGCCGGCGCGCTTGAGGGATTGGAAGATGGCCATCATCTCGCGGGTGGAGACGCCGAGGGCGTTGAGCGCGGCGGCGAGCCGCTCGATGGTCGGCGGGTCGTTGATGATCGTGAAGCCGCCCTTCGACTCGTTGACACTGGTCTGCGTGCTCGGGACGGCGGTGGTCTGGCCGGAGTTGTTGAAGGCGTTGGGCTGCGACACGCCGATGTTGGAGGTGACGGTGATGGTCAGCGAACCGTGCGCGATGGCGACGTGCGAGATGTGCACCGTCGAGGTGGCGACGATGGTGCCGGTGCGCTCGTTGATCACGATGCGGGCCATCGTGTCGGGCGTGACCTCGATGCCGCCGAGATCGGCGATGAAGGGAACCTCGCGGCCGACGGCCTCGGGCGGCAGCTTGACGGCGACGGTGGCGGCATCGGAGGCGGTGGCGGCGTTGGGATACACGGCGTTGATCGCCGTGACCATGCGCGAGGCCGAGGTGAAGTCGGGGCTCTGCAGCAGGAGCCGGAGCTGGTTGTCGTGCACGAACTGTGCGGGAATCTCGCGTTCGACGATGCCGCCGTTGCTGATCAGGCCGACGGTGGGATGGTTCTTCTGGACGGTGGCGCCGCCCGCCCCCCCTGCCCCGCCGAGGAAACCGCCGATGGCGACCGGGCCCTGCGCGACCGCGTAGGCACGGCTGTCGGCGCCGAGCAGCGGGGTCTGGAGCAGCACGCCGCCCTGCAGGCTCTTGGCGTCGCCCATGGCGGCGACGGTGACGTCGATGCGCGCGCCGGGCTTGAGGAAGGCGCCGATGTCGGCGGTGATCATGACGGCGGCGACGTTCTTCGCCTTGATGTCGGTGGCGGGAACGGTGAGGCCGTAGCGCTGGAGCACGTTGGCGACGCTGCGCAGTGTGGTGGCGGCGTTGCTGTCGCCGTCTCCGGCCAGACCGACCACGAGGCCGTAGCCGACCAGCTGGTTGTCCCGGCCGCCCTCGATGAGGGTGAGGTCCTTAATGCGACTGGCCTGGGCGCCGACGAGGGCGCTCAGGCTGAGGAGGAGAAGGAAAAACATCCGTGTCATGGCGGTCCGGGGATTTCAGAAGGGGCGCAGTTTTTCGTAGAGCTTGGAAAGCCAGCCGCGCTTCTGGGCGTCGGTGAGCGAGCCCTCGCTGATGAACTCGACGCGGGCGTCGGCGATGTTGCTCGACTGGACGGTATTGTCGGGCGCGATGTCGTCGGGCCGCACGAGGCCGTGCAGGACGACGTATTGGGTCTCGTTGGAGAACGTGACGACGCGCACGCCCTCGATCACGAGGTTGCGGTTGGGCAGCACATCGGTGACGAGCACGGCGGCGCGGGAGGACAGGCTCTGGTTGTTGCTGACGTCGCCGCTGCCGGAGTTCGTGGCCGTGCCCTTGACGTTGATGTTCGGCAGCTGGCCGTTGTGCAGGCCGGTGGAGGAATAGAGGAAGCTGGTGACGGCATCCGCGATGCTGGAGTCGCGGGTGGACTTCTTGCTCTGGTTGTTGCTGGCGGCGACCGCTTCGCTGACGACGATGGTCAGGATGTCGCCGGACTGCGAAGCCCGGTGATCGGCAAACATGCTGCGATCGCTGCCCCCGGCGGTCCAGAGCGACTCGGCCGGGGCGGACAGCACCCCGGCGAAGCTGCCGGCGACGAAGACGAAAGAGCGGAAAAGGTTCATGGCGAAATTCAGAAGCGGATCTGCACGCGGTTCTCCGCGACAACCTGCGCGGAGAAATCCTTGCGCGAATCGGGATTGCGGATGGTGACGGTGTCACCGGCGGCGCCGTTCTCCATGGCGAGACCCTTCATGGTGATCTGGAGCATGCCGTCGACGGCGGCGACCTCGACGTAATCGCCCTTCCGCACCAGCGGCCGGCGGGCGATGTCGTGCCAGGTCAGCAGCCGGTTCGGCTGCACGGCGCGCGCGAACATGTAGCCGCGATCACCGACGGTCGCGGGCAGGGCGTCGCGTTCCCGCAGAAAATCCACCCGACGCGTCTCGAGCTGGGCCGGATCGAAGGCGCCGTTGGCGGTGACCGGCTGGCGGGCGGCCCAGGCGTCGCGCCAGAGCGAAGCACGGAGCGTAAGGGTGTAATCGTCCACGGCCACGCCGTCGGCAAGCAGCCGGCAGCGGGTCAGCATGTTGGAGGAAAGCAGCGAGGGATACTCGGTGACCTCGAGCGTCCAGGCGCGCGCGAGCTGGTTCGGAGCCGACCAGGGGCGCAGCAACTCGAGCTCGAGGTCGCCCTCGAGGTTGAAATGCGTCGTGAGATCCTGGGCGAGCCGCGCGATGAAATCCTCGCGGGCCAGCGGAGCGGCGGCGGCGGTCTCGGCGGCGCGGCCGGCGATGACGGCGGCGAGGGCGGCGGAAACGAGGGTCAGTTGGAGCAGAAGGCGGCGCATGGCGAAAATCAGTGTTTCATGTTGGCGACGTTCTGGAGCATCTCGTCCGAGGTCTGGATGGACTTGGAATTGATCTCATACGCGCGCTGCGCGACGATCAGGTTCACCATTTCCTCGACGATGTTCACGTTGGACGCCTCGGTGTAGCCTTGGATGATGCGGCCGAAGCCGGCCTCGGCCGGCGAGCCGACTTCCGGAGTGCCGCTGGCGGCGGTTTCCTCATAGAGGTTGCCGCCGAGGCTGCGCAGGCCGGAGGGATTCGCGAAACGGGTCATGGTGAGCCGGAAGGTCTGGCTGCCGGTGGAGGACTGGACGGTGACCTCGCCGTTCTCGGCGATGTTCACCGCCGAGGCGCCGGCGGGGATCGGCTGGAAGCCGCTGAGCAGCGGGAGGCCGTCGACGGTGACCACCTGGCCCTGGGCGTTGAGCTTGAACGAGCCGTCGCGCGTGTAGCCGATCGTGCCGTCGGGGCGCTGCACCTCGAAGAAACCGTCGCCCTGGATCGCGACGTCGTATTTCTCGCCGGTCTGCGTGAGCTGGCCCTGGGTGAAGACCTTGGAGGTCGCGGCGACGCGCGAACCGTTGCCCACCTCGATGCCGGTCGGGACGATGTTGCCGCCGCCGGAATCGGTGCCGGACGAGCGCGGCTTCTGGTAGAGCAAATCCTGAAACTCGATCTTGCTGCGCTTGAAGCCCGGGGTGTTCACGTTCGCCAGGTTGTTGGCGATCGTGTTGAGGTTGAGTTGCTGGGCCTCCATGCCCGTGGCAGCCGAATAGAGCGAGAGGTTCATAGGCGGAGGGGGTCAGGGAAAGAAAGGGCCGGCACGCCTCCAAAGCGTGCACGGCCATGCAGTCGTGATTTGTTCTGGCTGGCGGCTGCAAATTTCATGGCGGGGACCTCAACCGAGGGCATCGAGGGTTTTCTGCATCGTCTGGTCGACGGTGGTGATGATCTTCTGGTTCGCCTCGTAGGCGCGGGAGATGAGGACCATGTCCACCATTTCGCGCAGCGACGAGGTGTTGGCGCCCTCGAGATAGCCTTGCAGCAGTTCGGGTTTCTCCACCTGTTCCGGCGCCATTCCGTCCTGCGGCACGAAATAGCCGCCGGCGAGGGGCCGGAGTTTCGCGGTGTCGCTGAAGTGCTGCACGGAGATTTTGCCGAGTGAGATTTCCCCCTGGAAAATGGTGCCGTCCTGATTGATGACGACCTGGCCGCCATTCGGCATGAACGTGATGGGATTGCCCGAGGTGCTCATGACTTCCTGGCCACCGGTCGAGACGAGGACGCGGTCGGAGCGCATCCGGAATTCACCGCTGCGGGTGTAGGCCTTGCTTCCGTCGGGCATCTGCACCTCGAAGAAACCGTCGCCCTGGATCGCGACATCGAGATCGCGCCGCGTGGGTTGGGTCTCGCCGGTGTCGAAATTGATGCCGGTGCTGATGCGCGGGAAGATGGCGGACATGCCGCTGCCGTCGCGGCCCAACCGGCCGTGCGGATCGGTCTGCAACTCGCCGCTCAGCTGGGTGCTGAAATTGACCGTGCGCTTGCGGTAACCGGTCGACTGGCTGGAAGTGATGTTCTGCGACACCACGTCCTGCCAACGCTCCAAGGCCGTGAGGGCTGAGGCACTTTGATAGAGACCGATGTTCATCCGGGCCGGAGTATTGCAAGGCCCATGCCAAGTTCCTTACTCGCCACCCGCTAATGCTTTACCGTTTTTTACCTCTGCCTTGGCAATATTTGCCCAGCATTTTCGCAGCAGATTTTGCCGGCCGGACGCGCGACTGGGTTCACTGCCCCGGCGGATAAAGACACTCGATTTCCGTGCGCTCGCCGCAGGTGCAGGTGACGATGATGCGGACGATTTTGTCGCCTTGTTTCACAACATCAATTTGGGGCGCGACACCGGACGGAGCCACCCCGCCAACCGAGCAACGCGCCGCCTCCGCCAGCGAGGCCGTCGCATGAGGCGAACGGAGCGGAGCGATGTCGAGGGAGCGTTTGCCGACGAGAAATGATTTCATGGTGGTGATTTGATGCCACCCATCCGGGACAGGAGGCCGTGCGTGGGCGCCCCGACCCGGGCGGTCTTTTCCGCCGGGTCATCCTTGGGCACTTTGGAAGTGAGCGTCAGGCTGAGCGTCACCCGTTCGTTGGCTTCGGCGTCGGGCTTTTCCCCGGGCAACGGACGGGTCGCGGCATAACCCGTGACGCGTTCGATCGTCTTTTCGTCGATGGCGTAATGAACGAGGCTGCGGCGGGCGGCGTTGGCCCGGTCCGCGGAGAGTTCCCAAGCGGAGTAGTCGGCGGATTTGCCGTGGCTGCTCTGGCTCGTGTGGCCGTCGATGCTCACCCGGAAATGATGGCGCTCGATCATCCACGCCAGGCTTTGCATGACGTAGCGCCCCCACTCCGTGAACTCGGTGGAGTCCGGCACGAAGAGCGGCCGCTTGGCGCGGTCGAAGAGGGTGACGCGCAGGCCGTCGGAGGTCACCTGGATGTCGATCGGCTTGTCTTCCAGGTTCTGGTCGAGATGGAGCAACCGGTAGAAATCCGCGGCCACGGAATTGAGGAAGGTCATCTCAATCTGTTTTTTCCGGTCGATTTCCTTCGAATCGCCCGTGTCCTTGCCGACGGAGGTCGTGCTCTTGTTGCTGTTGAACGGCATCACCCCGGAGGTGTTGTCCATCGGGGAATTGAAGGGATTCTGGAAATACTGGGAGGTGGCGATGAGGATCTTCTCGTCCTGTGCGGAGATCCAGAGCACCAGGAACAGCGCCATCATCGCCGTCATGAAGTCGGCGAAGGCGACCTTCCAGGCTCCGCCGTGATGCGCCTCTTTTTTCTTGGCCATCGCGGGGCTTCCTTATTTGGCGCCCAGGCCCTTGAGCGCGGCCTCGAGTTCATCGCCGCCCGGCTGGACCGAGCTGTCCAGCGAGCGCCGGGCGATCTCGACGGCCGTGAGCGGGGCGAGGCCCTTGGCAAAGCCGGCCACCGCCTGCATGATGCAGCGCAGGCACTGCTGCTCCGAGGAATTGTTGTGCTTGATGCGGCCGCACATCGGATTGACGAAACCGTAGGCGCAGAAGACGCCGAGCAGCGTGCCGGTCAGCGCCGCGGCGACCTTTTCGCCGACCGCCTCGGGGCCCTCGGCGATGGACGCCATCGTGTTGATGATGCCGAGCACGGCGGCCACGATGCCGATGGCGGGCAGGGAGTCGCCGATCATCTGCAAGGCGTGCACCGGGTGGTCCGCCTCGGTCTCCTTGGCGTCGAGTTCGGCGCTCATGAGGCTTTCGAGCTGGTCGGGCTTGATCTTGCCGTCAATGACCGGCTTGAGGCCGTTGCAGAGGAATTCCAGGCGCTCGTGATGATTCAGCACGGACGGATATTTCTGGAAGACGGCGCTGCCCTTCGGATTCATCACGTGTTCCTCCAGCGCGATCAGGCCGTTGCGGCGGCCGATCATGAAGATCTCATAGAGGAGCTTGAGGAGCTCGAAGAACTCCTTCCGGCCGGCGTTCTTCCCCAGCAAGGCCTCCTTGGACTTGTGAACGATGTCCTTGATCACATGCGCCGGGCTTGCGATCACCAGCACGCCCAGGGCGATGCCGAGGATGACCACAAACTCGGAAAGATGGAGCAGCACGCCCGGGTGGCCGCCGGCCAGCATGAAGCCGCCGAGGGTCGACGCGAAGACGATGAGTGCTCCAACGATGATCAGCATGTCGGGCGGTTACCGGTTCTGGGCGCGCCCGAGGAAGGCCCGCAGCCCGAGAATGGTCTGGGAATGGATCTGGCAAATGCGCGACTCCGTCAGGCCGAAGACCGCGGCGATCTCGGCGAGCCGCATGTTTTCGAAATAATACATGGCGAGTATCTTCCTGGGTATATCGGGCAGTTCCTTGATCCGTTGAGCCATAAGTTGCAGCAGTTCCTCCTTCTCGAGCTTTTCCCGGCCGGTCACATTGGTCTCGTCGGCGAGCAGTTCGTGCAGGGAGGCGCCCTCGGAATCCTCCATTTCGGAACGCTGGTCGATCGCGATGAAGGTCACGGGCTTGGAGTCCTCCAGCCACTTGGCGAATTCCTTCTCGCTCAGGCCGAGGTCCTCGCGGATCTCGTCCTCCTTGGCCACGCGGCCCAGACGCTGTTCGAGGCCGTTGATGGCCTCCTTCATCTTGCGGGCGCGCGCGCGCGCGCGGCGCGGGCACCAGTCCATCCGGCGCAGCTCGTCGAGGATCGCCCCGCGGATGCGCACCGCGGCGTAGGCGGCGAAGGTGCTGCCCTGTTCCGGGTCGAATTTGCGGACGGCCGCGATGAGCCCGGTCACGCCGACGCTGTAGAGGTCGTCGGCGTCGATGTGGGCGGGCAGGTTCAGCTTGATCCGATCCACCACGTTTCGGACCAGCGGGAGGTAGCGTTCGATCAATTCCTTTTGGTCGAGGTCGCTGGCGTTGGCGCCTTGGTAGGCGCGCCACGCGGTGGCGGGGGCGGCATCCGTGCCAGTTGCAGGAACAGCGAGGTTCATGGCATTGGGCGGGGGGTTAGTGTTGTTTGACGGCGGCAGCCGCGGTGGCGGCCGCCTTCTGGCGGTGTAAGATGGTTTCGCGGAGGCCGCGCAGGAGCACGGTCCAGAACCAGCGGAAGAGGAGCGCGCCGGCGAGGCAGCCCACGGCGGAGTTGGTGAGGAGGCGGTTCGGGGTGCTGTCGTTGAGCCAGCTGGTGGCCGCGGCGACCGCGAAGCCAAGGACTCCTCCGGATAAAAATATGAAGCGCATGGTGGGTGGGGGTTAGTCGGCGATGGGCAAGGTGCGCCGGGCGAGGGCCTGCGCGGCTTCGGCCTCGCAATCGCCCGTGAGCGAGGGACCGGTGGAGAGGAACAGCGGCTCGAGATCGCTCTCGAGCAGGTAGTCCCAGAGCCGGCCCCACTGCGGGGTTTCATCCAGGTGGGTGAAGATGACATGCGTGGCGCCGAGGTCGCGGCCGACGGCCAGCGCGCGGCGCAGCGCGGCGTTCTCGTAGGCGGCGTTGAGCACCAGCACGCGCTCGGTGATCTGCTCCTGCTCGAGGAAGGCCGCGATGCGGGCGTTGTCCTCCGGGGCGCGCAGGGAAATGCCGGGCAGGTCGAAATAGACGAAGCCGCCCGGGATCGCGGGCTGCGTGCCGGCCGGATAATGCGCCAGCGGCACGCCGAGCGCCTCGCAAAACACGGGCAGCGGGCCGGGGTTGTTGGGCCGGTCGAATTCGGCCGTCACCACGTGGCCGAGCCGGGCGTGCCGGAAAACTTCCGCCGCGAGCCATTTGCAGAGCGCGGTCGTGCGGCCCACGCCGGGAGCGCCGAGGAAGGCGGCGCGGCCGAGCGCGGGACGCGCGGGGCGGGACTCGACCTGTGTGCAAAGCTGGCGGCCGATCTCGACAAAGGCGCGGTGCAACGGACCGCTGGTGAGGTCGCTCCACTCGGGGGCCGACTCGAGCCGGCGAAGAATGTTATCCGAATATCCGGACCGGCGGAGCAATTCGGGCAGGCTCGGCAACGCGCCGGTTTGCAGCCGGCGGGCAACTGGAGAAGGCGATGCCGCCGGGGCCTCGGTGGTGATTTCCACCGTGGGCGCCGCCGGTTCTTCCGGGGCCGGATCGATCTGGGCGATGACCTCGAGCTTCGGGGAGGAAAACAGCCGCCACCAGCCGCCCGGGTTGACGGAGCGGACCGACAACACGCGCGCCTGCTCGCCGAGCCGCTCGCGAATCAGCGTGGCGGCTTGCTCGGCCGACTCGACGACGAAGCGATAGCAGGTGCCGGCGGCGGGGGCGGAGTTGGGGGCGAGGAGGTTCATGAGATCAGGCAGCGACCTTCACCGGGGCGACCTCGGTGCGCAGGAGATTCAGCGGCAGGGGCACGATGCCGGCGTTTTCGATCTCGGAGCTGGCGGGCAGTTCCTGGAACGAGAGGACGACGAGGCGCGGGAAGGACGGCTCGAAGAAACGCTTGAGCGGCAGGCGCGTGTCCGCGGAGACCACGAGGACCATCGGCAGGCCGTTTTGCGCGAGCTCCGTGGTGCGGCGGCTGAACTCGTCGAGCAGGTGGCGGCCGATGGCGGGCTCGAGGGCGAGGCCGACGTCGGTCGCGGAGCGGTGAATCTTGCTGGTGAGCAGCTGTTCGAGCCGCGGATCGAGCGTGAGCGCCTTGATGATGCCGGGGCGGCACTCGAATTCCGGGACGAAATAGATGCCGAGACGGCGCCGGACGAGTTCCGAGAGGTCGTCCGGGTTCTTCGACAGCGAGGCGAAGTCCGCGATGCCCTCGAGGATCGTCGGGAGGTTGCCGATCGCGACGCCCTCGCGCAGCAGGTTCTGCAGCACGCGCTGGATGATGCCGACGTTGACGAGATCGGGCAGCAACTCCGCGACCAGCGCCGGATGCGTGTTCTTGACGTGGTCGATGAGGGACTGCACGTCCTGCCGGGAGACGAGCAGGTGGGCGTTGGACTTGAGCGTCTCCGAAAGGTGCGTGATGAGCACGGAGGACGGGTCGACGACGGTGTAGCCGTTGAGCTCGGCGGTCTTCTTCTCGGCCTCGTCGATCCAGGTGGCCTCGAGGTTGAAGACGGGTTCGCGGGTCGGCACGCCGCGCAGGCGGACGGTGCTGCCGGAAACGTTCATGGCCATCCAGCGGCCGGGAGTGAGCTGGCCGCGCATGAGCGGCTTGCCGCGCAGGAGGAAGCGATACTCGTTGGCCTCGAGCTCGAGGTTGTCGCGCACGGAGATCGGCGGAACGATGATGCCTTTCTCGCGGGCGAGCGTCTTGCGGACGCCGGTGATGCGCGCCAGCAGGTCGCCGCCGACCTTGGCGTCGGCGAGGCCGAGGAGACCGTAGCCGATCTCGATGGAAAACACGTCGACGTCGATGAGTTTGCGCACGTCCTCGGCGCCGGCCGGCGTGTTGGCGGCGGGAGCGGCGCCTTCCCCGGCCTTCGCGGCTGCGCCTTTGGCGAGCGACTTGTTGGCGTTGGCCGCCTGGGCGGCCGAAAGCGGCGTTTGGGTTTCCTCCTGATCCTTGAGCGTCTTCGCGGCGAAACCGGCGAGCGCGGCGAGCCCGAGGAACGGGATGGCCGGCATGCCGGGCATGATGCCGAAGACCGCGAGGCAGGCGGAAGAGATGGCCAGCGCGCGGGGATAACGGAAGAGCTGGCCGGCGATCTGCGCGCCCAGGTTGTTGTTGTCCGTGGCGCGGGTGACGAGGATGCCGGCGCCGACCGAGATGATGAGCGCGGGAATCTGCGAGACGAGGCCGTCACCGATGGAGAGCAGCGTGAACTTCTGCAGCGACTCGCCGAGCGACATGCCCATCTGCAGGACGCCGACGGCGAAGCCGCCGATGATGTTGACGAGGGTGATGATGATGCCGGCGATGGCGTCGCCGCGCACGAACTTGGAGGCGCCGTCCATCGCGCCGTAGAAATCGGCCTCCTTCTGCACCTTCACGCGGCGGGCGGTGGCGGTGACCTCGTCGATGATGCCGGCGTTCAGTTCGGCATCGATCGCCATCTGCTTGCCGGGCAGCGCGTCGAGGGTGAAGCGCGCGCTCACCTCGGCGATGCGGCCCGCGCCCTTGGTGATGACGACGAAATTGATGATGACGAGGATCAGGAACACCACGGCGCCGACGACGTAGTTGCCCTGGATGACAAAGTGGCCGAACGACTCGATGATCTGGCCGGCGTAGCCGTTGCCCAGGATCTGGCGGGTCGAGCAGATGTTCAACGCGAGCCGGAACAGCGTCAGCGTCAGCAGCATCGTGGGGAAGCCGGAGAACTCCGGCGGGTCCTTCACGTAAAGGATCGCCAGCAGCACGAGGAGCGACACGCCGATGCTGAGCGCGAGCAGCATGTCGATCATGAACGGCGGCACCGGAATCACGAGCATCAGCACCGTGCCGAACAAACCGCCGGCCAGCAGCAGGTCGGCGCGCTTGAGCAGCTTCGCGATGGAATTCGGTTGCGCGGGATTCATCGGGATCAGGCGGCGGTCTCAAGCCGGCGCGACTTCAGCCGGTGGAAGTAGTAGCGGTGGGTGCGGTAAACCACGGCGAGGATCGAGGCCACGGCCTGATAGAGTTCCGCGGGAATCGTCTCGCCCACCTGGCCGAGCGAATACAGCAGGCGCGCGACGGGCTTGTTCTCGACGACGGGCACGCCGTGCTGGGCGGCGATTTCCTTGATGCGAAACGCAAAACGGTTCTCGCCCTTCGCGAGCACGACGGGCGCCTTGTCCTTGCCGCGCTCATAGCGCAGCGCCACGGCGTAGTGGGTCGGGTTGGTCAGCACGACGTCGGCGGTCGGCACGGCGGAAAGCATCTGCTTCTGCATGAGGCGGCGGCCGAGGCGGCGCTGCGCACCCTTGACGAAGGCGTCGCCCTCGGCGTTGCGGCGCTCGTCCTTCACTTCCTGCCGCGTCATCATCAGTTCCTGGGAGGTTTTGAATTTTTCATACGCGTAGCCGATCGCGGCGATCACCCCGAGGGCCAGCAGCAGCCGGCTGAAGAAATCCAAGACGGCCTGATGGAGGAAATGCGCGAGGTAGGCCGCCTCGATCGGCGCGGTGAAGAGCGGATCGACCACCAGGTGCTTCGTGCCCGCCCACAGCGCGAGGCCGATCGCCACGAACTTGAGCAGATCGATGCCCCCG
>Ga0208272_100388_pt1 | contig 17325 bp, 15 predicted proteins | sample LakWasM129_HOW14_2_FD_183939 | JGI IMG/M metagenome (GOLD analysis project Ga0208272, IMG submission 183939) | Freshwater sediment methanotrophic microbial communities from Lake Washington under simulated oxygen tension - Sediment Metagenome... | ecosystem: Environmental > Aquatic > Freshwater >... | reverse complement strand
GACAATGTTCTTCTGCAACTCGGCCTCGAGGGCGAGGAGGCGCTCGCTCTCCTTCTTCTCCAGGCGGCTGAGCGGGATGCCGGTCCATTCGGCGACGACGACGACCATCTGTTCCTCGTCGACGACGATGCGGTGCTCGTCACGGGTCTTCTTCCAGGTCTCGATCTGCTGCTCTTGCTTGGTGCGGAGTTGCTTTTCCTGGTCGCGGAACTTGGCGGCCTGCTCGAAATGCTGGGCGGCGATGGCCTGCTCCTTCTGGGCGCAGACCTCCTCGATCTCCTTGCCCAGCGACTCGATGTCGGGCGGGCGGTTGAGCGTGGTGATGCGGGCGCGCGAGCCGGCCTCGTCCATGACGTCGATGGCCTTGTCGGGCAGGAAACGGCCGGTGATGTAGCGGTCGGAAAGCTTGGCGGCGGCCTCGAGCGCCTTATCGGTGAAGGTGGCCTTGTGGTGCTCCTCGTATTTGCCGCGGATGCCCTTGAGGATGAGAATGGTGTCGTCCACGGAGGGCGCGTCGACCTTCACCATCTGGAAGCGGCGGTCGAGCGCGCTGTCCTTCTCGATGTATTTGCGGTATTCGTTGAGCGTGGTGGCGCCGATGCACTGCAGCTCGCCGCGGGAAAGCGCGGGCTTGAAGATGTTCGAGGCGTCCATCGCGCCCTCGGCCGCGCCGGCGCCGACGATGGTGTGCAGCTCGTCGATGAAGATGATGACGTTCTTGGAGCGCTTGATCTCGTCCATCACGGCCTTGATGCGTTCCTCGAACTGGCCGCGGTATTTCGTGCCGGCGACCATGAGGGCGAGGTCGAGGGTGATGACCTTCTTGTCGGCCAGGATCTCGGGGACGTTGCCCTTGGCGATTTCCTGGGCGAGTCCCTCGACGATGGCGGTCTTGCCGACGCCGGCCTCGCCGACGAGCACGGGATTGTTCTTGGTGCGGCGGCAGAGAATCTGGATGACGCGGCTGATTTCCTTTTTGCGGCCGACGACGGGGTCCATCTCGCTCTTGCGGGCAAGTTCGGTGAGGTCGCGACCAAACGCCTTCAGCGCCGGGGTCTTCACCTCTTTCTTGTCCTCGGGACCATTGCTGCGCGGAGCGACTTCCTCGCCGCCGCCAGCGCCGGCACCGCCGGATTGCGGGCCTTCGGAACCTTGGCCGGAGGAGAACTGCGGGTCGAGTTCGCGCAAAATCTCGTTGCGGGTGCGCTCGATGTCGATCTCGAGGGTCTTCAGCACGCGGGCGGCCACGCCCTCGCCTTCGCGGAGGAGGCCGAGCAAAATGTGCTCCGTGCCGACATAGGAATGGTTGAGGGCCTTGGCCTCCTTGCCGGCGAGCGCCAGCACCTTTTTGACGCGGGGCGTGTAAGGGATGCTGCCGACGGGAGTCTTGGTCTCCTGGCCGATGCCGACCTGTTTCTCCACCTCGGCGCGCACGGTCTCGAGGTCGAGGCCCATCTTCTGCAGGACGCTCACGGCCACGCCCTGGCCGAGCTTGATCAAGCCCAGGAGCAAGTGCTCGGTGCCGACGTAGTTATGGTGAAAACGATCGGCTTCCTTGCGGGCCAGCGCCAGCACCTGCTGCGCGCGCGGCGTGAAGTTGTTCATAGGTTCCATAAGGAGGGTGTTAGGTTATCGGCTATCGGTCGCTGTTACTGAAGTCAGGCGCGGGCACTTTGGCAAATTCCGAACGCAGCCGGGCGGCCCGCAGGACGTCGCGTTGGTTGGGATCGAAGGAGCCCTTGGCCGCGTGCTGGATGTGGGCAGGCTGGCACTCGATGAACAGGCGATCGACGACGGCGCGCTCGGTCTCCGGCATGACGCCGAGATCGATGCCGAGGCGGATGAGCGAAAGGAGGTTCATGGCCTCACCGGAATTGAGCAGGTGGCCGTTTTGCAGGATGCCGAAGGCGCGGCCGATCTTGTCGTGCAGCTTGTTCGGCTCGTTCTCGCCGAGCCGGTCGCGGGCGTTGAGTTCCTGGTCGACGATCGTGGTCAGCACGCCGTGGAGGTGCTTGATGATCTCCTCCTCGCTCTCGCCCAACGTGGTCTGGTTGGAAATCTGAAAAATGCTGCCGCTGGCGTCGGAACCCTCGCCGAACAGCCCGCGGACGGCCATGCCGAGCTGGTTGACGGCGCGCACGACCTTTTCCATCTGGCCGGTGATGACGAGCGCGGGCAGGTGCATCATCGCCGAGGCCCGGATGCCCGTCCCCAGATTGGTCGGACAGGCGGACAGGTAGCCAAGCTTCGGCGAGAAGGCGTAATCCATGTGCTCCTCGAGGTCGGAATCGAGCGTGTTGATGGTGTTCCAGACCTTCTTGAACTGGAACCCGGCGCGGAGCACCTGGATGCGGAGGTGGTCCTCCTCGTTCACCATGACGACGACGGACTGGTCCTTGCTGATGACGATGCCGGAGCCGGACTTGGAATGGCAGAGTTCGCGGCTGATGAGGTGGCGCTCGACCAGAATCTGTTTTTGCAACTCGTCGAGCGTTTCGACCGGGATGGCGAGGCCGCGCTTCATCTGCGGCAGCGCGGCGACCGCCTGCATGCACTGGTCGCGAATCTCGCGCTTCTGCGCCTCCTTGGCCCAGCCGGGAAAAGGTTGCTGCGCGAGGTTCCGCGCGAGCCGGATGCGAGTCATGAGCACGACCGCGCTCTTGCCGGCGCCGCCGTCGGTCAGATCGGAACGGGAGTCGATGAGTTCGTTGATCTTCATCTCAGGCGTCCTGCTTCGGGCCGGATACCGACCGGACCTGCTGGATTTCGTCGCGATAACGCGCCGCGTCCTCGTAGCGCTCGGCCTTGATGGCTTGGTCGAGCTCGGACTCAAGCTGGGTGAGGCGCTCGTAGAGCGAGCGGCGCTCCAAGGCGCGCTTCGGGATCTTGCCCGTGTGGGCGATGCCCTTGTGCATGGTGTCGAGCATGGGCTCGATGAGGTTGGCGAAATGATTGTAGCAGGCGGGGCAGCCGAAGCGGCCGGTCTTCTTGAAATCCTGCGCGGTGAACCCGCACGATTCGCAGCGCACATCGCCGGTCGGCTCGGGATTCAGGGAGGCCTTGAGCAGGAGATCCGCCAGCGAGAAGCCACTGGGGTCGGTCACCCCTTTTGCCTGCGCGCAGGCCTCGCAAAGGTCGACCTTATGTATCTTGTTATTGACGATCTGAGTAAGGTGGACGGTAGCGGGCTTGGAGCAGAGGTCGCACTTGAGTGAGTTGGCCATGTCTTGGGTTATTTGTGATGATAGCGCCCCGCGCCGGAAACGCAAATCGCGACCGGGAAAGGCCCTTCTTCCCTGCAACCAATATGCCAAGGCCGCTCGGGCGAGGCAAGCGCAGAGGCGGTCCAACCGTGTCAAATCAGCCGCGTCAAATGCGCGTGCCGTCCGTCAGCACCCGTTTCCGGAAACTGGCGAGCACCCGGGCCGTGATCGGGCCGGGTTTGCCGGTGCCGATGACACGGCCGTCGAGCTTGACCACGGGGATGACCTCCGCGCCGGTGCCGGTCAGGAAGCACTCGTCCGCGCACCAGATGTCGTAGCGGGTCACGTCCGCCTCGCGCATGGGGATGCCGAGTTCCTTGGCGATATCGAAGACGGTCGAGCGGGTGATGCCCTTGAGCGCGCCGGCCGAGGCGGCCGGGGTCAGGATCTCGCCCTTGTGGATGGCGAAGATGTTGTCCGCCGTGCACTCCGCGACCAGGCCCTGGGAGTTGAGCATGATGGCCTCGAGGGCGCCGGCCTGCCGGGCCTCGATCTTGGCGAGGATGTTGTTGAGATAATTCAGCGACTTGACCGTCGGCGGCAGCATGTCCGGGGAGATGCGGCGGGTGGCCACGGTGACGATGCTCAGGCCGTTGTCGTAGTGTTCCTGCGGGTAGAGCTGGATCTTGCTAGCGATGATGAAGAGCGTCGGCTTCTCGCAGAGCCAGGGCGCCAAGCCCAGATCGCCCGGGCCGCGGGTGATGACGAGCCGGATGTAACCGTCGGTCAGCTTGTTTCGGCGGCAGGTCTCGCAGACGGCGTCGGCCATCGCGGCGCGGGCGAGCGGCACGGCCAGCATGATGGCCTTGGCGGAGTTCTCCAGCCGCTCCAGATGCTCGTCGAGGCGGTAGACGTTACCCCCGTAAATACGGATGCCCTCAAACACGCCGTCGCCATAGAGCAGACCGTGGTCGAAGACCGAGACCTTGGCCTCGGTGGAATCAACATATTTGCCATCCAGATATACGATCATGCTGCGACCTTCCCACAAAGCCCCGGCGTTTGTCCAGTCCGCTGATGGGAGAATGCGCTTGTATTCGTCGTCCCAGGCCGAAACTGTTCCGGCGAACGGGCCGCAGTTTCTTCGCTTATGAAAACACGCCCTGTTCGCGCCGGCTTCACGCTCATCGAGCTGCTCACGGTCATTGCCATCATCGGCATCCTGGCGGCCCTGATTTTCCCCACCGTCGGCAAGGTCCGCGAGACCGCCCAACGCACCGTCGACGCCAACAACCTCCGCGAGATCGTCAAGGCCGCGACCATCTACGCCGCCGACAACAACGACCGCCTGCCCGACCCCGCCGCCATCGCCGAGCAAAACCAGGTCACCGGCGGCTCGGGCCCGTTTCTCTGGGCCGGCATCCTCGCCCAGCGCGGCATCCTCGCGGACCCGACCTTCTACTTCGCGAAAAACGACCCGCAATACAACGGCACGGCCCCGACCGCCATCGTCAGCCCCGCCAACCGCACGGTCCTCGACCCAAGCTTCGTCACCAATCGCGTCCTCAGTTTCGAGTTGGTCGGCGGACTCCGCATGGGCGATCCGGCCTCAACGCCCGTGGCCTTCACCCGCGGCCTGCTCGCCACCGGACTCTGGAGCGTGGACAACGGCACTTACAAGGACACCGGCGGCCACATCGCCTTCCTCGGCGGCAACGTTCAGTTCTACCCCAACCTCACCGAAGCCGCCACCCAGTTGACCCTGAACAACGGCCGCAAGGGCGTCTCGCTGCTCCAAGCCCTGCCCTACAACGCCAACGCCACCCTGAATCCCCGCGTCTACGCCACCCCGCCCGCCGGGATCGGCAGCCTGGCCGGCACGCCGGCCGAGAAGGCGCCGTAGGCTACGCGCCTAGCTGGAGCCGCAGCGACCTCGCTGCGGTTTTCCACGGCGAGGTCGCCATGGCTCCATAAAAAGCCCCGCCACGACTCCAGGCCCCGCCTTTTTTCTTCACCTTCGCATTCGGGGCCACGTAGTCTCCCGCCCCTCCCCCATGGCTCCCTCCACGCCCACCTACGTCATCGGCCACAAGAATCCCGACACCGACGCCATCTGCTCGGCCATCGCCTATGCCGCTTTCAAGGAAGCCCGCGGCGAACCCGGCCACGTCGCGGCGCGTTGCGGCAATTCCAACGCCCGGATCGACGCGATCCTCGAACGCTTTCGCACGCCCCTGCCGCTTTACCTCAGCGACGTGTCTCCGCGCGTGCACGACCTGATGACGGTCAACCCCTACGCGGTCAGCCTCGGCGCCACCTGCGCCGAGACGCTGCGGTTGATCGACGAGCATCACCTCAATGTCCTCCCCGTCGTCTCGTCCGACAACCGCGCCACCGGCACCATCACCCTCGCGCAACTGGGCCACTTCTTCATCCCCCGCCTCGACGAACCGCGGGCCATGCGCCAGGTGCGCACGAGCCTCGCCCGCATCGTGAAATCCCTCCACGCCTCCGTCCTGCACGTGGTCGAGGGCGACCGGCTCGAGGAATTGTTCGTCCGCATCGGCGCCATGGACATCGGCACGTTCTGGAAGATTTCCGAGAAGGACAACATCCCCGCCGGCAAATCCATCATCATCGTCGGCGACCGGGCAGATGTGCAGCGGCGCTCCATCGAGCTCGGCATCCGCGCCCTGATTGTCAGCGGCAACCTGCCGGTCGATCCCGCCATCGTGCAACTCGCGCAGGACCGCGGCGTGAGCATTCTGGTCAGCGCCCACGACACGGCCACCACAGGGTGGTTTGTCCGCACCGCGTCGACCATCGAACAGTTGATCGACACCAAATTCGTCGCCCTCAACCCCGACATCCGCATCGCCGATATCCGCAAGAAATTCGCGCAGAATTCACCGCACGCCATGATGGTCACCAGCGAGGACGGCACGCTCCTCGGCATTTTGACCAAGACGGACCTGCTCAAGCCCGTGCCCACCCGCCTGGTGCTGGTCGACCACAACGAGCTCACCCAGGCTGTCCCCGGCGCCGACGAGGTCACGGTCGCCGAGATCATCGACCATCACCGTCTCGGCCCGATGGCCACGCCGCAGCCGATCCTCTTCATCAACGAGCCCGTCGGATCGACGTGCACGATCGTGGCCGACCTCTACCGACGGCACGGGTTGCAGCCGACGCCCAGTCTGGCGGGCCTGATGATGTCCGGCCTGATCTCCGACACGCTTCTCCTGCAAAGCCCCACCTCGACGCCCAAGGACGCCGAGATTCTCGCCTGGCTCGAATCCCATGCCGGCATCAAGGGCAAGGCGCTCGCCGAGCTCATCTTCAGTTCCGGCTCCGTCATTTTGGCCAGCCCGCCCGACAAGGTCGTCCGCTCCGACTTCAAGATCTACGAGGAGGACGGCGTGCGCTTCTCCGTGTCGCAGGTCGAGGAACTCGGCTTCGACAACTTCTGGCAGCACGCCAAGGACATGACCAAGGCCCTCGCCGACCTCCGCCACGACGAACGGCTCGCCTTTGCGTGTCTGCTCGTCACCGACATCAACACCCAGAACTCGCTCATGCTCGTGCAAGGCGATCCCGAGTTCATCCGGCGCATCTCCTACGCCCACGTCCAGCAGGACGAGATCTTCGACCTCCCGGGTGTGGTCTCGCGCAAGAAGCAGCTCATCCCCTACCTCACCGGCGTCCTCAAGGAAATGACCGCCGACGGCGACAGCCCCGCCGCGCGCAAGAAGACCGCCGCGCCGTTCCGCCGGTAGGCTGTGTGAGTTGGAGGCGGGGTGCCCTCACCCCGCGGGTTTACGGCATGCGTCGCGAGGTGAGCACGCCCCGCCCCAGATCAGATTTGGCAAGATACGCGCAGCCCGCACCCGGCTCTTTTGCTAAAGTGGCCCGCATGGACACCGTGACGTCCAATCCGGACTTGGTCGCGTATTGCGGACTGTATTGCGGGGCGTGCAAAGCCTACCTGGCCGGACGCTGCCCCGGTTGCCGCGAGAACCAGAAGGCCGGCTGGTGCAAGGTGCGCGCCTGCTGCAGCGCCAGCGGCTACGCCACCTGCGCCGATTGCACGACCCACGTCGTCCCGAGCCAGTGCGCCAAATTCAACAACCTGATCAGCCGGCTGTTCGGGTTCGTCTTCCGCTCCAACCGCGCCGCCTGCATCGGCCGGATCGACCGCATCGGCCGGGAGGCCTTCGCCCGCGAAATGGCCGCGGCCCGCCGGCACTCCCTGCTCCGCTGACCCGGTCTTCATCGCCAGGGACGCTGGCCAAAAATTGCGGCATTGCCTCACGCCGGCCGATTCCGCAATTTGCCGTTTTATGTCCGTCGAGCCCACCATTCCCGCGCCTGCGCCCAGTGACTTCATCCGCGACATCGTCGCGGGCCACGTCGCCGAGAAACGCTACGCGAAGATCGTCACCCGCTTCCCGCCCGAACCGAACGGCTACCTGCACATCGGCCACGCGAAGTCCATCTGCCTCAACTTCGGCATCGCCCGCGAGCACAACGGCCAGTGCAACCTCCGCTTCGACGACACCAACCCGGCCAAGGAGGAAATCGAGTATGTCGACTCCATCACCGCCGACGTCCAATGGCTCGTCGCCGGCTGGGCGGACCACTGCCTGCGCTTCAAGGCCAAGGGCTCGACCCCCGCGCTCCAGCAGGTCAACGGCCAGTCCGACTACTACCTCGCCCCGGTCGCTCCCGGCGTCGACAGCGAACCCTTTGCCGCCTCCAGTTATTTCGACCAGCTCTACGAATACGCCGTCGAGCTCATCAAGCGCGGCAAGGCCTACGTCTGCGACCTGACGCCCGAGCAGGTCGACCAGTATCGCGGCGCCCCCGACCGGCCGGGCAAGGAGAGTCCCTTCCGCAACCGCTCCGTCGCGGAAAACCTCGACCTCTTCACGCGGATGAAGGCCGGCGAGTTTCCCGACGGCGCCCGCTCGCTCCGCAGCAAGATCGACATGTCCTCGCCGAACATGTGGCTGCGCGACCCCCTGCTCTACCGCATCCGCCACACGGCGCACCACCACACGGGCGACAAGTGGTGCATCTACCCGCTCTACGACTACGCACACTGCCTCAGTGACTACCTCGAAGGCATCACCCACAGCATCTGCACGCTCGAGTTCGTCGACCACCGCCCGCTCTACGACTGGGTGCTCGAAAATCTCGGCCTGCCGCGCCCTCTGCCGCACCAATACGAATTCGCCAAGCTCAACCTCGGCTACACCATCGTCTCGAAGCGCAAGCTCCTCCATCTGGTCAACGAGAAGTTCGTCCGCGGCTGGGACGACCCGCGCATGCCCACGATCTCCGGCCTGCGCCGCCGCGGCATCCCGGCCAGCGCCGTCCGCGCCTTCGTCACCGGCGTCGGCGTCACCAAGTTCGATTCCCTCACCGAGGTCGCCGTCTTCGAAAACGCCGTCCGCACCGAGTTGAACACGCTCGCCCAGCGCCGGCTCGCCGTCCTCAAGCCCATCAAGGTCGTCCTCACGAACATCCCCGCCGGCGAGGTGCTCGAGTGCGACGCCACCAACAACCCACAGGACGAGCACTCCACGACGCGCAAGGTCGCACTCACCCGCGAGGTCTACATCGAGTCCGACGACTTCGCCGAAGTGCCGCCGCCGAAATATTTCCGGTTGAAGCCCGGCGGCGAGGTGCGCCTGAAATACGCCTGCATCATCAAGCTCGACGAGATCGTGAAGGACGCCGCCGGCGCCATCACGGAACTCCGCTGCACCGCCGACCTCACCACCCGCGCCGGCGGTCCCAACGTCGATCGCAAGGTCAAGGGCACGATCCACTGGGTCAGCGCCAGCAAGTGCATCGACGCCGAGGTGCGCCTCTACGACCGCCTCTTCAACGTCGCCGAGCCCGACGCCGACGGCAAATTCCTCGAGCACGTGAATCCCAAGTCACTCGAAATCGTGACCGCCAAGCTCGAAGCCTCCCTTGCCACGGCCCGCCTGGAAGACCGCTTCCAGTTCGAGCGCCTCGGCTACTTCGCCCTCGACCCGAAGGACTCAGCGCCCGCCAAACTCATCTTCAACCGCACGATCACGCTCAAAGACACCTGGGCAAAATAGAACCCGCGTCGGGTGACGCGGGTCGTGAGCGGTAAGACGGCCGGGTTACTGCGCCTTCTTCTTGTGTTTCTTGTGCTTCTTGTGGGTTTTCTTGGCGATCTTGTGGCTCTTCTGATGAGTCGGAGCCGGGGTAGCGGCGGGTTCAACGGCCGCCTCGGCAAAAAGACCGGTGGTCGCGAGGGCGAGAAGAATGAAGCAATAGCGTAGAGTATGTTTCATGAATGAAGGGTGCGGGAGATGACGAAAGGAATTACGGTTGGTTACGCGGCAGCCAAAACGAAGGCCAGAAATTTCTGCGACCGGATGCGCGACGATCTTTTGCCCGCAGTTGCGGCTCGCGCGGCCCCGACCGGAATTGCACCACCGGCGGCTTCAGTTCGCGACGATTTGGCCGATTGATTTCGCAAAGGAACGACTCCCTGTCGCGCCTCCCTCCGGCATTGCAACTTCCCTGCCCCGGTTTCATCTTTTGTCTTTGAATGGCCGCAGCAACTTTCAGCTTTACGCGCCGGTTACTCGCTGCGGCCGGCATTGCATTGGCGTTCATCCCTGGGCCGCTGCATGCCGTCACCTTGGATGACTTGCTGAAGGATCCCCAGATGTCGCCCAAGCGCTTCGCCAATTACTTCGAGGACTTCCGCTATGAGTTTGGCTCCCCGGTCCAGGCGCCGGACGAATTCCTTGCGGCGCGCGCCGGGGATTGCGACGACTACGCCGTGCTGGCCGACTACGTCCTGCACCACCACGGCTTCAACACCCGTCTGATCCACGTGCGCGTCGTCGGCAAGGTCGCCCACGCCGTCTGCTACGTGCAGCAGAACCGCGCCTACCTGGACTACAACAACCGGCGCGTCTTTTTCACCCTCACGCGCAGCGGGCCGACCATCCGGCAAATCGCCGAAAAGGTCGCCGATTCGCTGGAGGCCAACTGGACCTCCGCCTCGGAATTCACCTTTGATTATCAGCAAAATCGCAAATATTTTGGCGCCACTGTGGTAAAGACCGATCCGCCTGAAACTGACCCGGACCACGCCAAAGACTATCGCGCTGCCACCTCGTCCCGTCCCTAGATCAACCCCGCTCCACCCTTGAAAGACCACACCATCAGGCGCCTTCTGGCCGTTTTCCTGGTCATCGCCGCCATCTTCCTCAGCGTCGCCATCGCGGCGGTGCGCAACATCGACCGCTCGGCGGCCAGCAGCGACTGGGTCAACCACACGCACGCCGTCATCGACGAGGCCGGGGCCTTGTTTGCCGCCATCCAGGCAGGCGACGCCGCCTTGCGCACCTTCCTCGTCACCGGCGACGCCCGCGATCAGGCCGCCATCCGCGATGCCGCGGCCCAGGTGGATGAGCACCTGGAGGTCGCCAAGGCCCTGACCCGGCAGGAACCGGAATCGCACCAGCAATTCATCCTGCTGGAAACCCTCGCCCGCCAGCGCGCCGAATTCAACAACCAGATCATCGCGGCGCGCGCGGCCAACGACAGCGCCGCCATGCGCACCCTGCTCGCCACGGATGCCGGCGGTGGCGCCATCCGGGAATTCCAGCGGAAGACCGAGCAGCTCAAGAGCACCGCCATGGCGCGGCTCGCCGAACAGGACACTGCCAACTTCCTCCAGGCCCAAAAGACGCGCTGGACCGTCTGGAGCGGCGTGGCCCTCAACGTCCTCCTCCTGGCCGGCGCCATCTGGCTGATCCGGGACGATATCAACGCCCGCCGCCAGCTCGCCGCCAGTCTGCAGGAGGCCAACCAGCTGCTGGAAGCCCGCGTCAAGGAACGCACGGCGGAACTCGTGGCGGCCAACGCCCAGCTTTCCACCGAAAACCTGGAACGCCAATGGGCCAACCAGGCCCTGGAGCACCAGGTGCGCTACAATCAGCTGATCATCGATTCCATCAACGATCTCGTGCTCGTGCTCACGAAGACCCAGAAAATCTCCCGCGTGAACGCCGCCGTCATCCACCTGACCGGCCTGCCGACCACCGAGTTGATCAACCAGCCGCTGAAACGGATCGTGCGCCTGGCCGTTCCCGCGGACAGCGCCAACTCCCCGCTGAACGACCCGCTGGAACTCGCACTCGCCGAGGGCCGGGATCTGCGGGATCTGCCCGCGACCCTCGAGGACAAACGCGGCAAGCAAACGCGAGTCCGCCTGACCCTGTTTCCCCTCCGAGACGGCACCAAGGTGGTCGGCGGCATCGTCACCCTGCAACTGATCCAAGCCTGACGGGATCGATCATCCCCCCACCACCCGCCAATCCCTTACGCCCTTCACCCATGTCCAAGCACATTCTGATTATCGACGACGAACAACCCATCCGCGATTTGCTGTCGGAGTATCTCATCGCCTGCGGTTATCGCGTGACCGGAACGGGCACCGCCTTGGAAGCCCTCGACATTGTCCAGGAAACGCCCCCCGACCTGATCATCTCCGATCTGCAACTGGAGGATTCGGACGGCTTGGAAATGATCGCCCAACTCAAGGAGAAGCTCCCGCTGGTCCCCGTGATCCTGTTGACCGGGGTGCTGTTCGATCCCGAAGTCGCCCGCGACGTCCTCAACAAGAATGTCGCCTGCTATCTGGAAAAAACCTCTCCCCTGACCCGCATTCTGGAGAACGTGCGCCGCCTGCTCGAACCCTGATTGGCTCCGGCGTCACCACGCGGTCGAAACTGTCGGAGCGGCTTCGTGCCGCGATACGGCCAACCATCGCGGCATAAAGCCGCTTCTACATCCAACCAAGCCGACGTCACGCGCCGGCCAGAAATTTCCGCAGCCGCGCCAACACGCGCTCCCGGCCCAGAACCCGGAAGATGGCCGTGATGCTCGGGCCGGCGTTCGTGCCCGTCACCGCGAGACGCGCGATCGCCTGATAATCGCCAAACCCGAGGCCTTTGCTCTCGGCCAGTGACTTGATGCCCGCCTCGACCGTGGCGTCGCCGGCGAAATCCATCGCGGGCACGGCGGCGATCAGCTCCGCGAGGCGGGCCTTCGGGTCACCCTTGGCCATGACCTTGTCCTTCACCTTGGCATCGATCGGAAAATCCTCGGTAAAGAAATAGACCGTGTAAGCCGCGAGTTCGTCCACCGATTTGATCTTCGGCTGGGCCAGCAGCATGATCTCGCGGAAGTAAGTCTCGTTGGCCATGACCGCCGCGCCCGTGGGCTGCTTGGTGAAGAAATTCTTCGCCAGCACCAGGAAACGGTCGGCCGGCTGCTCCAGTAGATAGACCATGTTCATGTTCGCGAGCTTCTTGCCGTCGAACTTGGCATTGCTCTGGTTCACGGCGGGCAGGTCGAAGAGCTTCACGATGTCGGTGATCGGCATCTTCTCGCGATCGTCGCCGGGATTCCAGCCCAGCAACGAAAGATAATTCACCAGCGCCTCGGGCAGGAAGTGGCGCTGCTGGTATTCCTCGATCAACGCACCCTTGTCGCGCTTGCTCATCTTGCCCTGTCCCATCTCGGGTGATTTCAGGATCAGCGGAATGTGCGCGAACACCGGCGGCGTGACACCGAAACCCTCGTAGAGGCGCACATGCTTGCTCGTGTTGGAAAGGTGATCCTCGCCGCGGATGATGTGCGAGACCTGCATCGTGATGTCGTCGACAACGTTCACGAAATGAAACACCGGGTTGCCGTCCGACCGGAAGATGACGAAGTCCTCGTCCTCGGCCCGCTCGACGCGGCCGCGGATCCGGTCCTCGATGACGACGGGGGCGGATTTGACCTTCTCGACCTCCTTCTTGCGGTGATCGTCGAAGACCTTGTAACGCTCGCCTAGCAGCTTGAACCAGATGGCGCCGTCCTTCTCGTAAGCCCGGCCGCCATCCAGGAGCTTTTGCAGATATTGTTTGTAGATGTCGGCCCGCTGGCTCTGGCGATACGGGCCAAAGCTGCCGCGCTCGCCCACGCCGTTGGGATTCGGACCCTCGTCCCAATCCATGCCGAGCCAGCTCAGGCTGTCATAGATGAGCCGGAGGAATTCCTCGCTGTTGCGCGCCTGGTCGGTGTCCTCGATGCGCAGGATGAACGTCCCGCCGGTGTGACGGGCATAAAGCCAGTTGAACAGCGCCGTGCGGGCGCTGCCGATATGGAAGAACCCGGTGGGACTGGGAGCGAAACGGACGCGAACGGGAGACATGGACCCAGCGTGGGCTGTGATTGGACTGGCCGGCAAGAATGAACATGCTGCACCGCCTAAGCCCAGTTCGCTTGGGAAACTCCAAACGCCAACATCCAAGCTCCAGAGAATCTCCAATCAGGTCAACAACCCTGGGCATTGAGCGTTTGTGTTTTTCTGGATGTTGGAGATTGGATGTTGGAGCTTCATTCAACTCATCCATGCCGCCAACCGCCTCGAACCTTCCGCTCGATCCCGTTGATTTCACGGCGAGGTTCGGCACCGCCGCCCAGCCAGCCGGCTTTCGCGCCGAACCCTACGGCGAGATCAACGGCCACCCCCTGATCGCCTACACCAAGCGCACCCCCGGCCCGCGCCCACGGGTTTATCTCTCCGCGGGCATCCATGGCGACGAGCCCGCCCCGCCGTGGGCGCTGCTGCGCCTGTTACAGGAAGGATTCTTCGACGAACGGTGCACTTGGTTTGTCTGTCCGCTGCTCAATCCGACCGGCTTCCTCGCCGCCACCCGCGAGAACCACGCGAAAATCGACCTGAACCGCGACTACAAGAATCCCCAAAGCCCCGAGATCGCCGCCCATGTCCGCTGGCTGCAACGCCAGCCCAACTTCGACTTGATCATCTGCGTGCACGAGGACTGGGAATCCAAGGGCTTTTATCTCTATGAGCTGAATCCCGACCACCAACCCACGCTGGCTCACGCCATGATCGCCGCGGCGCGCGCCGTGTGCCCGATCGAGTCCGCCGAGGTGATCGACGGACGCCCCATCGCCGAGCCCGGCATCATCCGGCCCGTCAGCGATCCGGTGCTACGCGACACCTGGCCGGAGGCGATCTACCTGCGCCATCACCATGGTTCGCTCGACTACACCATCGAAACGCCCTCCGCCCTGCCGCTGGAACAGCGGGTTGCGACCCATAGCGCGGTATTGCGGGCAGCGCTCGATGAAGCGCTCCGGTCGTAGGGGCGCAGTCTTTTGCCGAGCGACGGCTACAAACACCGGGCAGGCAGCAGCCAGCAACGGCGTGCTGCGCCCTATGGCCCCGCCGGCAGCTTCTCCGCCACGAACGCATCGATCAGCCGTTGCGCCTCCGCCGCCGGCAGGTTCATCCGACGTTCGGCAAACCGGGCCAAGTCCTTCGGCCAGGGCGCTCGCAGCAAATAGTCCAGACCGGCGGGCCGTAAATCGATGGCGACGCAATGCAGCGCCTGACGCGTCAGCGCCAAAAGCGCCGAATGCCGTTCCGTCCAGCCCTTGATCGCAAACTCCAGATAGAGGGACGGATCGGGCCCGTAGAGCTTGTCGCCAACCACGCGCCGTCCCAGCCACTCCGCATGGGCGCGGATCTGGTGCTTGCGTCCGGTCAGCAGTTCGATGCCCGCCAACGTGAAACCGCCCCGCGCCACCAAGGGGTGAAAGACGGTCACCGCCTCTTGCGAGCCTTCGCCGGCAACCACCCTCGACTTCACGGTCACATTCGCTGTCGGATCGGGACCGAGGGGCTGATCGACCGTGACCGGCCCGGTCAGTTCGCCTTCGAGAATAGCCAGGTAGAGTTTGCCGACCTTCCGGCCCAGCACGGCTTTCCCCAGTTGCCGGCCCACCGCCTCGGTCTTCGCCAGAATAATCACTCCAGATGTCTCGCGATCGAGCCGATATACCAGGCGGATGGCATCAGGCTTGAACTCCTCCCGCACGGCTCCCGCCAGACTGGACCAGGGGCCGTTTTTGGACGGATGGCAGACCAGCCAACCGGGCTTGTCGAGCACGAGCAGGCGCTCGTCGTTGAGCATCACCCACGTCCGCAATTCCGCCGGATCGACCAGCGGCGGCGTGGCGGGCGGCAGCGGTTCGCTGGCATCAAGCATGCAGGAAGGTGTTCAAATTTATTTCTGCTTTTCCATACCGAGAAGGGTTGCAAACCGGTCGGCCCGGAGTAGCAGTAGCCTCAGTCGAATGAAGCGGTTTTCCCAAGCAAAATGCGCGCCGGCCCGCGGGGCGGCGGCTGATTCAGGAAAGGAAACCAACAAAGTATTCATCGACGGACCCATTTGCGTCGTTAACCCATAAGGAAAACCATGAATAATACCAATCATTCGCACGAGATCATCGTGTCGGGCATCCACCTCGAACTCACCGCCGGCTTGAAAGCCCACGTGCGGGAGAAGATGGAGCGACTTTTTCGACACGAAGAGCGCATCGTGCGGATCAAGGTTGAGCTGGAATGTGACCGCAAGCACGACCACGAGCACAAGTTCATCGTCAAGGGCCACATCATCATCCACGGCCCCGACATCAACGCCACGGTCGACGCCGATGAGTGCTACAAAGCCATCGACCTCCTCGTCGACAAGCTCGACCAGCACCTGCGCAAGCGCCACGGCGTGCACAAGGACAAGCGCAACCATCCTCACGCCGTCGAGTTTGACGGTGTAGAACTGCCCAAGGCCATCTGACCGCCGACGCCTTTCTCTTTCCAAGCCCGCCTCCCGGCGGGCTTTTTTTGCGCCAAACCCTGGATAGTCCGGACGGAGTAAACGGCCGGAATACAGTTTTCAATTTGGCCGCGCCTGCTTTCATCGGGGAATCCCCATGCCCGGAATCCTTCCCCTTTCTGGACGCCAACTCACCCTCGCCCGGCTGCGGACCGCCATCGCCGGCGACCAGCGCCTGGCGCTCACCGCCGGGGCGCGCGCCCGCATCCGCGCCTCCCGTCGGATCGTCGACCGCCTCCGAGACGATCCCGCCCCGCACTACGGCATCAACACCGGGTTTGGCGTCCTCGCCCACCAACGCGTCCCCGCCGCCGACATCCGGAAGCTCCAGGAGAACCTGATCCTCAGCCACGCCGTCGGCGTGGGCGACGAAGTCTCAGCGGAAATCGTCCGCCTGATGTTGCTGCTCAAGATCAACGGACTCGCCGTCGGCATGTCCGGTGTCTCCGAGCGCGTCGTGAATCACCTCATCCGCTTCTACAACGAGGACGCGCTGCCCGTCGTCTACTCGAAGGGCTCGCTCGGCGCCTCGGGCGACCTCGCACCCTTGGCGCACATGGTCCTGCCCCTGCTCGGCCTCGGCGACATGGATTATCAGGGCCGGCGCCGCAGCGCTGCGACGGTGCTGAAGCTTCTCGGCCTCAAGCCGCTGAAACTGCAATCCAAGGAAGGCCTCGGCCTCATCAACGGCACGCAGTTCATGTCGGCCTACGCCGTCCACTGCCTGCTGCGCATCGAAAACCTGGCCAAGACAGCCGACATCGCCGCAGCCATGACGCTCGAGGCCGCCCGCGGCAGCGCCGCGCCCTACGATCCCCGCATCCACGCCGCGCGCCCGCACCGCGGCCAGATCGAAGTCGCCGCCAACCTCCGCCGCCTGCTCCGGGGCTCCAAAATTCTTCCCTCCCACGCGCACTGCGCCAAGGTGCAGGATCCCTACTCGCTGCGTTGCGTCCCGCAGGTGCACGGCGCCGTCCGTCTCGCCATCGACCACGCCCGGGAGGTGGTCGAAACGGAAATCAACTCGGCCACCGACAACCCGCTCGTCTTCGCAAACGGCGACGTCATCAGCGGCGGCAATTTTCACGGCGAGCCGCTGGCCTTCATTCTCGATTACCTCGCCATCGCCACCGCGGAACTGGCCTCCATCGCCGAACGCCGCATCTACATGCTCCTGCATGGCGACACCATCGGCGACCTCAAGGTGCCGCGTCTGCTCATGAAGGACACCGGCCTGAATTCCGGCTTCATGATTCCACAATACACGGCCGCGGCCCTCGTCTCGGAAAACAAGGTCTTCGCCCACCCGGCCTCGGTCGATTCCATCCCCTCTTCCCTCGGCCAGGAGGATCACGTCTCGATGG
>Ga0208272_100387_pt1 | contig 17363 bp, 14 predicted proteins | sample LakWasM129_HOW14_2_FD_183939 | JGI IMG/M metagenome (GOLD analysis project Ga0208272, IMG submission 183939) | Freshwater sediment methanotrophic microbial communities from Lake Washington under simulated oxygen tension - Sediment Metagenome... | ecosystem: Environmental > Aquatic > Freshwater >... | reverse complement strand
GCGCGGGCCCGGCGCCAACGGCGCGAACGGCGCGGCCAAGCTGCCCGCCCAGGCACCGGAGAACGATGAGGACACCGCCGGCTGGCTGAGCCGCCTGCAGGATGGCTTTGCCTCCCTGCTGCCCGCGCCCGACCCGGCCCGCGTGCCCACGCCGTCGCTGGTGGAGGTGGTGCTGGCCAGCGTCAACATCATGCAGGTGCGCATCACCCGCAGCCGCATGGCCGGCGACCCACCCGAGGTGATGATCGCCCCGCAATTGGCCCACCTGGGTCTGATGGACTTCTACCGCGCCGAAGAGGCCATCGCCGAAGGGCAGCGCGCGGCGGAGAAGACGCTGCCGTTTTTGCAGCAGTTGGGGTTGGGTACGGTGTAGTCGGTTGGGCGGTCTATCGCTCGGGATGCGAGATTTCCGTTACGGGCGGTATGCGTTAAGGGCTGCAATTCAGCCAGTAGTTGAAATTCGACGCGCTTCGATAGTTGTCAATGAGACAGTTGCAACCCCTCAAAACCTGTCATTGTGTGGAATCACAGAAATCAGCTAGAACCGCTGGTCAAGACTGTAATTTGAATGGCCATTTCATGTAATGTCGGCAATCACCAGTAGGTGATTTATAAAGCGCAGTTAAAATTATCTGCGGCGGTTTTTCTGGTGCTCTTGCCATGCTTTATTAATCAACTCTGGGGTAATCGCTTCTTGAAGCGTCCGTAACGCGTTATCAGAATATCGTGGATGTTTCTGAGAGCCGAACTCGAACACCATTACGTTTGCCGGATTTTCATCTATCCGGAGGAGGTCACGAATTGCCTTGGCCTTATTGAGGCTGAGGTCCAATTTTTCCGCCAACTTACTGGGACTCCAGTGGTATTTCTTCTGGAGATCCACTTCACGGATAGCCGCTGCCCCTTCAGGATCATCCCCGGATACGTATCGGATCGCAGGAGCATCTGCATCTCGAGTGATTCGGATGCGAATCGTTGGACCTTCTCCTTCAACGCTTGTTGCCAAAGTCAACAACCGAGGGAAAACTCGTTCCACCGGCTCGTTCAACTTGATGGCTTCTTCGATTCGGTCTAAGTCACGTTTGGAAACAGCCACCTCATCGCTGACATGAGCTTCCATCGCCAACAACGCTGTGATGCGGCCCCTTGCCTCATCTCGCGCTCGACGACCAGGAGCAAGCAAATCTCTAATCTGCGCGTACTCTCGATTCACCAACATTTGAAAATCAGGAAGAGGCTGAGTTGACAAAGGCAGAACCCGCACAGGAAGGTTGTCGGCAAGAGTATCTTGGAAATGAGCAATCAATATTTCGTCCAATGCAGTAATCAACGTCCTTGCATTGATGTAGAGTGCATCCTCTGGGACGACAATCATCCAGTGCTGCGCTTGGTCACGCATCGCATCAATGACTCGAATTGATCCTGCTTGTGCTGCATTAATCCAGCCTTTGGATTGGGCGATATTTAGTGCTTTCTCAATGCCGATCGAGGTACCCTTTTCCTTGTCAAATACGTTCTGACCTTTTTGAACTAATAACGCCTTGGCCAACATTTCGCTGGCGTGCTGGAGCATCAGCAGAACCGTTTCCGGCCGTCCGTCATCGTTGTGATTATTAAATGCATCCAAACCACGCATCAATGATGCGATAGCCTTTGTTTTAAGTGTCTTGGCTTCCCTTTTGAGCTTCATAAAATTCTCTGTTCTTGGCTAAGAATTGGCAAAATTTCGATAGCACCGTGTTATCAAGCGATCAGACCTTCGCAGCTACGGCAAAGCAAGATTTCATTACAACTCCGCAGCCAAGTGGTAAGCAGAATGTCACCTTGGTCGATCAGTTTGCACCGGCCTGGCCCTGAGCGCTAGCAGTAATTAAAAATCTGTCATTGGGAATCCGGAGCAGCGAACGGCCGCTTTGGGTCAAAAGCTGCATAAGGCACGGCGTTCGCAAGCAAGCTGAAGCCGCCTTGCCTGCAACAACCCCAAACCGCAATTTCCGCCAATTGGCGGTATAACTGCGCACCTCCCGCCCTCCATGTGCGGTCTGCAAGCCAACCAATCACGCCTGCACAACTCCCAATTTAATAGCTGCTCGCGCTTATCCATCAAGCGTTTGAGCCACTTTTGACTCCAAACCCCATGTCTTTCCCCGCTTTCCTGCGCACGCGCTGGGCCGCGCTGCGGCCGGTGTGGGCGCGCATGCTGCAGCGGCCTGAAAAGCTGCTGTCGCTGCACAGCCTGCTCTGGGCGTTCATCGCCGCCGGGCTGGCGATGGTGCTGGTTGTGCTGGTGCTCATCCCATTCACGCCCGCCATCAGCGACATCCGCAAGGCCAAGACGGAGCAACCGGCGCAGCTGGTGGCGGCGGATGGCAAGTTGCTGGCCGAATACCGCTGGGTGAACCGCGCCTGGGTGCCGCTCGCCGAGATCGCCCCGCCGGTGGTGGATGCGCTCATCGCCACCGAGGACCACCGCTCTCTATAGCCACTGGGGCCTGGCCTGGCGCCGCACGGCGTCGGCGCTGGCGCTGCGTGTCCGTGACGAGCAACCCGTTAGCCCGCTACGCCCGAAACCAGCGGAAATGAGGATGGGTTTCGAATGGACTGCACCGATAAGTCGATGTCCAACATCGGCCAGTAAAGATGGTCGGGGGTCGGCCACTGAACTTCGGAAATCTGTTCGATCGTCCCCTTTCGGAACCAGGGGAATTGCTCGAAGGGAACGAGCAGTTCCTCGTCGGCAAGCAGAAGCCAAAAACCGTGCTTCGAAATATGGGTCACTTCAGCTGCCAAAGTGGTGGTTCCAGGCATCTTGGATCTCCTTCAGGTGTGCATTCACAACGGCTTGCGCTTGTCGAAGTTGCGTCTCGGAAAGACCAGTATGGTTGGCCAGAACCACCTGTGGTGTAAGCCAGAATTTCGCTTCACCGTCTACGTGTGAAACATGCACGTGAATGCGTGTCTCCTCCCGCGAAAAAAAGAAGAGACGAAATTGGCCGTCACGAACAATAGTAGGTGCCATTGCGTTACTGTAACCAACACCGATAGCGGCCTGGATGTGCACCAGTTGCATATTACGCATCCCGTGGCAGTCTTCGCAGCTACAACCCCAAACCACAATTCCCGCCGATTGGCGGTATAACTGCGCACCTCGCGCCCTCCATGGGCGGTCTGCAAGCCAAACCATCCCGCCTGCAAAACTCCCAATTTGATAGCTGCTCGCGCTTATCCCTAAAGCGCTAGAGCCACTTTTTACTAAAATTCCCATGTCTTTCCCTGCTTTCCTGCGCACGCGCTGGGCCGCGCTGCGGCCGGTGTGGGCGCGCATGCTGCAGCGGCCTGAAAAGCTGCTGTCGCTGCACAGCCTGCTCTGGGCGCTCATCGCCGCCGGGCTGGCGATGGTGCTGTATGTGCTGGTGCTGATTCCGTTCACGCCCGCCATCAGCGACATCCGCAAGGCCAAGACGGAGCAGCCGGCGCAGCTCGTCGCGGCCGATGGCAAGCTGCTGGCCGAATACCGCTGGGTGAACCGCGCCTGGGTGCCGCTCAGCGAGATCGCCCCGCCGGTGGTGGATGCGCTGATCGCCACCGAGGACCACCGCTTTTATAAGCACTGGGGGCTGGACTGGCGCCGCACGGCGTCGGCGCTGGTGCGCACGCTGGCGGGCGACAAGCAGGGCGGCTCGACCATCACGCAGCAACTGGCGCGCAACCTGTACCCCGAGGAGATTGGCCGCGCGCCCACGCTCACGCGCAAGATCAAGGAGGCCATCACGGCGCTGAAGATCGAGGCGCTGTACTCCAAGGACGAGATCCTGGAGACCTACCTGAACACGGTGCCCTTCCTCTACAACGCCTACGGCATCGAGATGGCGGCGCGCACCTATTTCGACAAGTCGGCCGACCAGCTCAACGTGCTGGAGAGCGCCACGCTCATCGGCATGCTCAAGGGCACGGCCTACTACAACCCGGTGCTGAACCCCGAGCGTGCTCAAGAAAGGCGCAATACCGTGCTGGCGCAGATGAAGAAGCACGGCAAGCTGACCGAGGCGCAATACGCCGCGCTCACCAAGCGCCCGCTGCGCATCCGCTTCGAGCGCCAGGTGGAGGCGGCCGGCCCCGCGCCGCACCTGGCGCAGCAGTTGCGCAAGCAGCTCATCGACTGGGCCGACCGCAACGGCTACAGCCTGTACGCCGACGGCCTGGTGATCCGCACCACCATCGATTACCGTCTGCAGCAGCTCGCCAACCAGGCCGTCGCGCGCCAGGGCCGGGCGCTGCAGGGCGTGGCCGACACGGCCTGGGCCGCGCGCAATGCCTGGAGCCCCAAGAGCCCGCTCGTGCAGCAACTGGTGCGCGAATCGGCGCGCTACGAAGCCGCCGTGGCCAAGGGCGCGGCGCTCGAGGACGCCCTGAAGGACCTGCTGGGCGACCCGGCCTTCCTGCGCACGCTGCGCCAGGACAAGACGCGCGTGCAGGCCGGCTTCATGGCCATGGACCCGCGCACGGGCGATGTGCGCGCCTGGGTGGGCAGCCGCGACTTCGCGCAGGACCCGTTCGACCACGTGCAGGCCGCGCGCCGCCAGCCGGGCTCCACCTTCAAGCCCTTTGTGTACGGCGCCGCGTTCGAGCAGGGCCTGCTGCCCACCGACACGCTGATGGACACCGCCGTGGAAATCCCGCTGGGCAACAAGCAGGTCTGGCGCCCGACGGACGGCAACAAGCCGCCGAGCGAGATGCCGATGACGCTGCGCGACGGCCTGGCGTATTCCAAGAACACCATCACCGCGCAGCTCATGCAAGAGGTGGGCCCGCTGCGCGTGGCGCAACTGGCACGCGCCATGGGCGTGCGCGAATCGAAGCTGGACGTGGTGCCCTCGCTGGCGCTGGGCACCAGCCCGGTCACGCTCAAGGAAATGGTGGCGGCCTACGGTGCCATCGCCAGCGCCGGCCGCTACCGCGCGCCCCGGGTCATCACGCGCATCGAAGACAAGAACGGCAAGGTGCTGGAAGACTTCGCCCCCGCCGCGCCCGAGCGCGTGCTGGGATTGAGGGCCGCCCAGGAACTGCGCGACGCCATGCGCGGCGTGGTGGACAAGGGCACGGGCGTGGCCATCCGCAGCCGCTACGGCATCACCGCCGACGTGGCCGGCAAGACCGGCACCACGCAGGACAACACCGATGGCTGGTTCATCCTGATGCACCCGCAGCTCGTGGCCGGCGCGTGGGTGGGCTTCAACGACGGGCGCATCACCCTGCGCAGCGACTACTGGGGCGAGGGCGCGCACAGCGCGCTGCCCATGGTGGGCGAGGTGTTCCAGCAGGCGTTGCGCGCCAAGGTGATCGACGGCAACCAGCGCTTCATCGACGAGAACGAGTCCAACTGGGTGGGCAGTGCCGTGGCCGGCGTGCGCAACTGGGTGTACGACCTGTTCGGCCGCCGCACCGGCGGGCCGGACGCCCCGGACCGCACCGCAGGCGCCGTGCCGGCGCCCGGCACCACGCCTGCTGCGCCCGCCGCGCCGGCCCCCGCCGAAGCGGATCGGCCCGAGATCACCGAAGCCCCGCTGGTGCCGCTGGAAAACGCGACGCCCCGGGCGCAGCCCCTGCCGCCGGTCACCGACGGCGAGCCGCCGGAGGCCGCGAGCCCGGAGATGGCCCCTGCGCCGCAGCCGGGCATTGTGGTGACAACGCCACCTGCGCCGCAGCCGCAGCCAGGCATTGTGGTCACCACGCCGGTCCAGCGCGGCGTGGTGGTGCCTGCGCCGGCGCCGGCGCAGGGCAATGTGCCGTTTTTCGTGGAAACACGCCCCTGAGGGGCGCCGCTAGGGACAAGGACTGCACAAATCACCGCGCCCTGTGCATCAGCGGCCTCGGGCAGTCTGCGACGTTGCAAATACTCGCAATAGCTACGGCTATTGCTTGAATTTAGCGGCGCGTGCAGCGCGTCCGCTGGAATTAATTGTTAGGCTTGCAAAAGCATCAATCCTTAGTTGAAACACCATGCCAAATCCCTCCGATGATTCCAGGGATAATTATGCATAACAGGATCATGGCTACGGAAGCTTTCTCTCTTGGTACAAATGTAGATAGAATAAAAACCAAAAGAAATCCGGACGCAACACCGAGATAGATCCGCCAGTAATAGCGAACATCCAGGACATGAACGGTAGTGTCGAGTATCTCATCAAGCCAGTCAAACATTGGCATTAACTCCTAGTCCGATGACGTGCAGCGTTCACTGTGCGGCCTAACGAAAGCAAGCCGCCCGCCGTACGCAGGTTAGCTTAACTGTTAGGCTGGGGTTGCAAGTTTAAGTCCAATAATACCGGCAACAATAAGCCCAAGACTTAAGAGTCGCAAAGGATTTGCTGAATCACCCATCAGAAAAATGCCGAGCATGGCGGTACCAACTGCACCAACCCCAACCCAAATTGCATAGGCCGTTCCCATTGGAAGAGATTTCATAGCCACACCGAGCAAACCTAGGCTAACGATCATGGAAAATACGGTAGCGATAGTGGGCCAAGGCCGGGTGAAGCCTTCAGTGTATTTGAGGCCAACGGCCCAGCCAACCTCAAACAAGCCAGCAATAACCAAAATGAACCAGTTCATACTTCATCTCTCTTTCTTGGGGTCGTCCCCGGACAGGATAGAGAGGTGAGGTCGTCCCCACTTCCGTGAAGCCTAATGCTGCGTTTTGCGCCTTGCAGCCCCTCCCGATCCGCAGCGCCCACTTGCCGCTCGATTCGTGCGGAGGATCCCTAGTCGATGTCCACGCAGTGCACGGCGTAGCTGCCCGTGCGCCGGTCGGCAAAGAAGCGCACCAGGGTTTCTTTCACCGTGCGAAACGCCAGCTCGTCCCAGGGCACCTCGTCCTCGGTGAAAAAGCGTGCCTCCAGGGTTTCGAAGCCGGGGTCCAGCCGCTCGGACAACAGGTGGGCCCGGTAGAACAAATGCACCTGGCCCACGCGCTGTACGTTGAGCACGGCAAACAGCGGCCCGAGCACGATCTGCGCGCCGGCTTCCTCGTCGGTCTCGCGCGCGGCGCCCTGCGACGTGGTTTCGCCCAGCTCCATGAAGCCAGCCGGCAGCGTCCACTTGCCCCGGCGCGGTTCTATGGCACGCAGGCACAGCAGCACGCGGCCATCGGGCAGCACGGGAACAGTGCCCACCACGTTGAGCGGATTTTCGTAGTGCACGCGCCCACAGTTCGGGCAGATGGCGCGCTCGCGCGTGTCGCCGTCGTCGGGCAGGCGGTAGACCACGGCCGTGCCGCAATCGCGGCAGTATTGGATGGGGCTGTGCTGGCTCATGCGAAATTCAAGGACAAATTGGCCGGCAGCGCTTATTCCACCTGCGCGTGCAGCTATTGAAAAGTGAGTTGCTTTATGCCACCCGCAGGCGCAGTGGCGCGAGGCCATCGACGCCGCCTTCGAGCAGGTCGCCACGCTGCACGGCGCCCACACCAGCCGGGGTGCCGGTGTAGATCAGGTCGCCGGGCGCGAGCTCCCAGGCCTTGGAGAGGTGCTCGATGACCTCGCCAACGTTCCAGATCAGTTGCGCCACGTTGCTGCGCTGGCGGTCCGCGCCATTGACCTGCAGCCAAATGCCGGCCTGCTGCACGTCGCCTGCTTGCGCCGCCGGGGTAATGGGGGTGATGGGCGCGCTGGCGTCAAAGCCCTTGCCGATGCACCAAGGGCGGCCCTGCTTTTTCATCTCGCCTTGCAGATCGCGCCGCGTCATGTCCAGGCCCACGGCGTAGCCAAAGATGTGGCTGGCCGCGTCCGCTGCCGCAATGTTGCGCCCGCCCTTGCCGATGGCGACCACCAGCTCGATCTCGTGGTGCAGGTCGTGCGTCAGGCTGGGGTAGGGCAGCAGGGCGGGCGCGTCGCCGGCCGCCAGCACCAGCGCGTCGGCGGGTTTCATGAAAAAGAAGGGCGGCTCGCGGCCGGTGAAGCCCATTTCCTTGGCGTGCTCTTCGTAGTTGCGGCCCACGCAATAGATGCGGTGGACGGGAAAGCGCGCCTCGGTGCCGAGCACCGGAATGCTGGTGGTGGGTGGTGGGGGAAAGACGTAGCTCATGCAGGGCCTTTGTGAGAGTTGATTGCGGGGCAGCGGCGAGGGGCTGTCGGTACACTCACCGCCAAGATGGACAGCCCGCATTGTCACCCGGCCGACGCGTCCGCGCAGGCCTTGCCTGGTGTGCCAGCCGACTGGTTGCGCCCCGACTGGCCTGCGCCCGCGCACGTGCAAGCCCTGTGCACCACGCGCGCGGGCGGCTGCAGCACCGGGGCTTACGCCAGCATGAATTTGGGCCTGCACGTGGGTGACGCCGCGCAGGCGGTGCTCGCCAACCGCGCGCGCCTTGTGGCGGCCCTGCAATCCATCACGCCGGGCGCGCGGCCGGTGTTTCTCGACCAGGTGCATGGAAGCTGCGCAGTGCCGCTTGGTGCCGAGCTGCCCGATGGCACGCCTGCCGATGCCGCCTGGGCGCAGGCGCCGGGCCTGGCCTGCACCATCATGGTGGCCGATTGCCTGCCGGTGCTCTTCACCGACCGTTTGGGGCGCCGGGTCGCTGCCGCGCATGCTGGTTGGCGCGGCCTGGCGGGTGGAGTGCTGGAGTCGGTTTTGGAGTGTTTTCGGCCGCTAGCGCATAGGGAAAATGCGCTGGCAGCTATACATTCAAGAGCAAAGCCTGCCAATGACTTGTTCGCTTGGCTGGGGCCTTGCATAGGTCCGAAAGCCTTTGAAGTGGGCGACGACGTGCGTGCCGCTTTTTGCGCCCTTGATGGCGCGGCCAAGCAGCATTTCGCCCCACGGGGCGGTGGCAAATTCCTGGCCAACCTGCCGGCGCTGGCGCGCCAGCGCCTGGCGGCACAGGGTGTCACGCAGGTCTATGGCAACGACGGCAGCGATGCCTGGTGCACCTTCAGCCAGCCGTCACGTTTCTTCTCGCATCGGCGGGACGGCGCCGTGGGCGGCGGCACCGGGCGCATGGCCGCCTGCATCTGGCTCGGCTGAGGTTGGCGCAACTGAGCTTGGCGCGGTCATGGCCTGCGCGGCAGCAGCGCGCTCCTGCATCTCGCGTGCATGGATCTTGCGCCGCCGGCCGGGCGTTCCCAGGATGTAGACCACGATGGAGAGCGGCAGCAGGCCATAGAGCACAAAGGTGATAGCGGCGCCGAGCAGGCTGCCGGTTGTGCTCGTCGCCTCGGCCACTGCCATCAGCACCACCACATACAGCCAAGCAATCACTACCAGGTACATACGTACTCCAACGTCAGGAAAGGACAGGGATCGGAGGTTACGATAGCAGCGGTGGGCGCAACCGGGCGCCTGCTCCATCGGGCGGCGCCTGCCCAGGAGGAGACTGCATGAGTTCCGATTCGCTCTGGGCCCAAAGCGCCCAGCAATTCCAGGAAATTTTCGGTGAGAGCTGGCAGCGCGTGCTGCACGCTTTCGAGCAAATCGAATTGCCCGCGGTGGCCGGGGCAGGGGCCGCCGCCCCGATTCGCCTGGCGCCCGACAAGCTGCAGGCGCTGCAAAAGCAGTATGTGGACGAGGCCGCCAAGCTCTGGGCTGAAGGTTTGCAGACGCCTCAACCGCCCGCCGACAAGCGCTTTGCGGGCGAAGGCTGGGCCAGCAACCCGGTGGCGGCATTTTCTGCTGCCGCCTATTTGCTCAACGCGCGCACGCTCATGGGGCTGACGGACGCCATCGAGGGCAACGAGAAAATCCGCGCCAAAGTGCGCTTTGGCGTCGAGCAATGGATTGCCGCCATGGCGCCCAGCAACTTTCTGGCCTTCAACGCCGAAGCGCAGCGCAAGGCCATCGAGACCAAGGGCGAGAGCATTGCCAAGGGCATGGTCAACCTGGTGCACGACCTGCGCCAGGGCCATGTGTCGATGACCGACGAGAGCCTGTTCGAGGTCGGCCGCAACGTCGCCACCACCGAAGGCGCTGTGGTGTACGAGAACGACCTGTTCCAGCTCATCGAATACAAACCGCTTACCGACAAGGTGTACGAGCGGCCTTTCGTGCTGGTGCCGCCGTGCATCAACAAGTTCTACATTCTCGATCTCCAGCCCGAGAACTCGCTCATTCGCTACAGCGTCGCCCAAGGCCACCACACCTTTGTCGTGAGCTGGCGCAATCCCGACGAATCGCTCGCGCACAAGACCTGGGACGATTACGTCGAGCAGGGTGTCATGGAGGCCATCGACGTGGCGCGCCAGATCACCGGAGCAAGCCAGGTCAATGCACTGGGTTTCTGTGTGGGCGGCACCATCCTTTCGAATGCGCTCGGGGTGCATGCCGCGCGCGGCGAGCACCCCGTGGCGAGTGCCACCTTCCTCACCACGCTCATTGATTTCACCGACACCGGCATCCTGGACGTCTTCATCAGCGAAGGGTTCGTGCGCATGCGCGAACTGCAAATGGGCAACGGTGGCCTGATGAGCGGGAAAGACCTCGCTTCCACTTTCAGCTTTCTGCGGCCCAACGACCTGGTCTGGAACTACGTGGTGGGCAACTACCTCAAGGGCGAAACGCCACCGCCGTTCGACCTGCTCTACTGGAACAGCGACAGCACCAACCTGCCGGGACCGTTCTATGCCTGGTACCTGCGCAACACCTATCTCGAAAACAACCTGATCAAGCCCGGCAAGCTGACCGTGTGCGGCGAGAAGCTTGATTTGCGCAAACTCAAGCTCCCGGTCTACATCTACGGCTCGCGCGAAGACCACATCGTGCCCATCAACGCGGCCTATGCCAACACGCAGGTGCTGCCGGGCAAGAAGCGTTTCGTCATGGGCGCGTCGGGCCATATCGCGGGCGTCATTAACCCGCCAGCGGCCAACAAGCGCATGCACTGGACGCGCGACGACGGCAAATTTCCCGCTACGCTGGACGCCTGGCTGGAAGGCGCCACCGAACACAAGGGCAGTTGGTGGCAGGATTGGTCCGACTGGCTGGCCGGCCACGCCGGCAAACAGATCGCGGCACCCAAACGCTATGGCAAGGGTACGAAGTTCAAGGCCATCGAGCCTGCGCCCGGCCGTTACGTCAAGCAAAAAGCCTGAAGCGCAATGACAACAACCCCCTGTGGCGCTTTGCGCCTCCGCGCAGCCGCGAGACGTGGCAGCTCTTCGGGGCCGTCCAAGCCTGCGCAGGCAGGCTCGGAGCCAAGGCCCTCAGCCCCTTCTCTCGGCTTTGCCGGGAAGGGGGACGCCACCAGCGCGGCGGGGCGGCCCTTGCGCGGTGGCCGCTGGCCTGCGCCGCGCCAGGTGCATGCACCGGTGCAATAAGCCAATGAATATTCTCTGAGCAGCATTTCAACCCAAGGAAGAACCATGGAAGACATCGTCATCGTTTCTGCCGCCCGCACCGCCGTGGGCAAGTTCGGCGGCTCGCTCGCCAAAATTCCGGCCACGGAGCTGGGCAGCATCGTCATCCGCGAAGCCATTTCCCGCGCCGGCGTTGGCCTGGACCAGATTGGCGAAGTCATCATGGGCCAGGTGCTCGCGGCTGGCGCCGGCCAGAACCCGGCGCGCCAGGCGCTGATGAAGGCGGGCGTGGCCAAGGAAACCCCCGGCCTGACCATCAACGCCGTCTGCGGCTCCGGCCTCAAGGCCGTGATGCTGGCGGCCCAGGCGGTTGCCACGGGCAACAGCGAAATCGTCGTCGCTGGCGGCCAGGAAAGCATGAGCCTCTCGCCCCACGTGCTCAACGGTTCGCGCGACGGTCAGCGCATGGGCGACTGGAAGATGGTCGACAGCATGATCGTCGATGGCCTGTGGGATGTGTACAACCAGGTCCACATGGGCATCACCGCAGAAAATGTTGCCAAGCAATACGGCATCACGCGCGAGATGCAGGACGCGCTGGCGCTCGCCAGCCAGCAAAAGGCCGCTGCGGCCCAGGACGCCGGCCGTTTTGTCGATGAAATCGTCGGTGTGAGCATCCCTCAGCGCAAGGGCGACCCGGTGGTGTTCAACGCCGACGAATACCTCAACCGCAAGACCAATGCCGAAGCCCTGGCGGGCCTGCGCCCGGCATTCGACAAGGCCGGCAGCGTGACGGCAGGCAATGCCTCGGGCCTCAACGACGGCGCCGCTGCCGTGGTGGTCATGAGCGCCAAGAAGGCCGCTTCGCTTGGTCTCAAGCCCTTGGCGCGCATTGCCGCCTACGGCACCAGTGGTCTGGACCCGGCCATCATGGGCATGGGCCCGGTGTCGGCCACGCGCAAGGCCTTGCAGCGTGCTGGCTGGAGCACGGCGGATATCGATCTGTTCGAGCTGAACGAAGCCTTTGCCGCGCAGGCCTGCGCCGTGAACAAGGAATTGGCCATCGACCCCGCCAAGGTCAATGTGAACGGCGGCGCCATCGCCATCGGCCACCCGATTGGTGCGTCCGGCTGTCGCATTCTCGTCACCCTGCTGCACGAAATGCAGCGGCGCGATGCCAAGAAAGGGCTGGCAGCTCTGTGCATCGGCGGTGGCATGGGCGTTGCGCTGGCACTGGAGCGCTGAGCAGGCCCGAGCAACGGTACGTCCTGACATAAAAAAAGCGTGGACCTTGGTGTTTACCTGCACAGCAAAGGCACAGATCGCCACTAGAGTGGTCACAGGCGTACCCGTCGGATATTTACCAAGAGGAGATGAAATATGAGCCAGAAAGTAGCGTACGTCACGGGCGGAATGGGCGGCATTGGAACGGCCATTTGCCAGCGCCTGCACAAGGAAGGTTTCACGGTCATTGCCGGCTGCGGCCCCACGCGCGACCACGCCAAGTGGATTGCCGAGCAGAAAGATCAGGGTTACACGTTCTACGCTTCGGTAGGCAATGTCGGCGACTGGGATTCCACGGTCGAGGCGTTTGCCAAGACCAAGGCCGAGCACGGCAGTATTGACGTTCTGGTGAACAATGCCGGCATCACGCGCGACCGCATGTTCCTCAAAATGTCGCGCGAAGACTGGGATGCGGTGATCGAAACCAACCTCAACAGCATGTTCAATGTCACCAAGCAAGTGGTGGCCGACATGGTGGAAAAGGGTTGGGGCCGCATCATCAATATCAGCAGCGTGAACGGTGAGAAGGGCCAGGCCGGGCAAACCAACTATTCGGCCGCCAAGGCGGGGATGCATGGTTTTTCCATGGCGCTGGCGCAGGAGATGGCCACCAAGGGCGTGACGGTCAATACGGTGAGCCCGGGCTACATCGGCACGGACATGGTCAAGGCCATCCGTCCCGATGTGCTGGAGAAGATTGTCGCGACCGTGCCGGTCAAGCGCCTGGGCGAGCCGAGCGAGATTGCCTCCATCATCGCCTGGCTGGCTTCGGAAGAGGGCGGCTACGCGACGGGCGCTGATTTCTCGGTCAACGGCGGTCTGCACATGGGTTGACGCGCTGCGTGCCCATGAAAAAACCCCGCAATGGCGGGGTTTTTTGTGCCTGAAACGACAAGTGCCAGGCGGGCTGCAGCGTCTTCGGCTAGGTGGATCAGAAGCGTGCGGGTGCGCGTTTGCGGTCGCGTTCGTCTTCGGGCCAGCAAGATGGGGCAGTGTGGATGGTGGTGTTCATGGGGGGTAACTCCTGAGATGGACCTACAACGCCCCCGCTTCCCGCCCCGTTGACACCCAGATCGCAAAAAAATGCAACTGGGCAAAACCCATGAAAAACCTCGCATGACCGCTATGCAATGCATAGCTTTCCAGGCTTGTGCAGCAAGCGATAGCCCCTGAAACCTCCAGGGAAGTCGATTGCATGCAAGCGCTGGGGCCCTGGATTTCTCGGCTCAACCTCCCTGCGCGGCCCCTTCCAGTTCCGAAGAGAGCTCCAGCCAGCGCTCTTCCAGGCGCTGGGTTTCTTCCAGCACCGCCTTGAGCTGCCTGCCGCATTCGGCCATCTGTGCCGGGGTAGGCTGGCTGGCCAGCCGCGCTTCCAATGCACCGCGCTCGCCCTCCAGCGTGGCGAGGCGCTGGTCGATCTGCTCAAGCTCGCGCTTGAGCGGGCGTACTTGCTGCGCCAACTGTGCCCGGGCCTCTGCCGCCAGGCGGCGCTGCTCGCGTGCGTCGGGCGCCGTGCTGGCCGTCAATTCAATGCCTTTTCTGGCTTCAGCGCTTGCCCCGCTTGCGGGTACAGCTCTCTTTTCTGTAGTGCCGACAGGGGCTTTGGGGGCCATGGCTTCCGTTGCCGCCTCGGTCTTGGCCTGCTCGCGCTGGCGCTTGGCTTCGTCGAGCAGGTAGCGTTGGTAGTCGTCCAGGTCGCCGTCGAACGGCCCCACGGCGCCGCGCCCCACCATCCAGAATTCGTCGCACACGGCACGCAGCAGGGCGCGGTCGTGGCTGACCAGCATGACGGTGCCCTCGAATTCGTTCAGCGCCATGGACAGCGCCTCGCGCGTGGCCAAATCGAGGTGGTTGGTGGGCTCGTCGAGCAGCAGCAGGTTGGGGCGCTGCCAGACGATCATGGCCAGCACCAGGCGGGCCTTTTCGCCGCCGCTCATGCTGCCGACGTTTTGCTTGACCATGTCGCCGGTGAAATTGAAGCTGCCCAGGTAGCTGCGCAGATCTTGCTCTCGGCTGGGTTCGCGGCTGTTGGGGCCGGCTTCCTTGGCCAGGCGGATCATGTGCTCCAGCGGGTTCTCGTGCGGGCGCAGCACGTCCAGCTCCTGCTGGGCGAAGTACCCAATTGCCAGGCCTTTGCCCTCGGTGATGGTGCCGGCCAGCGGGGCCATGGTGCGGGCAATCGTCTTGACCAGCGTCGATTTGCCTTGGCCGTTTGCGCCCAGAATGCCGATGCGCTGGCCGGCCAGCACGCTGCGGCTGACCTTGCTCAGAATCGTGGTTTCCACGCCGTCTTCGCCCAGGTAGCCAAACGATGCGTCGGTAATCGCCAGCATCGGGTTGGGCAGGTTGACTGGCTCCTTGAATTCAAAGGTGAATTCGGCGTCGGCCAGCACCGGCGCAATTTTCTCCATGCGCTCGAGTGCCTTGACCCGGCTTTGCGCCTGTTTGGCCTTGCTGGCCTTGGCCTTGAAGCGGGCGATGAACTTCTGCAAATGGGCGATTTTGTCCTGCTGCTTGGAAAAGCTGGACTGTTGGAGTTCGAGCTGCTCGGCGCGCAAATCTTCAAATTTGCTGTAGTTGCCGCCGTAGCGCGTCAATTGCGCGTGGTCGATGTGCATGGTCACATTGGTCACGGCGTCGAGGAACTCGCGGTCGTGGCTGATGACGATCATGGTGCCTTCGTAGCGCTTGAGCCAGGCTTCCAGCCACACGAGGGCGTCCAAATCCAGGTGGTTGGTGGGCTCGTCGAGCAGCAGCAGGTCGCTCGGGCACATCAGCGCGCGGGCGAGTTGCAGGCGCATGCGCCAGCCGCCGGAGAAGCTGTTGACCGGCTTGTCCAGTTCCGACACCTTGAAACCCAGCCCAAGGATCAGCGCCTGCGCACGTGGCACGGAATCGTGCGCACCGGCGTCGTGCAGGTCGGTGTAGGCGTGTGCAATGGCCATGCCGTCGTCCGCGGCTTCGGCGGCGGCGAGCTGCGCCTGCACTTCCATGAGCCGGGTGTCACCAGCGACCACAAAGTCGGTGGCGGGCGCGTCCGTCTCTGGCATGTCTTGTGCCACTTGCGACATGCGCCATTGCGTCGGGATGAAGAAATCGCCCCCATCCTCATGCAGGTTGCCGTTTAACAGGGCAAAGAGACTGGATTTGCCGGCCCCGTTGCGGCCGACAAGGCCGACGTGCTCGCCGGGGTTGATGGTGGCGTTGACGCGGTCCAGCAGAACCTTGGCGCCGCGGCGAAGAATGACGTTTTTGAGAGTGATCATGAAATAGGAAACCTTGGGGCGATTATCCCGCGTGCGTCCGGCAAGGCCGGACGGGCAGGTTGGCGCTCTGTGGGAAACGGCGCACCGCCCTGGCCAGCGCACGGGCTTGGCACTGGGGGCGATGCTGGGCTGAGACAGGAGGGCTCTGGGGTCGCTAACGCAGGCCTGCGCCGCCGTGCAGCGCGGCCTGGGTGATGAGCAGTACCTGGTCGGCGCCCGCGCTGGTGTCCAGCCAGTACACCGGCAGATGGGGAAAGGCGGCTTCGAAGTGCGCGCGCTCGTTGCCGATTTCCAGCAGCAGCACGCCGTCTTCGGTAAGTTTGTCGGGCAGCTCGCGCAGCAGGCGGCGAATGAAATCCATGCCATCGGCCCCGCCCGCCAGGGCCAGTGCGGGTTCGGCGCGGTACTCAGCGGGCAGCGCCTGCATGCTCTGTGCATTCACGTAAGGCGGGTTGCAAACAACCAGGTCCCAGGGGCCAGGCAGCGCATCCAGGCCGTCCGACTGCAGCAGTGCAATGCGATCGGCCAGGCCGTGCCGGTCCACGTTGATGCGGGCCACGGCCAGTGCGTCGGCGGAAATGTCGGCGCCAGTGATGGCGATGTCGGGCCAGGCCATGGCGGCGAGCACGGCCAGGCTGCCGTTGCCGGTGCACAGGTCAAGCACGGCGTGGGTGGTGTCGCTCAGGAACGGATCGATGCTGCCGTCGGCAATCAGCTCGGCGATCAGGCTGCGCGGAACGATGCTGCGCTCGTCCACATAGAACGGCACGCCCTGTAGCCAGGCTTCCTGCGTCAGGTAGGCGGCGGGCTTGCGGCTGGTGATGCGTTCTTCAAAAAGTGTAGCTACTTGCGCAAGCTCCGCCTGCGTTGCAGGCCTATTTTGCTTGGAATCTGGTTCGTCTCCCAAGGCCGTATCGAGCGGCAGACCCAAGCGCCAGAGCACCAGCCAGGCGGCCTCGTCGTGGGCGTTGGTGGTGCCGTGGCCAAAGGAGACGCCGGCAGCTTGCAGCAAGGCGGCGCCCGAATCGACCAACGCGCCCAGCGTGGCGCCAGCCAGTGGCGGCAGAGTTGGCACGTTCATGGCTGGGCAGCCGCCAGCGTGTTCAAGTGCTCCAGCGTGCGGCGGTAGATGTTCTTGAGCGGTTCGACGTCGGCGAGTGCAATGTGCTCGTCGATCTTGTGGATGCTGGCGTTCGGCGGCCCGACCTCGACCACCTGCGGGCACAGCGTGGCGATGAAGCGCCCGTCGCTGGTGCCGCCGGTGGTGGAGAGTTCGGTGGCGAGGCCCGTCTCGTCGGCAATCGCCCGCTGCACTGCGTCCACCAGTTCGCCGGGCGTGGTCAGGAAGGGCTGGCCGCCGAGTGTCCATTGCAGCTCGTATTCGAGTTCATGGCGGTCGAGCACGGCGTGCACGCGCTGCTTGAGGCTCTCGGCGCTTGATTCGGTGCAGAAGCGGAAGTTGAAATCGACCACCACCTCGCCGGGAATGATGTTGCTCGCGCCCGTGCCGCCGTGGATGTTGCTCATC
>Ga0208272_100383_pt1 | contig 17462 bp, 27 predicted proteins | sample LakWasM129_HOW14_2_FD_183939 | JGI IMG/M metagenome (GOLD analysis project Ga0208272, IMG submission 183939) | Freshwater sediment methanotrophic microbial communities from Lake Washington under simulated oxygen tension - Sediment Metagenome... | ecosystem: Environmental > Aquatic > Freshwater >... | reverse complement strand
TGAACAGCGAGGTTTCTAGGAAGATCTGGCCATCGGTGATCGAGATCACGTTGGTCGGCACGAAAGCGGACACGTCGCCAGCCTGCGTCTCGATGATAGGCAGCGCCGTCAACGAACCGGTCTTGCCTTTCACAGCACCCTTGGTGAAATCTTCGACGTATTTGTCGTTCACGCGCGCTGCGCGCTCAAGCAGACGGCTGTGGAGATAGAACACATCGCCGGGGTAGGCTTCGCGGCCTGGTGGACGGCGCAGCAACAAGGACACTTGGCGGTAGGCCACAGCTTGCTTGGACAGATCGTCGTACACGATCAGAGCGTCCTGGCCGCGGTCGCGGAAGTACTCACCCATGGTGCAGCCGGAGTAGGCCGACACGTACTGCATGGCAGCAGATTCGGAAGCGGAGGCAGCCACGACGATGGTGTATTCCATTGCGCCGGCCTGCTCCAGTGCGCGCACCACGTTCTTGATCGACGAAGCCTTCTGGCCGATCGCAACGTACACGCAGGTCATGTTCTGACCCTTCTGGTTGATGATCGCGTCGATCGCCACCGCGGTCTTGCCGGTCTGGCGGTCGCCAATGATCAGTTCGCGCTGGCCGCGGCCGATAGGCACCATGGAGTCAATCGACTTCAAGCCAGTCTGCATCGGCTGATCCACGGACTTGCGTGCGATCACGCCAGGCGCGACTTTTTCAATCACGTCGGTCATCTTGGCGTTGATCGGACCCTTTCCGTCAATCGGCTGGCCAAGCGCATCGACCACGCGGCCGATCAACTCGGGGCCTACAGGCACCTCCAGAATACGGCCCGTGCACTTGACGGTATTGCCTTCAGAGATGTGCTCGTACTCACCCAGAACCACGGCGCCGACCGAGTCGCGCTCAAGGTTCAGCGCCAGTCCATAGGTGGGCGTGCCATCGGCCGTAGTGGGAAACTCGAGCATTTCGCCCTGCATCACGTCCGACAGGCCGTGAATGCGCACGATACCGTCCGACACGGACACCACAGTGCCTTGGTTGCGGATATCGGAACCGACCGCGAGACCTTCAATGCGGCTCTTGATCAGCTCGGAAATTTCTGCGGGATTGAGTTGCATGACTCTTTCCTTCTTTCGTTGGTTTGCCTAGGGCCCCAGAACGCACTTCAGGCGGTAAGGGCGGCTTTCATTTGTTCAAGACGGGCTTTGACCGAGGTATCGAGCACTTCGTCGCCCACCACCACGCGAATGCCACCAATCAGAGATTCGTCGCGCTGCACACTCAGGTTCAGCTTGCGAGCAAAACGCTTTTCCAGCGTGGATCCGAGGTCGCTCAAGGCCGAGGCGTCCATGGCGAAGGCGCTGTAGACCACCGCATCGGAAGAGCCTCTCAGGCGATTGACCAAGGCGCGAAACTGGCTAGCGATCTCCGGCAGCGCTTCCACGCGGCCGTTATCGATCACGGTGCGCAGAAAATTCTGCGCCAGTGCTGGAAGCGCCACACCCACGACCCCGGACATCACATCAAAAATCTGCTCCGATGTGACCTTGGGATTGCCAACAAGTTGTAGCAGCGCAGGGCTAGCGGCAACGGAGCCAATTCGGTCCACCCAGTCGAGCGCAGCGCGTGAAGCGCCCTCGCCCTGGTCGGTGCAAGCCTTGAACAGCGCTTCCGCATAGGGACGTGCAATGGTCGCAATTTCGGCCATGGTTACCCCTTACAGTTCGGTCTTCAAGCGGCCAAGCAGGTCTGCGTGGACGCCGGCATCGACCTCCTTGCGCAGGATTTGCTCGGCACCCTTGACGGCCAGCACTGCCACCTGCTCACGCAGGGCCTCACGGGCCTTGACAGACTGCTGTTCAGCTTCCGTCCGGGCAGCAGCCACGATTTTCGCTGCTTCCTCGCTGGCGCGGACCTTGGCTTCTTCAATAATGGCCTGGGCGCGGCGATCCGCGTCGGCAAGACGTGTCGCCGTCTCGCTTCGCGTCTGCGCCAGTTCTTGCTCAACGCGCTGGTTGGCAGCGCTCAGCTCGGACTTGGCACGGTCGGCAGCAGCGAGGCCATCGGCGATTTTCAGGGCTCGTTCATCCAGTGCCTTCGCGACCGGGGGCCACACGAACTTCATCGTGAACAGCACCAGAATCAAAAAGACAATGGCCTGAACGAACAGGGTCGCATTGATACTCACGGCAACACCTTTCTAAGTGGGCGTTGAAGGGTGCTTAGGCCGCCAGGACGAAGGGGTTGGCGAAAGCGAACAGCAGGGCGATGGCCACACCAATCAGGAAGGCGGCGTCGATCAGACCAGCCAGAACGAACATCTTGGTTTGCAGTTCGTTGATCAGTTCAGGCTGGCGTGCCGAAGCTTCCAGGAACTTGCCACCCATCAGGCCAATACCGATGGAAGCGCCAATAGCACCCAGGCCGACGATAAGACCGCAACCCAGAGCGACGAGACCGAGAATGTGTTCCATGATGACTCCTAATTGAAAAAGCTAAGTTGAAAAAGAAAAGGGAAATGATCAGTGAGAATCATGTGCCTGGCCGAGGTAAATCAGCGTCAGCATCATGAAAATGAAGGCTTGCAGGGTGATGATCAAAATGTGAAAGATCGCCCAAATCGAGCCCGCAATAATTTGTCCCAACGGGAGCAACACACCAGAGATTGATATGGCCGCCGCACCACCCATCAGAGCGATCAGCATGAACACCAACTCACCAGCGTACATATTGCCAAACAGTCGCATACCGTGCGACACCGTTTTGGCAACGTATTCGATGATCTGCATGAGCAGATTGATCACTCCGAGAATCAGAGCAAAAACAGGATTCTTGCTGGTACCAAAAGGCGCCGTAACGAGTTCGTGCGTCCAGCCGCCGAGGCCCTTAATTTTGACGCTGTAAATCAAACACAGAACCAGCACCGAGACAGACAAGCCAAGGGTCGTCGAAAGATCCGCCGTCGGCACGATGCGCAGGTAAGCATGGTGGGGATCGTGACCGGCAGCGCCATAGATTTGCGCCCAAATGGCAGGTAGCAAGTCCACCGGCAACAGATCCATGGCATTCATCAGAAAAATCCAGACAAAAACCGTCAGAGCCAAGGGAGCAACCACCTTGCGGCTTTGCGCATTGTGGATCGTGGCTTTGGCCTGGGTATCGACCATTTCAACCATCATTTCCACTGCCGCTTGCCAGCGACCCGGAACACCAGACGTCGCTTTGCGCGCCGCCAGCCAGAAAAAGAGCAAACCCAACGCCCCCACCACCAGACTGAAGATGACGGAGTCGTAATTCACCACCGACATATCGATGATGAATTTTTGCTTGCCATTTTGAAGATGCTGCAGATGGTGAACGATGTATTCACTTGCAGTTAGAGCGTGCGCTTCAGCGGCCATCGGACAACTCTTCTCTCAATCTATCGGTTTTCGGACACCGGACCGTGCCAGCAGCACGAACCAGTACGTTTTCATTGTTACCACCATTCCGGCAAGCAGCGCCAGCCAGTTCAGCGGCTGCAACCAGCGCAGCGCAATGCCGAGCATGGCCACAGTCAACGCAATCTTCGCCATCTCCCAGACAAAAAACCCTGCCAACACCCCGCCGGCCGTATGCCTGGCATGCGCCAGGCCACGCGCAAACAGCGCCGCCGGAACCACCACACACAGAGCACCCCAGGCAGAAGACTTCGCCGCGGCAAAGTCTTGCGTGACGATCCAGACCAGCAAGGTGACCAGAAGGCCAACCAGCAACTGCCCGAATACCAAACGCCACACAGACAAGGTCGGATGGCGCTTGCGCCATTCGAGCGCCTGTTCAGGCGTCAGGGGCTTGAACTCAGGTTCTTCGTCCTCAGCTTCGTGCCTGGGGGTGACGTCATTCACATGGGCCTCCCCGAATCGGCGTGTCGAAACTTTTTTCACAAAAGCCTCTCATTATAAGTAAAAACCCGCGAGCATCACCAAAATTTCACATGATGCATTGGGGTTGCCCATCCCATGTTGTTGTTCCACGGCCAACTTGGCTTGCATGTGCTGCTCGTGCACAGATCTAAACGTCCGCACCATGGTTGCGTCTATCGCTTGCGGCATATCACAATACAGCTATCAATTGGGAAGTAAATTGACACAATGAGCCCTTCCAACTCTGACCATCCGGTCATCGCCTCCGACGCCCGCAAGGAGTCGCTGATCGAGTATCCGTCGCGCTTCCCCATCAAAGTTATGGGGGCAAATGTCGCTGAGTTGGTGCCGGGGCTGATTGAAGTCACCAAGCAGTTCGATGCCGATTTCGAGGGGGCAAGCGTTGAGCTGCGCCCCAGTCGCGCCGGCAAGTACCTGGGCGTGACACTGACCATCAACGCCACCAGCCGCGAACAGCTTGACGACCTCTACCGGGCACTCACCTCTCACCCGCTTGTGAAAGTGGTGCTGTGATCAGCCCGATGGAGTTGCGCCATCTTGGCCGCGTCGACTATGAAGACACCTACGCTGCCATGTGGGAGTTCACCGCGCAGCGCCCTGAAGACGGGCCCGATCAGCTATGGATCTGTGAGCATTCACCGGTGTTCACGCAGGGTATTTCAGGTCGGGCCGAACATGTGCTGGCGGCAGGGGAGATTCCCGTGGTGGCAAGCAACCGCGGCGGACAGGTGACATTCCACGGGCCCGGCCAAGTGGTTGCGTACCCACTGATCGATTTGCGCCGCGCAGGCTACTACGTCAAAGAATATGTCTACCGCCTGGAAGAAGCCGTCATCCGCACCCTGGCCCACTTTGGCGTGACGGGCCATCGCGTCGCTCACGCGCCGGGCATTTACGTACGGCTGGACGATCCTGCCAGCCATGCTTTACTCCCCGAGCGACCCAGCAGAGACACTTCTGCCGGGCCCAGGCAGGCGCCCGACTTCACAGGCCTGGGCAAAATCTCGGCGCTCGGCATTAAAGTCTCGCGCCACTGCACGCTGCACGGCGTGGCACTCAACGTGGCCATGGACCTGGAACCCTTCGAGCGTATCAACCCATGTGGCTACGCGGGTTTGCGCACCGTGGATCTTTCTACAATCGGGGTCCACACCACTTGGGAAGAAGCGGCACACGTGCTCGGCAAACAGCTGATCACGCGCCTTGCACCCTGACTCCACCACGTAGCCATGAGCACCTCCGACGTCGTCCGCGAAGCGCAAACCAGCGCCAAATACAACCCGTTCACCAAACAGAAGGCCGCTGCGAAGCTCTCGCGCATCCCCGTCAAGGTAGAGCAAGGGCCAGTGCTGAAAAAACCCGAATGGATCCGCGTCAAGGCCGGCTCACCGAGCACGCGCTTCTACGAGATCAAAAGTATCCTGCGCGAGCACAAGCTGCATACGGTGTGCGAAGAGGCGAGTTGTCCGAATATCGGCGAGTGCTTTGGCAATGGCACAGCGACGTTCATGATCATGGGCGACAAGTGCACGCGCCGCTGCCCGTTTTGCGACGTCGGCCACGGTCGGCCCGACGCGCTCGACAAGGACGAACCGCTGAACCTGGCGCGCACCATCGCGGCGCTGCGCCTGAAATACGCAGTGATCACCAGTGTCGACCGCGACGACTTGCGCGATGGCGGGGCCGGGCATTTCGTCGAGTGCATCCAGAACATCCGCTCGCTCTCGCCGAGCACGCAAATTGAAATTCTCACACCCGATTTTCGTGGACGCGATGACCGCGCACTGAGCATTCTGGCCACCGCACTGCCTGACGTGATGAACCACAACCTGGAGACCGCGCCGCGCCTGTACAAGGAAGCGCGCCCAGGCAGCGACTACCAGTTCTCGCTGAACTTGCTGAAGAAGTTCAAGGCGCTTCACCCGAACGTGCCGACCAAGAGCGGCATCATGGTTGGTCTGGGCGAGACGGACGAAGAAATCCTCGATGTAATGCGCGACCTGCGTGCGCATGGTGTAAGCATGCTGACTGTTGGCCAATACCTGGCGCCCAGCAGCAGCCACCTGCCCGTGCGCCGCTATGTGCACCCCGACCAGTTCAAGCAAATTGAAGAAGCCGCTTATGCCATGGGCTTCACGCACGCTGCCGTGGGCGCCATGGTGCGGTCGAGCTACCACGCAGATCAGCAAGCCAAGTCGGCTGGCGTGTAGGTGCCAGCCAGTCGGCGGCGCACAGGAACCGTCCAACAGTCTTGCACCGGGCATTTCACGGCCCATCAAGCAACCCTTGAGCGACGGCGCGTGCGCCAAACTTGCTTGCGCTTACAGGCCGATCTGTGCGCCCTGGCCGCCATCGCCCTGTGCGCTGCCCTTGCCTCGCTCGCAGTATCGCGGTATCACACTCCCATGTGCTGCCTTTTCTACCGACTGGCATTGCGCCGACGATCAGAAACGCTCCGGCATGGCGATCTCCAGAGGGCGTGAGCTGAGCGGAATGCGCTCCTGAGGGCTATGCTGGCGCTGGCTTCGGCCGTCCTCTGAGCTACCTATTCGCGGCTGACCAAGCACGCGGCAGCTCTCCAGGCCAACTATGTTTTATATAGCGAATCACTGGGCTGCGCCACGCGAAACCCGGCACACTCGCCCCCTTCCAGTACTTGCTGCGCCCACAGCCGGAGCTTGCGCGTGTCACCGCGCAACACCTCCTGTTTGACTGCCAGGATCTGCGCCGGGTGCATGGAGAAGGTCCGCAGGCCAAGCCCCAGGAGCAGCCTCGTAAGGCCCAGGTCACCCGCCATTTCACCGCACACCGACACGCTCTTGCCCTGAGCGCGGCTTTCGGCGATCACACCGGCAATCAGGCACAGCACCGCCGGATGCATGGGGTCGTACAGGTCGGCCACCGCCTCGTCGGCCCGGTCGATGGCAAGCGTGTATTGAATCAAATCGTTGGTGCCAATCGACAGAAAATCGAAATGGCGCAGAAACATGCGCACCGTGAGTGCCGCAGCGGGCACTTCAATCATCGCGCCCAGGCGCACGGCGCCGTACACGGCGCCGCGGTCGTCGAGCTCGGTCTGGGCGAGGCGCACATGCGCCAGTGTCTGGCGAATCTCCTCGGCATTCACCAGCATCGGGAACATCATGCTCACGCGGCCATGCGCAGCCGCGCGCAGCACTGCGCGCACCTGGGTGCGAAACATGGCGGGATCGGCCAGGCTCCAGCGGATGGCGCGCAGGCCGAGCGCAGGATTGAGTGAATCGTCCTTGCGAGCGCGATCGAGCGGCTTGTCCGCCCCAATATCGAGCGTGCGAATGGTGACGGGCAGGCCCTGCATGGCATCCACCGCTTCGCGGTAGGCAAGGTACTGCTCTTCCTCGTCGGGCAGCTTCCCGCTGCGCCCCATGAACAGGAATTCGGTGCGGAAAAGCCCAACGCCCACCGCACCCGCGGCAATGGCACCTGCGCCGTCTGCAGGCAATTCAATATTGGCCAGTAGCTCAATCTTTTCGCCGTCGATGGTCACGCAGGGTGTGTGGCGCAGGCGGCTCAGGCGCTCGCGCTCAAGCTCGATCTGGCGCTGGCGAAAACCGTATTCGGCCAGGATGATGGCCGAGGGGTCGACGATGATCACGCCGGCATCGCCGTCGATGATGACCCAGTCGTCTTGACGCACCAGTTGGCTGGCCGCGCGCGCGCCCACCACAGCGGGAATATCCATGCTGCGCGCAACAATGGCGGTGTGCGATGTCTTGCCACCCACGTCCGTGACAAAACCAGCGAACACGCTCTTTTTGAACTGCAGCATGTCGGCGGGCGAGAGGTCGTGCGCCACCAACACCAGGGGCACGTCTTCGGTGTCGTCCAGCAGCAGATCCTGCTGCGTCTTGCGGCGCGGGCTGGGGACCGGAGGCGCCACAGGGTTGGGCACGCCCTTCATGTGCCGCAAGATGCGCTCGACCACTTGCTCGAGATCGGCCTTGCGCTCGCGCAGATAGTCGTCCTCCATTTCGTCGAACTGGCGCGCGATGAGTTCAAGCTGCGTGGTCAGTGCCCATTCGGCGTTGTACAGACGCTCGGTGATCCAGTGCTTGACGCCAGAGACGAGCATCTCGTCTTGCAAAAGCATGATGTGCACGTCCAGCAGCGCACCAAGTTCCGGCGGTGCGTCCGGCGGCATGTCGGCCTGCAGCCGCGAGAGCTCCTGCATCACGGCATTGCGCCCGCTGCGCACGCGCTCGATTTCACTCGGCACCTGATGCGCTTCGATGAAGTAGTGCGCGACGTCAACGCGGCTCGAACCCACCAGCACGGCGCGCCCAATGGCAATACCGCGCGCGACGGCCAGGCCGTGAACCGAAAATGTCATATACGGCACCTCCAGCCACGAACCTGCGCTACGGGATGCGCATGGTGCATGGCTATTGCCCTTCTCCGAATTTGTCGTCGATCATGGCCAGCAACGCGTCCATGGCCTCCTGCTCCTGTGGGCCATCGGTTTCAATTTCGATTTCGGTCCCCATGCCTGCGGCCAGCATCATCACGCCCATGATGCTTTTCGCATTGATACGGCGTTCGCCCCGGCTCATCCACACGCTACACGGGAATGCGGCGGCCACCTTGGTGAGTTTGGCCGAAGCGCGGGCATGCAGGCCAAGCTGGTTGCTAATGGTCTTGCGGGTCTTGATCATGGGTGTTGTGTACGGTTTTTTGCGGTGTTTGCACTGCCACTTGCATCACACCCTGGGTACCTCCCACCAGGGCACGCTGCACCAGCAAATCAAGCGCCTCTGCGCGGTAGCTCACAGCGCGCAGCAGCATGGGCAGGTTCAAGCCCGTGACCAGGCACGCGCCGCTGCGGCCCTCCACCAAGCGCTGGGCAATGTTGCAGGGTGTGGCGCCGAAGAGGTCGGTGAGCACCAGCAAGGGGCGCTCGGCGGCATCGGCGATCAATGCCTTGGCCTCTTGGAGACTTGCCTCCGGAGCGGCATCAGGCCGCACGTCGAGCACGCGCACCGCATCCCCGCAATCGGGAAACACGTGCAGTGCACACGCGCGAGCCGCATGCGCTAGCGGGGCGTGGGCGATGAGAAGGATGAGAGTGTTCATGCAAGAGACGCTTACGGATCATTATGGCCGGCCTGCTGTCCGCACGAACCACAGCCAGGCCGCCAGATTACAGGCAAGGTAGAGGCCAAGCGCTGCCCGGAACGCGGCCAGTTGCATCCAACCCACAGCGCTAAAGGCATCGACTGCAAGGCCAATGCTCTACTGCAAGACAAACTCGCCAACAAACACCATCAGGTTGTAAGCCGAACGCCCACGCCCCGCCACCTGTGCGTCAAACGCCATCACCACGGCGGGCAGGGTAGACGCCACCATGCTGAGTGAGCCGGCCATCAGCATCCATGAATTCACCCACAATTGCGCCGCGGGCGCCGTACCAGAGTCGGTCACCTGTCAGAGGTGCCATCGGGCAGGCGTCAATACCGGCGCCAAACAGCACCCGCCCGAGCAGAAGACCGGAAAAACCGGTGGCCTGCGCAAACACCAGGCAGCCCGCCACCACGCCCCCCAGAAAGGCCAGAAGCACCTTGCGCGGTCCGTGGCAATTTAGCCGTGGCGGAGCGGCAATTGGGGTGCGGCAAAGCCCAGAAAGTAAGCACCCAAGGGCAGCCCCAGCTCCCCCCGCTCAGTGTGAACACCTGCGCCAACGTGGGTGCGAAGGCCGCCGTCACAGCACGCAACAGCGCCGAAAGGAAGCGGGCAACCGCCAAGGGCAGGGCGACCAACACTGCCGCCCGGGGCGCCAGAAGGCTCACCGCAACACCAGGGCTTCGAAAAATGCGTCGGCCGTCGCCGCTGGCAGTTCGCTGCCATACACCATGGCATGGCACGCGTGTACCGCGCCATGCTGCACCCGGGCAAACCAGGCCGCCTGCATCTGCATGGCGCCGCCGCCGGGCAGGCGCCCCATGGCACTGGTTCGCACTGCCTGAGGCAGGCCCAGGCCACCAGCGGGTTGGAACGGGCTGTCTTTGGCATCACGCGCCTGTGCGGCCGCAAGCACTGCGGCACGCCAGTGTGCAAGCGCCGCACCGGCCATCGAAGGCTCGGCCAGCACGGCGCAAGCCACGGCAAAGGTGAGGCCCGACGCGCCACAACCCTGCATGATCACCTGCACGGATTGGCCTGCCAGATCCACGCTGTGCTCGACGCGATCGGGTTTGCACGGCAAACTCACTTGCATGCCCAGCTCTGGCAGCGGCAGGCTACGCCACTCCAGTGCCGGACCGCAAGCAACAAGCCCGCTCGAAAACAGACAAAAAACCAGGAGGGCGCGTAAAAACATGGCCCGATTATGGCCACGCGGCCCTGTTAATGGCGGCCCGCGGCCAAGCGCTCTGGGAACCTGCACGCGATCTCAATGAATCTGGGAACCAAAGGGGCCGCGCGCCAATCTCAGCGCAGTGCCGCCGCGTGGCGCACAATGGCGGTTTGGAATTTACTCGGGGTGGCGCATGCGTACGAAGACGGTTTGGACAGTCCTGGCGGTGGTCGCGTTTGCAGCGATCGGCACTTGGCTGTTCTTGAACACTTCGCCCAAGCCCGCGCCACAATCGACATTCGTGCTGCTTGATGCCAGCAAGCTAAGCACCGAGGACCTGCGGGGCAAAGTCACGCTGGTCAATTTCTGGGCCACCAGTTGCACGACCTGCGTGGCCGAAATGCCAGAGCTGATTGCCACCCACCACAAATACCATGCACGCGGCTACGACACCCTCGCCGTGGCCATGAATTACGACCCGCCCAGCTATGTCGTGAACTTCGTCGAGACACGCAAAATTCCCTTCCAGGTCGCGCTCGACAATACCGGTGCGATTGCCAAAACCTGGGGCGATGTACAGCTCACGCCGACAACGTACCTCGTGAACAAGCGTGGCGAAATCGTGAAAACCTATGTCGGTCCACCCAATTTCGATGAGCTGCACCAACTCATAGAAAAGCTGCTCGCAGAAGCCTGAGCGCCATTGAGTAGGGTTCTGGCCTGGCCCAGATCAGAGCCGGGGAAGGCGCTGGGCAAGATCCCTTCGCAGGTTAATTTTTAGTAAAAATGGCCTCTTGCGCTTACCAATAGAGCGCCTGCAGCTATTAATTTTATAGTTTTGTTTGTTGCGATCGCTACCGTGACAAGCCTTGCAACTGCTGCCGGTACGCAGTGGCGGTTGCCGGCCTGGTATATCTGGGTCGCGAATAGACCTGCAGGGACACGCAAAGGCTTGTTTTACACTGGTACGCGTTCCAGCTCCCCGAATCCGCCCGTGCAGAACCCTTCCGTGATGATTCTCAACGCCCCTGGCGCCGACCATGTTCCGGCACTGCGAGAGCTATTTGAGGAATACGCATCCAGCCTGTCCGTTGATTTGGGTTTCCAGAATTTCCAGGAAGAACTCAGCAACCTGCCGGGTGAATATGCCCCACCGCGCGGGGCCTGGCTGTTGGCGCTGGTCGATGGTGCACCGGCAGGCTGCTGCGCGTTGCGTCCCTTGGACAGCGCCGACTACGCCAATGCGGCAGAAATGAAGCGTCTTTTTGTTCGCAAGGCATTTCGGGGGTTTGGCCTGGGGCGGCAACTGGCGGAGGCTGCATTAGACGCCGCACGCGAGGGCGGATATGCAAGCGTGCTGCTCGATACGCTGGACGATATGGAGTCCGCGCGCGCGCTGTACCAGGAACTCGGATTTTGCGAGATTCCACCGTATTACCACAACCCTATTCCCGGCGCGCACTACCTCAAGGCGAGCATCCTGTAGCCTTCAGGCGCTGTTAATTTTTAGGCATTTTAGGCCGCCAGCGCTTATAGGCCTTGCCTTGATAGCTATCTATTTGATAGTTTTCTATGCAGCGACACGATTTTTGCGATAAAAAAAATGGCCCACGCAAATGGGCCATTTTTTTGCTGCACGCAGGAGCGTGCGAAGCAGGGGCGGATTAGACCAGCGCTGCCTTGGTCACCAAGCGGCTCGCCACCCAGTTTTTGGTTTTCGAGAGGGGACGGCTCTCCGTGATTTCAATCACGTCGCCCGTCTTGTACTCGTTGTTTTCGTCGTGCGCGTGGTACTTGCTCGACTTGCCAACGATCTTGCCGTAGAGCTCGTGCTTGACACGGCGCTCGACCAGCACGGTCACGGTTTTTTCACGCTTGTCGCTGACCACCTTGCCAACCAAGGTGCGCTTGAGGGATTTTTTAGCTTCCGTCATGTGTGCTCCTTACTTGGCGGCTTGCTTTTCAGCAAGGATGGTTTTGGCGCGGGCGATGTCACGGCGCGTGGTGCGCAGCGTGCCGGTGTTGCTCAGTTGTTGCGTAGCCTTTTGCATGCGCAGACCGAAATGGGCCTTTTGCAGGGCCTTGATTTCGTCCTGGATGCCAGCGACGTCCTTTTGACGCAGTTCAGCAGTATTCATATCAGTTTCTCCTGAACTCACTGGCCAATCATGCGCGTGACGAACGTCGTGCGCAGGGGCAGCTTGGCAGCTGCCAGGCGGAAGGCTTCGCGGGCGAGTTCTTCGGGTACGCCGATGATCTCGAACACGATCTTGCCGGGCTGGATTTCAGCCACGTAGAACTCGGGGTTGCCCTTACCGTTACCCATCCGCACTTCTGCGGGTTTGGCGGAAATTGGCTTGTCCGGGAATACGCGAATCCAGATGCGGCCACCACGCTTGACGTGGCGCGAAATGGCGCGGCGAGCGGCTTCCAATTGGCGGGCCGTCAGGCGACCGCGGTCGGTGCACTTGAGACCGAAATCACCAAACGCCACCGAGTTGCCCCGGGTTGCGACGCCAGTGTTGCGGCCTTTTTGCTCCTTGCGGTATTTGCGGCGAGCGGGTTGCAGCATGTTTTATTCTCCTTTTCCGTCCGCTGCTGTAGCGGGCGCGTCAACCTTGCGAACGCGCTTAACGGCGGTTGTATCGGCGCCACCGGCGCCAGCGGGCTTGTCGCTGCCATCGGCAGGCGCCACGTTGGTAGAGGCCGGGCGGCGCGGCGCGCCACGACCGGCACCAGGACCACGGTCGCGATCACCACCAGGGCGGCCATCACGGCGTGGACCACGGGGACGGCGCTCGTCGTCCGGACGTGGGGTTTCCACGGCGGGCAGATCGTTGCGGCCCAGCGTATCGCCCTTGTAGACCCAGACCTTGACGCCGATGACGCCGTAGGTGGTCTTGGCTTCCGAAGTACCGTAGTCGATGTCGGCGCGCAACGTGTGAAGTGGCACGCGGCCTTCGCGGTACCACTCGCAGCGGGCGATTTCGATGCCGTTCAGACGGCCCGACGACATGATCTTGATGCCCAGGGCACCCAGACGCATGGCGTTCTGCATGGCGCGTTTCATGGCGCGGCGGAACATGATGCGCTTTTCCAGCTGCTGGGTGATGCTGTCGGCGATCAGCTTGGCATCGATTTCGGGCTTGCGCACTTCTTCGATGTTCACTGCGACGGGCACGCCCAGACGGATCGCGAGTTCCTTCTTGAGGTTCTCGATGTCTTCGCCCTTCTTGCCGATCACCACGCCCGGACGTGCCGAGTAAATGGTGATGCGGGCGTTCTTGGCGGGGCGCTCAATCAGGATGCGGGATACGGCGGCGTTCTTCAGCTTGGCCTTGAGGTACTCGCGCACCTTGATGTCTTCGGCCAGCATGCCGGCGAAGTCGCGGTTGCTGGCGTACCAGCGGCTGGCCCAGTTGCGGCTGACCGCGAGGCGGAAGCCGGTAGGATGGATTTTTTGTCCCATAGTCTTTCCAGGCCTTTAGTTGCCAACCGTCACGTACACATGGCACGTGGGCTTGCTGATGCGGTTGCCGCGGCCTTTGGCGCGCGCGGTGAAACGCTTGAGCGTGGTGCCTTGCTCGACGTAGATGGTCTTGACCTTCAGTTCATCGATATCGGCGCCGTCGTTGTGCTCAGCGTTGGCGATGGCGGATTCCAGAACCTTCCGGACGATCCCCGCAGCTTTTTTCTGCGTGAAGTTCAGGATGTTCAGGGCCTGGTCCACCTTCTTGCCGCGGATGAGGTCGGCAACGAGGCGGCCCTTGTCGACCGACAGACGGACGCCCCGGAGGACTGCACGTGTTTCAGACATGGTCGTTCCTTATTTCTTCGCTTTTTTATCAGCGGGGTGGCCCTTGAAGGTGCGCGTCAGGGCGAATTCGCCGAGCTTGTGGCCCACCATCTGGTCGGTGATATAGACCGGCACGTGCTGCTTGCCGTTGTGCACGGCAATCGTCAGGCCGATGAAGTCGGGAAGCACCATGGAGCGGCGCGACCAGGTCTTGACGGGCTTCTTGTCCTTGGTGGCAACGGCCTTTTCGACCTTTGCCAGCAAATGGTGGTCAACGAACGGACCTTTTTTGAGAGAGCGAGTCATTGGCTATCCCTTATTTCTTGCGGCGCGAAACAATCATGTTCTGCGTGCGCTTGTTGTTGCGGGTGCGATAACCCTTGGTCAGATTGCCCCATGGGTCGACTGCATGGCGGCCTTCGCCGGTGCGGCCTTCGCCACCACCGTGCGGGTGATCCACCGGGTTCATGGCAACGCCACGCACCGTCGGACGGATACCCATCCAGCGCTTGACACCGGCCTTGCCGAGCTGGCGCAGGCTGTGTTCTTCGTTGGCGACTTCACCAATCGTGGCGCGGCATTCGATGTGAATGCGGCGCACTTCACCCGAGCGCATGCGCACCTGGGCGTACATGGATTCGCGTGCCAGCAGCGTTGCCGAAGCACCCGCCGAGCGGGCGATCTGGGCACCAGCACCGGGCTTGAGCTCGATGCAGTGAATGGTCGAACCCACCGGGATGTTGCGAATCGGCAGCGTGTTGCCAGCGCGGATCGGGGATTCAGCGCCGGACATCAGCGTGCTGCCGACTTCCAGACCGCGCGGGGCGATGATGTAGCGGCGCTCGCCGTCGGCGTAGCACACCAAAGCGATGTGGGCCGTGCGGTTCGGGTCGTACTCGATGCGCTCAACCTTGGCGGCGATGCCGTCCTTGTTGCGCTTGAAGTCCACCACGCGGTAGTGGTGCTTGTGACCACCGCCCTTGTGGCGCGTCGTGATGTGGCCGTTGTTGTTGCGGCCAGCCTTCTGGAACTGGGGCTCCAGCAGTGGTGCGTAGCCATCGCCCTTGTACAGGTGATCGCGCGTGACCTTCACCACGGCACGTTGGCCGGGCGAGGTGGGTTTCATCTTGATGACAGCCATGATTTACGCGGCCTCCCCGGAGAGGTTCAGCTCTTGACCGGGCTTGAGCGTCACATAAGCCTTGCGAACGTTGTCGCGGCGGCCCATGGTCTTGCCAAAGCGCTTGGTCTTGCCTTTAGTGTTGAGAACCGAGACGCCCTTGACTTCCACCTTGAACAGCAGTTCTACAGCGGCTTTGATCTCGTGCTTGGTGGCGCTCTGCAGCACCTTGAACGTCACGGCATTGGATTTCTCAGCAACCATGGTGGCCTTTTCGGACACGATGGGGGCCACGAGAACCTGCATCAGACGGCCTTCGTCAAACTTGAGCGCGCTCATGCGAACATCTCCTTGAGTTGGTCGATCGCGGCCTTGGTAACGATGACCTTCTTGTACTGCACCAGCGACACCGGATCGGCGTAGCGCGGCTCAACCACGTACACGTTCACGAGGTTGCGCGATGCCAGGTACAGGTTTTCGTCGACTTCGTCGGCGATCACCATCACGGACTGCAGGTTCATGGCCTTGAACTTGTCGGCCAGCACCTTGGTCTTGGGCGAATCGAGCTTCATCGAATCCACCACAGCCAGACGGCCTTCGCGGGCCAACTGCGAGAGGATGGCGGCCATGCCGGCGCGGTACATCTTCTTGTTGATCTTCTGCGTGAAGTTTTCGTCAGGCAAATTCGGGAAAATGCGACCGCCTCCACGCCACAGAGGCGAGGACGTCATACCGGCGCGTGCGCGGCCGGTGCCCTTTTGCTTGAAAGGCTTCTTGGTCGAGTGGCGAACCTGTTCGCGGTCCTTCTGGGCACGGGTGCCCTGGCGGCCGTTGGCGCGGTAAGCGATGACGATCTGGTGCACCAGATCTTCGTTGTATTCGCGACCAAACACGGTCTCAGGAACGTCGAGCTTCGCTGAGCCCTGGCCTTGGTCATTGAGGAGTTCGAGCTGCATCAGTTCGCTCCTTTGGCAGCGGTAGCCTTGATGGCCGGGCGCACCGTCACGAACCCACCCTTGGAGCCCGGAACAGCGCCCTTGATCAAGAGCAGTTGGCGTGCTTCGTCAATACGAACCACGTCGAGGTTTTGGGTGGTGACCGTAACGTCGCCGAGGTGACCGGTCATGCGCTTGCCCGGAAACACGCGGCCCGGATCTTGCGCCATACCGATGGAGCCCGGCACGTTGTGCGAACGGCTATTACCGTGCGACGCGCGCTGGGAAGACATGTTGTGGCGCTTGATGGTGCCGGCAAAGCCCTTACCAATCGAAGTACCTTGCACGTCGACTTTTTGGCCCACGGTGAACAGGTCGGCCACGGGCACCGTGGCACCGGCGGCATATTTGCCGGCGACGTCTGCGGTAACGCGGAATTCCTGGATGATTTCGCCGGCTTCAACACCTGCCTTGGCAAGGTGACCCGCGGCGGGCTTGGTGACGCGGGAGGCCCGGCGCGCACCGAACGTGACCTGCAGGGCCACGTAGCCATCGTTCTCTTGGGTTTTGACCTGGGTGACGCGGTTGTTGGATACGTCGACCACCGTGACAGGGATTGCATCCCCTTCATCGGTGAACAAGCGCATCATGCCAACCTTGCGGCCCAGCAACCCGAGGGAGTTGCTCAGACTCATTTGTTTCTCCAAAACTCTCACCGCCGCGACTGCAATTGGCCGCGGCGTTGCGCCCGGGCATTCCCGCGCACATGAAAGACGGTTGATAAAACTCCGCCCTAAAAATCACTGCGTGCATAAAAAACGCACGCAAAAAAGGCGAAGCCACAAAGTATAACGCGAACTTCCTTTTTCGGCAAGTTCGCGTTGTATGTGCAGGCCCCGTTGCACGGGGCAGGGCCTACTGCAGCTTGATTTCGACGTCCACGCCTGCGGGCAGGTCGAGCTTCATCAGTGCGTCCACCGTCTTGTCGGTCGGGTCGACGATGTCCATCAGACGCTGGTGCGTGCGGATTTCGAGCTGGTCGCGGCTGGTCTTGTTGACGTGCGGCGAACGCAGAATGTCAAAACGCTTCATGCGCGTCGGCAGGGGCACGGGGCCCTTGACGATGGCGCCGGTGCGCTTGGCGGTGTCGACGATCTCGGCAGCAGACTGGTCGATCAGCTTGTAATCGAACGCCTTGAGACGGATGCGGATTTTTTGCTTGGACATGGCAAGTTCCTGTGTGTGCTTAGGGTTTAAGCAATGATCTTGGCAACAACGCCCGCGCCGACGGTGCGGCCGCCTTCGCGGATAGCAAAGCGCAGACCTTCTTCCATGGCGATGGGGTTGATCAGCTTGACCGTGATCGACACGTTGTCGCC
>Ga0208272_100380_pt1 | contig 17594 bp, 13 predicted proteins | sample LakWasM129_HOW14_2_FD_183939 | JGI IMG/M metagenome (GOLD analysis project Ga0208272, IMG submission 183939) | Freshwater sediment methanotrophic microbial communities from Lake Washington under simulated oxygen tension - Sediment Metagenome... | ecosystem: Environmental > Aquatic > Freshwater >... | reverse complement strand
CGCCTCCCGTGGGACTGTTGCTTCAAGGTCATGACGACATCCCCACGGGAGGCGAACCAAGCCGGGAGCAAACCAAACAAGAGTCCGGTCAGCAGGGACATGACGAAGGCACCGAGGAAAACCCGGCCGTTCATCGGCAGCGCGAGGGTGCCGGTTTCGCTGAGCCGGATGGCGCTGCCGAAGGCATCGTTGAGCCACACGGCGACGAACAGGCCGCACACGCCGCCCGCCAGCGCGAGCACCATGGATTCCATCAACTGGTGCAGGATCAGTCTGCGGCGGGAGGCGCCGAGCGCCGACCGGATGGCCAGGTCGCGGATGTGGGTCGTGGCGCGCGCGAGCTGCAGGTTGGCGATGTTGGCGCAGGCGATGAGCAGCACCGCGACGCCGAGACCGAACATCAGCCAGATGATCTGCTGGCTCGTGCGGTCCATCGCCGCCTTGTGCGGTGGGAGCAGGTTGAACCCGCGATCCTTGCTCGACTGTGGGTAGTCCTTGGCCCAGTGCGCGGCGACCGGGACGAGCTGCGCTTTCGCCTGCTCCGGCGTGACACCGGGATTCAGCCGTCCGACCGCGAGGAAAAAGCGGTTGCTTCGGTCTTCCACGATGTGGCGCGGAACCGTCATCGGACGCCAGAGATCGACCGGACCGAAAAACAACGGGGCCACGAACGACGCCGGCATCACGCCAATGACGGTGACTTGCTCGGCGTTGAGCCGGACGGAGCGGCCGATCACCTGCGGGTCGCCGCCAAAGCGCTTCTGCCACAACTCGTGGCTGAGCACGGCCACCTGCGTGCGCCCGGGGATCTCCTCCTCCGCGGTGTAGGCGCGACCGAGCACCGGTTGCACGCGAAAGGTCGAGAAGAAGTCCGCAGTCGCGTCGATGGACAGCAGGCGTTCCGCCGTCCGGCCCGGCTCCGCCAGAGTGTTGTTCCAATAGGCGATGGCGGTCAGCGTTTCAAACGCCCGACCCGGACCCGCGGCCTGTGCGCGCATTTCGTCCAACTCGGCGAACGAAAAACCGTCGCGCTGGCTTTGGGGATTGGTGCCGATGACGCTGACGAGACGATCGGGCTCCGCAAACGGCACGGAGCGGAAGAACAGCACGTCGACCAGCGTATACATCGAGGTGTTCACGCCGATGCCGAGCGCCAGGGTGAGCAACACGACGGCCGTGAACCCGGGAGACTTCGCGAGTTGGCGGAGGGCGAACTTGAGGTCGGCGAGCATGGCTGGTTCCGTTTGGGCGGCGAACCAGCGTGGATTGATTCAGCCTGTAATTTATTCCTTTCCGGGCGGCTGTCGATGAAGCAGCGGCGGGCAGGCCGGGAAAGTTTGGAATTGCATGGGCCTGAGCAGAAACGCGAATGCGATCATTCGGCCCGCAGCGCCTCCAGCGGATTGACGCGGACGGCTTTCCGGACGGGCAGCAGGCAGGCGGCGAGTGCGGCGAGTGCGAGCACGACCGGGGCGACGGCCAGCGTCGTCGGATCGGTGGCGGCGACGCCATAAAGCAACCGGCCGATGACCTGGCTGAGGGCGAGGTAGCCGGCGAGGCCCGCGACAATGCCGAGCAGCACGAGCCGCGCGCCCTGGCGCAGGACGAGCGCAGCGATGTCGCCGGACGAGGCACCAAGCGCGAGGCGGATGCCGAATTCCGCGGTGCGTTGCGCGACCGAGAAGGCCAGCACGCCGTAGACGCCGAGCACGGCGAGCAGGAGGGCGACGCCGCTGAAGAGGGAAAGGAGCAGCATGGGAGCGCGCCGGGTCTCGGCGACCTCATCCATCCGTTGCTGCATGGTCTTGAGGTCGAAGACCGGCAGTTCTGGATCGGCGGAGCGGACCGCCTCGCGCACGGCGGAAGTCAGGCGGGCGGGATCGCCGTCGGTCTTCGCCACGAGGATGAGATTGCTCGCGGGCGCCTGGGCGAACGGATGGTAGAGGGTTTCCTTTTTCACGTCCTCCTCGAGGCTCTGGAACTTGATGGGAGCTACAACCCCGACCACAATCCGGTAATTCGGTGCGTCGCCACCGCGATCGATGCGCTTGCCGATGGGATCCTGCCCCGGCCAGTAACGGTCGGCCAGCACGCGGTCGATCACGCAGACCCGCTGGGTGGTGGCCGTGTCGGCGGCGGTGAAAAGCCGCCCTCGCAGCAAGGTCAGCCCGAGCGCCTTGAAATAACCGGGATCGACCACCCGTTGCTGGCCGTGCGGCTGCGATGCGCCCGGCGGCACAATGATGTCGGGACTCGAATAGGACGCCGAAGTGTTGTTGCCAGTGAAAGGCAGCACGTCGGTCAGTCCGGCCGCTTTCACGCCGGGCAGGGCCCGCAATCGCGCCAGCGCCGCCTCGGCGAACGCCACGAGTTTTTCCGGCTGGTCGTATTTGGCCGGGGGCAGGCTGATTTGCGCCGTGATGACGCCGCCGGGCTGGAAGCCGGGATTTTCCTTCTGCAGATTCGCGAAGCTCCTCACCAAGAGACCGGCGGTGGAAAGGAGCATGATGGCGAGGGAGATCTCGCCCACGACGAGCCCGGCGCGAAGGAAGGTGGTGTGTTTGCCGGCGGAGCCGCGGGCGCCGGCTTCCTTGAGCGCAGTGGCGGCATCGCCGCGCGCAGCGGACCAGGCGGGCAGGGCACCGAAGCCCAGGCCGGTGAGCAGCGCGCAGAGCAACGTGAAGCCGAAGACGCTCGGATCGAGCGTCACGCCGAAGGCCCGCGGCAGATCGGAGAGGCCGACCGCGCCCAGCGCGCTGACGCCCCACCAGGCGACAAACAGTCCGAAGACGCCGCCGGCGAGGAAAAGCAACAGGCTCTCGGTCAGCAACAGGCGCATGAGCCGGGCCCGACCGGCCCCGAGGGCGGCGCGAATGGCCAGCTCGCGTTCCCGGGCGATCGCGCGCGCCAGCAGGAGACTGGCGACGTTGGCGCAGCCGATGAGCAGCGCGGCGGCCACACCGGCCTGCACGAGCCAGAGCATGCCGCGGATGCCGCCGACGTTTTGCTCGAGAAATCCGTTGATCCGCCCGCCAAAGCCGCTCGTCTTCCAGAAACTCTGCGAATCGGAGATGCGCTCCGCATTGCGCGTCTGGATGGAGTCGAGGTCGCGTTGCACGGCGGCTGCCGTGGCGCCGGGCTTGAGCCGGGCGATCATCGACGCAAATTCCCGGCCCCGTTCCCGGTCGGATTTTTGTTCCGGCGTGAACGCAAACGGCACCCACGCCTGGGTGCGCGGCGTGGGAAAATAGAACGTCTCGGGCATGACGCCGATGACGGTGTAGTTTTGCGCATTGAGCCGGACCGTGGTGCCGAGGATGGCGGGATTGGCGCCGAAGCGGTTTTTCCAGAGAGCGTGGCTCAGCACGACGACCTTGTCGGCGCCGGGCTGGGCTTCGGCGTCCGTGAACACGCGCCCGAGCTGTGCGACGGATTGCAGCGTGGTGAATAGCGAGGGCGTGGCGCGAAGTCCGACGATGCGTTCGGGCTCATCGTCGCTGGCAAGGTTGAAACTGCGGGTGTAATACATCGCCGCGTCGGCAAAGCCCGCCACGCCGGCCCGGCGGTCGAGATAGTCCGGAATCGACACGCCGGCGTTCGGCAGTCCCATCAGCGGGTAGGTGTTGTAGCAGTAGACGAGCCGGTCGGAGTCGGGCCACGGGTAAGGCTTGAGGAGGATGGCGTGGACCACGGAGAAGATGGCGCTGTTCGCCCCGATGCAGAGAGCCAGCGTGGCGATGGCGATCAGGGTGAAGCCCGGCGATTTGCCGAGCGAGCGGAGGGCGAAGCGGAGGTCGTGCATAAAAGTAGTGCGTAGTGGGTAGCCCGTTCGACAGGCTCAGGGCAGGAGGGTAGCGAGTGGGATCAGAAAGCGGATGAGATCTGGAGTCCGGGATTTGGGGTTCTGGTTTGCTCGCTACTCACTATTCGATGCCCGCTACTACCGGCTACTCCGCCCGCAGGGCAACCATCGGGTCGACCTTCGTGGCGCGGCGGGCGGGAAACCAGGTTGCGAGGAGAGTGACGGCAAAGATCACCGCCGTGGTGCCAATAAGAATGGAGAAATTCTGGGCGATAATCAGGCCGAGGCTCGGTCGCAGGGCCTGGCCGAGGAAGTAGGATCCCACCGCGCCGAGGAGCAGGCCGATCAGCAGCAGCCACAGGCTTTGCCGCAAGACGATGCGCAGCACGTCGCCCGGCTGCGCGCCGAGCGCCAGCCGGATGCCGAACTCCGTCGTGCGCTGGCTGACATTGTTGGACACAATTCCATAGAGGCCGACGCTGGCCAGCGCGAGGCCCAGCAGCGCGAAGGCCAGCAAGACTCCGTTGATCACAATAATATTGTGCAGGAATTGGTCGCGCATGTCCTGCAGCGTCCAGATGAAGCGGGCGGCCAGGTCGGGGGAGACGTCGGCCACGGCGCGACGGAGATCTTGGACGAGGCGCGCGGGATTTTCCCCGCGGATGGCGATCTGGAAATACGCCCACGGCGTGTGGGTCAGGTTCGAATAGAACTGGAATCGGGTCGTGGGTTCGGTGAACTGGATGGCGGCGTCCACATCGGCCACCACGCCGATGATCTCCCGCAGCGTCACCTTGCCGTCAGAGGCGCGGGTGCCGAGGCGGCGGCCCACCGGGCTTGCGTTTGGCCAGAAGTGCCGCGCCAGCGACTGGTTGACCACGATCTGGTCGGGCTGATCTGCGGTGACGGACGGCGGAAAGGTGCGCCCCTCGAGCAGGCGGATGCCGAGGGTCTTGAAAAAGCCCGGGGTCACGAGGTAGCCGTCGCCCTTGGACAGATCCTTTGCGGTGGTGTCCTGGCCCTCGATGAAGATGTCCGTCGGCCCGCCGCCGCCGGCGACGGGCAGCTGATTCGCGAGGGTGGCGGCTTCGACGCCGGGGATGCGTTCCAGCCGCGCGAGCAGGGCGTCGTAAAAGGCGCGGCGCTTGTCGGTGGGATAAGCGTCCTCCTCGACCTGCAGGTTGGCGGTGAGGATCCGCTCGCTGTCCCAGTCGGGCCGGAAATTGATGGTGCGGTTGAGGCCCTGAATCATCAGGCCGGCGACGGAGAGGAGCGTGAGGGAAAGGGCGACCTGGCCGACCACCAGCAGGCGGCGGATCCAGCCCTGGCCCCGGCCGCCGGTCGAGCCGCGGCCCTGTTGCTTGAGCGCCTCGTTGACGTCGGTGCGCGAGGCCAACCAGGCGGGCACCAGGCCGAAGCCGATGCCGGCCAGGATAGAGACGACTGCCGTGAAGGCGAAAACGCGACCGTCGAGCGGCAGGTGCAAGGTGGACGTCAGGCCCGCCCGAATGTTGCGGCCGATGAGATCGTTGCACCAACCGGCGACGATGAGGCCGAGCCCGCCGCCAGCGATTGCCAGGATCAACGACTCGGTCAGTTGCTGCCGGATGAGCATCCAACGGCTGGCCCCGAGGGCGGAGCGGATGGCGAGGTCGCGGACCCGCGCCACGGCGCGGGCCATCTGGAGGTTGGCGAGGTTGGCGCAGGCGATGGCGAGGATCGCGGCGGCCAGGCCCAGTTGCAGGGTGATGATGGCCACGTTGGCGGAGCCGCCGACGCGCCCGGCCAACTGCATCCGCAGATGGTAGCCGGCGGGATAGAACGTGGGGTGGTCCTTCGCCCAACGGTCCGTCAGCGGAGTCAGCATGGTCATGGCCTGCGCGATCGGGATGCCAGGGGCGAGGCGGGCGAGCACCGCGAACTCCCGCCGGTCTCGTCCGGTGACCTGGCTGTCCGAGTAGACCAGCGGGCGGAAGTAGCGCGTCTCGCCGAAGACGAACATCGTCGAGTAGACCTCGGGCAGGACGCCGATGATGGTGAAGACGCGGCCGTTGATGCGGATGGTTCCGCCCAGGACGTCGGGCCTCGCGCCGTATTTCTCGCGCCAGAGTTTCTCGGAGAGCAGCACGACGGTGTCGCGGCCGGCAACGCACTCCTCGACGGTGAAGACCCGGCCGAGCAGGGGCGGGGTTTCGAGGACCTTGAAGATATCCGCGTGGGCGGCGGTGCCCTGCATCTGCTCCGGGAGCTGGTCGGCGATAGTCACGGTTTCCAACGTGCCGGACCGGGGCGCGAGCACGGTGAACACGTTCACCGGGTGGGCGCGGAGCTCGTCGATCTCCGACGGGGAGAGGTTCATGAACTCCGCCTGCGGGGTCTGGCCGTTGATGGCGACGATCGACTCCGGCCGCGGGAAAGGGGCGGAGGCGAACATCAACGTATTCATCAGCGAATACATCGATGAGTTCACGCCGATGCCCAGCGCCAGCGTGACCAGGGCGATGACGGTGAACCCCGGGGATTTTTGGAGCGACCGAAGAGCGTAGCGCAGGGAGGAGGGCATGGGCGGAGAGGAAACACCTCCGCCAGTCGATCTCAGCCCCTATGACCACCGCTGGAACGGGGCAGAAGCAAAAAGCGGAAGTGCCAATATCAGTGAAGGTGGGCGAACCGGGGCGCCGACAGAAAGCGGTGTCCCGGACAAAGCCGGGCTCAGCGGGTCGGGTCCGACTCCATCTGCTCCTGCACGACGCGGCCGTCGAAGACGTGGACGGTGCGGTCGGCGTTGCGGGCGAAGCGGGCGTCGTGCGTGACCATGACGATGGTCGAGCCGGAGCGGTGCAGCGAGTGCAGCAGTTCCATGACGGCGTCGCCGTTCTTCGAATCCAAGTTACCGGTCGGCTCGTCCGCGAGGAGGACGGCGGGGCTGCCGGCGAGGGCGCGGGCGACTGCGACGCGCTGCTGCTGACCGCCGGAGAGCTGGGAGGGAAGATGCTTGGCGCGGTGGCCCATGCCGACCTTCTCGAGGGCCTCGGTCACGCGGGTCTTGCGCTCGGTGGCGGGCATGCCGCGGTAGGTGAGGGGCAGCTCGACATTCTCGTAGACCGTGAGGTCGCCGATGAGATTGAAGGACTGGAAAATGAAACCGATCTCGCGGTTGCGGATGCGGGCGCGCTCGGGGAGCGTGAGGCCCTGGACGGGGCGACCGTTGAGGACGTAGCTGCCATCGGTCGGCGTATCGAGCAGGCCGAGGATGGAGAGGAGAGTGGACTTGCCGCAGCCGGACGGGCCGGCGATGGAGACGTATTCGCCCTTGCGAATGTCCATGTGGATGCCGGAGAGGGCGTGGGTCTCGACTTCGTCGGTCAGGAAGACCTTGGTCACACCTTCGAGTTTGATCAGGGATGTATTTTCGGTGGTCATGGTGGGGGAGCGCAGGGTTTGAGCTATAGGAACACCCGGAGGCGTCCCAAGGTTACAGAAATTATTCCTTCGTGTCCGATTCGGTGGCCACGAGGGCGGTGAGGAGGGCGAGGATGATGACGGGAGCGAGCATGGAAGATGGGCCGGGAGGCGGAAGGTCCGTGGGGATCAGTTCAGGCGGACGCGGTCGTTGGAGTCGTATTGGGACATATCGGAAAGGATGACCCAGTCGCCGGGCTGCAGGCCGTTGAGAATCTCGATGGTGTTGACCGAGCTGCGGCCCAGCTTGACCTGGACGCGGGTGGCCTCGGTGGCGGAGGTCTTGTCGCCGTTGGCCTTGAAGATGCCGACGGTGCTCTTTTCCTGGCCGAAGGCGGGCCGGCCGACGTAGACGACGTCGTTCAGGCGCTCGAGCTCGATGGTGCCGTCGACCGAGAGGTCGGGGCGGGCGCCGCGGGGCAGTTCATTGACAATGGAAACGTCGACGAGCACCGTGCCGTTTTGCACGGCGGGATCGATGCGGGAGACACGACCCTCGACGATGCCGTTGCGGGTGTCAATCTGGGCGACCTGGCCGATGGCGATGTCCTTGGCCTGCGTCTCGGCGATCCGAACCTCAGCCTTCAGCTTGGTCGGGTCGGCCACGCGGGCGAGATTGTTGCCGGGTTGGACCTGCGCGCCGACTTCGACGGGCAGGGCGGAGAGCACGCCGGCCATCGAGGAGCGGACCTGGAGGGCATCGAGTTCCTCGTGGCGGAGTTTCGCCAGGGAGCGCAGACGCTCCACCTCGGCTTCCTGCACGGCGAGCTGGGGCTTGATGGATTCCTGGGCGAAGACATAGCGCTTTTGCTCGATCTGATTGCTGTTGGCGGCCTGGGCGGCGGTGGCCTGGGTGAGTTTCAATTCAAGCTCAGAGACGAGTCCGTCCCGGAAGAGCTCCTGGCGCACCTCGGCCTGCAGCTTCGTGGTTTCGTAGTCGGACTTGGCGCGGGCGGCGGCGGCCTCGGCGGCGAGCAGCTGGCTCTCGAGCTGCACGCGGATATTGGCGAGCTGGGCTTCGGCGGCGCGGAGCGCGGATTCGGCGTTGGCGGCGTTGGAGACGACGTCGGGGTTCGTCAGTTCGAGAATCAGGCTGCCCGGCTCGACCACGGCGCCGGGACGGAGAATGATCTTGTCGACGCGGCCCTGGGTGCGCGCGGCGATCCAACGGATTTCCTCGGGCACCAGCGTGCCCAGGCCGCGGACCTGGCGAACCATCGGTCCGCGTTTCACGACGTCCATCCACACGATGTCCTTCGGAACGGTGGGGGCGGCGGGTTTGAGGCGGGAAAGGCCAATGGTGATGCCGACAAGAACGACGGCGGTGATGACACCATAAATGATACGCTTTTTGCGTTTGTCCTTGGCGGCGTTGGGGCGGGCAATGTCCATGCGGTTGATTGTTGGCCGCATATTTGCAACGTTCGTGCCAACCCGAATGTTAGTTCTAACCCGCTGTAAACCAATCAGAAGTAAGTATTATTGAGCGCGCCGGAATCGCGTCGAACCACGTTGCTGGGATTGGACCGTCCCGAAAGTGGGAAGGGCCGTCGGGAGCCGGATTCCGGCTCAGGCCTGGGGAAATTCAAGAATGGTCGTGACCGTGCCGAGATAGGTAACCGGAGTCACGCGATCCCATGCCTCGGTCCACCGGTTGTTGTCGCCGCACATAAGCCAGCCGCCCTTGTCCATCATCACGGCGCGGTGCAGCATGCAAACGCGGTCCGCTTTCGCCGCATTCGGCCGGCCTTGGTAGACGAGCAGATCGCCCTTCGTGATGGTGTCGTAAGGCAAATATTGGATCAGCACATAGGCCTGGCCGCGAATCAACGGCTCCATGCTCGGTGTGCCCGAGGTGATCAGCAGGGTCGCGCCGGTTTCCCGGGCGCGCAGATTGCCGATCAGCTGCGCCTCGGCGCGGGAATGGCAGATGATCTTTTGGGGCACGGTGCCGGGTTCGCACGGACTCACCGTGCCGCGGTAATCCAGCGAGCCGGTGCCGGACCGGCCGGACACCGTCGCGGTTTGCGCGATCGGGCCGCTCGCCGGCATGCCGGCGCACCCGCTGAAGAGCAGGGTGATGAGGGCGGCCGCCGACAGGATGACGCGCAGCGACCGACGAGTTGAACTCGAACGGAAGGAGGAGGAGGGCGCGGTTTTCATGCGCCCACTTTGCCAAAGCGCCTCGCGCGCAACTATCCGGCCGGCCCGTATAGTGGCCTACGGAAAAACGCAGCCCGCTTGCGGAGACACCCCAGGCCGGCTGCTGTGATTAATTCACCCTCAAATGGGCAGACGAAGCCGGGCGATGCAGCCGGTGACGTTTTGACGATTTTCTAACGTCAGCGCGCCCCCGTGATTTTCCGCAATCTGCCGGCAGAGCACGAGGCCGATGCCGGAGCCGCTGGGCTTGGTCGTGAAAAAGGGCACGAAAAGATTCTGCGTGTTGGCGATGCCGGGGCCGTCGTCCTCGACGAAGATCTCGAGCGTGCCGGGCAGCCGGCGCCAGCCGGCGCGGACGCAGCAGGTGGGCTCGCCGCTCTGGCCGGCCTCGGGGGCCGCCTCGACGGCATTCTTCACGAGGTTGATGACGACCTGCTCGATCTGCGCCGCATCGAGCAGCACGGTGAGCTCCGGGCCTTCGACGATCTGCACCGCGGTGCGCGTCTCGAGCGAAACCACGCGCCGGAGCAGCGCGCCGATCTCGCACGGATGTTTGCTCGGCGCGGGGAGCTTGGCCAGCCGCGCGTAGGACTGCATGAAGCGGTTCAGGCCCTCGGAGCGTGCCTCGATGATTTCCAGGCCGCCGCGCATGTCCTCTTCCCAGTCGGCGGGCCGTTGGGGCCGGCGCAGCATGGTGTTCAGGCTGCCCGCGATCGATTTGATCGGGGCGAGGGAATTGTTCAGCTCGTGGCCGATGACGCGCACGAGGCGCTGCCACGCCTTCAGTTCCTCCTCGCGCAACGGCTGGCTGAGGTCGGCGATGACGAGCAGCTTGTGCGGCAAGCCCCCTTCGCGAAAGCTGGTGCGGCGCATGCCCCAGCGACCCGCGCCGCCGGGGAAGGTGCGCGTGAGCACACGCGTCGCCTCGCCCTCGAGGCAGTCGGCGAGATCGAGTTCGCTCGCGGGCCGGCCGAGGATGCGCTCGGCGGGTTGGGCGATGAGTTCCTGCGCGGTGCGGTTGACGAGCCGGAGGGTTTCGTTGGCGTCGAAGGCGAAGATCGCGACGTCAATTTCCTCCATCACGGTGCGCAGCAGCGCCGTGGCCTCGAGGGCGCCGAGGCGCTGCTCCTGGAGCACGCCGGAGAGCATGTTGATTTCGGACATCACGTCGCCGAGCGGCTCGTCGCGGTTCGCCCCGCGGGCGCGCACGGAGAAATCGCCCTCGCGCAGCGCGGTGAGGAGGTTGGCCATCGTCTGCAGCGGGCGCGTGACGAGTTCACGGGCGGAAAGGGCGAAGCCGAACCAGCACAGGAAAACGACGAGTAGGAGCGTCCACTGTTCCTTCGGCTGATAGTCGTTCGACCAGAGCATCCAAACCGTGCTGGCGACGGCGGGCAGGCCGGAGAGGAGCGCGTAATAGAACACGCGCTGCTCATGGGGAATCCGGCTGCGTTTGGGGACGGGCATGGGCAGAAGGTGACAGCGATCAGCGATCAGCTTTCAGCTTTCGAGCCAAGGCGCCGAGCATCTTTTTCAGCTCCCCGATTTCGCCGGATAGGCGGGCGTGGTCCTCTGTATCCAAAGATCCAAGTTCATGCGCCAGCAGGAGAAAGTATTCGGCTTCGCTGGCCGAGCCGTGCGCAATATCGACAAATCGTTTCAATTCGGGATCGCTATCGCGTCCGCACCCTTCGGCGAGATTGGCAGGCACTGAGGTGGCGGCGCGTCGCAACTGGCTGGTCACTCCAAACAGTTCTTCCCTGGGGAAGCGTTTGGTAACGCCATATACGGCCGGGGCCAAGGCGTGGGCGCGCTGCCAGACTTGGAGGTTGCGATAATCTTTCACAGGGCAGTTCGGTTAGCCAATAGCTGACCGCTGACAGCTGAAAGCTTAAAGCTTATACCGCTCCAGGCGGCGGTAGAAGGCGCTGCGGCTGAGGCCGAGTTCCTCGGCAGCTTTGCGGGCGTTGCCGTCGCAGCGGGCGAGTGTCTTCTTGATAAGGAAGGACTCGACCTCTTCGAGGCTCATGTCCTCAAGACGCGGAGCGGCCTGGCCGGCGTTGAGGCCGAGGTCGGGCGCGCGCACGACCTTGCCCTGGCTCATCAACACGCCGCGTTCGACGGAGTGGTCGAGTTCGCGGATGTTGCCGGGCCAGGAATAATCCTTCATCGCCTCCAGCGCGGCGTCCTCGAAGCCGGTGATCGACTTGTTGTAGCGTGTGACGTGTTGCTTCAGGAAGTGCTGGGCGAGCAGGGCGATGTCCTCGCGGCGTTCGCGGAGCGGCGGTAGGTGAAGATGGATGGTGTTGAGCCGGAAGAGCAGATCCTGGCGGAACTTGCCGGCGGCGACCTCGGCGTTGAGGTCGGAGTTGGTCGCGGAGATGAGGCGGACGTTGGTGCGGCTGGTGCGCGAGGAGCCGACGCGCTCGAACTCGCCGGTTTCGAGGGTGCGCAGGATTTTCGCCTGCTGGCTCATCGGAATGTTGCCGATTTCGTCCATGAACAGCGTGCCGCTGTCGGCGAGCTCGAAGCGGCCGGCGCGGTCGACCTTGGCGTCGGTGAAGGCGCCGCGGACGTGGCCGAAGAGTTCGCTCTCGAACACGCCCTCGGGCAGGCCGCCCATGTTGACGGCGATGAAGGGCTTGTTGGCGCGCACCGAGACCGAGTGCAGGGCCTGCGCGACGACGCCTTTGCCGGTGCCGTTTTCGCCGGTGATGAGGACATTGGCGTCGGACGGACCGACGCGGGCGATGATCTCGAGCACCGGCCGCATCGAGGGCGCCTGGGCGATGAGGTTCGGGCCGCCCTTGCCGCGCAGAATCTGGTTTTCCTGCTCGAGACGACGGTAGGCGCGCACCGCGCCGGCGAGCTCGATCTGGGTCTTGACGATGCAGAGCAGGCGCGGGTTTTCCCAGGGCTTGGTGATGAAGTCCTTGGCGCCGCGGCGCATGGCCTCGACGGCCACCTCGACGCTGGCCCACGCCGTCATGACGACAACGGGCAGCGTGGCGTCGGCGGCCTGCAGCTTGGCGAGCAGATCGAGGCCCTCCTGGCCGGACGTCGTGTCGCGCGTGTAGTTGAGGTCGATGATGGCGAGGGCGAAGTCGCGCGCTTCTACGGCCTTGATGACGGCGGCCGGTGATTTCACCGTCTCGATCTGGTAGCCTTCGGCTTTCAGCAGAAGGCGCATGGCTTCCAGCACATCAGGCTGGTCGTCTGCAACTAGGATACGGTGGGGCGCAGGTTCGTTGGCTGCCATGGGAGGAAAGTGACAGTGGGCCGGTGACAAGAGTCAAGAGCGCCGGCAATGCCGACGCCCGGCGCCGCAGTCAGGTCCTGGGCGGCCGGGCGAAGACGTGAAGCGGTTCAAGCGGCGAGGCGGTTCTTGCCGGAGTCGTTGTTGGAGCAGCTGCAGGTGGCGGTCGTGGGCAGGTTGGGCCGCAGGAGGCGGACCGGCACGGCGAGCGAGCGAGCCCGGCGCGTATAATCGTAGATCGCGAGACCCAGGATGGCGAGCGAGGCGCCGGCTCCGAGGATGACTTCGGCGGGCAGCGCGGCGAGCAGCGCGGAATTGGCGAGGGAGAAGGCAGCCGCACCGGCAGAACCGGCGGCGAGGATCAGGGAGATTGATTGGTTGGACTTGTTCATGACGATTGTGTTGTTGCCGATCCTCTTTGCTAGCGCCGTGCCAACCGGCGGCCGTGCGACTTAAACAGACGAAGCGCAGCCACTTAAAATTTTGCGGAGAAAATGCGCCTGCTGATTCGGAGACGGATTGCCCCCGGCAGCGGGAACCATGATTCCCACAACTGGGACGAGCAGAACGGAAACACGTGCGTCCGACTTACTCGTAGCGCAGCGCCTCGATCGGGTCGAGCTGGGCGGCCTTGCGCGCGGGATAGAATCCGAAAAACACGCCGATGGCGGCGCTGAACGCCACGGCGCCGACGATGGCGGGAGTGGACACGAGCACCGGCCAGCCGTTGAGCCGCGAAATCAATTGCGAGGAACCGACTCCGAGCAGAACGCCGAGCGCGCCGCCCATCGAGCTGAGGATGATCGCCTCGATCAGAAACTGCGTCAGCACATCGCGGCCGTGCGCGCCGACGGCAAGGCGAATGCCGATCTCGCGGGTGCGCTCAGTGACGGAGACAAGCATGATGTTCATGATGCCGATGCCGCCCACGATGAGGGAGACGCCGGCGATGGCGCCGAGGAGCATGGTCATCGTCTTCGTCGTGGCGGTGGCGGCCTCCGCGAGTTCCTGCTGGTTGCGCACGGTGAAGTCGGGATCGCGGCCGTTGCGACGCTGCTGCAACAGATCCGTGATGTCCTGCTGGATGCGCGCCATCTGCTCCGGCGACTGGGCCTGCACGACGATGGAGTTGAGATTGGGGCGGCGGGCGAGGCGCTTGAGGTGGCTGGTGTAGGGGATGACGACGATGTCGTCCTGATCCTGGCCGAAGAAATTAAAGCCCTTCGCGCCGAGCACCCCGAGCACCTTGAAGGGAATGTTGCGGATGCGGAGGGACTGACCGACGGGATCGTTGTCCGGGAAGAGCTGGTCGGCGACGGTCTTGCCGATGACACAGACCTTGGCGGCGCTGCGCACGTCCGATTCGCCGAACATCGTGCCCTCGGCGATGGTCCACAGCCGGATTTCGGGGTAGGAGATGTCCTCGCCGACGATCTGGGTGTTCCAATTCAGGCCGTTGGCTATCACCTGCGAGCGGTCGCGCATCTCGGGGCTCAGATTGACCACGCCGGCCACCTCGTTGCGGATGGCCTGGGCATCCTCGACGGTCAGGGTGCTCGCCGAACCGAAGCCGCCCCGCACGCCGCCGGCGGTGAAATTGCCGGGGAAGACCGAGATGATGTTCTGGCCGAGATTCGCAATGGAGGCCTCGACCTGGGACTTCGCGCCGTTGCCGATGCTGACCATCGCGATCACCGCGGCGACGCCGATGATGATGCCGAGGGCCGTGAGCACGGAGCGCATGGCGCTGCGGCGCAGCGCGCGGAGGGCGACCTTGATGACATTGATGAAGCGCATCGGGGGAAGGATCAGCCGGTGAGCTTGGCCTCGGTCTCGGCGGCGAGGAGCCGTTGCATCTCGGTGGTGGCGACCAGGCGATCCGCCACCTGCACATCGCTCACCAGGCGGCCGTCGCGCATGATGAGGTTGCGTCGGCAGTAACGGGCGATGTCGAGTTCGTGCGTGACCATCACGATGGTGATGCCATGTTCGTTGAGTTTCTGAAAGACGCCCATGATCTCGACCGAGGTCTTGGAGTCGAGGTTGCCGGTCGGCTCGTCGGCGAGGAGGATCTGGGGTTCGTTGATGAGGGCGCGGGCGATGGCCACGCGCTGCTGCTGGCCGCCGGAAAGCTGGTTGGGAAAATGGTCGGCGCGCGGGCCGAGGCCGACGATGTCGAGGCTGCGGAGCGCGCGCTGGTGGATTTCCCGCGACGAGAAGTGCCGGCGGCCGTAGAGCATGGGCAGCTCGACGTTTTCGCGTGCGGTGGTGCGGGCAAGGAGGTTGAAGCCCTGGAAGACGAATCCGAGCTTCTGGTTGCGGAGATCGGCCAGCTGGTTGCGGTCGAGGCTCGACACGTCGATGCCGTCGAGCAGGTAGCGGCCCTTGGAGGGGCGGTCGAGGCAGCCGAGCAGGTTCATCAGCGTGGACTTGCCCGAGCCGCTGGCGCCCATGACAGCGACGAATTCCCCCCGGCGGATGGTGAGCGAGACACCGCGCACGGCGTGCACGGGCACCTCGCCCGAATCGTAGATCTTGTGGATCTCCTCCAGTTGAACGACGGCGGACATGTCGTGATCAGAAACGACGGCGGCCGCCGCTGAACGGATTCGAAGCGGGCGTGTCGGCGCGCGCGTCGGGCACCGTAACACTGGTGACGAGCACGTCGCCCTCCTTGACGCCGTCGAGGATTTCCGAGGCGATGCCGTCGGTGATGCCCACCTTGACAGTGACGGCTTCGGGGGTCGCGGTCTTGCTGCCGCCGGGCAGGCGGTAGACGGTGCGGGTGACGACGGTATTTTCCGCGGCGGTTTCGGCGGGGATCAGTCCGCGCTCGATCAGGAGCTTGCGCAGCTGGGCGTGCTGTTCCGGGGTGGCTTCGCGGAAATTGGCGATGCCGACCTCGGTCATGATCTCGCGCATCTGCTGGCGCTTCTCGGGCGTGGCATCGGGCCCGAGGAGGCCGCCGCGCCGTCCGCTGCGCTGGCCGTTACCTGATCCGCGTTCGGCCGCGGGTTCCGCGGTCCGCTCGGAGGCGGCGGCGGGGGCCGGAGCGGTCGGAGCGGTCGCAGCGGGTGCACCGGTGGCGCGGCGGTCGGCTTCAGGGGATTTTTGCACGGCGAGACCTTCGGGCATGCGCACGCGCATGGCGGCGTTGGGCACGCGCAGCACTTTGTCGCGACGGCTGACAACGATGGAGACGTTGGCGGTCATGCCCGGGCGGAGCTTGAGGTCGCGGTTTTCGACGCTGATGATGGTGTCGTAGGTGACGACGTTGCTGACGGTCTTGGGGGCGTTGCGCACCTGCGTCACGGTGCCGTGGAAGGTGCGGTTGGGGAAGGCGTCCGCGGTGAAGCTGACTTCCTGGCCCGCCTCCACGGAGCCGATGTCGGCCTCGGACACGGCGGCCGTGATCTGCATCTTGGCGAGATCATTGACGATGGTGAACAGCACCGGGGCGTTGAGGCTGGCGGCGACGGTCTTGCCCTCTTCGGTCTGTTTCGAAATCACGATGCCGTCGATCGGGGAGTTGATGGTGCAGCGCTCGAGGTCGACCCTGGCGTTCTCCACCGTGGCCTTGCTGGTGAGGAGCTGGGCGTCGGATTGCTGAAGCTGGGCGACGGCCTGATCATAATCCTGCTGGGAGACGAGTTGCTTGTCGCGGAGTTCCTTGGCGCGTTCGGTATTGAGGCGTTGCAGCCGGTTGCCCGCTTCGGTGGAGGCGAGATTGGCTTCGGCCTGGCGGAGGCGCTGCTGGTAGGTGGAGGGATCAATTTCCGCCAGTTTCTGGCCTTTTTTCACCTGCGAGTTGAAATCCACGAAAAGTTTCTGGACGAGGCCGGAGATCTGGCTGCCGACATCGACGGAAAGCACCGCATCGAGCTGGCCGGTGGCGGTGATCACCTGAGTGATGTCGCCCCGGGTCACGGTGGTGGTCAGATATTCCGGCGCCTTGGATTCGGCCTGGTTGTGTCGGTAGTAAAAATAGCCGCCCGCGCCGGCGGCGACAACCGCGCTGAGGACGATGATCTGGAGGGAAGATCTTCCGGAGGAAGCCATGGGTGATTGATTTAGGAAGGACGGTGGCCGGTGCAAATAATGCCTTGGCGTTGAGCATTAAATGACGGCGCTGGGCGACCGGAGGTTTCAGTGCGCCGCGAAATATGTCCGCCGGCCGGTCCGCCGCGACCGGAGTAGTCCATTACCTGGCCGCGTAGGCCTTTTTCAGGGCGCGGGCCACGTTGGGTGGGACGAATTTCGCGACATCGCCGCCGAGTTTGGCGATCTGCTTGACGAGGGACGAACTGGTGTAGCTGTAGGACTCGTTGGGCATCACGAAAATGGTCTCCACGCTCGGATCGAGGTGCCGGTTCATCAGAGCCATGTTGAACTCGAATTCAAAATCGGAGAGGGCGCGCAGGCCGCGGATGATGGCATGGGCCTTTTGCTTCCGGGCGAATTCGACGAGCAGGCCCTCGAAGCTCACGACGTCGACGTTGGGCAGGCCGTGCAGATTGGCCGTGATGAGATCGACACGCTGCTCGGGGGTGAACAGCGGGGCCTTGGTCGAGTCGATGGCGATGGCGACACGCACGTGGTCAAAGAGCTTCGCCGCGCGTTCCAGCACATCGAGGTGCCCGTTGGTGAACGGGTCGAAGGTTCCGGGGTAAATGCAAATTTTCATGGCGGGACCGCCGGAGAGGATTGCCAGGAGTCACGCGATGGCGAGGAAGTTTTGTGTCAAAATCAGAGTGGCGTATCCCGCGATGCCCGGGACCGGCAGCGTCGCGCGGGTCATATTTTTCGCGGCGGGAAATCGTGGGATTGCCAAGGGAGCGGCGGGTGTGTCTTCTGCCGGACATGCGATTTACTTTGGCCAACTGGATGACTGTTTCCCGCGTGCCGGCCATG
>Ga0208272_100376_pt1 | contig 17714 bp, 16 predicted proteins | sample LakWasM129_HOW14_2_FD_183939 | JGI IMG/M metagenome (GOLD analysis project Ga0208272, IMG submission 183939) | Freshwater sediment methanotrophic microbial communities from Lake Washington under simulated oxygen tension - Sediment Metagenome... | ecosystem: Environmental > Aquatic > Freshwater >... | reverse complement strand
CATCGCCCGTGTTAAAGCCTGGCCGCTTGAACGACAAGGTGACGGTCCTCATGCCGGGCAGCTTGTGGCCGCGCACGTTCTGCTGCAACCAGCGCTGGTAGAGCTGGCCTTGCGGGCTGACCTTGGCGGGCAGGTTGGCCGCCTTGAGTTCAGGCAGCACGAAATGGCTGCTGACGCGGTCGAGTTCCGCTTGCGTGATGGTGTGTGGCGCGCCATCGAGCTCGACGATGGCCTTGTATTCCTTCTCCACCGCGTCGATGAATTTCTGGCCTTCGCTCTTGACCAGAATCTTGATGCGCGCCTTCCACTTGTTGTCGCGCCGGCCATAGCTGTTGTAGGTGCGCACCACGGCTTCGATGTAGTTGAGCAACTGGTCCCAGGGCAAAAACTCGCGCACCACGCTGCCGATGATGGGCGTGCGGCCCATGCCGCCGCCCACTTTCATGGTGAAGCCCACGCTGCCGTCGTCGGCCCGGCGCGCTTGCAGGCCGATGTCGTACCAGCCGATCGCGGCGCGGTCTTCTTCGGCGCCGTTGAAGGCAATCTTGAACTTGCGTGGCAGGTAGCTGAATTCAGGGTGCAGCGAGCTCCATTGGCGCGTGATTTCGGCAAACGGGCGGCAGTCCACGATGCTGTCCGCGGCGATGCCTTCGAGCGCGTCGCAGGTGATGTTGCGAATGTCGTTGCCGCTGGTCTGGATGCCGTGCATGCCCACGCTGGCCAGCAGGTCCATCACATCGGCGGCGCGGGACAGCGGAATCCAGTTGAACTGGCAGTTGGTGCGCGTGGTGAAGTGGCCGTAGCCATAGCGCAGCGGCGGTGCGGGGAGCGTCGCGCCGGGCTGCGCGTCCTGCAAGGCGTCCTGGGTGGCCTGGGCATGCGCCAGCAGTTCAGGTGCGGGCTTGTCGAACTCGCGGGCGATGCGGGCCAGCGTGCGCAACTGCGTGCTGCTGATTTCGCCATAGGGCACGGCAATGCGGGCCATGGGGGCGTAGCGCTGGATGTACCAGCCGTTTTGCAGGCGCAGGGGCAAGAGCTGCTCGTCGGTCAACTCGCTGCGCTCCCAGCGCTCGAGTTGGTCGCGGAACTGCTGGGCGCGCAGCTTGACGAATTGCTTGTCGAAGTCGGTGTATTGGTACATGGAAGAAAAACCCGGAAATCAGATCAGGACCAGCTTGACGCCGGCAAAGGCCAGCAACAGCGAGAGGGCCGAGCGCACCAGCCGCTCGGGTGTGCGCGAGACCAGCCGTGAGCCCAGCCAGATGCCCGGCAGCGAGCCGACCAGCAACTGCGCCAGCAAGGCCCAGTCCACCGAGCCGAGCGATGCGTGGCCCAGGCCGGCAACGAGGGTTAGGGGCACGGCGTAGGCAATATCGGCGGCGATGATGCGCGGCAGCGGCAGGTGCGGGAAAACCAGCAGCAGCACCGTGACGCCAATGGCGCCTGCCCCCACCGAGGTGAAGGTCACCAGGGTGCCGATCACCGCCCCCAGCAGCACGGGCAGGCTCCAGTGGCGCGGTTGGGTGGCGGTGGCGGCGCTTTCGCTGCGGCGCGCCTGCTCGGCGGCCTGGTGCTTGGCCGAGAAGGCCAGTGCCTTGTACAGCGTGGAGGCCGCGGTCAACAGCAATGCCGCGCCCAGGGTGGTCGTCATCAGGTGCTGGACGCGCTCGCTGGTGGGGCCCAGGTGGCGCAGCAGCCAGAGCGCGCCCAGGGCCGCAGGGATGCTGCCGGCGCACAGCAGGGCCACCACGTTCCACGGCACCATGCGCCGGCGTGCCAGGCCCACCGTGCCGCTGAGCTTGGTGAACGCCGCAAACAGCAGGTCGGTGCCAACGGCCAGGTGCGCTTTGATTCCGAAAAAGAAAATGAGCACGGGGGTCATCAGCGAACCGCCGCCGACCCCCGTCAGGCCAATGACGAGGCCAATCGCGAATCCGGCAACAACAAGGGCGACATCAGGCATGGACGCGACTCTAGGGGGCGTCCTTATAAAAACAAACGACTGTTTCGTGCTTCTTATATGCCTATAAGCTTATGCAAAATGCTTGTTGCGGGCTTTTGGTGGGTCTCTCGCGGCCTATCAGCGGCCACCGTGCCAGGGTCGCCCCGCTGCGCTGGTGGCGTCCCCCTTTCCGCATCACGCAGCCAGGTGAGAGAAGGGGGAAGGCGCGAAGCGCCACAGAGGGTTGTTTCATTTCTCCAGGCGCTCGGTGCCCATGGCACGTGCCAGGCGCTCCTCCATCGGCAGCGGTTCGCCGTGCAGGCGTGCCGCCAGCAGCTCGCCGCACAGGATGGCCCGGGTCAGGCCGCGAGCGCCCATGGCGGTGCTCACCCACAGGCCCGGCAAGCGGTCCGCCGCCAAGGGGCCGACGATGGGCAGCCGGTCGGGTGAGGTGCAGCGCACGCCCGACCAGGCCTGCAATCCGGGGGCATCGGCGGCAAAGCTAGGGGCCAGCTGCCGTGCGGCGTCGGGCAAGAGCTGTTGCAAATTGGCCAAATTCACCTGGTGGGCCGCCTGCTGCTCCTGCGGCTCGGGCGGTAGCTCGGTGCGCCCACGCTCGAAGGTAGAGCCTGCATGCCAGGCAAGTTGTTCGTTTGGTCCTGGCACTTGGCCGACGAGCGCCCCCTTGCCATTGACCGGGAAGGGGGGCAAGGCCATGCCGCCCTTCTGCACACCCCAAGAGAGCTGCCCGCGCACGGCATCCAGCGGCAGCGGCGCCAAACCGAGCGACTGCACCAGCGCATTGCAGGCCGGCCCGGCGGCCAGCACCACGAGTTCGGCTTCTGCCAGCAGCGCGCCGCCAGCGTCCCGCAATTGCCACAGGCCCTCACCGTTGGCCTGCATCCGATGGAGTTGCGACACGCGGCTGTGCGTGCGCAGGCGAATGCCGGGAGCATCGAGCAAACGAGCCACCAGCCGCGCTGGCCGCACCCAGCCGGCGCGCTGGTGCCAGCACGCATCGCTGTTCTCGGGCAGGCCGGCGGCGCGCAACTGTTCGGCATTGGCTCTCGCGCTCCAGTCGGTGCCAAGGCTCTCGGCCCAGCCTGCGGGCAGGCCGGGGTTGCCAGCAGGGCGGCGCTCCAGCACGCCGCCGGGCCGCCAGTCGGTGCCTGCTTGGAGTACGCGCGCGCCTTGCTCCAGCGTGGCGCGGGCGCCGGCACGCGAGACCCTGGAAAACACGTTGTCATCGGGTGAGAGGTGCGGTGCAAAAAGCCCGACCGGAAGCCCCGATGCGCCTGCCGCAGGCCCGCTGCCCGCGTCCAGCACTTGCACCTGCCAGCCGCGCCGCGCCAGACTCGCCGCCACGGACGCGCCGGCGATGCCGCAGCCGATGACCACGCAGCGTGCGGCCCGGATTGGCGCGGCACGGTTGAAGCCCGTTGTGCGCACGCGTGGCTCCCAACGTGGCTGGAACACCGCGCGCAACAGGGCGGCTTTGCCAGGCTCGGCGGGTTCGGCGGGCGCTGATGCGATGACAAAGCCGGCTTGCTCCAGCGCGGCGCGCGCCTCTACCCCCACAGCGGGGCCTACAAGGTGGGCGCCGCGTTCACAGTGGCGTGTCAGGGCCTTGGCGCCATCGGCGTTTTGGAGCTGGGTGGTATCGGAGGCCAGCACCGTATCGACACGCCAGTGCTCCTCACGGAGCAGGCGTTGCGCGTCGCCCACACACAGGGTCAGCAGCACCCGGCCCGCCTCGAAACCCAGGCGGTGGATGCCCGGGAGCAAGCCCCAGGCCTGTGCCGCAAGCGACTCGGCCAAGGGCAACAGATCGGGGTTTTGCTGCACCGTGCGGACAAGCTCTGGCAGGTTGGCGGGCTGCGGCGCAATCGCCACGAAGTGCAGTACCGTGGGTCGGAGCGGATCGGCGCGCCAGGCGGCCCAGGTCGCCAGAAAGTGGTGCCCGAGAGCGAAATCGGTGTCCAGAATGCGCCACTGTGCAGCGCCGGCCCAGGCGGTGGGCAGGCTGCAATCGAGCAGACATGCGTCGTTTGCGTGGGGCCTTGGGGTGCGGGGTGTGACGGGCATGGGTGGAGGGCAGACAACAAAAAAGGCGCCGCAGCGGGCGCCCTGTGGCGAAGAGGCTATGCGTGTTCAGGCGCTGGGCGGCACGTAGCCTTGCACGGCGTCAGCTCCGCCGCCAAAGAAATGCTGTTCCAGCTGACGTGCCAGGTACTGGCGGGCGCGGGCGTCGGCCAGGTTCAGGCGGTTCTCGTTCACCAGCATGGTCTGGTGCTTGAGCCAGGCGGCCCAAGCCTCTTTGCTGACGTTTTCCCACAGGCGCTTGCCGAGTTCGCCGGGGTAGGGAGGGAAATCAAGTCCTTCGGCGTCCTTGCCGAGCTTGATGCAGTGAACCATGCGTGCCATGTCGAAAAATCCTTATCGGGTCTGAAGATGCGTATGGTCGTCACTTTAGCAAGTTTCGGGGGTGGCCTCTGCATTCGGCAGTGCCTGCGCCAGCGCCTGGCGCAGTCGGGCGGCAAGCGTTTGAGCGGAGCAAGGTGGCTCTGCCAATTCCTCGCAGGCGACGGTGCGGCGCCGCATCTCCGTTGCCGCTTCGGGGTGGCCGAGGGCGTTGCACAGCAGCGGCCAGTCGGGCACGGTGTTGAGCGTGCCCGCCACCAGCAGGATGCCATTGCGCTGGCGGCGTTGTGCCAGGCCGACGAGCTTGCGGCCGTGCGTGTCGGTCAACTCCCAGGGCGCGAGGCTGCCGTAGCAGGCCCAGTCCACGGTGGCGCCCATGGCGGCGTTGGCCTGCGCGACCTCGGTATCTGGCAGTGCACGGGCGTGAATACCGAGGCCCTCCAGCACGCTGGCATGCAGCAGGCCGAGTGCGCGGTAGCTGTCCACCAGGCCGCCGCTCACCCAGGGGTGCGTGACCGGCAGTACGACCGATGCGCCTACCAGCCAGGGCCCGGTCAGCACGGCGCCGCCGCCCGAGGGGCGTTGCACCAGCGCCAAGCCTTGCGGCAGCCGGCCCGCCACTTCGGCGTGCAGTGCGCGCTGCGAGCAGCCCAGCACGATGGTGGGCGTGGCGTAGGTCCAGACGTGAAAGCGGGGTGTGGTGACGGGGGCTTCGAGCTGGCGGCTGTTCCAGGCCTGTTCTTGTTCGACCGTGTGGGTGGTGGGCATGGTCATGAGGGCATCACCTCAGGGGCGGGCATTCTGCGCGGCGCAGGCACGCAGCGTGGTCGTGCCGGCAGAGACGGGAATCCAGTGGTAGAGGGGGGTGCATTTTCCGCGCATGCACAAATCGTAATCGCGCACGTAAGGCGAGCGTGCCAGGGTGATTTCCTTGCGCCAGGGGTCGGCCAGGCGGTAGTGCCAGACACCGTGGTCCAGCCAGGCGTTGTCTGGCGGGTCCATGCCAGCGCCGGAGCCGCGAATGTGCGCCCCGGTGATGGCCAGCCAGGGGCCGGCGACGGTGTAGTCCTCTTCCCAGGCAATTTTTTCGATGGAATGCTGCCAGCGCAGGGTGAAGTGGCTGACCGGCAGGCTCAGCGTGAGCGCGCCGGCCGCCATGCACAGGGCTGCGAGCATCAGGCCGGGGCCTGGCTGCGGTTGGTCTGGCGCACGCGCATGCCGTGCCAGAGCACCAGGAGCGCCGTCATGCCCAGACCGACTTCATCGGTGAAGGGCACGGCGGCCACCAGGAAGCCCGCCGCCGCGAGGGCCCAGACGCGCTCCCACCAGGCCAGCGGCTTGATCCAGTAGCCGATGGCCGCGCCGCCCCACAGCAAGATGGCGACGATGGCCTTGAACACGATGTACAGCGTGGCGATCCAGCCTGCGTTGCCTTGCAACATCAGCGCTGGCGCATACACCGCCATGTAGGGGATGACAAAGCCGGCAATGGCGATCCGCATGGCCTGGAAGCCGATCTTCATGGGGGACTCGCGCGCAATCGGCGCAGCGGCAAAGGCGGCCAGCGCCACCGGCGGCGTCAGGTCGGCCATGATGCCGAAGTAGAAGACAAACATGTGCGAGACAATCAGCGGCACGCCGAGTTCAAGCAGAGCCGGCGCCGCCAGCGAACTGGTGATGATGTAGTTGGGGATGGTGGGAATGCCCATGCCCAGCACCAGGCACACCAGCATGGTCAGCACCAGGCTGAGGAGCAGGCTGCTTTTGCCCATCTGGATGATGGTGCCAGCAAACAGCGTGGCCGCGCCGGTGAGGGTGAGTACGCCGATGATCACGCCCACCAGCGCGCACGCCACGCCCACCGGCAGCGCGTGGCGTGCCCCTTCGGCCAGGGCGTGCAGCGCCATGCGCAGGGTGTCGCGACCGCCGCGCAGGAACCACAGCACCACGGCCATGGCGGCTGCCAAGGCAATGATGGCGCCAATGCCGTATTTGAAGAAGCTCGATGCCGCCAGGCCAATCAGCACCCAGAAAATGATTTGCAGCGGTCGCGCGCCGAAACGCTCCGTCATGGCGGCGCCAAAGATCAGCACCACAGTCAGCGCCAACCCCACCATGCCGGAAAACAGAGGCGTGTAGCCGGCAAACAGCAGCCACACCAGCACCGCCAGCGGCAGGATCAGGTACCAGCGCAGCTTGATGGCGGCCCAGGGGTCAGGGCAATCCTCCTTGGGCATGCCCACCAGGCCGCGCCGGCCTGCCTCCAGGTGCACCATGATGAAGGCGGTGAAGAAGTACAGCAGCGCCGGGATCGAAGCGGCCTTGCAGATCTCCAGATACGGCACATCAATGGTCTCGGCCATGATGAAGGCCACGGCCCCCATCACCGGCGGCATGATCTGCCCGCCCATGCTGGCGGTCGCCTCCACACCGCCGGCAAAGTCGGCGCGGTAGCCAAAGCGTTTCATCAGGGGAATGGTGAACTGCCCGGTGGTGACCACATTGGCCACACCCGAACCGTTGATGGTGCCCATCAGGCCCGACGAGACCACCGCCACCTTGGCCGGACCGCCCTTGGTGTGGCCAAAAAGGCCCAGCGCGAAATCGGTGAAGAGCTGGATCATTCCGGCGCGCTCCAGGAACGCGCCAAACAGGATGAACAGGAAGATGTAGGACGACGACACGTAGGTCGGTGTGCCGTAAATGCCCTCGGTGCCGAACCCCAGTTGCCCGACGATCTGGTCCAGGCCATAGCCCCGGTGCGCCAGCACGCCCGGCAGGTACTGTCCCAGCAGCGCATAAGCAAGAAACACGGCACATACCAGTGGCAGCGCCAGCCCCATGATGCGCCGCGCAGCTTCAAAGACCAGCACGATGAGTGCAATGCCAACGATGAGGTCGCTGCGCGTCAGTTCGCCCGCGCGCTGCACCAGGTCCGCTTCAAACACCCATTGGTAGAGGCCGGTGCCAAAGGCGATGGCGCCCACACACCAGCCCAGCCAGCGCTGATGCGCCGGCGGGTAGAGCACGAAAGTGACCAGTAGCAGAAAACCCACGTGCACGCCGCGCACCACGCTGCTTGAGAGCGGGCTGAAGGCTGCGGTGACAATCTGGAACACGGAAAACGCAACTGCCACCCAGAACAGAGCGCCGGCAAAGGCCGGCGGTTCTGCATCGGGGGTCTGCAACTGCGCGTCGGCTGGGGCCGGAGCAGCGGCTGCGCTCATTTGAGGACGCCGGCCTCGCGGTAGTACTTTTCGGCGCCGGGGTGGAAGGTGACGCTGGTGCCTTGCATGGCCGATGCCAGTTGTATGCCCTTGGCAGCGTTGTGCGCGGCGACCAGGCTGGGCAGGTTCTCGAACATGGACTTGGTCATCTGGTACACCTCGTCGTCGGGAACACCGCTGTGGCTGACCAGGAAGTTGCGGATCGCCACCGTGGCCACGTCGGCACTCTGGCCTTCGTAGGTGTTGGCAGGAATGATGGCCGGCTGGTAGGCCGCGTCGCCCACCTTGGCGACGATGTCGGCAGGTACCGCCACCACCACAATCTTCACCGCCGTGGCCAGGTCGCGGATGGAGGATACGCCCAGGCCCGCCGACTGCAGCGTCACGTCCAACTGGCGGTTCTTCATGAGTTCGACCGATTCGCCAAACGGCAGGTACTCGACCTTGGCAAAGTCGGTGTAGGTCAGGCCCGCGGCCTTCAGGATGGCGCGGGCGTTGAGCTCGGTGCCCGACTTGGGTGCGCCGACGGAGATGCGCTTGCCCTTCAAGTCGGCCATGGTCTTGATACCCGAATCACCGCTGGCGACGATCTGGATGTAGTTGGCGTAAATGCCGGCCACTGCACGCAGCTTCTTGAGCGGCGCAGCAAAACCTGCTTCCTTGTCGCCCTTCCAGGCCGCCGAGAGCGCGTCGGCCAGCGTGAAGGCGATTTCGCCACGGCCGGCCTGCAGCAGGTTGAGGTTCTCGGCCGAGGCTTTGGTGGACTGCACCGTCACTTTCGCGTCGGGCATGGCCTTGCTGTAGATCTGCGACAGTGCCACGCCCATCGGGTAATACACGCCGCTTTGGCCGCCGGTCAGCACATTGATGAATTTCTGCTGCGCCAGCGCCAGGCGCGAAAACGGCAGCGTGGCGCCAGCCAAGGCGCCCAGCACCAAGGTGCGGCGGTGCAGGGCGAGTGAGGATTGGGTCATTGCGTGTCTCCGAAGGAAAAGCGTACGGCACGAAGGCGGCGCCTGGGCGCCACCACGAACGGGCAACTGTAGCGGGCCTGCGGCGAGCGTGCATTGGTGTGCACCCGAAGGCGATGGAGATAAATTGCCGTGCCTGGCGCAAGCCGCACGCAGGCGGGCGCGCACGCCTGCCGCCATTGGGTGACTGCACATCCCGTGCCATTCGGCCGGCAGGGCGGCTGGCACGAGGGCTTGGACACGCGCAGCAACCTGGCGCCGCAGCCGTAGGACAGCACCGCGTGCGCGCGCGGAGTCTGGCGGAGCTGTCGGCTGAAAAGTTTGAGGTAAATTTGGCTCTAGCGCTTATCCTGTAAACGTAAGCAGCTATAGTTAAAATAGCAACAAAGGTCGTGGCAGTGTGTACGCTGTGGGAGCGTTCTGCCTATCATGGCCTCCGGTACAGCATCCCAAGGAGATTTTTGATGAGCAACGTTTCCATTGCCGTGGTGGTCGGCAGCTTGCGCAAAGATTCTTTTAACTGGCAACTGGCCGAGGCGCTGACCAAGATGGCGCCGCCGGGCTGGCAGCTCAAGCGGGTGCGCATCGACGACCTGCCGCTCTACGACCAGGACGACGATGCCCAGCAGTCCGAGCAGGTGCAGCGTCTGAAAGCGGAGATTTCCGCCGCGAGCGGCGTGATTTTCGTGACGCCTGAGTACAACCGGTCAATCCCCGGCGTACTGAAAAATGCGATTGATCATGCCTCGCGTCCTTATGGCAAGAATGCCTGGGCTGGCAAACCCGCCGGGGTGCTCGGCGTGTCGGTCGGTGCCATTGGCACGGCCATGGCGCAGCAGCATTTGCGCAATGTGCTGGCCTATCTGAACATGCCCACGCTTGGCCAGCCCGAGATGTTTCTGCAGGCCAAGGAAGGCCTGTTCGACCCGGATGGGCAGATTGGCCAGGCCAGCCGCGCATTCGTCCAGGGCTGGATGGACGCCTACGTCGCCTGGGTGAAGCGGCACGCCTGATTCGATTTCTAAATCAAACGATTGCTTTGTCGGCTTCACTTGTCGTACGCCTGTACTGTCTGCGCTTCGCCTTCGCGTACTCGATTGATTGAGAAACCGAATGACCTGGGCCGCGGATACTCCTGAATCAATAGCTGCTAGCGCTTGTGGAATAAGCGCTAGCGGCCAATTTCATTCAAAATTTCTGGCCTGAGCCGTTCAGGCCGCCTGGGCCACGCGCGCCTCGTTGGCTGCCGTCTGCGTGTGGCGGTGGATGTCGTTCGCTGCGCTCGCCAGGGCGGTTTCGCGGGCGTCCGGGCCCATGCCCAAACCTTCTGCGCGTACGAAGCGCACGTCGGTTACGCCCAGGAAACCGAACACCGTTTGCAGGTAGCTCTCCTGGTGCTCCATGGCACGGCCGCCTTCGCTGGTCGAATACACGCCGCCCCGGCTGCTGGCCACGATGATGGTCTTGCCGCCCGCCAGGCCTTGCGGGCCGCTGGCGGTGTAGCGGAAGGTGCGGCCGGGCTGCGCCAGACGGTCGATCCAGGCCTTGAGCTGCGTTGGAATGCTGAAGTTGTAGAACGGTGTGCCAATCACGATCACGTCGGCCGCCAGGAACTGTGCCAACAGGCGCTCGGTGACGGCGTTCTCGCGCAGTTGCGCCTCTGTGAGCCCTTCGGTTTGCCCCAAGCGCAGCGACAAGGCGTCTTGGGTCAGGTGGGCGGGGGCATCCGCCACCAGGTCCAGGTGCGTCACCTGGGTGCCTGGGTGCGCAGCGACCCAGCTTTCGACCGTCTGGCGGCTGAGTTGGCGGGAGACGGAAGCGTCGCCGGTGATGGCGGAATCAATGTGAAGCAGTTGCATGGTTTTTTCCTCTGAGCCCAGCTTGGGGAGATGGATAGAGTGTGACTGCAAGCGCAATCTTCGATAAGCTGGCAATATTGCATTTCATCGTTCCACTCATATAGCTAAATTCATGCAAGACCTCAACGACATGATCTATTTCGCCGAGGTGGTCGAACGCGGCGGCTTTGCGGCGGCCGGGCGGGTGCTGGGGATTCCGAAGTCGCGGCTCTCGCGCCGGGTGTCGGAGCTGGAGAGCCAGCTTGGCGTGCGCCTGCTGCACCGCACCACGCGCAAGCTCTCGCTGACCGATGTGGGCGAGGCCTTCCTGCGCCACTGCCAGGCGGTGCGCGAGTCGGCCCAGGCGGCGGCCGACACCGTGGCCCAAGTGCAGACCGAACCGCGTGGCACGTTGCGTGTGAGCTGCCCGGTGACGATTGCCCATTCCGTGCTGGGCGAGCTGATGCCGGCGTTTCTCGCCCGCTACCCGCTGGTACGGGTGGAGATGCTGGTGAGCAACCGTGCGGTGAATCTGGTGGAAGAAGGCGTGGACGTAGGGCTGCGCGTGCGCGAATCGGTGGAGGGCAGTGCCAGCATGGTCGTCAAGCGGCTCGACCGTACCAGCCAGGTGCTGGTCGCCAGCCCCAGGCTGCTGGAGCGCCAGGGGGCGCCGCGCACGCTGGCCGATCTGGCCAAACTCGACAGCATTGCCATGTCGGCGCAGGACGGCAAGGCGTCATGGAGTTTGATTGGCCCTGGCGGCGTGCGCGAGACCGTGCAGCACCAGCCGCGCTACGTGGCCGACGACCTGCTCACGCTCAAGTTCGCGGCGGTCGCGGGGACCGGGCTGTGCTGGCTCCCCGACTACATGTGCCAGGACGAAATCCGCCAGGGAACCCTGGTGCGCGTGCTGCCCGACTGGGCACAGCCCCAAGGCATCTTTCATGCGGTGTTTCCCTCGCGCCGCGGTCTCGCCCCCGCCGTGCGCAAGTTTCTCGATTTTCTGGCGGAAACCGTGCCGGGGCACAGCGGCTTGTCCGGCTGATCTTCAGCGCCCGCGCACCGAGATGCGCCATGCCTGTTTGGCCGCACCGGTGCCGGCAATGCTCCAGGTGAGCAGCGCCACGCCCAGGAACACCTCCGGCAGCACACGGAGGAAATCAAAGCCCATCGCCAGGCGCATTTCCTGCGTGGACGCAGCGTACATGCCCAGGGGGAACACAGCGCCCCAGTACAAGGGGTCGTAGTGCAGGCCAAACTGCTTGGTGCCGTAGCGCCAGACGGCCAGCACGAGCAGCATGGGAATCCACCAGGTGCCGGTGGCCCAGTAAAACACCGTGAAACCCTTCAGAAAGGGCAGCAGCGAGGCGATGAAAGGCGCATCCGGCGTGTTGATGATGAGCAGCGAACCCGCCAGTGTCGAGATCGCCATGGCGCCCATGTTGATCCAGTAGGGCGGCGAGAGATCGCCCGGGCTGAACGGAAAGAAGGTGTAGCGGTAGAAGATGAGCGACATCATCCAGATGTAGAGCATGCCGCCCCACAGCCACATCGAGAGCGCGAAGAAGTTCAGCTCCAGCCGCAAAGGTTGGTCAATGTGCGTGGCCAGCAGCGCGCTGAGCACGGCCACCGACTGCGTTGCCACCACCGCCAGCAGCCAGCCGCCGCTGATGCCGCGGTCCAGCGTGGGTTTGTTTTCCTTGATGGTGAGCACCGTGAAGATGGTGTAGGTCAACAGCAACCACAGCGCCAGACCAATGATCCAGAACGCGACTCCGACACGGGTCCAGTGCACCAGCAGCAGGCACTGGCTGCCCACCACATTGGTGGCTGCCACGGCCGTGAAGAATCCCGGCCCGCGCAGGTGGTCCAGCAGGTCGTTCAGAAACCGCCGGCGAAAGAGCATCAGGCGCGCCAGATAGAGCACCCACATCACGGCATAGAGCAGCAGGTTGAGCGCAAACAGCACCAGCGCCAGCGCATGCAGACCCAGCATGTTGCAGCCCATCGACACGATGCCAGTGGCCATGACCATGCCGAAGTTGGCCGGCGACATGTCGGCCAGGGCGGCACGCCAAGCCGGCTCTGTGGGCTGAAGGGGCAGAGTGGTCACAGCAAGAATCCAATTGGATGAGGGGTGAATGCCGGGATACGCGTTGGATGATAGGACTGCGGGAAGGCCGCGAGAGAGCGTGACTTATTCTTTTTTCATATGACTTTAAGAATAAATATTCTTTTGAGTTTTAAATATCTGCTGCGCAGAATCAAAGCATTCCCGCAATTTCCTGGCTTCTCGCGCCTGTTTGTTCCATGAAAATTCGCTTCCTGCTCGCCGCCCTGGCCCTTGGCGCCAGTTCGTTGGCTTCGGCCCAGACCACCTTGCTCAATGTCTCCTACGACGTGGCGCGGGAGTTCTACAAGGAATACAACCCTGCCTTTATCGCGCACTACAAGAAAACGACCGGCAAGGATGTGAAGGTCGATCAGTCGCACGCCGGCTCCAGCGCCCAGGCGCGCGCCGTGAACGACGGCCTGGCGGCCGATGTCGTCACCATGAACACCACCACCGATGTGCAGTTTCTTGCTGACCACGGCGTGGTGGCCAAAGACTGGCAAAAGAAGTTTCCTTACGACGCGTCGCCTACCACGTCGACCATGCTGTTCATGGTGCGCAAGGGCAACCCCAAGGGCATCAAGGATTGGGACGATCTCATCAAACCCGGCGTGAAGGTGATTGTGGTCAACCCCAAGACCGGCGGGAACGGCCGCTACGCCTATCTGGCGGCGTGGGGCTCGGTGCGCGAGAAGGGCGGCACCGATGCACAAGCGGCAGAGTTCGTCGCCAAGCTCTACAAAAACGTGCCTATCCTCGCCAAGGGCGGGCGCGATGCCACGGCCACCTTCGTGCAGCGCGGCATCGGTGATGTGCTGATCACATTTGAATCGGAAGTGGTGTCGATCGAGCGCGAATTCGGCGCCGGCAAGATTGACGCGGTGTACCCGTCGGTCAGCATCACGGCCGAGAACCCGGTGGCGGTGGTCGAGCGCACGGTGGCCAAGAAGGGCACGGCCGAACTGGCCAAGGCCTACCTCGACTACCTGTATTCCGACGAAGCGCAGGAAATCGCAGCCAAGCACGCGGTGCGCCCACGCTCGGAAAAAGTGCTGGCACGCCACGCCGATCTGTTCAAACCGATCAAGCAGTTCACCGTGGCCAAGTACTTTGGCAGCCTGACTGAGGCGCAAAAGGTGCACTTCAACGACGGCGGCCAGTTCGACAAGCTGTACACGCCCGGCCAATAAAACATGGCCGCAGCGATTGCCGTGCCGGCGCCCGCGGGGCGCCCGGCGAAGCGTGCCAGCCGGCACGTGCTGCCCGGGTTCGGGCTGACGCTCGGCTACACGCTGTTCTATCTGAGCGTGATCGTGCTGATCCCGCTCTCTGCGCTGGTCTTCACCAGCTTCAGTTTGAGCTGGGAGCAGTTCTGGTCCGCCGTGGCGTCGCCGCGCGTGCTGGCTTCGTACCGGCTCACCTTTGGGGCCTCGCTCCTCGCCGCGCTGGTCAACCTGGTATTTGGCCTTTTGATTGCCTGGGTGCTGGTGCGCTACCGGTTTCCGGGCAAGCGCATCGTCGATGCGCTGGTCGATCTGCCCTTTGCCCTGCCCACGGCCGTGGCCGGCATTGCGCTGACCTCACTGCTGGCGGACAACGGCTGGGTCGGCAGCCTGCTGGCGCCATTGGGTATCCAGTTGGCCTTCAAGCCGGCGGGTATCGTGGTGGCGCTGATTTTCATCAGCCTGCCGTTTGTGGTGCGGACCGTGCAGCCGGTGCTGGAAGACACCGAGCGCGAGCTGGAAGAGGCCGCCACCAGTCTGGGCGCCAACCGCTGGCAGGTGTTCACCAAGGTATTGCTGCCGTCCATCGCGCCGGCACTGCTCACGGGCTTTGCCATGGCCTTCGCGCGGGCAGTGGGCGAATACGGCTCGGTGATCTTCATTGCGGGCAACGTGCCCATGGTGTCCGAGATCACGCCGCTCATCATCATCGGCAAGCTGGAGCAGTACGACACGGCGGGCGCCACTGCCGTGGCCGTGGTCATGCTGGTGATGTCGTTCGCGCTGCTGCTGCTCATCAACGCCTTGCAGGCCTGGCAGCGGCGAAAAGCATGAAACACCCCCTGAGTCGCTTCGCGCCTTCCCCCTCTCCTGCGGGAGGGGGACGCACCCGGTGGCCTGGCAGAGCCAGTTCCACGGGTGCACTGGTCTGGGCCGCGCCGGCTTCGAGCGCATCGGGCATGGGAAAGCTGATATGAATCCCCGTACCGTAGGCGCTGCGCGCGCCGGCACCACCGAAGCGCCCTGGGTGCGCCTGCTGCTGATTGCGCTGGCGCTTGGCTTCATGCTGCTGTTCCTGGTGTTGCCGCTGGCCGCTGTGTTCGCCGAGGCGCTGCGCAAGGGTTTTGGCGCCTACCTCGACGGACTGCGCGAGCCCGATGCCTGGGCTGCGATTCGCCTGACCTTGCTGACGGCGTTGATTGCCGTGCCGCTGAACCTGGTGTTCGGCATCGCCGCCGCCTGGTGCATCGCCAAGTACGAATTCCGTGGCAAGGCGTTTTTGACGACGCTGGTGGATCTGCCGTTTTCCGTCTCGCCCGTGGTGGCGGGCCTGACCTACGTGCTGATCTTCGGTGCCAATGGTTGGTTGGGGCCGTGGCTGGCGGCGCACGACATCAAGATCATCTTCGCCGTGCCGGGCATCGTGCTGGCGACCGTCTTCGTCACCGTGCCCTTCATTGCCCGCGAACTGATTCCGCTGATGCAGGCCCAGGGCAATGACGAGGAGCAGGCGGCCATCGTGCTCGGCGCGAGCGGCTGGCAGACCTTCTGGCACGTCACGCTGCCCAACATCAAGTGGGGCCTGGTTTATGGCGTGATTTTGTGCAACGCCCGCGCCATGGGCGAGTTTGGCGCGGTGTCGGTGGTCTCGGGCCATATCCGTGGCCAGACCAACACCATGCCGCTGCACGTCGAAATTCTGTACAACGAGTACCAATCGGTTGCGGCCTTTGCCGTCGCCTCACTGCTGGCCCTGCTGGCCCTGGTCACGCTGGTCATCAAGAGCGTGGCGGAGTGGCGGCAAGAACAGCAGTTGCGCCTGGCGGCCGACCTCCCGCCAGAGCGCCCGCAGGAGAAACCGACAACCCCCTGAGCCGCTGCGCGGCTTCCCCCTTCTCTCGGCTTTGCCGGGAAGGGGGACGACGCCAGAGCGGCGGGGCGGCCCTTGCGCGGCGACCGCTGACTTGGGCCGCGTCGGTTTCGTGGCCTATAGCCAAAGCGCAGCGATACGGAATATTGAAGGACAGCACCCCATCATGAGCATCGAAATTCGCAACATCAGCAAGCAGTTCGGCGACTTCCGCGCGCTGGACGACGTGAACCTGGACATTGCCTCGGGCGAACTCATCGCCTTGCTCGGGCCGTCGGGCTGCGGCAAGACGACGCTGCTGCGCATCATCGCCGGGCTGGAAACGCCGGACAGCGGCAGCATCCACTTTTCAGGCGAAGACACCACCGACGTGCACGTGCGCGAGCGCGGCGTGGGCTTTGTGTTCCAGCACTACGCGCTGTTTCGCCACATGACGGTGTTCGAAAACGTTGCCTTCGGCCTGCGTATGAAACCCAGGAAGCTGCGCCCCAGCGAGGCACAGATCAAGAAGAAGGTGATGGACCTGCTGGCGCTGGTGCAGCTCGACTGGCTGGCCGAGCGCCACCCTTCGCAGCTCTCGGGTGGGCAGCGCCAGCGCATTGCCCTGGCGCGCGCGCTCGCGGTGGAGCCCAAGGTACTACTGCTTGATGAACCCTTTGGCGCGCTCGACGCCAAGGTGCGCAAGGAGCTGCGCCGCTGGCTGCGCCGCCTGCACGACGAGCTGCACGTGACCAGCATCTTCGTCACCCACGACCAGGAGGAAGCGCTGGAGGTGGCCGACCGCGTGGTCGTCATCAACAAGGGCCGCATCGAGCAAAGCGGCTCGCCGCAGGAGGTGTGGGACCACCCGGCGAGCCCGTTCGTGTACGGCTTTCTGGGCGACGTAAACCTGTTTCATGGCCGCGCGCACGAGGGACAGGCCCAGGTGGGTGGCATGCAATTGCCCGCGCCTGAACACGGCGCGGCGCAGAACGAAAAAGTGCTGGCCTATGTGCGCCCGCATGACCTGGACGTGGAGAGGCCTGGCGCCGGCGCGCCGGTGCCGGCCAACGCGCTGCTGGCCGTCCTGACCCGTGCCATCGTTGTCGGGCCCATCGCGCGGCTGGAACTTATCCAGCAGGCGAGCGCCAAAGCAGCCGACAATGCAAACCCCGAAATGGTGATTGAGGCGCAAATTCCGGCGCAGCAGTTTCGGGACATGGCGTTTCGCGAAGGCGAGACGCTGCTGGTCACGCCGCGCCGCGCCAAGGTTTTCCTTGATCAGGCGGCAGGCATTTAGGATGCGTGTTGACGATCCAAGGCGTTTCTTTTCCGGAGCGCTGCCTATTTGATGTTTTGGGGTTTTGATGATTCTCGACTGGTTTGACGCGGCGCCGCGCCGCATCCTGGCACTGATGTGCCTCGCCTGCATCGGCCTGCTGGCTTTTGGCCTGTACCTGCAGCACGTGGTCGGCCTGGAGCCCTGCCCGATGTGCATCGTGCAGCGATATGCTCTTGTTTTGGTAGCTATATTCGCAGGTCTGGCAAGCGCTAACGGCAAAAAAAGCTGGATAGTGTCTTGGTCGCTATTGGCCTTGTTGTCCAGTGGCTTTGGTGCCTTCACCGCCGCGCGCCAGACCTGGCTTCAGTGGTACCCGCCCGAGTTCGCCATGTGCGGGCGCGATTTCTACGGGATGATCGAGAACTACTCTTTCAGCCGGGCCATTCCCATGATCTTCCGTGGCTCGGGCGACTGTGCGGCGGTGGACTGGACCTTCCTTGGGGGCTCGATTGCCAACTGGTCCTTTGTCTGCTTCGTGGGCTTTGCGGTGGTGCTGCTGGTTCTTTTGGCGCGCAGTCGGCGCTATGCGGTTGCTTAATCGTGGGACAGCCCTGTGCAGGGCTGTGAGATTCGCTACCATTCGTTAAGCCCAGCACCGCGGGCACGCAAGGGGAGCGGCGATGGAAAAACAATCCGCGATGGACCTTTTCGCCCGGTTGGACCAGCTCAACCGCATCGGCGCAGAGCTTTCGCGCGAACGCAATATCGCGCGCTTGCTGGAAAACATCCTGGAAGCGGCCAAGACCCTCACGGGCGCCGATGGCGGCACGCTCTACAGCGTGACCGAA
>Ga0208272_100375_pt1 | contig 17719 bp, 13 predicted proteins | sample LakWasM129_HOW14_2_FD_183939 | JGI IMG/M metagenome (GOLD analysis project Ga0208272, IMG submission 183939) | Freshwater sediment methanotrophic microbial communities from Lake Washington under simulated oxygen tension - Sediment Metagenome... | ecosystem: Environmental > Aquatic > Freshwater >... | reverse complement strand
GATTTTGGCGGCAAGGCACTTGGTCAACCGATCGAACTGCTCACGGCCGACCACCAGAACAAGGCCGACATCGCCGCTTCCAAGGCACGTGAATGGATCGACACACAGGGCGCGACCATGATTTTCGGTGGCACCAACTCGGGCACCGCGCTGGCCACGGCCAAGGTGGCGCAGGAGAAGAAGCGTGTGTACATCAACAACGGTGCTGGTTCGTCGGCGCTCACCAACGAAGCCTGCACGCCCTACACGGTTCACTATGGCTATGACACCGTGGCGCTGGCCAAGGGTACGGGCGGTGCTCTGGTCGATGAGGGCTACAAGACCTGGTTCTTCCTGACGGCCGACTATGCCTTTGGCCATGCGCTTGAGAAAGATACCTCTGCCGTGGTGGAAGCCAAGGGTGGCAAGGTGCTGGGCGCCGTGCGCCATCCGCTCAACGCGTCGGATTTTTCGTCCTTCTTGCTGCAGGCGCAAAGCTCCAAGGCGCAAGTCCTGGGCCTGGCCAACGCGGGTGGCGACACGATCAACTCCGTCAAGGCCGCCAAGGAATTCGGTATTGACAAGACCATGAAAGTGGCAGGTCTGCTGGTGTTCCTGAGTGACATCCACAGCCTGGGCCTGAAGAATGTGGGCGGCCTGCTGCACACCACCAGTTGGTACTGGGACAAGGACGATGCATCGCGCAAATTTGGCGAGAAGTATTTCGCCAAGATGAAGCGCATGCCCACGGACGTGCAGGCGGCCGACTACTCGGCCACCATGACCTACCTGAAGGCCGTTGCTGCCGTGAAGACAACCGATGCCGACAAGGTGATGGAGTACATGAAGAAGACGCCCATCAACGACTTCTATGCCAAGAACGGCATCATCCGCCCGGATGGCCGCATGGTGCACGAGATGTACCTGGTGGAAGCCAAGCAACCTTCCGAATCCAAGAAGCCCTGGGACTACCTCAAGATCGTGAAGAAGCTGCCCGGCGACTCGGTGTTCACCACCAAGGCCGACAGCAAGTGCGCGCTCTGGAAATAAACCTCTGACCCGACCCTTCCACGACCTGTTCTGCCCATGGAATTCTTTGGTATCTCATTGCCAGGCTTGCTGAGCCAGCTCCTTCTGGGGCTGGTCAACGGCTCGTTCTACGCAATTCTCAGCCTGGGGCTCGCCGTCATCTTCGGCCTGCTCAATGTCATCAACTTTGCGCATGGTGCGCTGTTCATGATGGGGGCCGTGATTACCTGGATGGCCATGAACTACTTTGGCATCAACTACTGGGTGATGCTGGTGGTGGCGCCGCTGGTCGTGGGGGTGTTCGGGGTGCTCATTGAGCGCCTGCTGCTGCGCTGGATCTACAAGCTCGACCATTTGTATGGTCTGCTGCTCACGCTGGGGTTGACGCTGTTGATTGAGGGTGTGTTCCGCTCGGTCTACGGTGTGTCGGGTTTGGGTTACGACACGCCCGATCTGCTGTCTGGCGGTACCAACCTCGGGTTCATGTTTCTGCCCAACTACCGCGCCTGGGTCGTGGTGGCGTCTATCTCCGTCTGCCTTGCCACCTGGTTCGTGATCGAAAAGACCAAGCTGGGCGCCTACCTGCGTGCGGGTACTGAAAACCCTCGCCTGGTCGAAGCCTTTGGCGTGAACGTACCCGTCATGGTCACGCTCACCTATGCCTTCGGCGCCGCCCTGGCGGCGTTTGCGGGTGTTCTGTCGGCCCCGGTGTACCAGGTGTCGCCTTTGATGGGGCAAAACATGATCATCGTGGTGTTTGCCGTGGTGGTCATTGGTGGCATGGGCTCGATCATGGGGTCCATCCTGACCGGTCTTGGTCTTGGCGTCATCGAAGGGTTCACCAAAGTTTTTTATCCAGAAGCCTCGTCCACCGTGGTGTTCGTCATCATGGTGATCGTGCTCCTGATTCGCCCCGCCGGCCTGTTCGGCAAAGAAAATTGACGGGGCCCACAACATGAATCTCAAGAATCTTGCTGTCCTGGGCTATGGCCTGCTTTTCGTAGGTCTGTTGGCGGCGCCATTTTTAGGCGCCTACCCGGTTTTCGTGATGAAGCTGATGTGCTTCGCGCTGTTCGCCGCGGCCTTCAACCTGTTGCTGGGCTACACCGGCATGCTGTCGTTCGGCCATGCCGCCTTTCTTGGCGGAGCTGCGTATGTCACTGGGTACGTGATCAAGGTATGGGGCCTGACCCCGGAAGTGGGCCTTCTGCTGGGCACGGCCGGGGGCGCCTTTCTGGGACTCATCGTCGGCTTCTTTGCGATCCGGCGCACGGGCATCTACTCGACCATGATCACGCTGGCGCTGGCGCAGATGCTGTTTTTCGTCGCGCTCCAGGCCCCGTTCACCGGGGGTGAGGATGGCCTGCAGTCGGTGCCGCGCGGCATGCTGTTTGGCCTGATCGACCTCAAGAACGACCTGGTGCTGTACTACATCGTGCTGGCCATTGTCGTGGCTGCTTTTCTGTTGATCGTGCGCACCGTGCATTCGCCGTTTGGCCAGGTGCTCAAGGCCATCAAGGAGAACGAGCCGCGCGCGACTTCGCTGGGTTACGACACCAACCGATTCAAATTGCTGGCCTTTGTGCTCTCGGCGGCGCTCTCTGGCTTGGCGGGTGCCCTCAAGACGCTGGTGATGGGGTTTGCCACGCTCAGCGATGTGCACTGGACGGCATCGGGCCACGTGGTGCTGATGACGCTGCTTGGCGGCCTGGGAACGCTCTCTGGTCCGCTGGTGGGCTCGGCCGTGGTGGTGTTGCTGGAAAACAAGCTTGGCGAGGTGGGGCATTTCCTTGCCGAGACGACCCATATCGACTGGTTCAACACACTGGGTGAATCCGTCACCATGGTCACGGGCCTGATTTTTGTGGTCTGTGTGCTCGCCTTCCGGCGCGGCATCATGGGTGAAATCATCGCCTGGCTGACCCGCCGGCGCGGGGCCGGGAAAATCTGATTCCGGGCTGTCTGCCAAACGGCGCTGTTACAGCGCCAGCCGCGCGGCATAGCCTGTCATTTCCAGGTAGCCGCGCCCCACGGCCTGGCCTTGTGCCCCGCGCAGTTCGCTCAAGCCTTCCCAGTAGAAAGCCCCGGTGGAAGCGCGGCTGTCGAGCTCTTGCGCATCCAGTAGCGCGTGCACTTCAAACAGGCCGACCGGTGTGCTTAGCTGCCAGGCCACGGGGTAGCGCGCCCCGCTGGTGCCACTGGCCCAGGAGCGCAGGGGCGTAAAGCGCAGCGTCTCAGGGCCAAAATTGCGTGCTGGCCCGCCAGGCGCGCGCCACGAACCGCCCGCCCAGAGCGCCGTGCCATTCGCGCGCCGCAGCTGGAAAGCCGTGAGCGCGCTGCCATCCTCCAGGTTCATGCCTATCCAGTCCCAACCCACGGCCTCGGTCGGCAGGATGGCTTGGCTGGCCTCGTGGTCCAGCCAGGCGCGGGCCGCAGTGTCGTGTACGGCCAAGCGCTCGCGCCCGAGGGTGATGTGGCCTTGCACCTGCAACTGCGGCTCGGTGATGTAGTAGCTCAGGTTGTCGGGCTGCGGCCCCTTGCGCGAAATTCCGGCCTCGCCCTGCAGCAGCACCTCCTGGGTGGCCGTCAGCTCCAGTTCCAGTGCGAAATCGGTGCCCAGCATGCGAGCGGTGTACTGGCTGCGACCCGCGGCATCGCGACGTTTCAAAAGCCAATCGCCGAGGACGATATCCGTATCCTGCTCGCTCGCCTCGGCCAGACCAAAGCCGGCGCGCGCAATCCGCTGCTCGTGCAGCAATCGCCTGTCTTGCAGGTCGGTGAGCGCCGCGTGCGCGAAGAGCAGTTGCCGTGCGGCAAACCGCGAATGCAGCGCCTGTGTTCCTGGCACCCGGCTGCGAAAGAAGGTCAGTTGAAAACCGAAGGTGCGTTCGCCTGCGCGCGCGTGGCCGGTAAGGTACCACCACTCGGTGCGCAGCTCGGGGTGGCGGCCGTGGTCACGGGGAAAATGCAGCGGCCCGGCAGGAAGGGTCTGCGCCGCAGCCGTGAGCGGCAAGGTACACGTGCCCAAGCACAGCGCAAGCCACTCGCGCCGCGACCAGGCGGACGTTGGCACCGTTGCGGGTGGTGTTGCCGACGGTGCCAGGCGCATGGTGCTTACGCCATCAGCGTCTGCATTTTGGCGTGTGCGGCGGTGCAGTCGCCAAAGCGCTCCGCGACCCACGTGGCGTCGCAATAGGTGGGCAAATACCGCTCGCCAGCGTCGCAGAGCAAGGAGAGGATGGAGCCTTGCTCGCCGCGCTGGCGCATTTCGCCCGCGAGCGCCAGCATGGCAACAAAGTTGGTGCCCGTGGACGGCCCGACACGCCGCCCGAGCAAGTGCGAGAGCGCCTGCATGGCGGCAATCGATTCCACATCTGGCACCTCGACCATGCGGTCCACCAGCGTGCGGATGAAGCTTGGCTCCACGCGCGGCCGGCCAATGCCTTCAATGCGCGAGCCGGGTGCCGTGAGCGCAGCATCGCCCGTGCGGTGGTAGGCGCTGAAGACCGAGCCCGCCGGGTCGGTGACGCACAGCCTGGTGGCATGGCGCTGGTAGCGCACGTAGCGGCCAATCGTGGCGCTGGTGCCGCCGGTGCCCGCGCCGACCACGATCCAGCGCGGCACTGGGTGCCGCTCGCGCTGCATCTGGGTGAACATGCTTTCGGCAATGTTGTTGTTGCCGCGCCAGTCGGTGGCGCGCTCGGCGTAGGTGAACTGGTCCATGTAGTGGCCGCCGGTCTGCTCGGCAATCGCGTGCGCCTCGTGGTACACCGCGCCGGCGTTCTCGACCAGGTGGCAGCGCCCGCCCTGGAATTCGATTTGCGCGATTTTTTCCGGCGAGGTGCCGCGCGGCATGACGGCGACAAACGGCAGGCCCAGCAGGCGCGCAAAGTAGGCTTCGCTCACTGCCGTGGAGCCGCTCGACGCCTCGACGATGGTGGAACCCTCGTGCACCCAGCCGTTGCACAGGGCGTAGAGGAACAGCGAGCGCGCCAACCGGTGCTTGAGGCTGCCCGTGGGGTGGGTGGATTCGTCCTTGAGATACAGGTCGATGCCCTGCGCCGCATGCGAAGGCAGGCGCAGCGGGATCAGGTGCGTGTCGGCGCTGCGCTGGTAGTCGGCTTCGATGCGGTCGATGGCCTGGTGCAGCCAGGGGGTGGCGGTGGTGGTCATTCGCCGATTGTGGCGCAGCAGGTTTCCCGGCTCACCAATCCTCCTTCACCGCCATCACCGCGTCCCGCCCCGCGGCGGCCCGCCCGGCCAGCCAGGCGGTAGCGGTGCCGGCGAGCACCACGGCAGCGCACAGCAGCAACAGCCGCAGCAGCGGCAAGCGCAGCTCCATGGTCCAGTGAAAGCTCTGCGGGTTCACTACCAGCACCAGCACCAGGGACACGGCGACTCCCAGCAGCAGGCCAGCCGCAGCGCCAACGCCCGTCCAGGCCGCGCCTTCGCTGGCCACCACAGCCAGGATCTGTGCGCGCGTCAGGCCCAGATGCGCCAGCAGTCCGAACTCCTTGCGTCGCGCCAGCACCTGCGCGCTGAAGCTTGCGGCCACGCCAAACAGGCCGATGCCAATGGCCAGCGCCTGCAACCAGTAGGTGACCGCAAAGCTGCGGTCGAAAATGCGCAGCGACCGTTCGCGCACCTCGCCGGCCGATGAGAATTGCAGGCCCTCGGCTGCCGCTGCGCCTGCTTGCTGCGTGGCCAGTTGCGTGATCGCGCGGCGTGCGCTTGACATGTCGGTACCCTCGGTGGGCCACAGTGCCAGGTCGTTGGCGCCGCGCTCGCCGCTCAAGGCGGCGAAGGCGTTGCTGTCGATGACCAGTGCGCCGGTCTGGCGGGCATAGTCGCGCCACACGCCAGCTACAAAAAAAGAAGCTGCTGGCGCTTGTCCATCCTGCGCTAGAGCCCTAAAAGACTCTAAAAATGGCGCCAGATCAGACCCCGGCCGCGCGCCCCACAAGTCCGCGGCCGCTTCGCTCGCGTACACCGCGACCCGGCCAAACGGTACGGCAAGCGCGGGGCCGATCAAGGGCAGCACCTTGTCAGCGCCAGCCTGCAGGGGCCTGGCAATCAGGGCGACGGCCGGTCGCGCCGGGTCGGGCTGGAGCTGCACCACCCGCAGGCCTTCCACGCGCGCGAGCGCTGGCAGGGCGCGCGCTGCCTGCACAAAGCGCTCGCTGAAAGCCGCCTGGCCGTCGGCCGAGGCGCCGCGCACATAGAGTGGTGCGGGCAACACGGCATCCAGCCACTGCACCATCGAGCCGCGAAAGCTGCTCACCATGACCGTTAGCGCCACGGCCAGCGCCAGACTTGCCACCACACCACCGACTGCCACGGCCGCCAGTCCGGGTGTGCGGCGTGCCCGCTCCACCGCGAGCAGCGCGAGGGGATGTCGCCGGGACCATGCACCGAGTGCCTTGAGCAGCAACGCCGCCCCACTCGGCAGCAAGGCAATGCCGCCCAGCAGCAGCGCCGCCACCGACAGGTACGCCGCCACCGGCAGATCTGCCACTGCGGGAGCAAAGGCCAGCAGCACGCCCGTGGCCAACAGTGCCAGTCCGGTGCGCGGCGAGGGTGCTTGCGTGCCGGCGGTGTGCAGACCCTTGAGCGTTTGCGCAGGCGGCAAAGCCTCGGCGGTGCGCGCCGGCCACCAGCCGCCCAGCAGCGCGGCCAGAACACCGAGTGCACCATAGCCTGCCGCCGCGAGCGCGCTCCACTGCAATGCAGGCTCTGCGCCGCTGAAGTAGCCGCCGCCCAGGTCACCGCCCAGCAGGCGCAGCGCACCCGCTGCGAGCGCCGTGCCCAGCGCCACACCGACCGCGCTGCCTACCACGCCGAACGTGGCCGATTCCAGCAGCACCAGCAGCAGGCGCTGGCGCGGCGTCGCGCCCAGTACGGCCAGCAGCGCAAAAGCGGCCGAGCGCTGCGCCACGCTGAGCGAGAGCACCGAGAACACCAGGAATGCGCCCGTGAACAGCGCCACCAGGGCCAGCACGCTCAGGTTGACGCGGTAGGCGCGCGAGAGCGCATCCATGCGCTGGCCGGCGTCCTGCGCGTTGGCCCACACGAGGCCGGGCGGCCAGTCGGTGCGCTGTGCCATGCGCTGGGTGAAGCTGCTGCGCACCGTGCCCGGGCGCAGTTGCAGGTCGATGCGGCTCAGGCTACCCGCCAGGCCAAACATATCTTGGGCGGCGCCAAGGTCCATGACCGCCAGTGGTGCGCCGCCTGCGACCACGGTGCCGGCGACCCGCACGGCGAACTGCTCCAGCCCGCGCCGCAGCGTGATGCTGGGTGCCTCGGCAGGCGCCTCGGGCAAGTCCAGCGCACGCCGCGCCTGCGCATTGAGGTACACCGCGGCCGGAGCAAACAGGGCCAGGCGGTCGGTGGGCAGACTGGCCCAGGGGCGCGGCATGAGCGCGGGTGCGGTGGCTGGGAGCAAGAGCGCGTCTACGCCCAGCACACGTATCAGGGTGGGCGTCTGCCGATCTGCGGTGCTGGTGGCGCTGGCCTGCAATTGCAGTTCCAGCACCGGGCTGGCGCGTGCCACTTCGGGCTCGCGCGCCAGCAGCGGGTACAGGCGCTCGTCCACATGCCCTTGCGCGTTGCGCAACTGCAGGTCGGGTGTGCCGTTGATGCTGCGCGTGGCCTGGGCGAATTCCTCCAGCGCCGATGCGTTGATGGTGTGCACCGCGAAGGCCAGCGCCACGCCCAGCATCACGGCGCATACAGCCGCCAGGCTCTGCCAGGGGTGGCGGGCGAGGGCTTGGAGGGACCAGACGCGAAAGAGGCGGAGCACCCTGCCATTGTGCAGTTCTTGAATTGTGGCGCGCGCACCCTAGATGCTGCTCAGAGGCCGGCAGATGGCTGGCCCACCTTGAAACCAGCAACTTTGAAAGGAGCTATTGCCATGAACGCATTGATCGGCCGCGGTGGCCTGTTTGACGAGTTTTTCAAGGATGTGAATCCGGGGTTCTATGTGCGCCCGCTGCACGGTGACCCGCTGCCGAGCCCCGGCCAGATGAAGGTGGACGTCAAGGAAAATGACGGTGGCTTCCTGGTGTCCGCCGAGGTGCCTGGCGTACCCAAGGACGAAATACATGTCACGGTCGATGGCAATGTGGTGACGCTGCGTGCCGAAGTGCGCCAGCAGGACCAGCAAACCGAGGGCGAGAAAATGCTGCGCTCAGAGCGCTACTTTGGCAGTGTGTCGCGTAGCTTCCAGTTGCCGGCCGATATCGAGGCGAGCCAGTGCCAGGCGAAGTACGACAACGGCGTGCTGACGCTGAACCTGCCCAAGAAGCAGGGCGGTAGCGGCCAGCGTCTCGTCATCGAATAAGCCGGCTGTCAGCCGCGCATGCCGCCCGCTGTCAGGTGCAGCACCCGGTCGGCGCGCGCCGCCGCGGCGTCCGAGTGGGTCGCCAGCACCAGCGAGGCGCCATGCCGGTGCGTCTGGGCGATTAGCAAGTCCAGCACGCGCCCTGCCGTGCCGGGGTCAAGGTTGCCGGTCGGCTCGTCGGCCAGCAGCAGAGCGGGGCGGTGCACCAGCGCACGCGCCAATGCCACGCGCTGCAGCTGGCCGCCGCTGAGCTGCTGCGGCAACCGCGTGCCCAAACCTGCCAGGCCGACGGCGTCCAGCATGTCGGCTACCCGAGCAGTGAAACCCTTGTCGCCCAGCAGCATGAGCGGCAAGGACACGTTCTGCGCGACATCAAGATGCGGCAGCACGTGAAACGCCTGGAAGACAAAGCCCACATTCGCCCGGCGCCATAGCGCGCGCCGGGTCGTGTCGAGGGTGGCGAGGTCAGTGGAGCCATGGTGGATGCTGCCGGCACTCCAGGTGTCGAGGCCCGCCAGGCAGTTGAGCAGGGTAGATTTTCCGACGCCCGAGTCGCCAATGATGGCGACAAACTCGCCTGGCGCCACCGTGAAATCGACCTGCTCGAACACCGTGCTGTCGCCATAGCGTTTGGCGAGATCTGCCACCCGCACCTGGACGCTCATTTGGGAGGCTCCGTGCTGCGAGCTGGCTTGGGCTGGCCCGGTGCTGTGCTCATGGCGCAGGCTGCTCCAGCCGCGCCAGCACGGCGACCTCCAGAGTGGCCTGCATGTCCGCGGCGTCGCAGGCGATGCGTTGGCGCTCGGGCATGCTGCGCAACCAGGTGATTTGGCGTTTGGCCAGTTGCCGCGTGGCGGCGATGCCGCGCTCGCGCAGGTCGGCCAGGTCCAGTGGGCGTCCGCTGGCCGCTTGGGCGTCAAGCGCTTGCCAGGCCTGGCGGTAGCCGACGCAGCGCATGGCAGGCAGGTCGGCGTGCAGGCGTGGGTCGGCGCGCAGGCGCTGCACTTCGGCAAGAAAGCCCTGCGCGAGCATGCCATCAAAGCGCGCCGCAATGCGGGCGTGCAACCAGGCTCGGTTGTCGGGTTCAAGGCTAAAAAGACATCCAGCGCTTATGCCACATGCGTTAGCAGCTCTCTTTTCAGAAGCATGAAAGGCAGATAGGGGCTGGCCGGAGATTTCCCATACTTCCAGCGCACGCTGGATGCGCTGGCTGTCAGCCGGGGCCAAGCGTGCCGCGGTCACCGGGTCGACCTGGGCCAGCTCGGCGTGCAGCGCTGGCCAGCCCAGTTGCGCGGCGCGCGCTTCGATGCGTTGGCGCACGTCTGGGTCGGCGGCCGGCATGGCGTCCAAGCCGTCGATCAGTGCCTTGAAATACAGCATGGTGCCGCCTACCAGCAGTGGCAGGGCGCCGCGAGCGCGAATGTCGCCGATCAATCGGGTAGCGTCCTGCACGAAGGCGGCTGCGCTGTAGGGCTCCCAGGGCTCGCGGATGTCGATCAGGTGGTGCGGCACGGTCGCGCGTTCGGCTACCGTGGGCTTGGCGGTGCCGATGTCCATGCCGCGGTACACCAGGGCCGAATCGACGCTGACGATCTCCAGCGCCACCCTCTCGGCCAGGCGCTCGGCGAGCGCCAGGGCCGCGCCGGTCTTGCCAGACGCGGTGGGGCCGGCAATTGCCAGGCAGGGCAGGGCCTCAGCGGTGCTCAAGCGGCTCTCCAAACTTTTGCACCAGCGTCCACGCCACGGCTGCCACCAGCGTGGCCCAAAAGACAACGCCATGCACCAGCGGCCAAATGGTGCCATCAAGGTGTGCGCCCACCCAGCCGCCCACGGCAAAGGCCGCCAGCATCATCATGAGCCCATTGAGCGCCGAGGCCGCGCCGGCCGCGTGCGGAAACGGCCCCACGCAGCCCGACTGCCCGCACGGCTGGTGCATGCCATGCGCCACCATGAAGCAGTAGAACGGCAGCAGCAGTGCGACCGGGTGCCGCACACCGGCCCAGGCCAGCAACAGCATGGCGAGCGCGCCGCCCAGGCTTAGCGCCCCCGCCACCGCTACGGTGCAGCGCAGGCCGTGGCGCGTGAGTATGGCGCGGCAGGCGAAGGTGCCGCCGAAATAGGAAAAGGCGCTGAAAAACAGCGCCAAGCTGTACTGCGTGCGCGAAAGATGCAGCACTTCGATGAACACGAACGAAGACGACGCCAGAAAGGTGAACAGTCCGCCGTAGGACGCTGTGGTGAGCAGGGAGAAAGCCCAAAACGTCGGATTGCGCAGTACGTGCATCCAGGTGCGCAGGAGGGTGGCGGGCTCCAGTGCCCGCAGGTTGCGGCGCGCCAGCGTCTCGGGCAGTCGCAGCGCCACGAGCGCCAGCGCCGCCATCGAAAAAACCGTCAATGCCAGCAGCGCCGCGCGCCAGCCCAGCCAGCCTGAGAGCAGCGCGCCGGTTGGCGGGCTCAGGCAGGCGACGATTCCCAACCCCGTGAGCGCGCGCGACATGGCACGGGCACCGGCCAGTGGTGCGTACAGGTCGCGGACGATGGCCCGCGCGCACACCACCACCGCGCCCATGGCCGCACCCTGCAGCGTGCGCCAGATCACCAGCCAATCCATGGAGGGCGCCAGTGCGCTGCCGATAGACGCCAGCGTGTACAGCCCCAGACCCAGGAGCAGCACGGGCCTGCGCCCCAAGCGGTCAGACAGCGGCCCCCAGGCAAGCTGCGACACACCAAACGCCAGCAACAAAGCGCTGAGCGTGAGCTGCGCCTGCGCCACCGGCGCACCCAGGCTGCGCGTCAGCGCAGGGAGCGCAGGCAGGTACAGATCGGTGGTGACCGGCTGAATGCTGAGCAGCAGCGCCAGCACCACAACGGCCAGGTCAGGCGATACCGCTGGTGCTGCGATCGGAGGGGCTGCGAGAGAGGGGGCGGGCATCGCTTTGAGCGTACCAGACGAAGTCAGGATGCGTCTTCCTCGCACCCCCATGAACATGGTCTTGGATTATGTCAATAGTATTCTCGGATTAATTGAATATAGACAATTAGAGTGTATTCTGTTATAATTTATAATGCGCATATATTTCGGCGCTATTTTGTGAATATTGATGATTCTCATAGCGCAGATCGAAAGTCATTCAATATTCATGCCATTTTGATGCAAGGAGTACCCCGGACGATGCAGGAATTTCTCGATATGTCTTTTGCTGGCAATGGCCTGCTCGCGTGGTTGCAGGCAGCGGTCTGGATTGTAGGGGCCGTGGTAATGATGAAAATCATATTGCCACTGATCATTCGACGTATTTCAACATGGGCGGCATCCACCAGCACCCGCTGGGACGACGCCCTGGTTCAGGGGTTGCGCGCAGTGCGCTGGTATCTGGTGGCGGTGGTGGCTCTGCTCCCTGCCAGCAACGAGTTGGTATTGCGTGCCAGCAGCGAGCGCTGGCTGTCCGGTATGGCCACAGTGGCATTTTTTCTCCAATTGGGGCTGTGTGCCAATGCCTTCATCAGTGGCTGGATCACCACTGTGCGGCAGGATTCGCTGCAAAAGGACCCTTCCACCACCAGCGCCCTGTCGATTCTGAGTTTCATTGGTCGGGTGGTGGCCTGGGCCATTCTGCTGCTTCTGCTGCTCGATAATCTGGGTTTTGATGTCAATGCCCTGGTAGCAGGTTTGGGCATTGGCGGTATTGCCATTGGTCTGGCGCTGCAAAATATTCTCGGCGATCTGTTTGCGAGCCTCAGTATTGTGCTTGACAAACCTTTCCAGGTCGGCGATTTCATCGTTATCGACGATTTCAGTGGCAGCGTCGAGAATATTGGCCTCAAAACCACCCGCTTGCGCAGCTTGAGCGGAGAGGTGTTGGTGTTTTCGAATGGCGATCTGACGAAATCGCGGCTGCGCAATTACAAGCTCATGAAAGAGCGGCGCATTCCTTTTACCTTTGGCCTTACGTTTGATGCCACGCCGGATCAGCTTGAGCAGGTTCCGGACGCCATCAAGAAGGTTGTGGATGCGCAGAAGCAGGCCCGGTTTGACCGCGCGCATTTCACCGGCATTGGTGGCTCCAGCCTTGATTTCGAGGTCGTGTACTGGATGCTCACGCCCGACTACACCGCCTACCGCGATGTACAGCAGGCCATCAACCTGGGACTGATGCGCGAATTTGCCGCCCTCGGCGTCGATTTTGCCTTCCCCACGCACACCCTGATGTTGGGCAAGCAGAGCCCCATTGTGGTGGCGTTGGCGCAGGCTTCGGGCGTTCCAGAAGCCGGCACGGCGCTGTAAACGCCGCGCCTCGCTCACGGCAGCCTCGGCGGCCGTGCTTTCTTGTCACCTCTTTCTCATCCGCGCTGGCACCGGGGCTGCGGCTTTTTCCGCCAGCCCTTCGCTGGGGCGGGTTTCTTGCCCACCCTTCACGAAAGGAGCGCCCATGCACCAGACCATTCTCGCCACCGACCTCGACGGCACGTTTCTCGGCGGCAGCGCCGACGAGCGCACGGCCCTGTACGACTGGATTGGCCAGCGGCGCAGCGAGATCGTGCTGATCTACGTCACCGGGCGCAGCCTGACCACCATGCGCGATGTGCTCGATGAACTGCCACTGCAACCGGATCACATCATTTCCGACGTCGGTACGGCGGTGTACGCCGGTGCTGAGCGTGCGCCGCTGCCAGCGCTTGAGGGCTGGCTGGACGAAGGCTGGCCACGGCACGCGCCGGCCGTTGTGCGCAGCATTCTGGCCCGCCATCCGAACCTCACGGAGCAGCCCGTGGTGGAGGGGCGGCGCGTCTCCTGCTTTTATTCCGACACGGGCCTCGCGGGTGCAGCGCGCAGCGAACTGGAGGCGGCGGGCTACGACGTGCTGCTGTCCGCCGAGCGCTACTTCGACGTGTTGCCGCGCGGCGTGCAAAAAGGCCCGACGCTCTTGCGCACCCTGAGCGCGCTCGGCTTGCCGAAGGAGCGCACGTTGGTGGCGGGGGACACGTTGAACGACCTGTCGCTGTTCCAGACGGGCCTGCAGGGCGTCATCGTCGCCAACCGTGAGCCGCTGCTGGCTGAGGCCGCCAAAGACCTGCCCAAGGTGCACTGGAGTGACAAAGAGGGCGCCGCCGGCGTGCTCGACGCCCTGCACCGCATTCACTAAGAAAGGACACGCATGAATAAGCCCACCCAGAAAGAATTGAGGAACGAACTTGTCGTCGTCTACCACCGCCAGCCGTATGAAGAGCTTGTGGAAAACGGCCAGACCGTGATGCGCGAGCCGCGCAGCCCCAACGGCATCATCCCTGCCATCAAGGGTTTTTTCAGCCATGTGGACAAGGCTGTGTGGGTGGCCTGGAAGAAGGCCGCTGCTGGCAAGGCGCTGGATTTCGAGCGCCGTATCACGGTCAGCGACAGCTACGGCAACTACGACGTGGTGCGCCTTCCACTGGAGGCCGCCAAGATTCACCAGTTCTACCATGTGACCTCCAAAGAGGCGTTGTGGCCGGTGATCCATACCTTCCCGTGGCTGTACTCGACCGAAAACATCCATTGGGCTGATTTCCGGGAAGTGAACCGGCGTTTTGCCGAAGCTGCGTGTGCCGAGGCCGAGCAGGGCGCGGTGGTCTGGGTGCACGACTACAACCTGTGGCTGGTGCCCGGCTTTGTGCGCAAGATGCGACCCGACCTGAAGATCGCCTTCTTCCATCACACGCAGTTCCCGGCGCCTGACGCCTTCAACATCCTGCCCTGGCGGGATGAGATCATCGACAGCCTGCTCGCTTGCGATCTGGTGGGGTTTCACGTGCCGCGTTTTGCGCAGAACTTCTGCGCCGTGGTCGAGAGCTTGCGCGAAGGCGTGGTGCGGCATGAAGCACCGGTCAGCCTGCCGATCCTTCAGCGCGCCTGCGCTTTGTCCGAGCCGCGTGTGACGGTCCAGCTCGATGTGGAAGGGCGCAGCATCGTCATTGACACCTGCCCGATTGGTACAGCGCCAGCGCTGATTGCCAGCACCGTCAATTCACCCGAAGGCAAGGCGCGCACCGAACGCATCCGCAAGGATCTGAATACCGAAACGCTGATTGTGTCCGTCAGCCGTGTGGATTACGCCAAGGGCGGGCGCCAGCAGCTCGAAGCCTTCGAGCGCCTGCTCAAGCGTCGCCCCGATCTGCACGGCCGCGTCAAACTCCTGCTCGTGACCGTGGCCGCTGCGGAGGGAATGGAGGTGTACCGTGCCGAGCAGCAAAAAATCGAGCAACTGGTGGGTCGCATCAATGGCCACTTTGGCACGCTGCACTGGCTGCCCATCCACCTCTCGACCACGCCATTGACCTTCGAGGAAGTGGTGTGTGCCTACCGCGCCGCGGACATTGCCTGGATCACGCCGCTGCGTGACGGCCTGAACCTCGTGGCCAAGGAGTTTGTCGCCGCCAAACAGGGCGAGGCCGGCGTGCTGGTGCTGTCTGAATTCTCTGGCGCGGCGATGGAGCTGGAAGACGCCATCCTTGTCAACCCTTTCAGCCGCAGCTCGCTTGACGATACGCTGGATGAAGCCCTGGCCATGGGCGAGGTGGAGCAGCGCCTGCGCATGGGCCGCATGCTGATGCAGGTACAGCGTTACGACATCGGCTACTGGACGCGCCATGTGCTGGCGCGCTTTGCCAAGTTGTCCGAGGCACCGACCCAGCCGACCGCGCCTGACCTCAAGCCTATAGAGGCGTCCGAGGCAGCATGAAATCAAAAGGGACCGCGCGGTCCCTTTGGGTTGGAGGGCCGCAGCCGTGACTCAGACCACACCCTGCGCCAGCATGGCGTCGGCCACTTTGACGAAGCCGGCGACGTTGGCGCCGTCGATGTAGCTCACTGAGCCATCGGCGCGCGTGCCGTGCTGGACGCAGGCGGCGTGGATGCCTTGCATGATCATCAACAGGCGGGCGTCCACTTCTTCCGCCGTCCAGTTCAGGCGCATGGCGTTCTGGCTCATCTCCAGGCCCGAGGTCGCCACGCCACCGGCATTGCTGGCCTTGCCCGGTGCGTACAGCACGCCCGCAGCTTCAAACGCCTTGGCCGCTTCAATGGTCGAGGGCATGTTGGCGCCTTCGGCCACGCACAGCACGCCGTTCTTGATGAGGGTGGCGGCGTCGCTGGCATCCAGCTCGTTCTGTGTGGCGCAGGGCAGGGCGATGTCCACGGGGATATGCCAGGGTGTTTTGCCGGCTTCGAAGCGCGCGCCGGTGCGTTTTGCGTAGTCGCTCACGCGGCCGTAGTGGTGGTTTTTCACGTCCATCAGGATGGCGAGCTTTTCGGTGGTGAAGCCCTCTTCATCGACGATGGTGCCGCTCGAATCCGACACCGTCACCACCTTGGCGCCCAGGGCCATGGCCTTCTCGACCGCGTACTGGGCGACGTTGCCCGAACCCGACACCGACACGCGCAGACCGTCGAACGACTTGCCACGGGTCTTGAGCATCTCCTGGGCGAAATACACCGTGCCGTAGCCAGTGGCCTCGGGGCGGATCAGCGAGCCGCCGAACGACAGGCCCTTGCCGGTAAAGACGCAGTCGGCGCGGTTGCTGAGCTTCTTGTACATGCCGGCAATAAAGCCGACTTCGCGGCCGCCCACGCCGATGTCGCCCGCGGGCACGTCGGTGTCAGCGCCGACATGGCGGAACAGCTCGCTGGCAAAGGCCTGGCAGAAGCGCATGACTTCGCCGGGGCTCTTGCCCTTGGGGTCAAAGTCGGAGCCGCCCTTGCCGCCACCCATGGGCAGCGTGGTCAGCGCGTTCTTGAAGGTCTGCTCGAACGCCAGGAATTTGAGCACCGAGAGGTTGACCGAGGGGTGAAAGCGCAGGCCACCTTTGTACGGGCCGATGGCCATGCTGTGCTGGATGCGGTAGCCACGGTTGACCTGCACCGCGCCATGGTCGTCGGTCCAGGAAACGCGGAACATGATCACGCGCTCGGGCTCCACCAGGCGTTCGAGCAGGCTTTGCTCGGCGTACCTGGGGTGTTTCTCAATGAAGGGCCACAGGCTTTCCATCACCTCGGTGACGGCCTGGAGGAATTCCGGCTGGTGCGGATTGCGGGTGGCTACCTCGGCAAGAAAAGCCTCGACGGACGCGAATTTCATGGCAGTTGTCTTTCGGGAAAAGGGGTTTGTGCGGCGGTGCAGCATGACATTATGCCAAGTCGGCATGGATTGATGCGACAAAATGGGGCGCAGACGCACGAAAACAGTGCTGTCGTGCCCGGTTTAGGTGCTGGTACGTAGTGACTGTGGTGCAAATCGGTGCAGAACTTGCGATGCGAAGCCAGCATCGCGCTCGGCCAGGGCGTCCGAGCGTGGTGGCATGGTGAAAACCGCGACGCAGCGGCTTTGAACAGGCTCTCAGCGCCCGCGCAGGAACAGCGCGTCGAGCTCGCGCAGGCTGAGCTGGCGCCAGGTGGGCCGGCCGTGGTTGCACTGGTCCGAGCGCTCGGTCGACTCCATCTGGCGCAGCAGGCCGTTCATCTCCGGCAGCGTCAACTGCCGGTTGGCACGCACGGCGCCATGGCAGGCCATGGTGCCCAGGATCTCGTTCTGCGCGCGCTGCACCACGCCGCTCGCGTCGTGCGCGGCCAGCTCGGCCAGCACGCTGCGGGCCAGCTCCACCGCGTCGCCCTGCGCCAGCGTGGCGGGCACGGCGCGTACCGCCAGGGTGCGGGTAGAAAAGGGGGTGATCTCCAGGCCCAGCGCCGCCAGTGCGTCCACGTTCTGCTCGGCGGTGGCCAGCTCTTGCGGTGTGGCGGCGAAGGTGGCGGGGATCAGCAGCGGCTGGCTGGCGATGCGTGCGCCGCTGTCCCATTGCGACTTGAGGCGCTCGTAGACGATGCGCTCGTGGGCGGCGTGCATGTCGACAATGATGAGCCCCTGGGCGTTTTCCGCCAGGATGTAAATGCCCTGCAGCTGCGCCAGCGCGCGGCCCAGCGGCCAGACCTCGGCTTGGGGGGGGGACTGCGTGCCCGGTGTGTCCGGGGCTGGGCTTTGCCACGCAGGCTGCTCGGCGCTCACCCAAGTGCTGCTCGCGCTCACGTCCTTGCGCTCGGGCTCAGGCTCTGGCGCGCGGGGTTGGCCCCACAGCGCACCCAGATCGGCCACACGGTGGCCGATGGGTGCATCAAATTGCATAGCTGCCTGCGCCCGTGGAATAAGCGCTGGAGGCTGATTTCGTTCAAAATTTACTGAGGTTTCCGTGGCACCGGCTGCGTAGCCCATAGCGGCTGGAGGCGCGGCCGCCACGGCCCCGGCGCGCGGCGCGGCCAGGGCGCTTTCGATGGCGTGGCGCACCGCCTGGTGCACCTCGCGGCTGTCGCGAAAGCGCACCTCGATCTTGGTCGGGTGCACGTTCACG
>Ga0208272_100374_pt1 | contig 17741 bp, 15 predicted proteins | sample LakWasM129_HOW14_2_FD_183939 | JGI IMG/M metagenome (GOLD analysis project Ga0208272, IMG submission 183939) | Freshwater sediment methanotrophic microbial communities from Lake Washington under simulated oxygen tension - Sediment Metagenome... | ecosystem: Environmental > Aquatic > Freshwater >... | reverse complement strand
GTCAACAGCGACGACTATCGGATGCTGCAGACCGCGCACGCCGCCGTGGGCCGCATCATGCGGCTGGCGCGCAGCCTGGGCGGGGTGATTTCGGGCGAGCACGGCATTGGCATCACCAAGCTCGAATACCTGAGCGACGAAGAGCTCGCGCCCTTTGCCGACTACAAGCGGCGCGTGGACCCGCAGGGCCGCTTCAACAAGGGAAAATTGCTACGTAATCAGGAGCTATCAGCGCTTACTGGTCAAGCGCTGGAGGCCGATTTTGCATCAAATCTGCGCTCGGCCGACCTGACCCACGCCTACACCCCGAGCTTCGGCCTGATGGGGCACGAATCGCTCATCATGCAGCAGAGCGACATCGGCGCCATTGCCGATTCGGTCAAGGACTGCCTGCGCTGCGGCAAGTGCAAACCGGTCTGCGCGACGCACGTGCCGCGCGCCAACCTGCTGTACTCGCCGCGCAACAAAATCCTCGCCACCTCGCTGCTGGTCGAGGCGTTCCTGTACGAAGAGCAGACCCGCCGCGGCATCAGCATCCGCCACTGGCAGGAGTTCGAGGACGTGGCCGACCACTGCACCGTCTGCCACAAATGCCTCTCGCCCTGCCCGGTGAAGATCGACTTTGGCGACGTCACCATGAACATGCGCAACCTGCTGCGCAAGATGGGCAAGAAGAGCTGGCGCCCCGGCAACGCGCTGGCCATGACCATGCTCAACGCCACCAGCCCCGAGAAAATCAAGCTGCTGCGTGCCGGCATGGTGGGCGTGGGCTTCAAGGCGCAGCGCATGGCCGTGGACTTGCTGCGCAAGGTCAGCCGCAAGCAGACGGCGCACCCGCCGGCCACCGTGGGACCGGCGCCGATCAAGGAGCAGGTGATCCACTTCATCAACAAGAAGCTGCCCGGCGGCCTGCCCAACAAAACGGCGCGCGCCCTGCTCGATATCGAAGACAAGGACTACGTCCCCATCATCCGCAACCCGCAGGCCACCACGGCCAGCAGCGAGGCGGTGTTCTACTTCCCCGGCTGCGGCTCCGAGCGGCTCTTCAGCCAGGTGGGCCTGGCCACGCAGGCCATGCTCTGGCACGCTGGCGTGCAGACCGTGCTGCCACCGGGCTATTTGTGCTGCGGCTACCCGCAGCGCGGCAGCGGCCAGTTCGACAAGGCCGAGAAGATGATCACCGACAACCGGGTGCTGTTCCACCGAGTGGCGACCACGCTGAACTACCTGGACATCCAGACGGTGGTGGTCAGCTGCGGCACCTGCTACGACCAGCTGCAGGGCTACGAATTCGACAAGATCTTCCCTGGCAGCCGCATCATCGACATCCACGAATACCTGCTGGAAAAGGGCATTACCTTGCCGGCCGGGCAGGGCGGCTACCTGTACCACGAGCCCTGCCACAACCCCATGAAGCTGGGCGACTCGATGAAAACCGTCAAGGCGCTGGTGGGCGACAAGGTCATCAAGAGCGATCGCTGCTGCGGCGAATCGGGAACGCTGGGCGTCACCCGCCCCGACATCTCGACCCAGGTGCGCTTTCGCAAGGAAGAGGAAATCAAGAAGGGCGAGGCACTGCTGCGCGCCAACGGCAGCGTGGCGCCGCAGGCCAATGTGAAGATTCTGACCAGCTGCCCGAGCTGCCTGCAAGGCCTCAAGCGCTACGAAGACGACTTGCAGAACGGCCTGCTGGAGGCCGACTACATCGTCATTGAAATGGCCAAACAGATTCTGGGCGAGAACTGGCTGCCCGAATACGTGCAGCGCGCCAACAGCGGCGGTATCGAAAGGGTGTTGGTATGAGCCAATCGTCTTTTGGCTGTGCGCTGTGCGCGCAGGACGGCGGCAGCCTGGTGTGGCACAGCGCCAAGCTGCGGGTGGTGCACGTCGAAGAAGACGGCTTCCCCGGCTACTACCGCGTGATCTGGAACGCGCATGTCGCCGAGTTTTCCGACCTCTCGGCCGAAGAGCGCGCCGAATGCATGGACGCGGTGGTCTGCGTCGAACGTGCGCTCATCGAACACCTGGCGCCCGCCAAGGTCAACCTCGCCGCCCTCGGCAACCAGGTGCCGCACTTGCACTGGCACGTGATTGCGCGGTTTGACTGGGACACGCACTTCCCGAACGCCTTCTGGGGCGAACCGCAGCGCGCCAGAGACCACGACAAGGAGGCCGCAGTTCGCGGGCGCCTCGACGCCGTCAACGCGCAGATACGGGGGTATTTGGCAAAGGGTGAGGCGCCGCAAGGAGATTGACGGGCGTTCCCGGCCAAGCGCAGGCCAAGCTCAGGCCAAGCTCAGGCCAAGCTCAGGCCAAGCTCAGGGAGGCTCACTGCCTTACGCGTGCCTGCGCTGGCCATATGCGAAGTGCGCAGTGCTTGGCCCCATACGGGAAGTCGTTGTCTGTGGTCAGGAGCGTCAGATCGTGCCGGATGGCGAGTTGGGCAAGCAAGGCAGCATGACCGAAAAATCGATGGAAGCGAACGTGCCCGTGGGGTTGACGGCTACAGCATCCGCACGTGCAGGAGTTGCTGGGGCACTCGGACGTGAGCACCACCATGGTCTACACCCTTGTGCGCAACAAGGGCGGGCGCGGCGTTTTGAGTCCGCTGGACGCCCTGTAACCACCGGGGTACAAGGGTTCATGTGGCTAAAGGGCAGGCCGCCACAGGGCGGATGGGACAATGGCAGCCCGTTTTAGCAATCGTTTTCCCACAGAACTTGCGCAAAATCGTCCCAGCGGTGTTGCTCTTCCTTGCCGTGCGCTTGCACTGTCTGCGTCAGAGCGCCTTGCTGGGACAATTTTCAGTAAGTCCTATCCCATAAGGAAATCTCCATGGCAGGCCTCAAACCCGGCGCCCCCACACCCGATTCCATCACCGTCCACAGCCAGTCCCGCGTGTTGGAAGTGGAGTTTTCCGACGGCGCGCACTTTCGCCTGCCGTTTGAGCTGCTGCGCGTGTACTCGCCCTCGGCCGAGGTCATGGGCCATGGCCATGGGCAGGAGGTGCTGCAGACCGGCAAGCGCGATGTCGTGGTGTTGGAGCTGGCTCCGGTGGGCAATTACGCCGTGCAGCCGAGCTTTTCCGATGGGCATGCCAGCGGCATTTTTTCGTGGGATTACCTCTATGAACTGGGCGCACGCCAGGCCGAACTGTGGGCCGATTACGAGGCCCGGCTGGCAGCGGCGGGGGTGGACCGCGATGCCCCCATGGCGCCCAAAAGCGCGTCCAAGGGCGTGAGCAAGACCAAGACCAAGAGCGCCCAGGGCTGCGGCGGGCACTGATTCGCGCTCGGTTGGTGGCAGATTTGCCACTGTTTTGCTATCGTTTTAGAAGCTGCTAGCGCAATACCCATAAGCGCTAGAGCGTGGTTTGGCTTAAATATCCGATATCCCACGCATTTAGAGGGTTGCCCTGCAAGCGGCTAGCATTCCCACCATGAGCACTACACATTTTGGTTTCGAGTCGGTGGACGAGCGCGACAAGGCGCGCCGCGTGCGCGGTGTGTTCGATTCGGTGGCGTCCAAATACGACGTGATGAACGACTTGATGTCGGGTGGCCTGCACCGCGCGTGGAAGGCCTACACGGTGTTGGTCGCCAACCTGCAAGAGGGCCAGCGCGTGCTGGATATTGCCGGCGGTACGGGCGATCTGGCGCTGGCTTTTTCCAAGAAGGTGGGCGAGCGCGGCCAGGTGGTGCACACCGACATCAACGAAGCCATGCTGCGCACCGGGCGCGACCGGCTGATCGACGCCGGCGTGGTGCTGCCCACGGTGGTGTGCGATGCGGAGCAACTGCCGTTCCCTGACGCGCATTTCGATCTGGTCAGCGTGGCCTTTGGCCTGCGCAACATGACGCACAAGGACATTGCGCTGGCCGAGATGTGCCGGGTGCTCAAACCCGGCGGCAAGCTGCTGGTGCTCGAATTTTCCAAGGTGGCCAAACCGCTCGCCAAGGTGTACGACTGGTATTCGTTCAATGTGCTGCCGCGTATCGGCCAGTTGGTGGCGGGCGATGCCGACAGTTACCGCTATCTGGCCGAGTCCATCCGCATGCACCCGGACCAGCAGGCGCTCAAGGCGCTGATGAAGCAGGCCGGGTTTGGCCATGTCGATTGCCACAACATGACAGGCGGCGTCGTCGCCCTGCATGTTGGTATCAAGTGTTGAGCCAAGGACAACCCATGAAAAGACTCTTCCCGGCCCTGTTGGCCCTGATGTTGGTCGTGGTGCATTTCGAAGCCGAGGCCAAGCGCATGGGCGGTGGCAAGTCTTTTGGCCGCCAGTCCAGCAACGTGACGCAGCGCCAGGCCGCACCACCTGCCGCCCCGGCAGCGCCTGCGCAGAGCGCCAATGCCGCTCGCCCCGGTACGCCAGCGGGCGCTGTGCCTGCGGCGGCCCCCAAGCGCCCATGGGGTGCCATGCTGGGCGGCTTGGCGGCTGGTCTGGGCCTGGCCTGGCTGGCCAGCTCGCTCGGCCTTGGGGCCGGGTTTGGCCAAGTCCTGATGCTGCTGCTGTTCGGTTTGGTGGGCTTCGCGCTGTTTCGCATGCTGCGCTCGCGCGGCAAGGCGGCGGCCTCGCCCGCGTCGCCCTTCGCCTTCCAGGGGGCGGGCGGTGGTGCCCCTGCCAGCGTCCCGGTCGCGCAGCAGTACAGCCCCGACAAGGTGGGCAATGACGCCTCCGCACGCCCCTGGGAGCGCAGTAGCCTGGCTTTTGATGCACAGCGCAGCGCGGGAAATGAGGAGGGCTCCATCATCGGGTCGGCGCTTTCGGGCTCGCAGAACTGGGGCGTGCCCCAGGGGTTCGATACGGCGGGTTTTCTGGAGGCGGCCAAACGCAACTTCATCACCCTGCAGGCGGCCTGGGACCGCTCCGACATCGCCACGCTGCGCTCCATGATGACGGACGCCATGGTTGAAGAGATTCAGAGCCAACTCACCGAACGCGAATCGCACCGTGGGGACCAGCCCAACCACACCGACGTGGTCATGATCGAAGCCCAATTGCTGGGCATCGAAGAGTTGGGCGATGCCTACATGGCCAGCGTGGAATTCTCCGGGATGATTCGTGAGGAACCCTCGGCCGGCCCGAGCCCCTTCCGCGAGGTCTGGAACATGACCAAACCCCGCAGCGGCGGGAGCGGCTGGCTGGTGGCGGGCGTGCAGGCGCTGCAATAAAGACCGCGCCGCAGCGTGCGGCTGCGCGCTGCGGCCGCTGTCGGCTTGCCATAATCCACCGCTATGGCCACACAGTCTCCCTTCCCCTTTCTCGACGGTCTCTTTGAACGTATCGCACAGGGCCCGCGCCCGCCCGACTGGCTGGTGAACGAGGCGCAGCAGCGCCTGGTGCTCCTTATCAACCACGTGCTGATGCAGGAGCGCGCGGCGACCGAGCGCTTGATCCCGCGCAAGGGCCGCGTGGTGCGGGTTCAATGGCGCCAGTTCTTCGTCGCCTTGCAGGTGACCCCCGCCGGGTTGTTTGATCTGGCGGCGCAAGGGGGTACCCCTGACCTGCGTTTCGAAGTGACCGAAACCTCGCCGCTCGGGCTGGCGCAGGCCGCTCTGCGGGGGGACCGCCCGCCCGTGCGCATCGACGGCGCGGTGGATTTCGCTGGTGATCTGCAGTGGCTGGCCGACAACCTGCGCTGGGACATCGAGGACGACATGGCGCGCGTCATCGGTGACGTGCCGGCACACACCATTGCCAGCGTGGCGCGCAGCGCGGCGCAGGCGCTGCGCGGCTTTGTGCGCAAAAGCGGCGCGGCCGCCGGCGGCGCGGTGGCGCCCTGGTCGGGCAACGGCCCCTTGCCATGAAGCGCATTTTTCGTGGTGCCACCATTGTCTGGGTGGCGCTGCGCTATGGGCTCGATGGCCTGGTGCTGACGAGCTTCCAGAAACCCTGGCTGCGCCTGTTGGCACGCATGGTTTCGGTGGGGCGCGACCTGCGCGCGCCGCGCGGCCAGCGCCTGCGCGAGGCACTGGAGCGCCTGGGGCCCATTTTCGTCAAGTTTGGCCAGGTGCTCTCCACGCGGCGCGACCTGATGCCACCCGACATTGCCGACGAGCTCGCCCTGCTGCAAGACCGCGTACCACCGTTCGATAGCGCCATCGCCATCGCGACCATAGAGCGTGCCTTTCGCCGCCCTGTGGAAGAGGTCTTTGTCAGCTTTGACCGCGTGCCCGTGGCCAGCGCCTCGATTGCGCAGGTGCACTTCGCCACGCTGCGCGATCGCCAGGGTGCGTTGCACGAGGTGGCGGTCAAGGTGCTGCGCCCCGGCATGCTGGAGGTCATTGAGAAGGACCTGAGCCTGATGCGCATGATGGCCGGCTGGGTCGATGGTTTGTCGGCCGATGGCAAGCGCCTGAAACCACGCGAGGTGGTGGCCGAGTTCGACAACTACCTGCACGACGAGCTCGACCTGGTGCGCGAGGCGGCCAACGCCGCGCAACTGCGGCGCAACATGGAAGGCCTGGGTCTGGTCGAAATCCCGACCATTTTTTGGGACTTCTGCCACCCGGAAGTCATGGTGATGGAGCGCATGAACGGCGTACCCATCAGCCAGGTGCAGCGCCTGCGCGATGCGGGGGTCGATATTCCTAAATTGGCGCGCGACGGCGTCACCATTTTTTTCACGCAGGTGTTTCGCGACGGTTTCTTTCACGCCGACATGCACCCCGGCAATATCCAGGTCAGCCTGGAGCCCGCCACCTTCGGGCGCTACATTTCGCTCGATTTCGGTATCGTCGGCACGCTGACCGAATCCGACAAGGAATACCTGGCGCAGAATTTCGCGGCGTTTTTCCGGCGCGACTACAAACGTGTGGCCGAATTGCACGTAGAGAGCGGCTGGGTGCCGGCGAGCACGCGCGTCAATGAGCTTGAAGGGGCCATCCGCACCGTGTGCGAGCCGTATTTCGACCGGCCGCTCAAGGAAATCTCGCTGGGCATGGTGCTGATGCGGCTGTTTCAGACCTCGCGGCGGTTTCAGGTGGAAATCCAGCCCCAGCTCGTGCTGCTGCAGAAAACCCTGCTCAACATCGAAGGCCTGGGCCGCCAGCTCGACCCCGAGCTTGACCTGTGGAGTACCGCCAAGCCGTTTCTGGAAACCTGGATGCTCGAGCAGGTCGGGCCGCAGCGCTTCCTGCGTGAGTTGCGCGCCGAGGCGCCGCACTATGCGCAGTTGCTGCCGGCATTGCCGCGCCTGCTGCACGACTATCTCAAGCGTGCCCCCAACGATGCGCGCGAGCGCGAACTGATGGCACTGCTCAAGGAGCAACGCCGCACCAACGGCTTGCTGCAGGCCATCGTCTATTGCGGCATCGGCTTCGTGCTCGGGCTGGTGGTGGTGCAGGCGATCGTGCGCGTTTCGCTGTTGCATTGACGCTGTAGCGCGCATTCGGTTGACCGGCATGGGGGTTTGGCACGGATAATGCGCGGCGTTTTCCTGCCAACCGCCCCCTCTTCGGAGCCGCGCATGCTGCTGACCTTCATCGCTTTCTATCTGCTGGTATCCATCGGCATTGGCTTGTACGCAGCGACCCGCGTGCACAACACAGCCGATTACGCCGTGGCCGGTCGCAGCCTGCCGTTGCCGGTGGTGATCGCCACCACCTTTGCCACCTGGTTTGGCTCCGAGACGGTGCTGGGCGTGCCGGCCCGGTTCATTGACGGGGGGCTGGGCGCCGTGGTGGAAGACCCGTTTGGCGCATCGATGTGCCTGGTACTGGTGGGCCTTTTCTTTGCTTACCGGCTGTACCAGAAGAACCTGATTACCTTGGGCGACTACTACCGCCAGCGCTTTGGCCGCACCCTCGAAGTGCTGTGCTCGGCCATCATCATTTTCAGCTACCTGGGCTGGGTGGCGGCGCAGATCACGGCGCTTGGGCTGGTGTTCAACCTGCTGACGCAGGGTGCGGTATCGGTGACCGCAGGCACGGTGCTGGGAACCGCCATCGTGCTGGTGTACACGCTCTACGGCGGCATGTGGTCGGTGGCGCTCACTGACTTCGTGCAGATGATCGTCATTGTTGCCGGCCTGCTCGCAATTGCCTGGTTTGCCGCCGATCTGGCGGGCGGCACCGGGCGGGTGGTGGAATTTGCGGCGCGCGAAGGGCGGTTTTCGCTGTTTCCCAAGGATGCCGGCCTGAAGGAGTGGACGTTCTTTGGCGCCGCCGCCATCACCATGATGCTGGGCTCGATTCCGCAGCAGGACGTGTTTCAGCGCGTCATGTCGTCCAACAGCGCTTCCACGGCGCGGCGCGGCCCGGTGATTGGCGGCGTGCTGTACCTGCTGTTTGCGTTTGTTCCCATGTTTGTCGTCGCCGCCGCGGTGCTGGTCATGGGCGATTCGGCAACCGCGCTGCTCAAGGACGACCCACAGAAGCTCTTGCCCACGCTGGTGATGGAGCGCATGCCGATCGGTCTGCAGGTGGCGTTTTTTGGCGCGCTGCTCTCGGCCATCATGTCCACGGCCTCGGCCACGCTGCTGGCCCCCTCGACCACGTTCGTCGAGAACATTTTGCGCAACATGCGGCCTGGCATGAGCGATGCGCTTACGCTCAAGGCGATGCGTATTTCGGTGTTTGTGTTCACCTTGTGCGTGCTGGCCTATGCCATCTCTGCGCAGGGAACCTCCATCTATGACATGGTGTCCGGCGCGTACCAGGTGCCGCTGGTGGGTGCGTTTGTGCCGCTCGCGTTTGGCCTGTACTGGCACCGGGCCACCAGCCAGGGCGCTTTGCTGGCGGTGGCGCTGGGCATGGGAGTGTGGCTGCTGTTTGCCGCCAGCCCGGCACTGAACCAGGCGTTTCCGCAACAACTCGCCGGGCTGCTGGCGGCTATCGTGGGCATGCTGGTCGGCTCCCTGGTGCCCCAGTTCCTGCGCGACCAGAAGGGCCACGTGGTGCATTACACCGCCACCCCGGGTTGAGGAGCCATGGTTTGCCGCCCCACGCCGCTGCGCCAGCGCATCGGCAGAAGCGGGGATTGAAAAACAGGCCGCTGCCTATAATTGAAGGCTTTGCAGCTCACGCCGAACCCATGCCTATCTACGCCTACAAATGCAGTGTCTGCGGCCATGCGCGCGACGTGCTGCAGAAAATGTCCGATCCTTTGCTGACGGTCTGCCCGCAGTGCGGCGCAGAGACGTTCACCAAACAGGTGACGGCCGCAGGCTTCCAATTGAAGGGCTCGGGCTGGTACGCGACGGACTTTCGCGGTGGCGCGGCGCCAGCATCGGCTGTGGGCGCCAGCGCCGACAAACCCGCTGGCGGCTCAGCGGATGCAGGTGCTGCGGCGCCTGTGCCGGCTCCGACGGCATCGCCTGCGCCTGCAGCGTCGGCTTCAAGCACAAAGGCCGATTGAGCTTGCCGTCCATGCCTTCTCTGCGCAAATGGTTCTTCACCGGGCTGCTGGTCATCGTGCCGGTGGTCATCACGCTGGCCGTGCTGAACTGGATGGTGGGTTTGCTGGACCAGACACTGCTGATCCTCCCCGGCACCTGGCAGCCTGACCGGGTCCTTGGTTTCCACGTGCCCGGTTTCGGCGCACTGCTGGCGCTGGCGATTCTGCTGGTGGTGGGCGCCGTGGCGAGCAACTTTGCCGGGCGCAAGCTGGTGCAATGGGGCGACCGTCTGGTCAGCCGCATCCCGGTGGTGCGCTCGATCTACTCCAGCGTCAAACAGGTGTCCGATACCCTGTTTTCTGAAGGCGGCAATGCGTTTCGCACGGCCGTGCTGGTCCAGTGGCCGCGCGAAGGGGTATGGACGGTGGCGTTTGTCACCGGCGCGCCAGCCGGGGAAGTCGCCGCACTGCTGCAGGACGAATTCGTCAGCGTGTACGTGCCCACCACGCCCAACCCCACGGGCGGTTATTTTGTGATGCTGCGCAAGAGTGACTGCATCGAACTCGACATGGGGGTCGATGCGGCGCTGCGCTACATCGTCTCCATGGGCGTTGTTGTGCCGCACGAAGCGGCTGCGACCTTGCCCTCCTGATTTTTCTCAATGCGCCCCTGACGGCGCCGGAAGTTTTGCCATGGCCATGCGTTCCCACTATTGCGGTCTTGTGACCGAAGCCCTGCTGGGCCAAACCGTCACCCTCTCTGGCTGGGTGAATCGCCGCCGCGACCATGGCGGCGTGATCTTCATCGACCTGCGCGACCGCGAAGGCTCGGTGCAGGTGGTCTGCGACCCCGACCGTGCCGAGATGTTCGCCACCGCCGAAGACGTGCGCAGCGAGTTCTGCGTGCAAGTGGTAGGCCTGGTGCGCGAGCGCCCATCCGGTACCACCAACGACAACTTGAAGAGCGGCAAGATCGAGGTGCTGTGCCATTCCCTGGTGGTGCTCAACCCCTCGGTGACGCCACCCTTCCAGATCGACGAAGAGAACCTGTCGGAAACCACGCGCCTGACGCACCGCGTGCTGGACCTGCGCCGCCCCTACATGCAGAACAACCTCATGCTGCGCTACCGCGTGAGCATGGAAGTGCGCAAGTTCCTCGATACACATGGTTTTGTGGATATCGAAACCCCGATGCTCACCAAGAGCACGCCGGAGGGTGCGCGGGATTATCTGGTGCCCAGCCGCGTGCACGACGGCCAGTTCTTCGCACTGCCCCAATCACCCCAGCTCTTCAAGCAACTGCTGATGGTGGCGGGGTTCGACCGCTATTACCAGATCACCAAGTGCTTCCGCGATGAAGACTTGCGCGCCGACCGCCAGCCTGAGTTCACCCAGATCGATATTGAAACCTCGTTCATGGAAGAGCAGGAGATCCGCGACCTGACGCAGGAGATGATCAAGACGGTGTTCCAGAACACGCTGGGCGTGGATTTGGGCGAGTTCCCGGTCATGACCTACCAGGACGCGGCCTACCGCTTCGGCTCGGACAAGCCAGATCTGCGCGTCAAGCTCGAATTCACCGAGCTCACCGACGTGATGAAGGACGTGGACTTCAAGGTGTTCTCGGGCGCCGCCAACATGAAGAACGGCCGCGTCGTGGCCCTGCGCGTGCCCGGCGGCGCGCGTGAGACCGGCGGCCTCTCGCGTGGCGAGATCGACGGCTATGCCGAGTTCGTCAAGATTTATGGCGCCAAGGGCCTGGCCTATATCAAGGTCAACGAGCTGGCCAAGGGCCGTGATGGCTTGCAGAGCCCCATCGTCAAGAATATTCACGACGCGGCGATTGCCGAAATCCTCAAGCGCACTGGCGCGCAGGATGGCGATTTGCTGTTCTTTGGGGCCGACAAGGAAAAGATCGTCAACGACGCCATCGGCGCGCTGCGCATCAAGATCGGCCACAGTGAATTTGGCAAGAAGAACGGCCTGTTCGACGACCGCTGGGCGCCGCTGTGGGTGGTGGATTTCCCAATGTTCGAGCACGACGAGGAAAACAACCGCTGGGTCGCGGTGCACCACCCCTTCACGGCGCCCAAGGACGGCCACGAAGACTACATGGTCACCGCGCCCGAGAAGTGCATCTCCAAGGGCTACGACATGGTCCTGAACGGCTGGGAAATGGGCGGCGGCTCGGTGCGTATCCACCGCGCCGACGTGCAGCGCAAAGTGTTCGACGCGCTCAAGATCACCCCCGAGGAAGCGCAGCAGAAGTTCGGCTTCCTGCTCGACGCGCTGCAATACGGTGCGCCCCCGCACGGCGGCCTGGCCTTTGGCCTGGACCGCATCGTCACGCTGATGACGGGTGCTGAATCGATCCGCGATGTGATCGCCTTCCCCAAGACGCAGCGCGCCCAGTGCCTGCTGACACAAGCGCCTTCGCCGGTGGACGAAAAGCAGCTGCGCGAGCTGCATATCCGCCTGCGCAATGTGGATGCGGTGAAGGTGGGTTGAGAGGTCTCCGGTCTTGCGTTAGAAAATCAGGGCGCCTCGCGGCGCCCTTTTTTATTATTTGCCCACCCCATGCCTGAATTCAAGATCCCGGAGTCCGTGCTGGTGGTGATCCATACCCCGGCGCTGGAGGTGTTGCTGCTCGCGCGCGCAGACTGGCCGGACCACTGGCAATCGGTGACCGGTTCGAAGGATTTCGCCACCGAATCGTTCGAAGCCGCGGCCATCCGCGAGGTACGCGAAGAAACCGGCATTGGTGCACGGCTTCCTGGCCATGTGCTGACCGATTGGCAGTACGAAAACGACTACGCCATCTGGCCGCGCTGGCGCCACCGCTACGCACCCGGCGTGCTGCGCAACCGGGAGCACGTGTTTGGCCTGTGCGTACCGGTGGGGACACCGGCCATTCTTAGCCCGAGGGAACATCTGGCGGCACGCTGGCTGCCTTGGCGCGAGGCGGCAGCCGCCTGTTTTTCGCAAAGCAACGCGCAGGCCTGCCTGGATTTGCCGCAGCGCGCGGCGGGAGTCAGTCCGGCTGCGCAGGTGCGGCGCTGGTAAACGGTATGGGCGTTTCGACGAGACCCGCGACTACAGTGGGGGTAGCCGCCGCCGCAGGGATCGGCATGCGCAGCGAAACGCCCCCCGCGGCGCGCTCGCTCTCGCCGGTGATCAGCGTGCGCGGCTGTGTGCCCACACACTGGGGGCGCAGGGTGTCGATGGCCGCTTGCAGTTCGGCGGCACCGTCTACCTTGCTGCGGTGGCGCTGGAGAACTTGCTGCGCGAGCTCCAGCAGCTTGGTGTTGCGCGTGGCGCCCGCTTGTTCCAGCAGCAGATCGATGGCCGCTCGCGGATGGCCTGCCAGGCTTTGGGCAATGGCTTTTTCTGCCACTGTGTTGATGACCGGCAGGCAGGCACGGAGGCGATCAGCAAACTGCTGGTGTGCGCCGCAGGCGCTGGCGAGCATTTGTGCCAAGCCGCGCGTGTGGGCGTAGCGCATGCCCAGCGCCTGAATCCAGCCTTCGGCCTGGTCCAGGCTGATCGATGTGGTGGCCAGCGCGGCAATCAGGCCGGTCAGGTTGCAGGCGGCTTCAAAATCGAGTTCCGGGTCGGTAATCTCGCCAGCCATGCTGCGCACCGCGTCCACAGCGTCGGAAAACTGCCGCTGCCCGATGGAGCGCAAGGTGCGCACGACGCGCGCAAAGCGCTTCAGACGCAGGCTCTCACCGTAACGCTCCAGGACGCGGGTGAAGTCGGCACTGCAGCGCTCCAGGCCTTTGCTGTCACCGGTTTCGAAGCAGGTGAAGGCATACAACACCAGCGATTGGTAGTCGAACAGCTTGGAGTCCAGGCCCATGTGCACGGCCCGGCCGAGGGCCTTGTGCGCTTCCTTGCGCTGGCCCAGGTAGTACGACATGACCCCCAGCTTTTGCACCCGCGCCAGGGATTCGGGGGTCAGGCTGACCGCCAGGCGGTAAGTCTCCAGCGCTGCGTCGAACTGGCCCTGCTCGACCTGCGCGCGGCCGAGCACGTCGTAGGCGTCCGCGTAGCCGGCGTCTTCCTGGATCAGGCCTTGCAGGGTGGTGGCGGCATGCGCAAATTTTCCGCCTTCGATCTGGGCGCGCGCTACGCCGAGCTTGGCCCAGGGGAGGGCCTTGGTGGCGATCACGGCTTCGAACAGTTTTTGCGCATCGTCGTGGCGGCCCAGGCGCAGCAGCAGCTCGGTGCCGATGCGTGCGGCGTACAGCCAGTAGGGGGCACGCTCTTCAAAACGTTTGGTGCACAGGCGTGCGGCGGCTTCGAAGTCCTCGACCTCGATCGCCTCGAAGATGGGGCTCAGGTGTTCCTTGCGCTGGCGTGCCTGGCGCAGGCGTTCGAACAGTACTGAGGGCGTGAAGGGCTTGAGCAAATAGCCGTCAAGTGCCGATTCCGCTGCCTCGGCCACCTTGGCGTAGGTGGCTTCGCCCGTGACCATGAAAAATACCGTGGAAAACGGCAGCAGCCGGGCGCGGCGCAAGTCGTCCAGCAGCGTTTGGCCGGAGGTGTCGTGCTCGTGAAACGATTGCTCGCACAGCACGTAGTCGAAGGTCATGTGCTCAAGGCGGTTGCGTGCGTCGCGGATGCGGTTGCACTGCACCACCTTGCCAATGCCGTAGGCACGCAGCTGCGCAGCAAGAATGCTGCGCGACGTTGCGTTGCCATCCACGACCAGCGCGACGTAGGCGCGTGGGGGTTTGGGCAGAGGTTCGGCCATGTGAAAGCTTGGTTGGGCAGTGCAGGGAGTTGCGGCGCCAGGCAGTGTAAGCAGGCGCACGCAAACCGGCGATAGGGCAGACCCCCAGGAGAGGCATCTGCGCCACAATGGGCGGTATGGAATCCCCATCGCTGCTGCGCGTCGCCACCTACAACATCCACAAAGGCGTACAAGGTTTTGGCCCGGCGCGCCGGCTGGAGATCCACAACCTGGGCCATGCGGTGGAGCAGCTCGACGCCGATATCGTCTGCCTGCAGGAGGTGCGCAGCCTGAACCGCAGCGAAGCGGCCTATTTCGAGCGCTGGCCGGCGCTTCCCCAGGCGCAGTACCTGGCGCCCGAGGGCTACGAGGCTGTCTACCGCACCAACGCTTACACCAAGCATGGCGAGCACGGCAATGCGTTGCTGACGCGCTGGCCGGTGTTGGGCCACCAGCACGAAGACATTTCGGACCACCGCTTCGAGCAGCGCGGCTTGCTGCACGTGGAGATCGATCTCGCGGGCAGATCGGTGCATTCCATCGTCGTGCATCTGGGACTGATCCCCGGCAGCCGGTTGCGCCAGGTGCAGCGCCTGCGCGCCTTCATCGAGCGCGAGGTTCCGGCGGACGCGCCGCTGGTGGTGGCGGGCGATTTCAACGACTGGGGCTTACAGGTCAAGAAGGCGCTGGCGCAGATTGGCATGGTGGAGTTTGAGCAAAGCGCGTTCACGTACCCGGCGCGTCTGCCCATCGTGCAGCTCGACCACATTTATGTGCGCGGCCTGATGCCCATGGGGACGTACGTGCCCAAAGGCCGCATCTGGTGGCGCATGTCGGACCATTTGCCGCTGGTGGCGGAGTTTCGACTGTAGATGCGCAATGCCGAGCTGATTCCCGGCCACAGCGTGGCGCTTCTGCAGGGGGCTCAGGAGCTGTTTCCCGCGCTGGTGCGAGCCATGGATGGCGCGGCGCAAAGCGTGCGGTTTGAAACCTATATCTGCGACTTCACCGACAGCGGGGCCAGCATTGGCGCGGCACTGGAGCGCGCGGCGCGGCGCGGCGTGCAGGTGCAGTTGCTGGTCGATGGCTTTGGCACGGGCGGTCTGGATGCTGGTTGGCTGGAGCGCCTGCGCGCCGCCGGCGTGCAGTACCAGGCGTTCGCGCCGCTTGGGCCGCTGGGGCTGCTCTTGCCGCAGCGCTGGCGCCGGCTGCACCGCAAGCTGTGTGTGGTGGATGGTGCGGTGCTGTTTTGCGGCGGCATCAACCTGCTCGACGACTTTTATGACCCGAATTACGGGCGGCTCGAAGCGCCCCGGTTCGACTTCGCGGTTGAGGTGCGCGGCCCCATCACGGCGCAGGCGAATGCCGCGATGCAGATCGCCTGGTGGCGTATGCAGGCGGTCAGCGCCGCACGCTTGCGCCACCTGGGCGAGGCGCGGCGCGATTTCTTCGCGGCGCGGCAGGTGGCGCGAACCAAGGCGGCTGCGCCGCAGGAGCGCAGCGGCGTGCGCGCTGCCCTGCTGCTGCGCGACAACGTCCTGCACCGCGCGGTGATCGAGCGCGCCTACCTGCGCGCGATTGCCCAGGCGCGGGAGGAAATCATCATTGCCAACGCCTATTTCGTGCCCGGCCGGCGGCTTCGCCGCGCGCTGGTGCACGCGGCCCGGCGCGGGGTGCGCGTGCGCCTGCTGCTGCAGGGGCGCTACGAGTATTTTTTGCAGTACCACGCAGCCCGGCCGGTGTACGGCCTGCTATTGAAGGCAGGTGTTGAAATTCACGAATACGCGCCGAGCTTTTTGCACGCCAAGGTGGCCGTGATCGATGCCGAAGGATCGCACCCCTGGGCGACGGTGGGCTCGTCCAACCTCGATCCCCTGAGCCTGCTGCTGGCCCGCGAGGCGAACGTGGCGGTGGCCGATGCCGAGTTCGCCCAGAATTTGCGCAAGCGCCTGGTGGACGCCATGGAGCACGCAGGTCGGCAGATCGACAGCGCTGCCTACGCCGCGCGGCCGTGGCGGGCGCGTGTGCTTGACCGTTTGGCCCTTGCACTGGTGCGCAGCGCCTTGTGGCTCACGGGCAAGACCTACTGAGCCATTTCGCACTGATGCTATGCTTTAAATAGCTGGAAGCGCATGCTGAATAAGCGCTAGAGGCCAAAAAACCTTCATAAGCAAAGGCGCCGCGCGGCTGTTACCATTCGCCCATGCAGCGCTCCGAACCCTTTGAGACCCGCCCCGAAGCCCAGGATGAGGGCGTTCCCGTCTCCGTGAAGATTCGCGAGCGCATCGTCGCGGCCCGCAAGCGCTTCAACGCCAACGACAACATCGCCCAGTTCATCGAGCCCGGCGAGCTGGAAGCCTTGCTCGACGAGGTCGAGGTCAAGATGCAGGGCGTGCTCGACAGCATGGTGATCGACACCCACGGCGACCACAACACGCAGGCCACCGCGCGCCGGGTGGCCAAGATGTACTTGAGCGAAGTCTTCAAGGGCCGCTACATCGAGTCGCCCTCGATCACCGAATTCCCCAATGCCGAGCACTTGAATGAGCTGATGATCGTCGGCCCGCTCACGGTGCGCAGCGCCTGCAGCCACCACCTGTGCCCGGTGATCGGCAAGATCTGGATCGGCGTCATGCCCAACGAGCACACCAACGTGATCGGCTTGTCGAAGTACGCGCGCCTGGTCGACTGGGTCATGGGCCGCCCGCAAATCCAGGAGGAAGCCGTGGTGCAGCTGGCCGATCTGATCATGGAAAAAACCCAGCCCGACGGCCTGGCCATCGTCATGGAGGCCAGCCACTTCTGCATGTCCTGGCGCGGCGTGAAAGAGATGGACAGCAAGATGCTCAACTCGGTGATGCGCGGCGTGTTCCTGAAAGACGCCTCGCTGCGCCGCGAATTCCTCTCGCTCATCCCTGGAAAGTGAACCGACCATGCTCGTACGCCTGCTCTACGCCAGCCGCGCCGTCGACAATTCGCCAGAAGCCATCGACGCCATCCTCACGCAATCGCGCGAGCACAACCCGGGTTGCGGCATCACCGGCATCCTCTGCTACGGCGGCGGCGTGTTTCTGCAGGCCATCGAGGGCGGGCGCTCGGCGGTGAACGAGCTGTACGGCCACATCCAGCGCGACGTACGCCACAAGGACGTGGAGCTGCTGCACTACGAGGAGATCGCCGAGCGGCGCTTTGGCGGCTGGACCATGGGCAAGGTCAACCTCAGCAAGATCAACCACTCCATCCTGCTGAAGTATTCCGAAAAGCCCGAGCTCGATCCGTACAGCGTCTCGGGTGCCGTGTCGTTTGCCCTGCTCGAAGAGCTGATGGCCACCGCCTCCATCATCGGCCGGGTGTAGAGCAACTGGTGCTGCTGATCGGCTGCGATTTCAGCAGCCGCCCGAGCCGCCGCAAGCGCATCGTGCTGGCGCTGGGCGAGCGCAGCGGCGCGGCCGTGCGGCTGCATGCGCTTGAATCTTTCGATCACTTGTCGGCCTGGGCCGCCTGGCTGGCCGAACCCCGCGCCTGGGTGGGTGGCTTTGATTTGCCTTTTGGCCTGCCGCGCGAACTGGTCTCGCATCTGGGCTGGCCGACAGGCTGGCAGGCCTGCATGCAGCACTATGCCCGCCTTGAGCGGGAAGACATCCGCGCGCGGTTTTCCGCCTT
>Ga0208272_100371_pt1 | contig 17919 bp, 8 predicted proteins | sample LakWasM129_HOW14_2_FD_183939 | JGI IMG/M metagenome (GOLD analysis project Ga0208272, IMG submission 183939) | Freshwater sediment methanotrophic microbial communities from Lake Washington under simulated oxygen tension - Sediment Metagenome... | ecosystem: Environmental > Aquatic > Freshwater >... | reverse complement strand
TGGCCCTTGCGCAGGCCGAGCGGCTTTTCCATGTTCGATTGGCCCGAGCAAAACCATACCTCACCCACCAGAATGTCGGAGTAGATGAGCGTGTTGGTGCCGCGGATCGTGAGGGTGCGCGGCTCCGCGCTGGCGGTCAGGGCGTTGAGTGAGACCTGCCATTTCCCGTCGGCGCCGGCGGTCGCGTTTTTGCTTTGTCCCGCGAACTCCACCGTCACCGCCTCGCCTGGCGCCGCCTCGCCCCACACGACAACCGGCCGATCGCGCTGCAGCACCATGTGGTCGCCGAAGACGGCCGGACAAGTAACGGCAGCGTGGACTAGGCCACTGGACAACAGGAAGACAAGGAAGCGCAGCTTCATGGAGTAGATTTGTCGGAGATTGCCGCGGCAGTCGGTTGCACTTCAATCTCCAGCGGCTCGGAGGTGAGGAAGAATATCTTGGCGAGCGATTTCGATTCTGCGCACCCGACCGAAATGGTCACCCGATACTTGCCCGGCCGCGGGATCACGAGGTCATATTCCGTCGGCAATGAAAACGGTCTCTCCTCCTCGGGATGCAGTGCGGCAAAATCGTTGAATTCAATTGGGCGCTTGTCCCGCGGTGTGATCTGACAGGGGACACCGTTGGCGTCGCTCACCTCGATTTTCACCAAGGCAATCTGATCCCGCCAACTCCTCCCGGATATCAACGGAACTACCAGATTCGCCACGTGTTCATTCTTGATGATCACATCCGGTGCGAAACGCAGAAGGGCATCCTGGCTGGGTGCAAATGTCACAAAATGACGGAGTTCGGAACTGACGCGTATTCGGGCGGTGTCCTTTTTGAGCATTACCGTGGGCGGTAGGCCGGCAGGGCGATTAATAGGGGAGACGATAAGTGGAGGTGATGGATTTGAGTCGCTGCTTTCGAAGGGCCGGGAAGATAGCTGCGTGAGATTTGGAGGCGACACGAATGCCAACGCGTTAGCCGGGGTGGCTGATTCAGGAAATCTCCCGGGCAGCTGGGAAAGCGCCAGGTGATTCATTGCATTTTCAACTGGATTGCTTGCAGCCGCCCGTGGCGAGCCAGCGAACTCGCTGATGTTATTTGAAGCCACGCTTAGGCGAGCCGGAGGAAGATTGGCGGCTGTCGCTGTGAGGATAATCTTGCCGGGGGTGGCGGTCGTGCGGATCACGATGAGCGCGCGGCCTTGGTGGACGCGGCGGGGATTGGCGCGGTAGGTTTCGGTGCTGGTCAGATCGGCGCTGCCGATGGCGGCGATGGCTCCCGGACCGCTCAAGGTGTAGGTGACGGAGTCGTTCGCTTGGGGGACGACGTGGCCGGCGTCGTCGGTGACTTCGACGGTTATGAAAGCAAGGTCTTGGCCGTCGGGGTGCAGTTCGGTGCGGTCGGCGGTTAGCCGGAGGCGGGCGGGTGCGCCGGCGGTGACGAGAGGGAAGGTTTCGGTTTCGCGGGCGGCATCGACGCCGACGGCGCGCAACGTGCCGGGCACGTAGGGCACGGTGAACACGGCCTTGAACTCTTCGGCGCGGGTCGTGGGTTTTTCGCCGAGCAGGCGGTCGTTGAGATAAAGCCGCACGGCTTCGTGGCGGGAGTAAACTTCCACGGTCAGATCGCGGGTTTCATGACCCGGCCAGGTCCAGCTGGCGAGCAACGGCGGCGGAGCCCAGAGCGAGAGATTCCATGGCCGGCCGTCGGGCGAGGGCACGCGCACGGCGGCGTAGAGCTTTTCCCCGCGGTCCCAGACGATGGCGCGGTAATGCGAGAGGGGTTTGCGCTCGCCGGTCAGGTCGATGTCGCCGCAGGCGGCGCCGTGCCACGGATAGTGCGAACCTTCCCAGTGCGCGCGGACGGGTTCGTCGGGCGGAAACACGCGGCCGATGCCGGCCTCGCCGAGGTAGTCGAGGGCGCTCCAGACAAAATCGCCGATCACATAAGGCGTGTCGTGCACGAGGGCCCAGTGGGAGAAGGCTTCGGTCTGATAGGATTCGGTGGCCATGATCACGCGCTCGGGCAGGCAGGCGTGGTCGGCGGTGTGCCGGGCGAGTTCGTAATTGTAGCCGGCGACATCGAGCGCGGCGAACACGGGATCGACGCCGGACCAGTCGCCGGACTGGCCCAGGCCGTTGATGCCGGCGGTGACGGGGCGCGTGGCATCGAGTTCCCGGACGCGGGAGGCGAGCTTCTGCGCGATGGCGGCGCCGGCGGCCTTGCCGCGTTCGTAGGGTTCGTTGCCGATGTCCCACATCACGACGGAAGGATGCGGGCGGTCGCGCCGGATCATCGCGTCGAGGTCACGCTGCCACCACGCGTCGAAGTCGCGGCTGTAGTCTTGGGCGAGTTTCTTGCTTTTCCAGCCGTCGAAGGCCTCCTCGATCACGAGCAGGCCGAGGCGGTCGCACGCGGCGAGGAAAGCCGGGGCGGGCGGGTTGTGCGCGGTGCGGACCGCGTTGAAGCCGGCTGCCTTGATCAGTTCCGCGCGGCGCTCCTCGGCTCGGTCGAACGCGGCCGTGCCGAGCGGGCCGTTGTCGCTGTGGACGTTGGCGCCGAAAAGTTCGAGCGGCACGCCGTTCAGTTCGAAGCCACGTGCGGCCGACACGCGCACGGTGCGCACCCCGAAGGTGGTTTCAAGGCGGTCGGTCTCGCGTTCGCCGACCAACACGCGCGTGCTGGCGCGATAGAGCGAGGGCGAGCCGGGCGCCCAGGGCCAGCAATCGGGCAGGGAGGCTTGGAACGAGATCGGGAGCGTGGCGGCGGGGGCGATCCGGGCGGAAGTGCGAAAGGTGCCGACGTTCCGGCCGGTGGGATCGAACAGGTAGGTTTCGACGGCGATGTCCTGCGGGGCGTCGGTGCGGTTGCCGATCTCGGCGGCGATCCGCACCTCCGCACCTTCAACCGAGAGGTCGGTGGTGGTGACGCCAAAGCTGTCGGGCACGAGGTGCACCGGATCGACGACACGCAGCCGCACATGCCGCGTGATGCCGGAGCCGGTGTAATAGCGGGAGTTGGGCTGCGCGCTGTTGTCGACGCGCACGGCGATGAGGTTGTCGCCGCCAAAATTCAGGTGTGGGGCCAGATCGTAGCGGAAGGGATAAAAGCCGCCCGGCCGCTGGCCGAGGCTGGTGCCGTTGAGCCAGACCTCGCTGTTCCGGTAGACGCCGTCAAACTCGATGCTCACGTGCTGTCCCCGCCAGTCGGCCGGCGCGTTGAATTTCTTCCGATACCAGCCGATGCCGGTGGGGAAAAAGCCTCCGCCGCCCGCCGCGGGTGCATCGGGGCGGGTTGCGCCCTCGATGCTCCAGTCGTGCGGCAGATCGAGTGGGCGCCAGTCCTGGTCGGCCCAGTCGCGCGATTCGGCCCCGGGGGCGTCACCCAAGTGAAAAAGCCAGCCGGCGTCCCACGGGATTTCCGCGGCGGAAGCGCCGGTCAGTCCGCCGAGGGCGAGGAGGGGAAGCAGGAGTTTTTTCAGAAGAAGCATCGGGGCGGGGGCAGTTAGTCCGGATATTTCACCGCTTGCGGGCATTCGTCCGTTCAAATCGCCGCGGATGGCGACGATTTTTTGAAGCAGCTTGGCCACGAAAAACACAAGAATCTGTCGGCCGGCGAAACCATCAGGGCGCCTATAGGCGCACGGAAAATGTGCCCTGGCATGGCAGAAAGTCTTTTTGTGCTTTTTGTGGCCAAAAATCTCAGCGGTTTGCGTTTGGTTGCGGCTCCGCCGCGGTAGGAAATAATCGGTCGATGAGAACGGATGATTGCGGCAGAGCGGCGGGGCGTCACGCCCTGTTTCATGCGGGATACTGACCGATGCGGGAGATTATCCGGGCAGTGATTCGGCGTGAAAATCCCCGCGAGTCGGTTTTAGTGATACCGCCTCTATGACAAACCCCCGAAAGACTGCGTGGCTGGCCTTGGCGTTGTTGGCTGTCGGCTTGAGCGCCGGAGCCACGGAAAAGATCATCCGGCTGGACGCTCCGGCGACGGTCTTCACCGAGTCGAGCCCGCTCGGCAACGGCCGGCTTGGCGCCATGATTTTCGGTGGTGTGGCGGAGGAAAGGATCGTGCTCAACGAGAGCGGCATGTGGTCCGGCTCGCCGCAGGCCGCCGACCGCCCGGATGCGGCCGAGGCCTTGCCGGAAATCCGGCGCCTGCTGCTCGCGGGAAAGAATGCCGAGGCGGAGAAACTCGTGAACGAGCGCTTCACCTGCGCCGGCAAAGGATCTGGTTTCGGTCACGGGGCCGGGGTGCCTTACGGGAGCTATCAGGTGCTGGGCAACCTGCGGTTGAAATTCGTGTCCGCCGGCGCGACGCGTCCGGTGACCGGCTACCGGCGGGAATTGGACCTGGCGGATGCCGTCGCCCGGATGAGTTACGAGCAGGATGGCGTGCATTACACGCGGGAAGGGTTGGTGAGCGCGCCGGACGAGGTCTTCGCGTTGCGGCTGACGGCCGACCGGGCCGGGGCGCTGTCGTTTGATGTGGCGCTGGACCGGCCGGAGCGCGCCACCGTGCAGTCGGGCGGTCCGGACACGTTGGCGATGACCGGTGCGTTGCCCGACGGCAAAGGCGGCGAAGGCGTGCGGTTCGCGGCGGACGTCCGCGTGGTGCCGCGCGGCGGCACGATCCAGGCCTTGGGCGCGACCCTGCAGGTGCGCGACGCCGACGAAGTGTTGGTGCTCGTGAGCGGCGCGACCGACATTGGCAATCGCAGCTTTGCGGGCCGGAAGGTGACGAGTGCCGAAGCGGCGGCCGCGGCGGATCTCGCGCGCGCTGCAGGCAAGAGCTTCGATGCGCTGCGGCGCGACCACGTGGCGGATTACCGGTCGTGGTATGACCGCGCGGCGTTCGAACTCGGACCAGCCAATCACGCGGACGAGGCCCTGAGCACGCCGGAACGGCTGCGGGCGTTCGGCGCCGGAGCGCCGGATCCCGGGCTGGCCGCCTTGTATTTTAATTTTGGTCGCTACCTGCTCATCTCCTCGTCGCGCCCCGGCGGATTGCCGGCGAATCTCCAGGGTATTTGGGCCGACGGCATCAACACACCTTGGAACGGCGACTGGCACCTGAACATCAATGTCCAGATGAACTACTGGCTGGCGGAGGTGGGCAACCTTTCCGAACTGCACCAGCCGCTCTTCGCGCTCATCCGCTCGCTGGTCGGCCCCGGCGAACACACGGCCAAGAGTTACTACGGCGCCCGCGGCTGGGTGGCGCACGTCATCACCAACCCGTGGGGCTTCACCTCGCCGGGTGAATCGGCCCAGTGGGGCGCGACCAGCTCGGGCTCGGCCTGGCTCTGCTCCCACCTGTGGGAACACTGGCTCTTCACCGGCGACCGCGACTTTTTGCGCGACGCCTACCCGATCCTCAAGGGCTCGGCGTTGTTCTACCTCGATATGCTCATCGCCGAGCCGACGCACGGCTGGCTGGTGACGGCTCCGTCCAACTCGCCCGAGAACTCCTTCCGGCTCGCCGACGGCACCGTGGCGCACATCTGTCTCGGCGCGACGATGGACGAACAACTCGTCCGCTATCTCTTCGCCGCCACCAGCGAAGCGGCGCGTTTACTCGGCGTGGATGCGGACCTGCGCCGCGAGCTCGACGAGAAGCGCGCCCGGCTGGCGCCGACGCGCATCGGTTCGGACGGTCGTGTCATGGAGTGGTTGGAGGAATATCCCGAGCCCGAGCCGCACCACCGGCACGTGTCGCACCTGTGGGGACTCTATCCCGGCAACGAGATCGAGGCCGCGACGATGCCTGCGCTGGCGGCCGCTGCGCGGAAAACTTTGCTGGCGCGCGGCGATGCGGGCACGGGGTGGGGCACGGCGTTCAAATTGGGCATGTGGGCGCGACTGGGCGACGGCGAGCGCGCCTACGCGTTGTTGCGCGAACACCTGCAACCCGCCCGGCCGTCGGACAAGCCCGGCGTGTGGACCGGTGGCATTTACCCAAACCTGTTCGGCGCGCATCCGCCTTTCCAAATCGACGGCAACCTCGGCGGTCCGGCCGTGATCGCCGAGATGCTCGTGCAAAGCCGGATGGCAGAGGACGGCGGGCAGAAGACGGAAATTTTGCTGCTGCCGGCGTTGCCGGCCGCGTGGAGCGAAGGCTCCGTGCGCGGCCTGCGCGCGCGCGGCGGGTTCGCGGTGGATCTCACCTGGAAGGATGGGGCGCTGGTGAGCGCGGTGGTGCGGGCGCCCGCGCAGGCTGGCGCGGTCACCGTGAGGCAGGGAACGCAGGTATGGGAACTGACGCTGCAGGCCAATGAGGTGCGGGAGTTGAAGCGATGAAGCCGGTCCGGCCATTCCCGGGGCATCCACGATTTGGAATGTGGGAGGGGCTTCACGCCCCGACGGGATGCCACCGCCACGAGCAGTCGGGGCGTAAAGCCCCTCCCACAGTGTTGAAATGGAGTCTGGTGGCATTTTTTGCGTTCGTTCTTGGCTTGCCTGCGTTCGCCACTCCGCCCGATTGGGAGAATGAGCAGGTTTTGCAGATCAACCGCGAGCAGGCGCGGGCGACGTTCGTGCCGTTTGCCACTGTTGAGCAGGCGCGGGCGGGCCGCGCGGAGGCGTCGCCGTGGGTGATGTCGTTGAGCAGCGAGACGGCGTGGAGATTTCACTGGGTGCCGCGACCGGAGGAACGTCCGGCGGACTTCTGGCGGGAAGATTTCGACGACTCGGCCTGGAAATCATTTCCGGTGCCGGCGAACTGGGAGGTCAACGGCTACGGCACACCGATCTACGCAAGCAGCGGGTATGTGTTCAAAATCGATCCGCCCCGCGTCACGAGCGAGCCACCGCCGGAATACACGACCTTTCGCGAGCGCAACGCCGTTGGCTCCTACCGTCGCACCTTCGAGCTGCCGGCGGGGTGGGCGGGCCGGCGCGTGTTCGTGCACTTCGGCGGCGTGCAGAGCGCGTTTTATCTCTGGGTGAACGGGGTGCGCGTCGGCTACAGCCAGGGCAGCATGTCGCCGGCGGAGTTCGACATTACCGCGCAGGTGCGGCCGGGCAAAAATCTCATCGCGGTCGAGGTCTACCGCTTCTGCGACGGCAGCTATCTCGAGGATCAGGACATGTGGCGCCTCGGCGGAATCCAGCGCGACGTCACGCTTTTCTCTACCGCGGCGGCGCGCATTCGCGATTTCACGGTCCGCACCGATCTCGATGCCGATTACCGGAACGCCACGCTGCGCATCGAACCCCAGCTGGCGGTCGACGCTGGGCAATTGCTCGCGGGTTGGAACGTGCAGGCCGAGTTGTTCGACGCCGCCGGTCGCTCCGTGCTCGCGTCACCGCTGCGCCACGACGCGGCGCCGATCCTCAACCGGGAATTCAAGGCCGGCATCCTCAACGACCGCACGCCGCAGCGCGGGCCGCGCAAATTCGGCTGGCTGCAGGCGGAGGTGGCCGCCCCGGCCAAGTGGACCGCCGAGACGCCCGCGCTCTACCGGCTCGTGCTCACATTGCGCGACGACCACGACGCGGTGGTCGAGGCCGTCGGCTGCGACGTGGGATTCCGCGCGATCGAAATCCGTGACGGCCGGCTGCTCGTCAATGGCGCGCCGGTGAAACTGCGCGGCGTCAACCGCCACGAACTCGATCCGGATCGCGGTCACGCCGTCACGCCGGAGCGGATGCGGCAGGACATCGAGCTGATGAAGCTGGCGAACATCAATGCCGTGCGCGGTTGCCATTATCCGAATGATCCCCGCTGGCTGGAGCTGTGCGACCGGTTCGGCCTCTACGTCATCGACGAGGCGGACCTCGAGACGCACGGCGTGCGCGGGTGGCTGGCGAGCCAGCCGAACTGGGCCGGGGCGTTTCTCGACCGCGCGGTGCGGCTGGCCGAGCGCGACAAGAACCATCCTGCGGTCATCATGTGGTCGCTGGGCAACGAATCGGGCTACGGTCCGAACTTTGCCGCGATGTCGGCGTGGCTGCACGATTTCGATCCGACGCGGCCGGTCCACTATGAGGGCGCGCAGGGTTCGCCGACCGATCCGCCGACGGTGGATGTCATCAGCCGGTTTTATCCGCGCACGATGGATCCTTATCTGAATCCCGGCGTGCCGGCGGATTCGAGCGCGGAGCGGCCGGAGAACGCCCGTTGGGAACGCCTTATCGAGCTGGCCACCGTCGACGGCGAAAAGCGGCCGGTCCTGGCGAGCGAATATGCCCACGCGATGGGCAACGCGGTCGGCAATCTGCAGGAGTATTGGAACGAGATCTACTGGCACCCGCGGCTACTCGGCGGATTTATCTGGGAATGGGCCGATCAGGGACTGCGCAAAACCGCGCCAGACGGCACGCGCTTCATCGCCTACGGCGGCGATTTCGGTGACAAGCCGAACCTGGGGGCGTTTGCCATCAAGGGCATCGTGACCGCCGATCGCGAACTCACGCCGAAATTCCGCGAAGTGCAGAAGGTCTACCAACCGGTGCAGGTCACTGGCACTGACCTCAAGCCCGGGGAAACCAAGGTGCGGCTGACGAACCGCTACGACCACACCAATCTGGACACGCTCGAGATCCGTTGGGCCGTGCGCTCCGACGGCGAGGTGTTGCAATCCGGCGTGCTGTCCGCGGTGGCAGCCGCACCCGGAGCAAGCCCCGAGGTGCCGGTGCCGGTGTCAGCGATCACCGCACCTGCTGCCGGGGCGGATTATTGGCTGGAGCTGGAATTTTTCCCGCTCGCGACGCCGCCATGGGCGAAGGAGCCGTATGCGCTGGCGCGTGCGCAGTTGAGGCTGGAAGTGGCGGCGCCCGTCGCGGTGAAGCCGCTGACGGCGGATCTGGCGCCACTCACATTGGACGAGCAGGGCGATTCGGTGCGGATCACCGGCAAGAATATTCACGCGGTTTTCAACCGGACGGCTGGCACGTTGGTGTCGTTGGATTACGGCGCCGGCGAACTGCTGGCGCCGGTGGACGGCGATCTGCCGGCCGGACCGGTGTTGCAGGCGTGGCGGGCGCCGACCGACAACGACAAGGGTTTCGGCAAATGGCTCGCCCGGGAATGGACCCAGGCCGGGCTCGACCGGCTGACGCGCCGGGTGGAATCCTTCACGGTGACGCAACCGGACGCCGGGCGGGTGCGGATCGAGACGGTGGCGGTCAGCACGGCGGCGAAAGGCAGCTTGCGGCACCGGGCGATCTGGACGGTGCGTGGCGACGGGGGGGTGGAGCTCGCCAATGAATTCATTCCCGCCGGCGAACTGCCGCCGCTGCCCCGGATCGGCGTGGTCTTGCGCGCAAATGCCAACCTGGAAAATTTCCGCTGGTATGGTCGCGGACCGGACGAGAACTACGCGGACCGGAAGGACGCCACGTTCATGGGGGTGTGGTCGGGAACGGTGACCGGGCAATACGTGCCCTATGTGCGGCCGCAGGAAAACGGAAACAAGGAGGACGTGCGCTGGCTGAGCCTCACCGATGCAAGCGGCCACGGCCTGCAGGTGGTCGCGATGGATGCGCCGATGGCCGTCTCGGCGCTGCATTTTCGCGCGGCGGATCTGACGGGCGTCCGGCATGCCCGTGAGCTGAAGGCGCGGCCGGAAGTGGCGCTGTCGCTCGATGCGCGGCAATGCGGCCTGGGCAACAGCAGTTGCGGCCCGGGGGTGCTGTTGAAGTATGCGGTGCCGGTGCAGACTTATCAGCTGAACGTCAGCTTCCGGCCCTGCCGGTCCGGAACAGCCATTCCGCACGAATGAACGATTGAGCCTCGCGCCTCAGACAGACCCCGATGCATGGAGGTAGCGCGTGCTTCAGTCCGCGTTTCAGGGCGAAATTTGCGGGCCAAAGCACCGCAGTGCCTTGAACCCCGGTTATCGGTTTAAAGCGCGCGACTTATTAGGATAGAGGAAGAAAAAGGAGAAACTCCGGGAGATTGCCGGTAGCAACCTATGCTACGGTGCATCGTCATTTCGGTATCGTGTCACCCCTGAACCGGCCTTGGCTCTGGCAATCGTCAAACCGGGACGTGGTTGGCGCGCACCGAAACTTTCCACCTTCCACCATGCCCGTGCTCGGAGTCGCTTGTCTTCGCATCCCCGTGTCAGCGGGAATGCTCCGACCTGCGCTCCCCGCTCGCTTCTGAATTTTCCGCCGTTATTGTTCCGTCCTGTTGGATCTGCGGCGCCCCTTCTCCCCACCCCATGAAAACCGCCCGTCTGCCCCTCCTCTTGTCCGGTCTCTCGTTGCTCGCCGTGCTTTGGCTGGCGGCCTGCAAGCCCTCGGCGCCTGCCGGTTCGACCGCGCCCGCGGGCAAGGCCCCGGTGGCCAAGCGCGTGGCCGTCATTGTTTCCACCTTGAACAATCCCTGGTTCGTCGTGCTGGCCGAGACGGCGCGCGACCGGGCGAAAGCGTTGGGCTACGAGGCCACCATTTTTGATTCGCAGAATGATCCCGCGAAGGAATCGCAGCACTTCGACAATGTCATTTCCTCCGGCTACGGCGCCGTGCTTTTCAACTGCACCGACGCGAAGGGTTCGATCGCGAACGTCCGCCGCGCCAAGGCCGCGGGCATCCCCGTCTTCTGCATGGATCGCGAGATCGAGGCCAACGATGCCGCCGTCTCCCAGATCCTCTCCGACAACTATTCCGGGTGCGTGGCCCTGGGCCAATACTTCGTCGAGCAGGTCGGGGAGACGGGCCAATACGTCGAGCTGCTCGGCATCGTGGCCGACACCAACACGTGGAATCGCTCCAAAGGGTTTCACAGCGTCGTCGATCGTTTTCCCGGTTTGAAGATGGTCGCGCAACAGAGCGCGGAGTTCGACCGCAGCAAGGCGCTCGAGGTGCTGGAATCGATCCTGCAGTCCCATCCCGACATCGGCGCCGTGTTCTGTGGCAACGACGCCATGGCCATGGGCGCCTACCAGGCGCTGCTGGCGGCGGGCAAGGCGACGAAGGTGAAGGTGTTCGGCTTCGACGGCGCCGACGATGTCGTCCGCTCCGTGGCCGAGGGCAAAATCACCGCCACGGTGATGCAGTTCCCGAAAACCATGGCGAAGACCGCGGCGGAGTATGCCGACAAATATCTCAAGGGCGGGCGCGATTTTCCCCAACGGGTGCCCGTCGCCGTCGAACTGGTCAACCGCGAGACCGTGGCGAAATTCGGCGACTACGGCCGCAAAAACTGAAGCCGCACCGAACCGTCCTGCCGGTTATCCGCCCTTCCCCATGCCCGTCGAACCCAGCCTGCCCGCGCGTCGCACCGCTTCTCCGCGCTGGCTGGCGTTTGTGCTGCCAGTGCTGGCGGCCGTTCTGCTGCTCGTGTTTCCTCCTTTTCGCGTGCTCCCGCTCAAACCCGGCGCCGCCATCCTCGATCCCGCCGCAGCGCCGGTAGCGTTCGATGCGGTCACGTTTTCCGCCGTCTTCTGGGCCGCACAACTCCAGCCCGCGGCGGCGGTGGCACCCGAATGGCAGCCCATTCTGGTTGATCTGCGACGCGATCCCGTGGCGGCGGCGAAGCAGCACGGTCGGCAGGTCGGCCTCGGCGGGCCGGTCTATTTTTTCGCGCAGGCCTCGGGCCGCGTGACGGCGGTCGAGCGTGGTCGTCTGCTGGTCGCGATCGACGGAGAGGAGGGTGCGACCGTCGCCCTGCGCACGGGCCCGGTCTTCGGCAACACGGTGCGCGACGGCTGCGGTCTGCTCGAGGTGAACCGCGCGCCCGGCCTGCAGGAGTTCAACGCCATCTCCGCCGAGCTCAACCGTCTCGTCGAGGAACGCGTTCTGCCGGTCCTGAAGGCAGGCGTCGTCGTCGGCGCGCACCTCACCTTTGCCGGCTGCGCCGAGGCGCCCGAGAAGTTGGGCGACGGCCCGCTTTTGACGATCATCCCGGTGCAGGCGGAGGTGAAGCCATGAGCACCGATACGAATCTGATCCTCGAGGCCGAGGGCATCGAGAAATCATTTCCCGGCGTGCGGGCGCTCAGCGGCGTCGGACTTCGCGTGCGCGCGGGCCGTCTCGTCGCCCTTCTCGGGGAGAACGGCGCGGGCAAGTCCACGCTGATGAATATCCTTTCCGGGGTCTTTCCGCCCGATGCGGGCACGATCCGGCTCGACGGTCGCGAAGTCCGTTTCACCAGCCCGCTGGAGGCACAGACGCATGGCATCGGCATTGTGTTTCAGGAACTCAGTCTGATCCCGCATCTCACCGTCGCCGAAAATATCTATCTCGGGCGCGAGCCGCGCACCGCCACCGGCCTGATCGACTATCGCCGGCTCAACGCCGACACCGCCACCGTGCTCGCCCGGCTCGACCTCAAGGTCGCCCCCACGGCGCTCATCGCCGACCTGCGTGTCGGGCAGCAGCAGCTTGTCGAGATCGCGCGGGCGGTTTCGGCCGAGGCCCGCGTGCTCATACTCGACGAGCCCACGTCGTCGCTCTCGGCCCACGAGGTTGAGGTGCTCTTTGGGGTCATCGCGGACTTGAAGCAACGTGGCGTCGGTCTCGTCTACATCACGCACAAGTTCGACGAACTCGCCCACGTCTGCGACGATGTCACGATCTTCCGCGACGGCCGCGTCGTCGGCGAGTCACGGTTCGCGGACCTGACGCGCGAAGCCATCGTGCGTCTCATGGCCGGGCGTGAATCCCAGGAGCTGTTTCACAAGACCCCGGCCCAACTCGGCGCCGAGCTCCTGCACGCCGAGGCGGTCACGCTGCCCGGCGAAGGGGTGGGGCGGCCGTTTCTCGTCGAGCAGGTGTCGCTCACCCTGCACCGCGGCGAAGTGCTCGGCATCTTCGGCCTGGTTGGCGCCGGCCGGACGGAGCTGCTCGAGACGCTTTTCGGGCTGCATCCGGAGCGCGCGACCGGCCGCCTGAGCATCGAGGGTCGGGCGGTGGAATTCGTGTCGCCCGCCGATGCCATTGCCGCCGGCCTGGCGCTCGCGCCGGAGGACCGCAAGCGCGACGGACTCGTGTTGCCCATGAGCGTGGCCGCCAACGCCAGTCTCGCCAGCCTCGATCGCACGCTGCGCGGAGGTTTCGTGAGCGAGACGCGCGAGGCCGCCTACATCGCGCCCTACCTCGAGCGCTTCCGGGTGAAGACTCCCTCGCTCGACCAGCTCATCGTCAATCTCTCCGGCGGCAACCAGCAGAAGGTGATTCTCGCCAAGTGGCTCGCGACCGGTCCCAAGATCCTCCTGCTCGACGAGCCCACGCGCGGCATCGATGTCAACGCCAAGCGCGAGATCTACGCCTTCATCGACGAGCTGGCCGGACTCGGGCTCGGCCTGATCGTGGTCTCTTCCGAACTGCCCGAGGTTCTCGCCCTCGCCGATCGCGTGCTGGTCATGTGCGAGGGTCGCAAGACCGCGGAATTTTCCCGCGCCGACGCCACGCCGGAACGTGTGCTCCATGCCGCGCTGCCCGACCTCGCCGCGCTCGCTTCCTGACCCATGGCCGATTCCAAATACACCGCCTTCTTCGCCCGCTTCCGGTCCCTGCTCGCGCTGGCCCTCATGGTCCTCGCGTTGAGCCTGCTCTCCGAGCACTTCCTCACGGCGGACAACGGCTGGAACATCCTGCGGCAGATCTCCGTCAATCTCTGCCTGTCGATCGGCATGACGCTGGTCATCCTCAGCGGCGGCATCGACCTGTCGGTCGGGGCGATTCTCGCGCTCGCCGGCGCGGTCGCGGCCGGGCTGCTCAAGAACGGCGTGGGCCTCCCGGCGCTCGATGTGGCGCTGCAATTCACGACCGCCGGCGCCATTCTCGCCGGCGTGCTCGTCGGCGGCGCGCTCGGCTGGGTCAACGGTTTTGCGATCACGCGGTTTCAACTGCCGCCCTTCGTCGCCACACTCGGCATGCTCAGCATCGCGCGCGGACTCACGATGCTCTGGACCGGCGGTTTCCCGATCACCGGACTCGGCGACAGTTTTGGCCGGCTCGGCACCGGGGCGTTTCTCGGCATGCCGATGCCGGTTTGGATCATGCTCGCGCTCACGGCGGTCTTCGTCGTCGTGACCAAGCGCACCCGTTTCGGTCGCCACCTTTACGCCGTCGGCGGCAACGAGCGCGCCGCCCGTCTCACCGGCCTCAACGTCTCCCGCATCAAGCTCGCCGTCTACACGCTCGCGGGCGCGCTGGCCGGTGTCGCCGGCCTGATCGTCACGGCGCGTCTCGACTCGGCCCAGCCCAACGCCGGCCTCGGCTACGAACTCGATTCCATCGCCGCCGTCGTCATCGGCGGCACCTCGCTTTCCGGCGGACGTGGCTCCGTCACCGGCACCGTGTTGGGCTGTCTCATCATCGGTGTGCTCAACAACGGCCTCTTTCTCCTCAACGTCTCGCCCTTCTGGCAGCAGGTCGTCAAGGGCCTCGTCATCCTCCTCGCCGTGGCCATCGACAAGATGAACACCCGCAACCGTGATTCCTGATGAACATTCTTCGCCGCAACCTACTCCTCGCGCTCGCTCTGCTGCTGCCGGCACTGCCCGCCCGTGCCGCTGCCGAGACTCCTGCGTCCGTGCGCCCGCGCGTCATCGTCTCCTCCGACATCGGCGGCACCGACTTCGACGACTTCCAGTCCTTTGTCCACCTGCTCGTCTATGCCGACACCATCGATCTCGAAGGCATGATCGCCTCGCCCTGGGGCGCCGCGCGGAACCGGAAGGAAAACATCCTCAAGATCATCGACCGCTACGCCGTCGATTATCCGAATCTCCGCACCTGGTCCGACCGTTACCCGACGCCCGACGCCCTGCGCGCCCTCGCCAAACAGGGCGGCAGCGATTCCGCCGATCTCCGCGGCTATGGCCAGCCGACCGAAGGCTCGAACTGGATCATCTCGTGTGCGCATCGCGACGACCCGCGTCCGCTCTGGCTGCTCGTCTGGGGTGGCATCGACGATCTCGCGCAGGCGCTGCATGACGACCCGTCGATCAAGGCCAAGCTCCACGTTTACTGGATCGGCGGGCCCAACAAGAAATGGTCGACGACCGCCTACGACTACATCGCGCGCGAACATCCGGACCTCTGGATCATCGAAAACAACTCGAGCTATCGCGGCTGGTTCGCCGGCGGGAACCAAGCGGGTGACCTCGGCAACGCGGCCTTTGTGTCCGCCCACATCAAGGGCCGGGGCGCCCTGGGCGACTATTTCGCAGCCATCGCGCCCCAGGTGAAGATGGGCGACTCGCCGTCGCTGACCTACCTTTTGGGCCGTGATCCGGGAAATCCCGCCGCCGTCTCCTGGGGCGGGCGTTTTGTGCGAGCCTGGAACCGTCCGCACCGCACGTTCGAGCGCGCGCCCACCGCCGCAGACGAGGTCGAGATCTTCTCCGTGATCGAACTCGTGTATCGGCCCGTGGGCGAGGCGCCGGCCGGGGCGACCGCCACGCTGGTCGTCGACCGGCAGGAGTTTCGCGGTTTTCCGGGCGACGACGGTGCGTGGCATTTTCTCTTTTGTCCCAAGGAGGCGAAAACCTGGGCCTATGTGATCCGGAGCAATCATCCCGGACTCGAAGGCCAGAGCGGCGGCTTCACTTCGGTGAATCCGGCGCCGGAACGCGCCACGCAGCCCTCCACGCGTTACCCCCATTGGTGGACCGACGATCCGGATCCGCGCTTCTACGAGGGCCGCGATCAGGGCGCAAAAACGGTCAACCGCTGGCGCGAAGATTTTCTGCAAGACTTCGCCGCCCGCCTGGAACGCTGCCGCAAACCCGCGGAGCGTGCGACCGGCGTGCTCAAATGGGGCTCCGGCCTGCTCAAGCGGAAGCCCGGTTGGTATGCCTCGGCCGAAGCCCGCGCCGCCGCCGATGCCGTGCTGCGCTACCAGTCCCGCGAGGGGGCCTGGCCGAAGAACACCGATCTGCTGGCGCCGGCCACGCCCGCGGCGCTCACGGAGTTGGAAGCGGGCGGCAAGGCCAACACCATCGACAACGGCGCCACCACCGGGCCGATGCGGTTTCTGGCGCTTGTCGCTTCGGCTTCGGCCGAAGAAAAATTTCGCGCCTCCGTCCGGCGCGGCGTCGATTACCTCCTCGCGAGCCAATACGCGAACGGTGGCTTTCCCCAGTTCTTCCCGCTGCGCGATCATGGCTACTATTCCCACATCACCTACAACGACGGTGCGATGATCAACGCGCTCGAGCTCCTGCGCGACGTCGCCGTCGGCCGGGAACCGTTCGCGTTCATCGATGCGCCGCGCCGGGCCCGGGCCGCCGACGCCGTGCGGCGTGGCATCGATTGCATCCTGAGGACGCAGATCAAACAGGACGGCAGGCTCACAGTCTGGTGCGCCCAGCACGACGAGAAAACCCTGGCCCCGGCCTGGGCCCGCAAATACGAACCGCCGTCGCTCTCTGGCAGCGAGAGCGTCGGCATCGTCCGTTTTCTGATGTCGTTGGAAACCCCCACGCCGGAAATCATCGCCGCCATCGAAGGCGCGGTGGCCTGGTTTCGGACGGTGAGCATCACCGGACGGCGGCTCGACCGGATCAAGCGCCCCGACGGTCGCACCGAACGGGTCCTGGTTGCGGATCCCTCCGCTCCGCCGCTCTGGGCCCGCTTCTATGAACTCGGCACCGCCGGCCCTGACGGAGTCGTCGCCAACCGACCGCTCTATATGGATCGCAACTCACAACCCGAATACGATTTCGGGCAGATCGATTACGAGCGCCGCAGCGGTTACAACTACCACACCGACGCCCCGGCCGGGTTGCTCGAACGCGACTATCCCGCTTGGCGCGCCAAGCATCCGAAGTCACCCTGAATCTCCCCAGATCACCGCAGCCATGAAAAAACTGATTGTCTCTCTCGCCGGCCTCGCGTTCTCCGTGGCGCTCTTCGCCTCGTCCGCGGCCGATAAGCCCCGCGTCCTTGTGCTCACCGACATCGAGAACGAGCCCGACGACGCCATGTCGATGGTCCGGTTCCTCACCTACGCCAACCAGTTCGACATCGAGGGCCTCGTCGCCACCACCTCGATCCACCAGCGCAATCACGTCGCGCCCCAGTCCATCCGCCGCATCGTCGAGGCCTACGGCAAGGTGCGCGACAATCTCGAACTGCACGAGCCTGGTTTTCCCACCGAGGATTTCCTGCTCGTGCGCATCAGTGAAGGCCTGCCGGTCTACGGCCTGGCCGGGGTGGGTGCCGGCAAGGATTCCCCCGGTTCGGAACTGCTGCTCCGCGCGCTGGATCGCGATGATCCGCGTCCGCTGTGGGTGACCGTCTGGGGCGGGCCGAATGTGCTCGCCCAGGCACTGTGGAAAGTCCGCGAGACCCGTTCACCCGCCGCCCTCGCCCAACTGGTCGCCAAACTGCGCGTCTACACCATCTCCGACCAGGACGACTCCGGTCCATGGCTCCGGCAAAACTTTCCGGATCTGTTCTACATTGTCAGTCCCGGCCTGGGTGCGGGCGGGGCCTACCATCACGCGACGTGGAGCGGCATCAGCGGCGACAACTTCAGCGGCCGCTTCACCGGGGCGGATTTCTCCGTCGTGACCAATGAGTGGCTCGACCAGAATATCCGCCACAAAGGTCCCTTGGGCGCCGAATATCCCCTCTGGAAATACCTGATGGAGGGCGACACGCCCTCGTTTCTCAATCTCATCGCCAACGGCCTGAGCGACCCAGAGCATCCCGATTGGGGCGGCTGGGGCGGGCGCTACGAACTCTACACGCCGCATACGCAGAAATGGTTCCTTCAGCCGGAAGCCCGGCCGATCTGGACCGACGCCGACGATGAAGTCATGGGCGTCGACGGCAAATGGCACACGGGCAATCACGAGACGATCTGGCGCTGGCGGAATGCCTGTCAGAATGATTTCGCCGCCCGGATGGACTGGACGATCCTGCCCTTTGCCAAGGCCAATCATCCTCCGGTGCCGAAGCTCGCCACGCCGGCCGAAATCACGGCCCGGCCCGGCCAGCGCGTGGATCTCAGCGCGGA
>Ga0208272_100362_pt1 | contig 18438 bp, 2 predicted proteins | sample LakWasM129_HOW14_2_FD_183939 | JGI IMG/M metagenome (GOLD analysis project Ga0208272, IMG submission 183939) | Freshwater sediment methanotrophic microbial communities from Lake Washington under simulated oxygen tension - Sediment Metagenome... | ecosystem: Environmental > Aquatic > Freshwater >... | reverse complement strand
GCCGCGGTGGATCTGGCCGACGGTGGCAGCATCAGCGGGGCGACCACGGCGACGCTGACCATTACCGGCGCACAGGCCGGCGATGCCGGCAGCTACGACGTTGTGGTGAGCAATTCGGCCGGCAGCGTGACCTCGGATCCGGCCACGCTGACACTGTCCAGCCCTCCGACTATAACGAGCACCCCGACACCTAGACAGATTGGCACGCCCGGGCAGCCGCTTGCGCTCGTCGTTACCGCCACGTCTGCGAACGGTCCATTAAGTTACCAGTGGAAAAAGAACAACCGGCCAATCGCAGGTGCGACAAGTCCGACCTATGCGCTTGGCAGCTTTGCCAACGCTGACGCCGGCGCTTACACGCTGGAAATCACCGATGCCCATGGACAGGTCGTGCGCACCACCACCTTTGTGCTGCCAGACTATCCTTTAACCCAAGTGCGCGGGTGGGGTGTAAATGATGCGGGCCAGTTGTCCGTGCCGGTCGGGTTGAACAATGCCATCGCCGTGAGTGCCGGCGGGTCATTCTCTCTGGCCCTTAAAGCTGAGGGAACGGTGGCGGAGTGGGGTGGTTATGGCGACCCCGAGCTTATACAGCCCGCCGATCTTGCCGGAGTCGTGTCAATTTCGGCGGGAGATAATCACGCCCTCGCGCTGAAAGCCGACGGCACAATCGTAGCCTGGGGATTCAATTATAACGGACAGACAAACGTGCCTGCTGGTCTGGCTGAGGTCATCGCCGTGTCTGCGGGCGCCGGCTTTTCCGTGGCGCTTCGATCGGACGGAACCGTCAGCAAATGGGGTCGTGAATCCAGCGCCTATCCCGTTCCGCAGAACCTGACGGCGGTCGCGGCGATCGCCGCCGGCGAGAATCATGTGTTGGCGCTCAAGACTGACGGCACCGTGGTCGCTTGGGGCTACAATCATTCCGGACAGGTGACGGTGCCTCCGGGTTTGAACAATGTCGTCGCCATCGCCGCCGGTCGACTTCACTCGCTGGCTTTGCGCGCCGACGGCACCGTGGTCGCTTGGGGTGACGGGGGTCTGGGTCAGACGTCCGTGCCCGTTGGCCTGTCCGACGCGGTTGCGATCGCGGCGGCCGGGAATGTCTCCTTTGCCCTGAAATCCGATGGCACCGTCATCACTTGGGGCACCACGGTTTCAATCAACGGACCGGACAATCTGCCCTCTGATCTTTCCGACGTGATCACTTTGGCGGCCGGATACAACAATGGGATGGCCTTGCGGAATGCGACCGCCGATACACCGCCGGCGATCACGGTCCAGCCGGTGAGTGCGACCATCACGGTTGGTCAGACGGTGACGTTCAGTGTCACCGCCACCGGCTCTTCGCTGTGCTACCAGTGGCGCAAGGATGGGAGCAACCTGATCGACCAGGGAACCTACACCGGGGCAGGCAGTGCGATGCTGACGATCCCGAACGTGCAGGCGGGGACCGCCGGCAGCTACGACGTCGTCATCAGCAATGCCGCGGGCAGCGTGACCTCGGCCCCGGCGAGCCTCACGACCGTCCTGCAATCCGCGGTGATCCAGGCATCAGCGGGATACAAGCACAGCGCATTCATCCGCGCGGATGGCACGCTCTGGGTGATGGGCGACAATACCTACGGGCAGTTGGGCGACGGCACGCAGGTCAACCGGTCTACGCCGGTGCAGGTGGCATCCGATGTGGTCCACGTTTCTGCCGGCACCTATAACACAGTTTTCCTGAAGGCCGACGGGACGGTGTGGGGCATGGGCTGGAATTTCTCGGGCCAGCTGACCGCCTCGGCAGCAATCAACCAGATGACCCCGCTGCAGATTGATGCCGGCGCGGTGGCGGTGGCGGTGAGCGGCGGCACGGCGATGTATCTCAAGGGCGATGGCAGTCTGTGGGCAGTAGGCGATAACAATTGGAATATGCTTGGCCTGCCGGCGACGCCGGCGACGGTTCCGCGGCAAATCGCGAGCGAAGTCATGGATTTTTCGATGGCGGGGCGCCAGACGATGTATGTTCGGAGGGACGGCGCCCTGTGGGGCGCGGGTTACAGCCGGCAGGGCCAGCTGGGGCTGGGCGCCATGGGGGACGTGACCAATTTCACGCAGATTTCCTCTGCGGTGCGCACCGCACGGGTCAGTGGAGGTGCGAGTTTCTTCATCAAGAGCGATGGCAGTGTCTGGGGGACGGGCCGGAATTTCTCGGGTCAGCTGGGTAACGGCACCACGGTGGATGTCACCGTGCCGGTGCAGCTCTTCGCCGGCGGAATCAGGTCGGTGAACCCGAACACGGGTTATTTTTCGCTTTTCCTGCAGAACGATGGCACGCTGTTGGCGGCGGGAGACAATTACGCGGGCCAGTTTGGCATCGGCTCCTCCGGTGTGCACTCGTCACCCGTCTCGATCGCCACCGGCGTGACGGTGATGTCGGGCGGTGACACCCATGCCCTCTACGTCAAGGCCGATGGCAGTGTGTGGGATTCCGGTGGCAATGACGCGGGCCAGCTTGGGCTCGGCTCCACCAACGCGGTTTACACCGCCGGGTTGATCGCCTCCGGCATTCCGCAGTTGCCGGCGGCGCCGTCGCAGGTTTCGGCCTCGAAAGAAACCGTGTCATCCGCCATCCGGGTCAACTGGTGTTTCTCGCTCGGGGCAGAGCACTATGAACTGTGGCGCAGCACCGGCAATAATTCCGCCGCAGCCACGAAGGTGGCCGACGACCTGACCACACCGCTTTATTACGACGCGGCGGTTTCCCCGCACACCGGCTATTCCTACTGGGTCCGGGCGGTCAATCCGGCAGGGACGAGCGGATTCAGTCCCGCGGACCAGGGGATCGCAGGCCTGAGCCCGCTGATCCTGACCCAACCGCAACCCCAGACTGTTCCAGTGGGCACCTCGGTCAGCTTCGCGGTGGTGGCTGACGGCACGGCACCGCTGTCCTACGCGTGGCGGCACGACGGCCAGGTGATCGCCGGTGCCACTGCTGCGACATTGCCGCTGGCCAGTCCGGCCATCACCGACGCCGGAAGCTATGACGTGATCGTGACCAACGCATTCGGCAGCGTGACGTCCTCGGCCGTCTCGCTCACGCTCACCAAGCTTGCGCAGACCATCACGTTTCCTGCGGTCGCGGATTTCCCCTATCCCGGGCCAGGAGCTTTGGCGATCACGAGCACATTCAATGTCGCGTCATCATCAGGCCTGCCGGTTTCGTTTCAGGTCATCTCGGGCCCCGCCTTCGCCGACTCGGGCGGCCTGCTGACGATTCATTCTCCCGGCCCTATTTTGTTGCGAGCTTCGCAGGCCGGCAACGCGACCTACAATGCGGCGGCAAGCGTCGACCGCACCTTCAATGTCACCGGCAATTTCGCGTCCTGGCAGCAGGAGAAGTTCATGCTGGGTGAACGGCTTGACCCCAACCTCAGCGGGCCGAACGCCGTCTACGGCCAGGACGGTCTGCCCAACCTCGTCAAATACGCCCTCGGACTCGAGCCGAAGCAAAACATCACCACCGGGCTGCCGGCGGTCAGCACGACGGCCACCGACTGGGTCTACACCTACACGCGCCCGAACGATCGGACTGACATCACCTACGAGGTCGAAGTCTCCACTAATCTCACGACCTGGACAACGGTGGGTGTGACACATGGTTTAGTTTCCGCCGCGGGCGGTATGGAAACCTGGACGGCGACCTATCCACAGGCGTCCGCGACAAACGTTTACTTCCGGCTCAAGGTTTCCACGAACTGACACGGAGGCATGCGGCGCAGGGGTCTGTCATGAGCGATGGTGCGCATGAGCATAAGGCGCGATTGTTCCGCCGGAGTGGGCGTTGTGGGCGCAAAATCGAACTTGCCCGAAATCAGGCGGTTCAGCAGTTTCTCCGACGCATCGGAGTGCCAGGGCCAAGGCGGGATGATGCGCCAACATTGGTTTCAAACACTTCGCGTCCTCCGGGAAGCGGGGTCGAACGCAGCGTCAGATGCCTAGCCGCCCTAATTTTTCTCCCAGCCGCTTACCACTCGAAGCCAGCCGCATACCGGGCTGGAGTCTGTTTCGCAAGCTGAGCATGCTTGCCGCGAGTTTGGTCTGTCTGATCGCAGGGGTTCAGGCCACGACCGTGAACCCGCCGGAATTTCCACAGTTGGTCAATGAGTCGGATTATATTGTCCGAGCCGTGGTCAAGTCCGTGACGATGAAACTGAGGGTTATGCCAAGCGGCAAAAGCATGCCGTTTTCCTTGGTGGAATTGGAGGTAAAGCAGGTCATTGCCGGCAAACCGCCGGTGCCGTTGATCTTGGAAGTGCTGGGCGGCAAGACTGGAGGCCGTGAACTATCCATTTCCGGTGCGCCAAAAATGGTGGTAGGGGAAGAATCGATCCTTTTTGTGCAGGGCAACGGCCGGCAGATCTTTCCGTTGGTGCGCATGGCGCACGGCCAATATCCAATTATGAAGGAGGCGGCTACGGGCCGCGAGTATGTGGTGCGGAGCGATGGCGCCCCACTGCGCAGCGTGAGCGAGGTTTCCCGGCCGATTCACACAACCGAGGGGAAGGTTGCGTTGGCGACTCAAGCCACGGCGCAAGCGGCCACGCAGGCGCTCACGCCGGACGAATTTGTTCGCCAAATCCGCACCAACATCACCGCGCCCCGCCTGCTTGAAAAATAAACTGCGCAATATTTTCCTGGGGGCCCTGCTCGTTCTGTCGGCCAGGGTGCAGATGTGGGGTTATGTTTATAGCTCGCACCAGTCGGTTTGGACACCCGGTGGCATTCCGATACAAATCAAGCTGGGCACCAACACCACGCTGAGCGATGGCACGAATCACAGCAGCAGCGTGCAGGCCGCAATGGAGACATGGAACGGACTTCTGGGCACCATCCAGTTTATGCCGCAGATCGTGGCCTCAGGCGGTCAAGTGGACTACGTCAACGACATCTATTTCGACAGCACGGTTGAGGGCCAGGCATTCGGTTCCGGTGTGCTGGCAGTCACGTTGGTTTACACCGAGCCCTCGGTTTTTGAAATCACCGAGGCGGACATCATCTTCAACACGGCCTGGACCTGGGATTCCTATCGGGGGAGCCTGCAAGGGCACGCTCCGGAGGACATCAGGCGCGTGGCCTTGCATGAGTTGGGTCACGTGATTGGCCTGTCCCATCCGGATCAAAACGGACAAACCGTCACGGCGTTGATGAACAGCATCGTCAGCGATCTCGATGCGCTGGCTCCGGATGACATCGCCGGCGCGCAGAGCCTCTACCGTGCCCCCGGACAGACATCCGGGCCGGGCAACGACAATTTTGCCAACGCCACGACAATTTCGCTGGCGAGTGGCAGCACCCAAACGACGGGTTCCAGTCTCTACGCGACGAAGGAAACGGGTGAGCCCGATCACGATCCGGGCAGCGGGGTGGGGGGCGCCTCAGTCTGGTGGAAGTGGACCGCGCCCGCCAACGGCAGCATGACGATCACCACCCAGGGCAGTAAATTTGACACGCTCATGGGAGTCTACACCGGTTCGGCGGTAACTTCGCTTGCGTTGGTCGGCAATAATGACGACGCGGAGTCGGGCGTTTCGCGCTACAGTTCGGTTTCATTCACTGCGACCAGCGGCGTGACCTACGCTATTGCGGTGGATGGATGGGATGCCGCCAGCGGCCCCGTCACCCTGAATCTGAATTTTACGCCGGCCTTCGTCGGCACGGCACCGAGCATCACCAGCCAGCCGGGCAACCAGACGGTGATGACCGGGCAGAGCGCGCAATTCAGTGTGGCAGCCAGCGGCAATCCCACGCCGACCTACCAGTGGCAGCGCCTGCCCGCCGGAAGTTACCTCTGGAACGACCTGGGCAATGACGGCACCTATTCCGGGACCACCACGAGCACACTCACAGTCGTCACAACCTTGGCGATGAACGGCGACATGTTCCGGTGTGTGGCGAGCAACAGTGCGGGAAGTGCAACCAGTAGCGGCGCCGGCCTGACGGTGACGACTAATGGTCCCATCATAACGAGCCTCAGTCCAACCCGCCAGGTGTATACGCCTGGTCAGAGCATGGTGCTCGGGGTAAGTGCGACCGGCGTTAATGCGATAACCTACCAGTGGATTCACAATGGCCGCGCAATCGCCGGGGCGACCAACGCAACCTTTTCGGTTCCCAGCCTGCTAACGAGCGACAGCGGCTGGTATGTCGTGCTACTTACCGATAGCAATGGCACCAAAAGAAGCGCACCGATATTCGTAAGCGTGAGCGCTGCCTTGACCCAGGTGCGCGACTGGGGAAGCAACGGCTACGGAGAGTTTAACATTCCGGCCGGGTTGACGAACGTGTTGTCCATTGATTCCGGAGACGATTATTCGTTGGCACTTAAGCGCGACGGCACCGTAGTCGCATGGGGATTGAGCTCGGAAGGGCGAACGGCAGTGCCCGTTGGTTTGACCGGTGTGGTGGCGGTTTCAGCCGGCAGCGGTCATTCACTGGCATTGAAGAGTGACGGAACCGTTGTTGGTTGGGGGAGGAATTACAGCGGCGAGACGAACGTGCCGACTGGTTTGACCGATGTGGTAGCAATCTCCGCAGGGGACCAGCACTCTCTGGCGCTGAAAAGCGATGGAACCGTGGTGGGCTGGGGCTACAATTATTCCGGCCAGGCAACTCCACCGGTGGGCTTAACCGGGGTAGTCGCGATTTCCGCCGGCAATTTTTTTTCGCTGGCCTTGAAAAGCGACGGGACGGTGGTGGGCTGGGGTTACAACAATCAGGGGCAGGCGACTGTTCCTGCCGATCTGAACAATGTCGTGGCGATCTCGGCTGGCTATTTCCATTCGTTGGGGTTGAAAGCCGATGGAACCGTAGTTGCGTGGGGCGCCAACGACGTTGGTCAAAGCGGTGTTCCTGCAGACCTAATCTCTGTGGTGGGAATTGCGGCGGGCTATGCCCACTCGGTGGCGCTGAAGGCCGACGGCACCGTGGTGGCCTGGGGTAGCAATTCCTCTGGCCAGTCAACTGTTCCGGCTGACTTGGCCCAAGTGTTCGGAATTGCCGCGGGAAGATTATCAGGCCTCGCCTTACGTGATGCGACTGGCGAAACCGCACCGACCATCACCGCGCAGCCGGTTAGCCAGAGTCTGGCGCAAGGGCAGCAGGCCACCTTCACCGTCGTGGCGAATGGATTGGGAACCCTGACCTACCAATGGCGGAAGAACGGCATGAACATCGCGGGTGCCACCGGGCCATCCTACACGATCGTCGCGCTGGCTTATGCTGATGCCGGCAGTTACGACGTGGTGGTCACCAACTATATCGGTTCGATCACCAGCGCCACGGCCGTGCTGACGGTCAATCCGCCGGCGGTCATCTCCAGTCTGAGTCCCACCCGGCAGGTTTTGAATCCTGGCCAGAACTTGAATCTGAGCGTGACTGCCACCGGGGTCGGTCCGCTGACTTATCAATGGACGCGCAATGGCCGCCTCATTTCCGGTGCGACTGGCAGCACCTATTCGGTGCCGGGTGTCACCTTCGATCATGCTGGCTGGTATCTGGTTTATGTCACCGACAACAACGGGACCACGCGCAGCGCGCCGATCTTTGTTTCCATCAAGCCGGACGGAACGCCGATCCCGCCCCGGCAGCTTCGGGCTTTGTATTATTATAATAACACCGCCCCTGCCTTGACCGATGTTGTGTCAATCGCCTCGGGTGAATCGCACAGTCTGGCGCTGAGAAGTGATGGTTCAGTTTATGCGTGGGGGGCGAATGATCAGGGGCAGGCGACGGTGCCGGCCGGGTTAAACGATGCGATTGCGGTGGCCGCGGGGGGCAGTGGCTCCTTGGCTCTTCGAAGCGAGGGGACGGTCGTCGCTTGGGGCGGGAGCAGCGGGATTGGTCCGCTCACCGTGCCAGCCAACCTAGGCGATGTGGTTGCCGTGGCAACGAGTGGTGCCCATTCGTTAGCGCTTAAGAGCGACGGCACCGTGGTCGCATGGGGATACAATTATTATGGGCAAGCGACGGTGCCGGTCGGGTTGACCGATGTTGTGGCGATCAGTGCTCGAAACAGTTATTCGCTGGCGTTGAGAAGCAATGGAACTGTGGTCGCCTGGGGTGAACTGGCCAATACGTCCGCCACGCCTCCGACAAATTTAACTGACGTCATCGCCATCGCGGCGGGTGAGACGCATGCCATGGCCTTGCGGAACGATGGCACCGTGGTTGAGTGGGGGTTCTATTATCAAAACCAATTCATTCCGACGAAGGCGCTGCCGTCAAATCTCACAGACGTGATGGCAATCGCGACGGGATCACAGACTTCTTTTGCCGTTAAGAGCGATGGAACGGTGGTCGGCTGGGGTAACCTTTATGATGCTCTGTCTGGTTCCATTGTGGAACTCGATAAAGTCATTTCGATTTCGGCGGGATACTCATCATATGTCGCGCTGCGCGACGCTTCCTCTGATGCGGCCCCGGTCGTATCAATCCAGCCTGCGACCCAGACGTTGCAGGAAACCCAAACGGCAACCTTTACGGCGATGGTCAGCGGTGCCAGGCCTTGGACCTATCAATGGCGGAAGGATGGGGTGAATATTTCGGGTGCGACGGCGGCCATGCTGACGAAGTCGAACATCACGTTCGCCGATGCCGGCAACTACGACGTAATGGTCACCAATTACAAGGGCACGGGCACATCGAATGCCGCGATCCTGACGGTTGTCGCTCCGCTGCCCACCATCACTATGCAACCGATCAGCCAAGCCGTCCTTGTGGGGGCGCCGGTAGGCTTCGCGGTGGGACTGAAAAGCTCCGTGGCCGAAAGCTACCAGTGGCAGAAGGACGGGGTGGATATTCCCGGGGCGACGTCATCGGAATACGGTATCGCCAGCGTTACGGCGGGTGATGTGGGCACTTACACGGTGGTGGTGACAAACAGCGCCGGTTCGGTCACGTCCAACGCCGCCACGCTCGCGATAGCCTTGCCGCCCGTCATCACCACGGATCCGGCGACACAAACGGTGAATCAAGGTTCGCCAGTCACGTTCTCGGTGGCCGTGACGAGCAATGCTTACTTGAGCTATGTCTGGCGCAGGAACGGTGTGCCGATCGACGGGGCAACCTCGGCCAGTTACACCATCGCCAGCGCCCAGGCAACCGACGCCGCGGATTACTCCGTGGTGGTGACAAACGTGGCGGGCTCGGCCACGTCCAACGCGGCGACACTGGTGGTGCAACTGCCGCCGGCGATCACCCAGCAGCCCGCCAGCCAGCAGAAGCTACCTGGCGCAATGGCGACCTTCACGGTCGCGGCCACCAGCACGACGACGCTGTCCTACCAGTGGCAGCGGCTGCCCGCCGGCAGCGGCACTTGGGCGAACGTGACCGATGGCGCCAATTACTCGGGCGGTGCAACGACGGCGCTCACGATCAGCAACCTCGCGCTCGGCAACAGTGGCGACCAATTCCGTTGCGTCGTCACGAACGTGGCGGGCACGGCCACGTCCAATGCGGCGACGCTCACGGTGACCCCGGCTGGTTTCGCCCGGATCTCCGCCGGCCGTTACCACAGTCTGCGGCTGAGCGTCACCTCGCGGCTCTACGCGACGGGCACGAACACCTATGGGCAGCTGGGCGACGGGACGACGACCAACACCGCGGCGCCCGTGCCTGTCGCGATTTCCAACCAGACAATCGCAGCTATGGTGGCGGGCGCCCAGCACAGCCTGTTCCTGACCAGCGCGAACGAACTCTGGGCGAGCGGCTACAATGGCAACGGGCAGCTCGGCGACGGCACGCTCGTGGCCAAGTCCACGCCCTTCCAGCTCGCCACGAACGTGGCCGGCATGGCCGCGGCGGTCTTCCACAGCGCCTACCTGAAGACCGATGGCACGCTGTGGACTGTGGGCGGCAATGACTCCGGCCAGTTGGGTGACGGCACGACCACCGACCGCAGCACTCCGGTCCAAGTCGCCACCGGTGTCATCGACGTGGCCCTGGGCAACCGGCAATCCTTCTATCTCAAATCCGACGGCACGCTGTGGGGCATGGGTGACATGAACGGCAGCGGGGTGCCCGTGAGCACGCCGGTGCAGGTGGCCGCCAATGTGAAGGCAATGGCCGCCGGCGCCTACCACAGTCTCATCCTGAAGACTGACGGCACCCTGTGGACGATGGGCTACAATCCTTACGGCCAGCTGGGCAACGGCACGACCACCGACTCCCCCACGCCGGTGCAGATCGCGACCGGCGTGACCGCCATCGCCGCCGGTTACTTCCACAGCGCGTTCCTCAAGGCGGACCACACGCTTTGGATGATGGGTTACAACAGCGGCGGGCAGCTCGGGGACGGCACGACGACGAACCGCCCGACGCCCTTCCAACTAGCCAGCAATGTGGTGTCGGTCAGCGCCAGCGAGGCCTACACGCTCTTCACCAAGGAGGACGGCAGCCTGTGGGGCACGGGCCACAACGCCTACGGCCAGCTCGGCAACGGCGACACCGCGAGCACCACCGTCCCGGTGCAGATCAGCACCGGCGTAGTGCTGGCACCGGCCACCCCTGCGGGCCTGACCGCCAGCACGGTGGCGGCCCTCGACCGGGTGCATCTGACTTGGCAGCCCGCGGCCGACGCCGGGAGCTACGAAGTCTGGCGCTCCACCACCAACGATTCCAGCACGGCCACGCTCCTGGCCACCGGTCTCCGCTGGGGCATCGTCGAGGACGTGACCGCCGCGAACGGCCAGACCTACTACTATTGGATCAAGGCCGTGAACCCCGCCGGCACGAGCGCCTTTAGTCCTTCCATGGCGGCCTCAACCAGCGGTGCACCCAGCATTACGATCCAGCCGATCAGCCGGACGGTGAATGTCGGCGACAACGTGACCTTCACCATCGTCGCTGGTGGCACAGCCCCGTTCACCTACCAGTGGCGGAAGGCCGCGGTGGATCTGGCCGACGGTGGCAGCATCAGCGGGGCGACCACGGCGACGCTGACCATTACCGGCGCACAGGCCGGCGATGCCGGCAGCTACGACGTTGTGGTGAGCAATTCGGCCGGCAGCGCGACGAGCACTCCGGCGACCTTGATGGTAGGCGCTAAAACTACGCCGATTATCACTTGGGCCCCACCAGCGGCCATCACCTATGGAACGGCGTTGAGCAGCACGCAGTTCAATGCCAGCACTAATATCGCCGGGACATTTGTCTACGCGCCGGCAAGTGGCATGATCTTACCGGCAGGTTCGCACACTCTCGACGTTGTCTTCACTCCCACGGATACGGCGAACTACAACAGCGCAACCAGCCAGCAGACGATCATGGTGAACAAGGCACCGGTCACGATCAACCTGACTGGCTTGAGTGCCACCTATGATGGGGCGGTCCATCCTGTGCTGGCTTCACGGGAGGTGATAGTGACGACTCTCGCGGGCGCATCTGGCGGCGGTTCGACCGATGGTCCGGGGAGCCTCGCGCGGTTTGCCAGCCCCTGGGATGTGGCGGTCGATAGTGCGGGAAACATTTTCGTCGCTGATCAGACCAACGATACGATCCGGAAAATGAGACCGGATGGGACGGTATCGACCTTCGCCGGCAGTGCCGGCCTTGAGGGATCGATTGATGGCACAGGGAATGCCGCACGATTTAATTTGCCGCGTGGCGTGACGGTGGACGGATCCGACAATGTCTACGTCGCAGATACGTTCAACCACACGATCAGAAAGATCACACCCGCTGGAGTGGTCACCACCCTGGCCGGCAGTGCCGGTCTCGCTGGGTCGACGGATGCCACCGGCAGTGCGGCGCGTTTCAATAATCCCTCTGGCGTGGCGGCAGATGGAGCCGGCAATGTCTATGTCGCGGATACCAATAACAGCCTCATCCGAAAGATTACAGCGGCGGGAGCTGTGACGACTCTCGCGGGATTGGTCGGTCAGCAGGGTTCAGTTGATGGGACGGGCAGTGCGGCGCGGTTTTCCGGCCCGACAGACGTTGCCGTGGACGAGACGGGCAATGTCTATGTCGCGGATCAAAGCAACTGCACTATCCGGAAAATTACACCTGCGGGGGAGGTGACGACGGTCGCCGGAACCCCGGGAATCATGGGTTCGACCGACGGTGCGGCTGGCTCTGCCCTGTTCAATTATCCTTGGGGCGTGGCGATAGACGCGTCAGGCAATGTTTACGTTGCAGATTTTGCCAACAACACGATCCGGAAAATCACATCGACCGGCGTGGTGACGACACTGGCAGGCACTGCCGGAACTTCCGGCGCGACTGATGGCACGGGTAGCACCGCTCTCTTCAGCTCACCCTCCGGCGTGGCCGTGGACGGGGCGGGCAATGTTTATGTTGCGGATGAAACCAACTCAAGAATCAGGAAGATCAGCGGTGTCAGCGGGGCCATCGCGGTAACCTACAATGGCAGCAGCACCGCGCCTACGCAGGTAGGCAATTATACCGTGATCGCAACGCTGATCGATCCGAATTACCAAGGGTCGGCAACTGGCGTTTTAGTGGTGGGAAAAGCAGCGCAGACGATCGATTTCTCGGGGCCCGCGGACCGATCTTTTAGCGCCACCCCCATCGCTCTTAGCGCCACGGCAAGTTCGGGTTTGCCGGTGACTTTCTCGGTGGTTTCCGGGCCGGCGACGGTGTCGGGGAATTCGCTGACGTTGACGGGCACGGGCATGGTGACCGTGCGGGCTTCGCAAGACGGCGACGGCACCTACGCTGCGGCGTCCGATGTCGACCGGTCGTTCACGGTTACTGCGGACAGCACCATTGCGACACCGTATACCTTTACCACGTTGGCTGGTGTCGCCGGCTTTGAGGGGTCGGCAAATGGCTCCGGGAACCAGGTGCGGTTGTTTTACCCCTCGGGCGTGACCGTGGATGATGGTGGCACCGTTTACGTGGGAGACACGGGCAATCAGGTGATTCGCAGGATCTCGTCAGCGGGAGTCGTCTCGACTCTTGCTGGCACCGTCGGAAGTTATGGATCGGGAGACGGCATCGGGAGCGGGGCTCAATTCTATGCCCCGAAGGGTGTCGCCGTCGACCATGCCGGGAATATCTATGTCGCGGATCAGAACAATCAGACGATTCGAAAGGTGACCCCCGCCGGAGTGGTTACGACCCTGGCGGGTTCTGCAGGCAATTCCGGCTTTGCTGACGGTCAGGGTGGAGCCGCCCGATTTGCCAATCCTGAAGGTGTGGCGGTGGACAGTGCCGGGAACGTCTACGTGGCGGACTATAACAATGGAGCGATTCGCAAGATTGCGGCCGACGGAACGGTGACCACACTGGCCGGTTCCCTGGGCAACCCGGGCTCGGCCGATGGGGTGGGGGCTGCGGCGCAATTTCTCGGCCCGAGTGGTCTGGCACTCGACCCATCGGGGAATCTCTATGTTACCGACAGCCAGAATCACACGATCCGGAAGATCGCGACGGATGGGGTCGTGACGACAGTTGCCGGCTTGGCCGGCGTGGCAGGTTCGACAGACGGCACCGGAAGTGCCGCGCGCTTTTCGACCCCGTCTGGCATCGCCGTGGACGGAGCCGGCAATATCTTTGTGGCGGATTTTTCAAATCACACGATCCGGAAGATCACGACGGGCGGGGTGGTGACGACAATCGCCGGGCTCACGGGCGGCGCGGGCTCCACCGACGGCACCGGGGAGGCCGCGCGGTTCCGGGAGCCGCATGGTCTGGCCGTCGATGCGGCGGGGAATGTCTACGTCGCGGACAATTTCAACCATACGATCCGGTGGGGGGCGCCAAGCCTGCCGGCGCTCACCAGCGCCCCGGCTGTAAGTGGAGGTTTTGGGCAAGTATTCAATTATATCCTGAGCTTCTCCGGGGTAATGGGTGGCTACCGTGCCAGCGGATTGCCGTCCGGCCTAGGCCTCGACTCCGCGACCGGAATGATAGCCGGCACGCCAACGGCTACAGGCGTGTTTCCGGTGACAGTCGAGGCAACCAATGGGGCCGGAACCAGCACTACGACGGTAACCATTTCGATCGAGGCGAATTATCTGTCTTGGCAACATTCAAAGTTCACCGCCGGAGAACGGGCGGACGCCAACATCAGCGGGCCGAACGCCGTCTACGGTCAGGACGGTCTGCCGAACCTCGTCAAATACGCCCTCGGGCTCGAGCCGAAGCAGAACATCACCACCGGGCTGCCGGCGGTCAGCACAACGGGGTCCGACTGGGTCTACACCTACACCCGGCCGAGTGATCGCATTGACATCACCTACGAGGTCGAGGTTTCCACCGATCTGGTGAATTGGACGACCGCGGGCGTCACCCATGAGTTGGTTTCGTCGTCCTTCGGCAGCGAGACCTGGCACGCGCGCTATCCGCTGGTCTCGGCCGCGAATGTCTTCTTCCGACTGAAGGTGGTGCAATGATCTTTCTATGATGTTTGCGAAAGCGCTTAAAAAAATATCCCGGGGGCTGTTGTTCTCGGCGCTGGCGGTTCTCGCCTCAGCCAGCCCGACCGTCACACTCTCCAGTCCGGCGCGCAACGTCCTGGCGCCGGGCGTGAGTGTAAACCTGGGCGTATCAGCCACGGGAAGCGGAGCACTGACCTATCAATGGCTGCACAAAGGGAAGGCCGTGGTCGGCGCGACGGGCAGCAGTCTGTCGATCGCGAACGCGACCTACGCGGACAGCGGCTGGTATCTGATCGACGTGACCGACAGCACCGGCACGTCCCGGAGCGCACCAATGTTTGTGACGGTCGCCCCTACCGTCACTCAAATCCGGGCATTGGGCATTTTCTACGATGGGCATAACTCGGTGCCGATTGCCATGCCGGTTGGACTGAACGATGCGATCGCCATCGCGGCGGCCGAAAACCACCTTCTGGCGATCAAGCGGGACGGCACAGTCATTGGGGTGGGCCGGAACGATGGTGGGGAGTTTACGTTCCCGGCAGACTTGACAAATGTCGTGGCAGTTGCCGCGGGGGCTTACCATTCGGTGGTGTTGAAGGCGGATGGAACGGTGGCGGCCTTTGGCAACAACGTTTACGGGCAGTTGGCCATACCGGCCGGCTTGTCGGACGTGGTGGCAGTGGCAGCGGGCATAACCCATAGCCTGGCCCTCAGGAAAGATGGCACCATGGTCGCATGGGGAAGCAACACGAGCGGTGAGGCCAATGTCCCGACCGGCCTGACCGACGCCGTCGATCTCGCCGGCGGCGACTATTTTTCACTGGCACTTCGCCAAATGGGCACAGTGACGGGATGGGGGACGAACTGGACCGGTCAGACCACTGCGCCCGCCGGGATCAGCAACTTTGTGCAGATCGCAGCGGCCCAGGTTCACGCCGTGGGGCTGAAGGCCGACGGCACAGTGGTGGCTTGGGGCTGGAGTGGCGGAGGCACCATCAGTGTGCCGGCGGGGCTGACCAATGTGGTTTCAATCGCTGCGCGCGGCCGGCATTCGCTCGCCTTGCGCAGCGATGGCACGATCGCAACTTGGGGACAGTTCTATGCGAATGAGGGCAGCTTGCCGACGGGCCTGACCGATGTCTTTGCGATTGCGGCTGGCGAGGGGTTTTCTGCGGCCTTGCGTGACGCCACCAAGGACACGGCACCCGTTGTATCCGTGCAACCTGTCAGCCAAAACCTGGCGGAGATGGATACCGCGACCTTCACCGTCATCGCGAGCGGACCGGCTCCCCTTTCTTACCAATGGCGAAAAGCCGGGGTCAATCTCCCCGGGAAAACCGCAGCGAACCTGCAAATCCGATATATCACGCAGGGAGATGCCGGTCGGTATGATGTTGTCGTCACAAATGACCATGGATCGACGACGAGCTCACCTGCAACGTTGACGGTGCGGCCCATCCCCGTCGTGACAGGCCTAAGCGCAACCCGGCATGTGTTGATCCCCGGTCAGAGTCTGGAATTGAACGTCATTGCGACTGGAACTGGTTCGCTTTCCTACCAATGGACCCACAATGGCCGGGCCATTGCAGATGCCACCAGTAGCAGCCTTTCTCTTGCCGGCGTTACCTATCAAGACAATGGCTACTACTTAGTATCGATTACCGATAGTAACGGCACGCGACGCAGTGCACCGATGTTTGTAACGGTCGCCCCCCCGATCACCCTGTTGCAAGGGTGGGGGGAAGGTTCCTTGGGCCAACTGGACATACCCGCTGATTTGACGGACTTGATATCAGTCAAAGGTGGGGGATTGTTTGCCGGAGGCTTGAGGCGCGATGGCACCGTGCTGGTGTGGGGAGATCGCTATTACGAAGATTTCCCCAGAACAACGCCCGCAGGTTTGTCCGAAGTTGTCGCGATCTCGACGGGGGATGCCCATATCCTGGCCCTCAGGGCCGATGGCACCGTGGTGGCGTGGGGGCACAATTACTCCGGTGAAACGATTGTTCCCGCGGGCCTCACCGACGTGGTGGCGGTCGCCGCCGGCAGCAATCACTCACTGGCCCTCAAGAGTGACGGCACGGTGGTGGCCTGGGGCTTGAACCTGAGCGATCCGGCCGAAACCCACGTGGGACTTTCAAATGTGGTTGCGATTGAAGGCCGTGACGGACGCTCCCTTGCCATCAAGAGCGATGGAACAGTGGTGGAGTGGTGGCGGTATAACGGGCCATTTGACCAGCAAGTCGCGCCAAGCGGTCTCAGCGGCGTGACGATGGTTGCCGCCGGACTACGACATGTTCTGGCCCTGAAGAATGACAATTCAGTGGTGGCGTGGGGCGACAACGACGAAGGGCAAAAGAACCTGCCAAGCATCCCGGGCCCGATCTTGTCGATTGCAGCCGGCAACGGTCATTCGTTGGCGCTTGGCGGTGACCGCCATGTGGTGGCGTGGGGGAGCAACTATTATGGCCAGGCGACCGCACCAGCCGATTGGCCGGACGTGATCGGGATTGCGGCGGGCAGCACTTTTTCACTGGCGTTGCGCGATGCCTCGGGGGACCCGGTGCCGCAGATCCTGGCTCAACCAATGGACCTGACGGTCGTGGAAAACCAGGCGGCTTCGCTGGCAGTTGGCACCGCGAGCAGCTACGGCCCGCTCCGCTATCAATGGCGGAAAAACGGAGCGAATATCCCCGGAGCCAATGCGAGCACCCTGACCCTGGCCGCGGTCCAGGGCGCCGACGCAGGTGACTACGACGTGGTCGTGACCAACCACATCGGGTCGACGACGAGCGCGCCGGCCCACCTCGCCGTGAATCCGCTGCCGGTGGTCGCGACCCTGAGCCCGGCACGACAGGTGCTGAGACCCGGACAGGAACTGCATCTCGGCGTTACTGCCACCGGGGCCGGCTCGCTCAGCTATCAATGGGTTCGCAACGGTCAAATTGTCGCCGGTGCAACCGGGACGGATTTTGTCGTGCCTCATTCAACCTACGCCGACGCCGGCTGGTATGTGGTGGATATCACGGACAATGTCGGCACGCGGCGCAGCAAGCCGATCTTTGTCACCATCACGCCCACGGCGACCAAAGTCAGCGCGTGGGGCTATGATATGTTTGGGCAGACTGAGGTTCCCGTCGGTTTGAACGATGCGATCGGTCTGGCCGCGGGATTGGGGCAATCGCTGGCCGTGAGAGCGAACGGCCGGGTGACGGCCTGGGGCCAGAACAGCGTCTATGCAAATTCCAGCTTTGGTGGCGTTACGGACGGAGTCGCTGTCGCCTCGGGATACTATCATTCCCTGATCTTGAAGAGTGACGGAACAGTCTTGGTTTGGGACTATTATTCGAGTCCCACGAGTCTTCCTCCGGCCGGCTTGACTGACGTCGTGGCGATCGCCGCCGGCAGTTATCATTCCCTCGCGCTGAAGACCGATGGAACCGTGGTGGCTTGGGGTGACAGCAACTATGGGAAGACCAGTGTCCCGGCAGGATTGACCGATGTCGTGGCGATCGCCGCCGGCGTTGATCACAGCCTGGCGCTGAGGAGAAATGGAACCGTTGCCGCGTGGGGTGCCAGTGGGTTTGGAGAATGCAATGTGCCAGCCGGCTTGGAGAATGTGGTTTCCATTGCCGCGGGTGGCTACCAGTCATTTGCCCTCAAGAACGATGGCACAGTGGTGGCATGGGGTAACAACAACTCAGGGCAGCTCAATTTCCCCCCTGGCTTGAGCGGTGTCAGGGCGATCTCCAGCGGCTTGAATCATGTGCTTGCGGTCAGGAGCGACGGCCTGGTCACCGGCTGGGGCGATGTTTTTTTTGGTCAATTGTCCATGCCGGTGGGTCTCAAATATCCCCTGTCCCTATCGGCCGGCGGCTATTTTTCATTGGCGTTGTGCAACGCGGTCGAACACGACGTGAATTTTGGGGCAACGACGCTCCCACTGGAGACGATCGCGGGAACCATGGTGAATCTTGCGTTCGTGGTGACCAACGCCGGAGGACTGCCGTGGGACGATCATCACACCTTGTTTTTGCGCGACTCG
>Ga0208272_100360_pt1 | contig 18550 bp, 7 predicted proteins | sample LakWasM129_HOW14_2_FD_183939 | JGI IMG/M metagenome (GOLD analysis project Ga0208272, IMG submission 183939) | Freshwater sediment methanotrophic microbial communities from Lake Washington under simulated oxygen tension - Sediment Metagenome... | ecosystem: Environmental > Aquatic > Freshwater >... | reverse complement strand
CTCCGCCGACGCCGCCGGCCACCGCCTCCCGCCCGCCCCAGCCACGGTCGGACTCCCCCAGGCGCGCGAGGAACAGCTGCAACTCGCACAGATCACCCGCTGCCTCCAGGATCTGACCGCGACCGCCCGCCGGCTCCAGACCCCGGACCTGTCGCCCGAGGCCAGCCTGGCCTTGCTCCGGCACATGGCCGCTCTCACCCGGCAGGAACTCGTGCCGGCGGTGGCACGCCACCAGGAGTCCGTCCATGAGCGCGTGCTCCTCGAAATCGCCCGGACCAAGCGCTCCACCAATGAACTGCTCACGCTCCTGCTCACCGCCGGCCTGCTCGCGCTCGCGGGCTGCGCCTTTTTCGCCCTGGCGATCCGCCGTCATGTGGTGGCTCCGTTGTTGCGCTTTGAGAAGCTGGCCCGCGCCATCTCCCAGGGCGACCACCAGCTCCGCCTCAGCCCGCACCATGACAACCGGCACGATGAACTCGGCACCCTCGCCGCCGCCTTCGACGCGATGCTGGACCATCTCGACGCCACCAGCGTCTCCCGGCGCGAACTGGAAACCGTGGTCCGGCAGCGCAACGAGCAGTTGCACGAAAGCGAGGAACGGCTCCGCGATATCTTCGACAACACCACCGACCTGATCCAGAGCGTCGATCCCGAGGGCCGTTTTCTCTATGTCAACCGCGCCTGGCGCGAGGCCCTCGGCTACACCGAAACCGACCTGCCCGGTCTGCGCATCCTCGACATCATCGCCCCGGAATTCCACGACCACTGCGAGACGCTCATGCAACGTCTGCTGGCCGGTGAAACCGTGGGCGCGATCGAACTGGCCTTTGTCACCAAGAGCGGGCGGCGGCTGCCCGTCGAGGGGCATGTCAACGCCCGCGTGGAACCGGGTCGCCCCATGCTCACCCGGGGCATCTTCCGCGACATCTCCGTGCGCCAACAGCACCAGGAGATTGCCCGCCGGCAGCTCGAATTCCTGGAATCGCTCAACCAGACGGCGCTCGATCTCCTCCGCCAGCCCCAGTTGTCCGTGCTGCTGCCGGCCGTGGCCGAGCGGGCCGCCCGCCTCCTCGATTCGCCCTATGCGGAGATCGCCCTGCTCGAAGGCGAAGAACTGGTCGTGCGCAGCGTCCACGGCCCCGCCGTCAGCACCGTCGGCGAGCGCTCCAGCCGGCAGCAGGCGGTCTTCTCGTGGCAGGCCATGGACCGGCGCGAGCCCGTGCTCATCGACGATTTCTCGCTCCGGCCGGAAGGACGCGAGCTCTACCGGCAGTGGGGTTTCCATGCCGTCGCGCTCTTCCCCATCTTGCGCGGAACCGAGTGTCTCGGGGTGATCGCGGTCCTCCGCCTCCGCCCCGGGCATGTCTTCTCGCCCGAAGACGTCGAGAAAGGCCGCCTCCTCGCCCGGCTGACCGCCCTCATCCTGCACAACACCGCGATCTACGAGGATGCGCTCCGCGCGGCCGAGACCAAGACGGCGGCCTTGCACGAAAGCGAGGAACGCTTCCACCTGCTCTTCGACAGCACCCCGCTCCCCACCGTGCTCAGCTCGCTGCCCGAGGGTGTGATCGTCGATGTGAACCAGGCCGCCCTCGATCACTTCCACTTCACCCGCGAAGAAAGCATCGGCCGCAAAGTGATGGAGCTGTCCCAATGGGTCCGCCCCGGTGACCGCGAGCACTTCATTCACCAGCTGCAAACCGTCGGCTGCATCAGCGATTTCGAGGCACCCCGCCAGCTGCCCGACGGTCGCATCGTGCACCTCCTGCACAACAGCCGCATCGTCACGATCAACGGCCGGCCCCATGCGCTCAGCACCACCCGCGACATCACCGAACACCGGGCCGCCGACCAGGCCCTGCGCGAAAGCGAAGAGCGCTTCCGCATGCTCTTCGACAGCAGTCCCGTCCCCGTCGTCCTCAGCTCCATCCCCGAGGGCGTGATCGTCGACGTGAACCAAGCTGCGCTCGATCACTTCAACTATACCCGCGAGCAGGCCATCGGCCGGACCGCCCTCGACCTCGCCCTGTGGGTCCACCCCTCGGACCGCGAATACTTCATCCGCCAGCTCCAGACCACGGGGCGCGTGCAGGATTTCGAGGCGATCATGCAGGTGCGCGACGGCCGCATCCTGAACATCCTGCACCACAGCCGCATCATCACCCTCAACGGCCGGCCTCACGCGATCAACACCATCCGCGACATCACCGCCCAACGCCAGGCGGAGACCGAAATCAGCCGCCTCGCCCTGCTCGCGCAGGAAACCGACCACGCGGTGGTCCTCACCAACATCCACGGCCACATCGTGTGGGCGAACGAAGGCTTCACGCGGCTCAACGGCTACACGCTGGACGAAGTCAAGCACCGCAAGCCCGGGGAATTTCTGCGCGGCCCGAAAAGCGATCCGGCCACCCGGCTGCTCATCCGTGAACGGCTGGCCCGCCACGAAAAATTCAGCATCGACGTGCGAAACTACCATAAGGCCGGCCATAGCTACTGGGCCCGGCTCTCCATCCAGCCCTGGCGGGACAACCACGGCCGGCTGCAGGGCTATTTTGCGATGTCCACCGACATCACCGACCGCGTCCTGGAAGGCGAGGCGATGCGGATGCTCGCCCTCGGCCGGACCACCCCCGAGGGCATGGATGTGCTGCATTATGTGGCGCAACAGCTGCCCGATCTGCTCGAGGTCGACGCCTGTCTCGTCGGCCTGCCCGATCACACCATCAGCGGCCATTTCCGCACCCATGGCTTCAGCCTCGGCGACCGGCTCCAGCCTGATTTCGTCGCTCCGATCGACGGCAATATCGCCGGGTTTCTCCTCGGCAACATCTCCGCCTCATCGCCCCTCCCCGTTCCGCCGGTGCCCCTGCCGCAGATGCCCGACTTGGTCGATTTCGTCGGTGCGCCCCTGCCCGGTCCGGACGACACCCCGCTCGGTTTCATCGCCGTCCTCAGCCGCAAGCCGATCGAGCACCGTTCCCGCGTGGAACCCGTGCTCCAACGCCTGGCCCGAAGTTTCTCCGCCGAACTGGCCCGCAGCCGGGCCGAGCGCATGTTCCGCGACCTCTTCGCCTTTGCCCCCGACGCCATCCTGATCGCCAACATCGATGGCCACATCACGGACGTCAACCAGTGCACCCTCACGCTGTTTGGTTTCAGCCGCGAGGAATTGATCGGCCAAAACGCGGCCGTGTTGATACCGCCGGATCACCAGGTCGTGCTGCGGCAACGACTGGAGGCCTACCTGGCGAACCCCGTGCCGCACGCCATGGGCGAATCCGGCGCCCACCTCTTCGCCCGGGACAAGTCCGGCCGCGTGTTCCCCATCGACATCAGCCTCAGCCCGCTGAACAACGGCCACGGCGCCTTCGTCGTCGTCGCCATCCGCGACATCACCCGGCAGGTCGAGGCGGAGCAAAACCGCCTCAAGGCGGAGGCCCAGTTGCGCCAGAGCCAGAAGATCGAATCCCTCGGCACCCTCGCGGGCGGCATCGCCCATGATTTCAACAACATTCTCACCGGCATGCTCGGCGCGGCCGAGATCGCCCGCCTGGAGTTCCCGGCCACGCATCCCGCCGCCGCCTGGATTGACCACATCGTCTCCGGCGGATTGCGGGCCAAAAACCTCGTGCAGCAGATCCTGACTTTCAGCCGGAAAAACGAGGGCCAGTTGACGCCGCAGCTGCTCCAGCCCGTGATCACCGAAGCCGTCGGCCTGCTCCGTTCCACCATCCCGAGCATGATCCGGATCGAGACCCGCATCGACCCGGCCTGTCCGCCCGTGCTGGCCGACGGCACCCAGATTCATCAGGTGATCATGAATCTCTGCACCAACGCCTGGCACGCCGTGAAGGAGACGGATGGCCGGATCGAAATCTCCCTGGCCACCGTCCGTTTCACCGCCGGGTCGGCCCGCGCCCGCACCGGCCTTTTGCCCGGCACCTATGCGCAGCTGACCATCCGGGACAACGGCTGCGGCATGACCCCCGCCGAACAGGAGCATCTCTTCGAACCCTTCTACACCACCAAAGCCAAGGGGCGCGGCACCGGACTCGGTCTGGCCGTGGTGCACGGCATCATCCAGGGTCACCATGGCGCCATCTCCGTCCACAGCATTCCCGGCTTGGGCACGCGGTTCGAAATTCTGCTGCCCGCATTGGTGGCGGAGCCAAACCCGGCCTCCGTCGGGGCCGCCGCCGGCCTCGTCCGGGCCGGACGCCGCAACCGGATTCTGCTCGTGGACGACGACGCCATCTCCCTGACCGCGCTGCAAGGCCAGCTGCGGCATGTCGGCTACCAAGTCACGGCCGAGTCCGATCCGAAGGCCGCCCTGCAACGGCTCACCACAAACCCGGAAAACTTCGACCTCGTCCTGAGCGATTTCGCCATGGCCGGAATGACCGGCCTTCAACTGGCCGCCAAGATCCTGGCCGCCCAACCCCAGATTCCGGTCATCCTGATCTCCGGCTATGTCGAGCCGAAGCAGGCGAACGACATTCTCGCCACCGGCGTCCGGGAAATCCTGCGCAAGCCCGTGTCGTTCGCCGAGCTTTCCAAGGCCGTCGCCCGCCACCTCGGACCGCCCCGGTGCGAGTAATTGTGGTCGGTCCGCGTGGTGACTTCGGGAGTTCGGCCCGTGCAGTCACGCCTGCGCGCAGGCGGACCTTTGCCGCCGCCACTCGCCCGCGCCCGCGGCAGCGGTAAAAGGCGATCCCGGGCACAATCCGGAGATGCCTCTTCGATGCGTTTGTCAGCCCGCGTGATTCCGAAATTGCTCCGCATATATTGCCGGGTTCTTGCGCGCCACTTTGAACTCGATTAGCCGCGGCATCGGACCTATTTTTCAACGACAAAACAAGCGGTGCGAGTGGCTCGCACCGCTCGAATCCTTACCCCTGCGTCACCCCCGAGCAGTCGTCTAATCCGGCAACGTCCGGCGGCGATTGTGCCGCTCCGAGCCGAGCATCATGCACCTCTCTTATCGTAGCCTCACCGCCGATGGCGGTGCGTATCGGTCCGGTTTGCCGCCGCGACGGAACGGAGCCGCGGTGGCCTGGTGGCGGTTGGCGCTCGGCCTGCTGGTGCTCGCCGGCAGCCTGCTCTGCCGGGGCGCCAGTCCCTATCAACCGGTCCAGGGATATCCGCTGCTGGAATCCTGGCGGTGGCGCAGTTTCCCGGATCTGAGCGGCTTGGACGCCCAGTGCATCGCCGAAGCGGCGGACGGCACCATCTGGTTCGGCACGGCCGACGGCCTCTGCAGTTACGACGGCTTCGAATGGAACCGTCATCAGGAAGACGCGGTGCCGGGCAACGATATTCCGTGCGACGGAGTGTCCGCCCTTTGCCGCAACCCCGACGGCACCTTGGATGCCGGCGGCTGGTGGGGCATCAGCCGGTTCAGCCAGGGCAAATGGACCCGGTTGATTCCCGCCATCGGACTCCGCTTTGCCGATGTCCGGCGGATCGCCAGCGGGGCCGATGGTTCGCTTTGGGCCGCGACGTCCTGGGGCATTCTGCACCGGCAGCAATCCACCTGGATTCTCTACACCGACGCCAGCATCGCGACCTGGCTGCGGCAGGACCAGCACTATGCTTTCCTGAATATCGAGCTCCTGCCCGAGCATGTGTTCGCCAAGCCCCGCAGCGGTTCACTTTCCACCAACCGCCACGATTTCACCGAGATTTGCACGGATCGGGAAGGCCGGATCTGGTTCGGAACCAAGGGCGGCGAAGTTCTTTGTCACCTCCCCGCTCCCGCCGCGGCGCCGGACTCCTGGATTCTCTACAACGAGTCGGACGGCCTGGCCGGCGGCCGGAATCCGTCGATCCTGCCGCTGCGGGACGGCACGATCTGGGTGGCGCCGGCATCCTCCGGACAAATCAACGTGTTCGACGGCCAGACGTGGCGATCGATGCCACTCCCGGCTCCGGGCGTGGCGCCCGACGGCGCGAGACTGCTGCAGACCCGGGACGGCGTGGTCTGGCTGTCGGCCCGTTATGTGCTCTTCGCCTTTCGCGACGGGCAGTGGCGGACATATCAAAAGCCGGAAGTGCCGGTCCCGGACGCCCTCAATCTTCTCCTGCAATCCGCGGACGGCGCCCTGTGGATCGCCGGTCCGAACACCGACATCCAGCGCGTGGATTACCAGACTCCGCGCTGGAGCACGCTGCAGGATCTCAATTTCCAATGGGAAAGTCCGGCCGGCGCGCAATGGTTTCTGCACCGCGACGGGCGCGTCGTCGTCCACGAGGCCGACCGGTGGACCAGCTATGGCACCGAGGACGGCCTGATCGACACGCCGGTGGCGCTGCTGGGCACGCGCCACGGCACGGTCTGGGCGGTCGGGAGCCACGGACACACGGCGGCCACCGCGCAATTCGACGGCAAAAAATGGACGCGCCAGATCCACGAAAATTTCTCCTGGGGCATCGACGGACGGGCGGTGTTCGAGTCGGCCGACGGCTCGGTCTGGTTCGGCGCGGCCGTGGATTCCTCCGGCCCGCCACAACACCGCGACGGCATCCTCCAGTTTCGCGACGGCGTCTGGACGCATCACCACCAACCGGGCCGATCACCCCGCGACGACGGCGCCGAAAATCCCGCGACGCTCCTGCCCGCCTCCCACCGGCCGGAGCCGATCGAGAAATTCAGCAGCCTGGGCGAATCGCGCGACGGGAAAATCTGGGCGGGACGCAACGTCCTCGTCTTCCATGACGGCAACAAGTGGGAGGAATACACCCCCCCGCCGGGCAGCCGCCTGGGAATCATCGAATCCATGCTCACCACCCGCGAAGGGGACCTGTGGATCGGCACCCGGCAATACGGGGCGTGGCGCTATGATGGACGGGAATGGCGACAATTCCAGGGCAAGGACAGCCTGGTCGCCAACAGCATCCGCAGCCTCGCCCAGACCACCGACGGTTCGGTCTGGGCCGCCACCGACCGCGGGGTCAGCCGTTTCGATGGACGCACCTGGATGGCGGAAGTGCTGCCCGCGGAATTGATCATCCCGCATGAAGGCGGCAACCTGATCGCCGCGGCCTCCGGCAAACTGTGGCTCAACCGCCACACCGTGGACTGGAGCCGCCGCGCCTGGACGAAGGTTCCGCCCCCGCCCCCCGAGGCCGAGTTCTGGACCCTGTGCCACCAGTTCCAAGGCACGCCGCCGCGCACGCGCATCACCGCGGGAGCGGAAAAGGTTTCGCAGCCCGGCAACATCTCCATCCTCTGGAGCGGTGCGGTGCCCTGGCGCGAACCCAAGGATGCCCGGCTCCAGTTTTCCTTCCGCCTCGATGACCAGCCGTGGTCCGCCTTCACCTCGGACGTGAGCCACGCCTTCTTCACCCTGCCCGCGGGCCGGCATCACTTCGAGGTGCGCGCGCGCGACCAGGAGTTCAACGTCGACCCGACGCCGGCCACCTTGGATTTCGTGGTGCTGCCCCCGGCGTGGCGCCAGGGCTGGTTCATCCTGCTGATGCTCCTGCTCGGCGGACTCATCGCCGCCCAAAGTTTCCGGGTGCTGTTGGAACAGGGCCGCCTGCGCAAGGCCCACGCGGAATTGGAGGAGCGCGTCCGCCAGCGCACCGCCGAGCTGGAATCGGCCAACCGCGAACTCGAGGCGTTCTCCTATTCCGTGTCGCACGACTTGCGCGCCCCGCTGCGCGGTGTCGACGGTTTCAGCCAGGCGCTGCAGGAGGATTATTCCGGAAAACTCGATGAGGAAGGCCAGGACTACCTCCGGCGCATCCGTGCGGGGGCCCAGCACATGGGGCGGTTGATCGAGGCCCTGCTCGGATTGTCCCGCGTCACGCGGAGCGCGCTGCGGCTCGCGCCGGTCAATCTCTCCCACCTCGCCGCCGAGATCGCCGCGGAACTCGCCCGCCGCGAACCCGCGGCCAAGGTGGAGGTGACAGTGGCGCCGGAAATCGTGGTCGCCGGGGACGGCCCCCTGCTCCGCGTCGCGCTGGAAAATCTGCTCGGCAATGCCTGGAAGTTCACGTCCCGGAGTCCGGACGCCCGGATCGAGTTCGGCGTGACGGAGCAGGAAGGCCAGCAGGTCTGCTTCGTGCGCGACAACGGCGCGGGCTTCGACCGGGCCGCCGCCACCAAGCTCTTCGGCGCCTTCCAGCGCTTCCACACCACCGAGGAGTTCCCCGGCACCGGCATCGGCCTCGCCACCGTGCAGCGCATCATCCACCGCCACGGCGGCCGCATCTGGGCCGAGAGCGAACCCGGCCACGGCGCCACCTTCTACTTCACCCTGCCCGAACAACCCGGCGCCCTCCCATGAAAAACCACCTCGCCAGCACCGTATGGTCCGGCCTGGCCGCGCTAGCCTTGGCGGCCTGCACGCCGGAGCCGGAGCCGCCCATGCGCATCGGCATGAATGTGTGGCCCGGCTATGAGCCGCTGTTCCTGGCGCAGCATGACGGGAGTTTGCACGAGAGGGATTTCCGCTTGGTGGAATTCTCGAACAACTCCGAGGTCAGCCGTGCCTTCCGCAACGGCACACTGGAAGCCGCCTGCCTTACCCTGGACGAAGTGCTTTACACGGCGCAGGACGGCATGGACCCGGTGCTCCTCGTCGTCATGGATGAGTCGAGCGGGGCGGACGTCGTGCTGGCCCGCCCGGAAATCAAGAGTCTGGCGGAGTTGCGGGGCAAACGGGTCGCCGTCGAAGTGAGCGCGGTCGGTGCCTACATGCTCACCCGCTCCCTGCAGCAGGCTGGCCTCACCGTGAAGGACGTCACGCCGGTCTATCTCCCGATCGATAAACATCTCTCGGCCTACCAGGATGGCCTGGCGGACGCCGTGGTGACCTTTGACCCGGTCCGGACCAAGCTGCTGGCGTTGGGTGCGGTGGATTTGTTCAACAGCGCGATGATCCCGGGCGAGATCGTGGATGTGCTGGTGGTCCGCCGCGACTATCTGGAAAAACATCCCGGGCGGGCGCTCGCGCTGCGCCAGGCCTGGTTCGCGGCGCTGGGGCAGATGCGCCGGTCGCCCCATGAATCCGCCAAAATCATGGCGGTCCGCGAAGAGGTGACCGCCGGGGAATTTGAGGCTTCGCTGCACGGGCTCCATTTCCCGGACGAGCCGGAAAGCCGCGTCCTGCTGGAGGGCGCCTCACCCAGGCTCCTGCAAGCCGCGGAACGGCTGCAAACCGTCATGCGGGATTCCGGCCTGCTGCGGCAGGACATCCCGCTGCAACCCCTGTTCACCCTGCCCGACGCGATGAAACCGGCGCCGTGACGACATGACCGCTCCGCCCAACAACAAATGGCGCTCGCTGCGGCTGCTGCTGCCGGCGCTGCTGTTGTTGATCGCGATCGGCGGCGCCTTGGTGCTGTATGTTTTTGAGCGGCGGATCCGCGAGGCCGAGTTCGAAGCGAGCTTCCGCGAGGAGCAAATCCTCCGCACCGCCCGGATCCAGGCCGATGTCGAACGCTGGGTGCAGCGCGACGACCTGGAAATGGCGCAATCCGTCCTGGCCGATCTCGGGGTGATGCCGGAGTTGAAGGCGGCGCTGTTTCTGGACGCGGCGGACACCGTGCTGGCCGCCACGCAACGCGGCAACATCGGCCGGCCGCTGGACATCGGGTCCCTTGGCCTGGACCAACGCGACGCAGGACGCGTGCGTGCGGCCATGCACACGGCGCGACAAACCCTGCGCGAGAGTTCCGTGTTTACCGGCGATCGGAACGGCCTGGTCGCGTGTTTTCCGGCCTCGCTGCCGCTGCGACCGGGCGACCTCGGCGTGCGCCACGGCGGCGTGATCCTGGTGGGCTACGACCTGCGCCTGGCCAAGGCCGCCAGCATCCGTCACCTCCAGACCAATTTCCTCATCTATTTTGCCAGCATCCTGCTCAGCGCCACGGCGCTGGGCGTCAGCCTGCATTATCTCATCACCCGCCGGCTGGAGCGGCTTAAATCCGCCATGACGGCTTTCGCCCAAGGGAAAGCCTTCGCCCCGGCGCCCTCGCGGCTGGGCGACGAGATCTCCCATCTGGTGAACCAATTCAACGAGATGGGCACCACCCTCAGCAAGACGATGGCCGAGATCCAGGATCTCTACGATCATGCGCCCTGCGGCTACCACTCCACGGAGGCGTCGGGCACGCTGGCACGGATCAACGACACGGAATTGGCGTGGCTGGGTTACACGCGGGAAGAGCTGGTCGGCAAGGTGCGCTTCATGGATTTGCTCACCCCGCCCTGCCGTGAGCGCTACCAGCGGGAATTCCAGCGCCTCAAGGAATGCGGCTGGGCGCGCGACCTGGAATTCGAGTTGGTGCGCAAGGACGGCACCCTCCTGCCGGTGACGCTGAGCGCCACCGCCATCAAGGACGCGCACGGCAACTTTGTGATGAGCCGCTCGGTCGTGCTCGACGCCACGGAGCGCAAACAGACCGAGCGGACGCTGCGCGAGAGCGAACAGAAGTTCCGCATGATCTTCGACCAAGCCTTCCAGTTCATCGGCGTGCTGTCGGTCGATGGCATCCTCCTGCAAGCGAACCAGACCGCGCTGCAATTCGCGGGTGTCAGCGAAAGCGCCGTGCTCGGCCAGCCGTTTTGGGCAACGGTGTGGTGGGCGCACTCCGCCGCGTTGCAGGAGAAGGTGCGGGCGGCGGTCCGCGAAGCGGCGGAGGGGAAACTCGTGCGCTTTGAGGCCTCCCATCCCGCAGCGGGTGGGCGGATCCACCACATCGACTTCTCCCTCAAGCCCGTCACCGACGCAGCGGGCCGTGTCATCCAGCTTATCCCCGAGGGCCGCGACATCACCGAGCGAAAACAGGCGGAGGAAAAAATCAGCCAGCTCAACGCCGAGCTGGAACAGCGCGTCGCGGCCCGCACGCGACAGCTGGAGGAAGCCAACCGGGAGCTGGTGGAGTTCAGCTACTCGGTGTCGCACGACCTGCGCACGCCGCTCCGCAGCATCGACGGCTTCAGCCACGCGCTGCTCGAAGACTACGCGGCCGCGCTCGACGCCGACGGCAAGGATTATTTGCAGCGGGTCCGCGCCGCCAGCCAGCGCATCGGGCAGATCCTCGACGCCATGGTGCGCCTCCTGCGCCTCAACCGCACCGACATGCACGTGACGGACGTCAATCTGAGCGAGCTGGCGGCGCAGGTGGTCGGCACCCTGCGGCAAGCGAATCCCGGCCGCGACGTGGAATTCATCATTGCTCCCGGTTGCGCGGCGCGCGGCGACGCCGGTCTCCTGAAGATCGCGCTCGAAAACCTGCTGGACAACGCCTGGAAGTTTACGGTCGGGCGGCACCCGGCGAAGATCGAGTTCGGCGCCAACACGTCGCCCGAGGGCACGGTCTGTTTCGTCCGGGACAACGGCTGCGGCTTCGAGATGCAATACGCCGGCAAGCTCTTCCGCGCCTTCCAAAGCCTGCACCCCAACGATGAATCCGCCGGCGCCGGCGTCGGCGTCGGCCTCGCCGGCGTGCAACGCATCATCCACCGCCACGGCGGCCGCGTCTGGGCCGAGAGCCAGCCCGGCCACGGTGCCACGTTCCATTTCACCCTGCCCGAACAACCCCGGGAACCGCGCCCATGAAAGCAGGCCCCATCCCACGCCCCGGACGGGAGGAATAAACCCATGCCCTCGCTTCGCATCAAGAATGCGTCGGAGGCGGCGCGGATTGCGGTGCCCATGGATGCCACCGTGCTTGAGGCGCTCCTCGCGGCCGGTCTCCGGCTGCGGGCGGCGTGTGGGGGCATCGGCGAGTGCGGTCTGTGCCGGATCCGGGTTGAAGCCGGGGACCTGAACGATCCCACGACCACCGAACGGTGTCAGCTTTCGACCGCGGAACTGGACCAGGGCCTGCGCCTCGCCTGCCAGGTCAAACCCTCCGGCGATATGCGGGTCAGCTTCGAATCCGTTGCACCGGCGCCGGGCTGGACCAGTCTGGCGGAGATCGATGGCACGACGCCGGTGGCCGACACGCAGAGCAAGCACGCCTTGGGCGTCGCGGTGGACCTGGGCACCTCGCAGATTCGCGTGGCGATCCGGGATCTCACAACCGGAGCACGCCGGGCGGGATGTTGCGGTCCCAATCCGCAGGTGGCTTTCGGGTCCGATGTGCTGACGCGGCTGATGTATGCCACGACCTCGGTGAAATGCGCCCGGGAACTGGGTTGGCTGGCCCGGGGAGCCATCGGCGATGCGTTGGCCGACCTCGCCACGCACACCGCCATTCGGCTCCAGGACATCAGGCAGGTCGTCATCGTCGGCAACACCGCCATGCTCTGCCTGCTGGCGGGCAAACACCAGGGCCTGCTGTTGCAGCCGGAATACGGGACGCGCGCCATCGACTGCACGCCCGACGAGACGGTGAGCTGGAACGCCGCCTGGGGCCTCGATCCCACGGCGAACGTGCACCTGGTTCCACCGGTGGCCGGTTTTGTCGGCTCGGATTTCCTGGCCGCGGTCAGCGCCACGCGGTTGACCGCCGGCGCGACGAATTCGCTGCTGGTCGATTTCGGGGCGAATTCGGAAATCGGTTTGTGGGACGGGCAGACGCTTTGGTCGGCGTCGGCGCCGGGCGGCCCGGCCTTCGAGGGCGCGGGCATCAGCTGCGGCATGGCCGCCAAGCCCGGCGCGATCCACCGGGTGGAGCGGACGGATGCCCCGGGGCAATACCGCGTCGAGGTGATCGGCGGGGGCGCGCCGCTCGGGATCTGCGGGTCCGGCTTGGTGGACGCGGTCGCCTGCCTGCTGGCGGAGGGCACGCTCGGCCCGACGGGACGATTCACCCGGCCCTGCGGGGCGGAAGGCGTGCCCGTGACCGGCGGCCCGAAGCAGCTCACGCTGCGGCAGCACGACATCGATGTCTTCCAGCGGGCGAAATCCGCGACCGCCGCCGGCATCGCCTGCGTGTTGGCGAGAGCCCGCCTGGCCCCCGGGGACCTGTGGCGGGTTTGTGTGTGCGGGACGTTCGGGCGTTTTCTGGATGTGGCGCAGGCGCAGGCGGTGGGGCTCCTGCCGGCGGTTCCGGCCGGATGCGTCGAGTTGCATGAGCATGCTGCATTGCACGGATGCGAATCCCTGCTGCTTGCGCCGGAAAGCGCCGCCGCGATTGCGTCGCTCCGGGAAATCACCACCATTGTCAGCCTGTCCGAGGATTCCGGGTTCGAAAAAACCTTTATCGAGCAACTGCAATTCCGGCCGATGCCAGCCGGGCAAAAGGAGGTTGCATGAACATCAAGCAGCTATCGCGGGAGTTCAACGAAGCCATCTACGACACCGATCGAGACCGGGCTCTCCGGCTCATCCATGACGCGGTGGCGAACGGGGTCACCCCGGAGGAGGTCGTGTTTGACGTGGTGATCCCGGCCATTGAGCAAACCGTCAAGCTGGTCGGCACCGGGGCGGAGTTGAACCTGGCCCAGCACTTCATGACCTCCCAGATCTCGTCGGAGGTGACCGAGGAGATGGTCCGCCGTTTCAAGAAGGCGCCCGAAATCCTTGGACACATTGTCATCGGCACGGCGCGGGGCGACCTGCATACACTCGGCAAGCGGATCGTCATCGGCTGCCTGCAGGCCCACATGGTCGAGTCCACGGATCTCGGCGTCAATGTGCCGCCAGAGCGTTTCGTGGACGAGGCGGTGGCCCATCACGCGCAGGTCATCGGCATCTCCGCAATGATGGTGCACACGGCCCGCGGCGAGGAAGGCTGCTTGAAAGTGCGGCAAATCCTGCACGAGCGCGGGCTGGAGGACCGGATCAAAATCATCGTCGGTGGCGCACCCTACCGTTTCGACCGGCAGCTCTACCAGACAGTGCAGGCGGACGCCTGGGCGGAGGACGCCATTTCCGCCGGGAAAACCATCGTCGAACTCATCCGGGGGGCCAAACCATGAACAACGGCATGCAACGGCTGGTGGCGGCGATCAATGGAACGGCTTCCGATCGCATCCCCGTATTCTGCAATCTCCTTGACCAGGGGGCACGCGAACTCGGCCTCTCGCTCGAGGAATATTATTCCAGCGGCGAACGGGTGGCCGAGGCGCAGCTCAAGATGCGCGCGAAATACGGCCACGACAACGTCTGGAGCCTGTTCTATGTCGGCAAGGAGGCCGAGTTGCTGGGCTGCAATAAAATCTTCTACGCGAAGGATGGGCCGCCCAACGTCGGCGGGTTCGTCATCAGGTCCCATGACGATGTCCACCGGCTCGTCGTGCCGAAGGACATCACCGCGCATCCGGCTTTTGCGGAAAGCGCGAAATGCCTGCGCATCCTGAAAAGCGAGGTGGGTGGCAAGTATCCCATCTGCGCCTATATCACCGCCACCATGGCCCTGCCGGCCATCCTCATGGGCATGGACCAATGGATGGAGCTGCTCTTCCTCGGACCTATCGAGGTGCGGAATGAACTGCTGGCCAAATGCCACGACTTCTTTGTCCAGGAGCTGCTCGCCTACCGCAACGCCGGCGCAGACGTGCTGGTCTATTCCAATCCCTTCGGCTCCACCGACATTGTCCCCATGAAATATTTCATGGAGCACTCGCTGCCCTGGATCGAAAAGGACATCGCAGCCGTCGGGACGGCCGGCGTCGTCTATTACTGCGGGATGGCACGCTTCAACCCCGTCATCGCCACCGTCCTCCAGCGGACCGGCCTCGGCGTCTACTACCTCAGCCCCTTCGACGACATCCGGGAGGGCAAAAAGATCATCGCCGGCCGCGGCCTGACCTGCGGGGTCATCAACGACATCAAGCTGATCGATTGGTCGGAAGCGGAGGTCACCCACGAGGTGAAAACCATGATCGAGGCCGGCCTGCCGGGCGGGAAGTTCCTCTTCGGCACCGGCGTCATGCCTTACGCCATTCCGGAAACGAACATCCGCACCATGCTCGAGGCCGCCTACCGGTTCGGCCGCCTCGAATAAGAGAAGCCCCGCGAATGAGATGACCACCAGGCCCCAGTCCGACGTTTCCAACCTGGAGGAGCGGGTGCAAAAACTCGCTGCGGACAAATCCAACCTCCAGCTGATCGTCCGCATGATGAACCGCATCAATGCGGTCGCCGGGCTCGACAACGTGGTGGAGGGCCTGTTGCAGACCATCAGCGATGTCATCGGCGGGGTTAACCTCGGGCTCTATTACGTCGTCGACCAGCACCTCCACTATGCGGACGCCTTTGGCACGAAGAAGAGCCTCACGGCCGCGGACGACGAGCTGGTGCGGCAGGTTTTCCAGACCCGACAGACGGTAGAGATCGAGCATCCGTTCAGCGCCACCGAGATGCTGACCCCCGAGTTCACGAAAGGCTACACGTGGGTGGTGCCGCTCGTGGTGGGCCCCGACCTCGTCGGCGTGCTCAAGCTCGAGCGCCTGCACCTCGCGATGCGCGACCTGTCGGATCAGCTGCCGACGTTCTTCAGCTACGCCGCCCTGGTGCTGAAGAACGAGATCTCCGGCCACTCCCGGCTGCAGCAAGCTTTCGCGCGGCTGGAGCGGGAAATGGCGGAGCGCCAGCACGCCGAGGAGGCGCTCCGCCAGATCAACGAGACCTTGGAGGAACGGGTGGCCGAGCGCACCGACGAGCTGCGGCGCAGCAACGCCCAGGCGCGCCGCCTGAATCGCGAGCTCCAGGCCATCAGCAGCTGCAACCAGGTGCTGATGCGGGCCGAGGACGAACCGGCCCTGCTCAACGCCATCTGTCGCATCGTCTGCGACGAAGCCGGCTACCGCATGGCGTGGGTGGGCTATGCCGAGAACGATGCCCCCCAAACCGTCCGGATCGTGGCCCAGGCCGGCATCGACGACGGATATCTCGCCGCGGCCAACATCACCTGGGCCGACACCGAATACGGCCGCGGCCCCACCGGCAGCGCCATCCGGTCCGGGAGAAGCGCATGCTCCACGGATATAGCGACCGATCCTTCGGTCGCTCCCTGGCGGGAGCAGGCGTTGCGGCGCGGCTATCGCTCCAGTCTCGCCCTGCCGTTGAAGGATGAAAGCGCCCGGACCTTCGGGGCTCTCACCATCTACTCCACCGAACCCAACGCCTTTCCCCCGGAGGAAGTCCGGTTGATGGAGGAACTCGCCGGCGATCTGGCCTTTGGCATCTCCATCCTGCGCGACCGCATCGAACGCAAGCAGGCCGGGGAGGCGCTGCGCGACAGCGAAGCGAAATACCGCTCTTTGATTCAAAAGCTGCAGACGGCGGTGGTGGTCCATGCGGCGGACACCCGGATCCTCACCTGCAATCCCATCGCCCAATCCCTGCTCGGGCTGACCGAAGACCAGCTCCTGGGCAAAACCGCCATCGACCCGGCCTGGCATTTCTTCCGGGAGGACGGCACGCGGATGCCCCCGGAGGAATATCCCATCGCCCAGGCGCTGGCCACCCGGCAGCCGATCCGGAACCTGGTGCTCGGGGTGCATCGTCCGGCCAGCGGACCGGACGTGTGGGCCATGGTGAATGCGAACCCGGTCTTCGGCCCGGATGGGCAGATCACGGAAACCATCGTCACCTTCATCGACGTCACCGAGCGCATGCTGGCGCAGGAACGGCTCGCCCATCTCGCCGCTATCGTCGAGTCCAGCGACGACGCCATCATCGGCAAGGCACTGGATGAGACGATTGTCAGCTGGAACCGCGGCGCCGAGCGGATCTACGGTTATACGGCCGCTGAAATCGTGGGGTGTCCCATTACGATCCTGGTCCCGCCCGGCTCGAAAGAAGAGCTGGCCACGATCATGGACGGCGTGAAACGTGGCGCAGGAGTCGAGCATCTCGAAACGACCCGCGTGCGCAAGGACGGGCAGACCATCCATGTTGTGCTCACCATTTCGCCCATCCGCGATACCCGCGGCCAGATCGTCGGCGCCTCGACCATCGCCCGCGACAACACCGAGCGCAAGCGGGCGGAGCAGGCGCTGCGTGAATCCCAAGCGCTTTATCATTCGCTGGTCGAGCAACTGTCCGTCGGCTTCTTCCGCAAGAATGCCGCCGGCCGCTATGTCTATGTAAATCCCTTGTTCTGCCGGCTCAAAGGACTAAACGCCGAATCGTTTTTGGATAGAACTCCTGCAGAAGTGAAGGATATCGAACTGGCCGCCAACGGCCCGAACGTTGTTCAGGTCGAACAACTGGCCGCGCAGGCCGAGGATCACCATCGCCAGATCATGGCCACCGGCCGGTCGATCGTAATTGAGGAACTAGGCTTCGGACCCGGCGGCGAGAAACAATATTTCTCCGTCCTCAAAACCCCGGTGTTCGACTCCGCCGGCAAAATCACCGGCAGCCAGGGCATCATGTTCGACATCACCGAACTCAAGCGGATCGAGGAGCAGGTGCGCCGCCTCAACGCCGAACTGGAGCAGCGGGTGGCCGACCGGACCCGCGAGCTGGCCGCCAGCGAAGAGCGGATGCGGCTCTTCTTCGAACGCCAGCTGATGGGCGCGGCGATCAGCTCGCCGGAAAAGGGTTGGCTGCAGGTGAACGACAAGCTCTGCCAGATGCTCGGCTATCCGCGCGAGAAGCTGCTGCAGATGACCTGGGCCGAGCTCACCTACCCGGAAGACCTGGCGGCCGACGTGGCCCAGTTCGAGCGGCTCCTGCGCGGCGAAATCGAGGGCTACATGATCGAGAAGCGTTTCCTGCGCAAGGACGGCAGCCTCGTCTTCACCAACCTCGCCGTCGGCTGCGTCCGGCGGCCCGACCGGTCGGTGGATTACCTCCTCGCCCTGATGGAAGACATCACCGAGCGCAAGCGCGCCGAGGCGAGCATCCAGCAATTGAACAAGGAACTCCGGCAGCGCGCCGCGTCACTCGAGATCGCGAACAAGGAGTTGGAATCGTTCAGCTATTCCGTCTCCCACGACCTGCGCGCCCCGCTGCGCAGCATCGACGGCTTCAGCCGCGTCCTGCTCGATGACTGCGCGGACAAGCTCACCGCGGACGAGAAGGACAGCCTCGGCCGCATCCGCGCCGCCAGCCAGCGGATGGGGCATCTCATCGACGACCTGCTGAATCTGGCGCGCGTCGCGCGCGACGAGATGCGCCGCGGCCCCGTCGCCCTCAGCGCGCTTGCCAACACCGTGGCGGCCAGGTTGCAGCAGGCGACGCCGGACCAGACCATGGAGTTTGTCATCGCTCCCGGCCTGGTGGCGGAAGGCGACGCCCGGTTGCTGCAGATCGTGCTGGAGAACCTCTTCGGCAACGCCTGCAAATTCTCCAGCCACCAGCCGGTTGCGCGGATCGAATTCGGCCAGACGACGCACAAGGGCGCGCCGGCCTATTTCGTGCGCGACAACGGCGCCGGCTTCGACCGGGCCGCCGCGCACAAACTCTTCGGCGCCTTCCAGCGCTTTCACGCCACGGAGGAATTCCCCGGCACCGGCATCGGCCTCGCCACCGTGCAGCGCATCATCCGGCGCCATGGCGGTCACGTGGCGGCCGAGAGCCGCCCCGGCCACGGGGCCACGTTCTATTTCACCCTGCCTGAACAACCCAAGGAGCATTAACCATGAAAGCAACCAACGCCCTGCTGATGGTAGACCGGGTTGCCGAGTTGCGGC
>Ga0208272_100359_pt1 | contig 18569 bp, 16 predicted proteins | sample LakWasM129_HOW14_2_FD_183939 | JGI IMG/M metagenome (GOLD analysis project Ga0208272, IMG submission 183939) | Freshwater sediment methanotrophic microbial communities from Lake Washington under simulated oxygen tension - Sediment Metagenome... | ecosystem: Environmental > Aquatic > Freshwater >... | reverse complement strand
TAGGCTATCATTTTTGTAGCATCGATTTCAATGCTGGCGGGCTTGGCGGAAACGGAGGGATTCGAACCCTCGATGAGGCTCTACACCCCATACTCCCTTAGCAGGGGAGCACCTTCGGCCACTCGGTCACGTTTCCAATCCCGCTATTATGCCCGAAGACAAGAGGCCTTCCAGCAAGCAGCGGGGTAGTGTCAGGCGGTTTCCTGGTCCAGGCCAAAGGCGGTGTGCAGGGCGCGCACGGCCAGTTCCAGGTACTTTTCGTCGATGACGACCGATGTCTTGATCTCGGACGTAGAAATCATCTGGATGTTGATGCCCTCTTCGCTCAACACGCGGAACATCTTGCTTGCCACGCCCACATGGCTGCGCATGCCGATGCCGACGATGCTGACCTTGCAGATGTTGGGGTCGCCGACCACTTCCTTGGCGCCAAGTTCAGGCAGCACGGTCTCGCGCAGCAGTTCTAGCGTGCGGGCAAAGTCGGACTGGCTCACCGTGAAGCTGAAGTCGGCCTTGCCATCTTTGCTGATGTTCTGAATGATGACGTCCACCTCAATGTTGGCGTCGGCCACCGGGCCCAGGATGCGAAAGGCCATGCCGGGAGAGTCGGGCACGCCCAGCACCGAAACTTTGGCTTCGCCGCGGTTGAATGCGATGCCGGATACGACGGCTTGTTCCATTTTTTCGTCTTCCTCAAAAGTGATCAATGTGCCCGACTGCGCCTCTTCAGCCAAGTCGATGTCCCAGGGAGTAAAGCTCGAAAGCACCCGCATGGGCACTTTGTATTTACCGGCAAACTCCACCGAGCGGATCTGCAGCACCTTGCTGCCCAGGCTGGCCATTTCAAGCATCTCTTCGAAGCTCACGGTGGTCAGGCGCCGGGCGGCGGGCACCACGCGCGGATCGGTGGTGTACACGCCATCGACATCGGTATAAATGAGGCATTCGTCAGCACCCATGGCGGCGGCAATGGCCACCGCTGAGGTGTCCGATCCGCCGCGCCCGAGGGTGGTGATGTTGCCCAGTTCGTCAATACCCTGAAAGCCGGTGACGATGACCACACGGCCTGCGTCCAGGTCGGCGCGCACGCGCTGGTCGTCAATCGATTCGATGCGTGCCTTGGTATGGCTGCTGTCGGTGCGCACGGGCACTTGCCAGCCGGCGTAGCTGACCGAGGGCATGCCCTCGGCCTGCAGCGCAATGGCCAGCAAAGCGGAGGAGGCCTGCTCGCCGGTGGCGGCCAGCATGTCGAGTTCGCGGTGGTACTCGGTCGTAGCGCGCGCCGGGGCGAGCTCGGCCGCCAAGCCGAGCAGGCGGTTGGTCTCGCCGCTCATGGCGCTGGGCACCACCACGATCTGGTGGCCAGCGCGCGCCCATTTGGCGACGCGCCGCGCCACGTTGCGAATGCGCTCGGGCGAGCCCATGGACGTGCCGCCGTATTTGTGAACTATCAAGGACATTGGGAAGTCGTTGCGACGGGAACCGGAATGTGCGGCGCAGATTGCAAGGCGTTTTGGGGGCGCCGCCGGCTCTCTTGCTTAGGGGGCCAAAACCGGCGAATTGTACCAATCAAGCCGGTCGTTGCTGCGCCGCACAAAACCCAGGCCCACTTTGATCTCGATGCGGTGCCCGCGCGTGGTGCAGGCGGCAATCTGGCGCTGCAGTTCGGCAAGCTGCGCCGCACTGGGTGTGCAGCGGTGGCAGCTCGCCAGCCAATGGCGCAGCACATTGGCCTGGCGCGCGGTGCTGAGCTGCTGCAGCAAGCGAATCCGTGGCGGGGTGCCCACGGTGGCCAAGTCCTGCCGGGCGACTTCAAGCAGCAACTGCTGTGCCTGCGCGGCGTGCGCACTGCTGCGGGCGAACGTTTCGCGAAAGGCGGGAAAGCAGGCTTCGAGCGCGGGCAGAAGCTCAGCGCGAATGCGGTTGCGGGTAAAGCGCAGGTCGGTGTTGGTCGGATCTTCCACCCAGCCCTCGCCGCGCGCGCGCAGCCACTCACGCACCGCCCTGCCCGGCACGCCCAGCAAAGGGCGGTGCCAGGCGATGCCGGCGCGCTGCCACTGCGCCGGCATGGCGGCGAGGCCCGGAAGACCCGCACCGCGCGAGAGGGCCAATAGCAAGGTTTCGACCTGGTCGTCAGCGTGGTGCGCCAATGCTATTGAAGCAATAGCTGCACCCGCAATACCAGTAAGCGCTATAGCCTCAAAAGCCTTGTATCTTGCAATGCGCGCCGCGTCTTCCGGGCTTTGGCCAGACGCTGCGCCGGCGCTCACGCGTGCCACCTGCAGCGGCACCGTCAGGCGCTCACACAGCGCTTGGCAATGCGCAGCGAAGTCGTCCGCTGCTGCTTGCAGGCCGTGGTGCACATGGAGGGCGCAGACCTCTCCGGGCCAGCGCTCGGCGCAAGCGATCAGCAGGGCCGTCGAATCTGCGCCGCCGCTCAGAGCGACGGCCAGCGGCAGCGCAGGCCGAAATCTGGCCATCGCCGCAGAAATGGCTTCACTCACCTTGCCTCTGGAACGCCATGAAGAAAGCCTGACACTTGCTTGCGCCTCAGTTTGACAGCCTGAATCCGCCCACCACTTCGGTCAGCCGCACTGACTGGTCTTTGAGGTTCTGTGCTGCAGCTGCACTTTCTTCCACCAAAGCAGCGTTTTGCTGGGTCATTTCATCCAGTTGATTTACCGCCTGCCCCACTTCGGCGATGCTGGTACTTTGCTCGTTCGTGGAGGCACCGATCTCAGCCATGATGTCTGTCACCCGCTGCACGGAGTTCACGATGTCGCTCATCGTGGTTCCGGCGTCACGTACCAGACGCGCACCGGTATCGACCTCCTGCACCGATGCGCTGATCAGGCCTTTGATTTCTTTGGCCGCATCGGCGCTGCGGCTTGCCAGTCCGCGCACTTCACTCGCCACCACGGCGAAGCCACGGCCCTGCTCCCCCGCCCGAGCCGCCTCAACAGCGGCGTTGAGCGCAAGAATGTTGGTCTGGAACGCAATACCGTCGATGACCCCGATGATGTCGGAAATTCGCCGCGAGGCAGCATTGATCTGGTTCATGGTGCTGACCACGTCGCCGACCACCTGACCGCCATGCCGAGCGACACGCGACGCCTGCGCCACCAGTTCGTTGGCTTGGCGGGCCGCGTCGGCGTTCTGGCGCACTCTATCGGTCAATTGATCCATCGAAGCCGTGGTTTGCGCCAGACTGGAGGCGGCCAGTTCCGTGCGGCTGCTCAGGTCCTGATTGCCGGAAGCGATCTCTGCCGAGGCCATGCGAACCGAATCGCTCGCCTCTCGAATTTGCAGCAGCACGCCCGAGAGTTTGGCAACAAAACTGTTAAAACCGGTCGCGATCTGAGCCAATTCATCTTCACCATGGGCATCAATGCGGCGCGAAAGATCTCCATGCCCGGAACCGATATCGTGCATGGCGTCACGCACCTGAGTCAGTCGGCGCAGGCGCTGCGCAAGGATCACCGCGAGCGCAAGGCTGGCCACGACCAGCACCACCAAGCCCGTGAGGATCGAAACCTTAAGCATGGTGTCCACCGCCGAGAGTGCCTCGCCACGGTCCAAGGCGATGACCAGTCTCCACGGGGTACCGTCCACCGGCGCCACTTCCAGCAGCATGGCCCGGCCTTGCAGCTCCAACGCATGCAAGCCGACATCCTTCGCCATCCCTGCCAATGTGTCGGCGGATAGCTGCGCGGACAGCTCCGTCGCCGGCTTAAGCGTAAGGCTCGCATTCGGATGGGCAATGATGTTGCCGTCGCTACCGACAAGGAACGCATAACTCGAAGGCGTGGGTTTGATGGATGCGACGTTGGCCACTACGGTCGACAACGACACATCACCAGCCATCACTGCCTTGATTTCGCTGCCTTGGCGCGCTGCCGTGGCAAAGGTAACCACCAAACCCGCGCCGCCTGCATCCGCATATGGGGCCGTCAACACAGCGGTCTGGGAAGCCGCCGCCTGTTGGTACCAGGGTCGCGCTGTAGGGTCGTAGTCTGGCGGAAGGCTCTGTGGCTCGGAGAAGACCGTGTGCTTGTCAGGAAAACCGAAATAGGTGGTGTGAAAACCCCCAGCCTTCTGCAGCAAATTCAACGCGTGCGCAGCATCAGCATCGTCCAGCGCTCCAGCGGACGACTGAACGATCAGCGCCTTGCTGCGTGCCCAGTCGCTCAGTGCCTCCGTATGGCTCAGCGCCAGTGCGCGCGATTGCGTCTGCAATGCGCTCATGGCTTGGCTGCGCACCGCCCAGTAGTTGGCGCCTGCGACGATCGCCAAGCCAACGACAAGGGAAGCCACGCAGATGACGAGCACCTGCCCTCTCAGCGTTTTGATCAATGCCACGGTTGATTCTCACCTCTCGCCGGTACGGCGCAGTAGCGTATGGTATTCCCCGTGCGCAAAAATATGGCGCGCAACCCAGCCAAGCACCAGAGCTTGTACGGTTTCTTTGAAAACTAGCGGCTGTCGGCCTTGGTGTCCGTAAAGCGCCCGTAGCTTTGCAGGCGGGCGTAGCGCCGGTCGATCAGTTCTTTGACCTTGAGGTCGGCGAGCTGGCGGAAAGCGTCGCCCAGCGCACGTTTGAGGAAGGCGGACATCTGCTTGGGGTCGCGGTGCGCGCCGCCTACGGGCTCGTTGACGATCTTGTCCACCAGGCCCAGCGCCTTGAGCCGGTGCGCAGTGATGCCCAGCGCCTCGGCGGCGTCTTGCGCCTTGTCGCTGGTCTTCCACAAGATGGAGGCGCAGCCCTCGGGGCTGATGACGGAGTAGATGGCGTACTGCAGCATCAGCAACTGGTCGCAGACGCTGAGCGCCAGCGCGCCGCCCGAGCCGCCCTCGCCGATGATGGTGGTGATGATGGGCACTTCGAGTTGTGCCATCTCGTAGATGTTGCGGCCAATGGCTTCCGACTGGCCGCGCTCTTCGGCGTCGATGCCCGGGAACGCGCCCGGCGTATCGACAAAGGTGAACACTGGCAGACCGAATTTCTCCGCTGTTTTCATCAGGCGAAGGGCCTTGCGGTAGCCTTCAGGGCGCGTCATGCCGAAGTTGCGCAGCGCACGCTCTTTGGTGTCGCGCCCCTTCTGGTGGCCCAGCACCATGCAGGCATGGCCGTTGAAGCGCGCCAAGCCGCCCACAATGGATTTGTCGTCGGAAAAATGCCGGTCGCCGTGCATTTCGACGAAATCGGTGAAAAGGCTCTGCACATAGTCGAGCGTGTAGGGTCGCTCGGGATGGCGGGCGATCTTGGTGATCTGCCACGGCGTCAGGTCGGAATAGATGTCCTTGGTGAGCTGCTGGCTTTTCTTGCTCAGCTGGTCGATTTCCTCCGAAATATCGACCGCGCTCTCGTTCTGCACGTAGCGCAGCTCTTCGATCTTGGATTCGAGCTCGGCAATGGGGTTTTCGAAATCCAGAAATGTCTTTTTCGCCATGTGTTGTTCCTTGCGCGCGGGGCGCGTGGCTGCGGGAAGCGGCTCAGTAAGCGACCGGCAGGGGGTCCAGCGAGCGCCAAATATACCAAGTGGCCACGCTGCACCAGGGCTTCCAGGCCTGTGCCACTTCGCGCGCATCGCTGCGGCTGACCGGGTCGCCCGAGAAGTAGTTGCGGCTGATGCCGTTGAGCAGGCCGACATCATCGAGCGGCAGCACGTTGGGGCGCATGAGGTGGAAGATGAGAAACATCTCGGCCGTCCAGCGGCCAATGCCGCGCACCGCCACCAGCTCGGCAATGATGGCCTCGTCGTCCATGGCCTGCCAGGCATCGACATGCAGCTTGTTGCCGTCGAAGTGCAGCGCCAAGTCTACGAGGTATTCCACCTTGCGGGCCGACAGACCGGCAGCGCGCATGTCGTCGATTTTCAGGCGCAGTACGTCGGGCGGCGTGAGCGTGGGCGCCAGCAGCGCAAAGCGGTCCCACACGGTCTGCGCGGCCTTCACCGAAATCTGCTGGCCGACGATGCTGCGCGCCAGCGTGACGAAGGCATCGCCGCGCGTCTGCAGGCAGGTCTCGCCGAACTGCGGAATCAGGCGCTTCATCACCCGATCTTTTTTCATCAAATGCGTGCGCGCCTGGGACCAATACTCTGGCGTTGCCAGGTCGAGCGTTGCCGCAGTCGCTATTACTTTAGAAGCACTCACCGCTTGTCCTTATTGCGCTGCGTGCCATTTTTACTCATATTTTTTCTCATGAAGCGGCTTCCCAGGTGGTGCCGGTGGCGCTGTCCTTGAGGACGATGCCCTGGGCCAGCAAGGCCGCGCGGATGCGGTCGGCTTCGGCGTAGTTTTTTTCGGCCTTGGCAGCGGCGCGCGCTGCGATCTGTTCCTGGATTTGTGGTTCAGACAAGGCGTTGCTTGCTGTGGGTTTCCCGGCAGCAAATACCGAGGCACCTTCAACTTGAACAATGCGCCCCTTCAAGAAGTCCGACGGCTCACCCTGCAGCAGCCCCAGGCACCCGCCCAGCGCCTTGAGCAGGCCGGCGGCCTGCGGCGAGCGGCTGCGGTTGACTTCACCCGCCAGGTCGAACAGCACGGCCACCGCCTCGGGTGTGCCGAAGTCTTCGTCCATGGCGGCGCGAAAGCGCGCGGCATAAGAGTCGGTCCAGTCGATGGCTACGTCTTTCGGGGGGACCAGGCTGAGCGCGGTGTAAAGGCGCTTGAGCGCCTGGTGGGCGTCGTCGAGGTGCGCGTCGCTGTAGTTGAGGGCGCTGCGGTAGTGGGCGCGCACCATGAAAAAACGCAAGGTTTCGGCCTGGTACTCGCGCAGCACATCGCGGATGGTGAAAAAGTTGCCGAGCGACTTGCTCATCTTCTCGTTGTCCACGCGCACAAAACCGTTGTGGACCCAGAAGCGCGCCAGCGGCTTTCCATGGGCCCCTTCGCTCTGCGCAATCTCGTTCTCGTGGTGCGGGAACTGCAGGTCGGCGCCGCCGCCGTGGATGTCGAAGGTCTCGCCCAGCGTGGCGCAGCTCATGGCCGAGCATTCGATGTGCCAGCCGGGGCGCCCGGCGCCAAAGCGGCTGTCCCATTTCGCTTCAGGCGGCTCGTCCGCCTTGGCGGACTTCCAGAGCACGAAGTCGAGCGGATCGTTCTTGCCATCCTGAACCGCCACGCGTTCGCCTGCACGCAGCTCGTCCAGCGACTTGCCCGAGAGCTTGCCGTAGCCGGGGAACTTGCGCACTGCGTAGTTCACGTCGCCGCTCTCGGCCCGGTAGGCCAGGCCCTTGCCTTCGAGCGTACCGATGAGCGAGAGCATCTGCGGCACGTATTCGGTGGCGCGCGGCTCGACATCAGGCGGCTCAATGCCGAGCTTGGCGATGTCAGCATGCATGGCGCCGATCATCTCGTCGGTCAACGCGCGGATCGTGATGCCGCGATCCAGTGCGCGGCGGATGATCTTGTCGTCGATGTCGGTGATGTTGCGCACGTACGTGACGCGGTAGCCGCTGGCGCGCAGCCAGCGCTGCACCACGTCAAACGCCATCATCATGCGGGCATGGCCGATGTGGCACAGGTCGTAGATGGTCATGCCGCAGACGTACATGCGCACATGGCCAGGCTCGATCGGGGAAAACTCTTCCAGGGCACGCGAGAGCGTGTTGTAGATGCGCAAACTCATGGAGATTAGGTTGGGGAAGACAGGGCGTGACGGGGGCGAAGCACGCAGGTGGATGGACCTGCTAGCGGGCAAGGCGCACGCCAGGCCCGATCCGCGCATCACAAATGCCGTGCCGGCGCCTGCGTACCACGCAGGCGCAAGGTTCCGCCATGACCACCCCCTCGGCTACAATTCGTCGCAGTATAAGCGCCCGTCCGGGCCTCGGCTGACCACCTCACGGACCTTCATGACATCCTCACGCCGCACCCTTTTTCCGCTTGTGCGCCTTGCGCGTCTCGTGGCTTTGTCGGCGCTGCTGTGCGCTGGCGCAGTCCATGCGGACGAATACTCCGATATCACGGCGCTACTGAAAGCGGGCAAGGCGGCGGATGCGCTTGCCAAGGTCGACCAACGGCTTGCAAGCACGCCCAAAGATCCGCAATTGCGCTTCTTGCGCGGCGTGGCACAGGCAGATACGGGCAAGCAGGGCGACGCCATCGCCACCTTCACCCAGCTCACGCAGGACTACCCCGAACTGCCTGAGCCCTACAACAACCTGGCCGTGCTGTATGCCGGCCAGAACCAGCTCGACAAGGCGCGCACTGCCCTTGAAATGGCGATCCGCACCAACCCGAGCTACTCGACCGCGCACGAGAACCTGGGTGACATTTACGCCAAGCTCGCTGCCCAGGCCTACAACAAGGCCTTGCAGCTCGACGCCAACAGCAGCGCGGTCCTGACCCCGAAGCTGGCGCTGATTCGCAGCCTGTTCGCTGCGGGTCCAACGCCCGCCAACACGCGCACTTCGACCGTGGTGGCCGCTGCACCCACCCCTGCGCCTGCGCCAGTTGCGGCCAAGCCCGCACCGGTGCCAGCCCCCGTGGTCGCCGCTGCTTCGGCCCCAGAGCCCAAGGCACCCGCTGCCGCCCCGGCGCCATCCGCAGCACCCGTGACGCCGATGGCCCGCCCCCCTGTCGCCCAACCCGTGGAACCGCCTGCCGCGAAAGTGTCCGGCGCCGAAACCGCCGCAGAACAAGATGTGGAAGCCACCGTAAAGGCCTGGGCGGCCGCCTGGTCGGCTCGCGACATGAAGAACTATTTGTCCTCCTACGGCAAGCAGTTTGATCCGCCGGGCAAGCAAAGCCGTGCGGCCTGGGAAAAAGAGCGTGAAGCGCGCATCGTGGGCAAGTCGCACATCCAGGTCACCATCAGCAAGCTCTCGGTCAACATCAAGGGCGACCGAGCCACCGCCCGCTTCCACCAAGCCTACAGCGCCGACACACTGAACGTGACCAGCCGCAAGACCCTTGAGCTGGCACGCAGCCAGGGCCGCTGGGTCATCGTGCGCGAATCCACTGGCGGCTGATGCGACAACGCGTTTTCCCGCGGTGCACTCGCTGCACCGCCGTCCTGCATTGAGCACGCCAGACGAGCGCCGACTGCGCGCTTGGCCAAGCGCTGGCGCTGCCTGGATGGCCACGGCGCTGCTCGTTGCCGGTGTGCTGACGGCACTGCCTGGCTGGGCGCGTGAGCCGCATCGCGCCGCGCCGAAAAAGGCCGTCCACGCCCAGCGAACAGCGGCCAAAACCACGCGGACCGCAGTCCACAGACGCGCACCCATGGCGGCCGCAGCACCTGTCGCGGCTATCCCAAAAGCGGCTGCTGCAGGCCTTGCCGATCCAGCCGAAACGCGGCTGATTCGCGTGTACCGGCTGACAGCCCAGGGCCGTGCCGACGAAGCCTTGGCTCAGGCACAGAGCCTGGCGCGTGATTTTCCAAACTTCCAACTCGCGCAACTGGCGCTGGGCGATCTGCTGGCCGCGCGCGCGCGCCCGCTGGCGCAGTTTGGCGATGTGGCGGCGCCCGCGCCCGAAGCAGCAACGGCCTTGGCCGAACTGCGCCAGGAATCACGCCAGCGCGTGGCCGCCGAGCGCCTGCGCCCAGCGGCTGGCGCCATCCCGGCAGCTTTTATCGAAATCTCTGAACACACGCGCCATGCCATCGCCGTGGATGCCTCGCGCTCGCGCCTGTATTTGTTTGAAAACGGCAAGCAAGGCCTGCGTCTGGTGGCCGATTACTACGCATCGGTGGGCAAACTCGGCACCGAAAAGGAGTTCGAGGGCGATCAGCGCACACCGCTGGGCGTGTACTACATCACCAGCCGACTCGACGCCAAGCAGTTGGCCGACCTGTACGGCTCGGGCGCGCTGCCGCTGAACTACCCCAACGCATTGGACCAGCGCCGCGGCAAAACCGGCAGTGGCATCTGGCTGCACGGCACCCCCAGCGCCCAGTTTTCGCGCGCACCGCAAGCCACGGACGGCTGCGTGGCCATCGCCAACCCGGATCTGGAGCGCATCCTGAAAACCGTCGAGCCGCGTAGCACGCCGGTGGTGATCGCAAGGCAACTGCAATGGGTCACGCCACAGGGGGTTCTGGGCGAGCGCCAGGCATTCAACCAGGTGCTCGACGCTTGGAGCAAGGCCAAATCCGAAGGCGACCTACAGCGCCTGCTGGGCTTTTACACCTATGATTTTCAGGGGATGCGCAGCCAATCGATCACCGAATGGCGCGCCACCCTGCAGGAAGACCTCCAGGCGCTGCGCGGCCGTACCCTGGTACTCAAGGACAAATCAGCGCTGCACTGGCAAGACAGCAGCGAGACCATGGTGGTCACCTTTGCCGAAATCCCCGCAGGCGCCCGCAGCGGCCCAGTCAAGCGCCAGTACTGGCGCCGCCTAGGCCAGCGCTGGCAAATATTTTTTGAAGGAGTGATCGGATGATTTCTAGAAGAAATTTGGCTCTGGCGCTTAATGCGCTTGCGCTGACAGCTATGTTTTCCGTAGCGCCACTGGCCTCTGCCGCAGAGGCCCCAAAGGTCAAGCTGACCACGTCCATGGGCGACATCGTGGTCCAACTCAGCCCCGACAAGGCGCCCAAGACGGTCGCCAACTTCCTACAGTACGTGCGCGAGAAGCACTACGACGGCACCATCTTCCACCGCGTGATCGACGGCTTCATGATCCAGGGGGGAGGCTTCACGCCCGACATGGTGCAAAAACCCATGCACGCCCCCATTCCCCTCGAAGCCTCGAATGGCCTCAAGAACGACAAATACACCATCGCCATGGCGCGCACCAGCGCGCCGGATTCGGCCACCGCGCAGTTCTTCATCAACGTGAACGACAACGCCATGCTCAACGCCCCCCAGCCCGACGGCCACGGCTATGCCGTGTTCGGCAAGGTCGTGGAAGGCCAAGAGGTGGTGGACAAAATCAAGGCCGTCGCCGTCAGCAACAAGGGACCGTACCAAAACGTCCCCAACACACCCGTCACCATCCATTCGGCCACCGTGGTCCAGTAAGAAAGCACTCCCATGAGCAACCCCCAAGTAGAACTCCACATTGCCGGCTACGGCGTCATCACCCTGGAGCTTGACCAGGACAAGGCGCCCAAATCGGTCGCCAACTTCCTCTCCTATGTGAACAAGGGCCACTACGACAACACCATATTCCACCGCGTCATCCCCGGCTTCATGGTCCAGGGCGGTGGTTTTGCGCCTGGCATGGCGCAGAAGGACACCGACGCGGCCATCGAGAACGAAGCGCAGAACGGCCTGAAAAACGACAACTACACGGTGGCCATGGCGCGCACCAGCGACCCACACTCTGCCAGCTCGCAGTTTTTCATCAACGTGGCCGACAACGGTTTTCTGAACCACACCGCGCCTTCCGCCCAAGGCTGGGGCTACGCGGTGTTTGGCAAAGTGGTGGGCGGCAAAGACGTGGTCGACAAGATCAAGGCCGTGAAAACCGGGCGCAAGGGCTTCCATGACGACGTGCCCAAGGAAGATGTCGTCATCGAAAAAGCGGTCGCCCTCTGATCTGATTCACGCAGCACGCACGTGAACACGGCCGTGCCCCAGGCAGTGGAGCTCATCGCTCCACCACACTGGCGCACGGTCGATTTTTTGTCCGACCTGCATTTGCAGGCCGCCGAACCTGAAACCCTCGCCTGCTTCGAGCGCTACCTGGCGGGCCGCCAAGCCGATGCGCTGTTCATCCTGGGCGATCTGTTCGAAGTCTGGGTGGGCGACGACGCTTGCGACGAAGCCGGCAGCTTTGAAGCGACGCTGGCCGAGCGGCTCGCTGCTGCGGCGCAGCAACGCCCCGTGTACTTCATGCACGGCAACCGCGATTTTCTGGTTGGCACCTCTTTTTTTGAGCGCACCGGCGTCATCGCACTGGCCGACCCCGCTGTGCTCATCTTTGGCACGCAGCGCCTGCTGCTGAGCCATGGCGACCTGCTCTGCCTGGGCGATGTGGACTACCAGCGCTTTCGCCGCCTGGCACGCAGCAGCGCATGGCAGCAGGCTTTCCTGGCGCAGCCGCTCGCCGAGCGCCGCGCGCAGGCGCAGGCCATGCGCGCGCAGAGCGAGGCGCACAAGCAGGCCGGAGAAGCGTATGCCGACGTCGACGGCCCGGCCGCACTCGCCTGGCTGCAAGCCGCGGGTGCGCACACCCTGGTGCACGGCCACACGCACCGCCCGGCCGAGCATGTGCTGGCGCCCGGCTACCGGCGCGTGGTGCTGAGCGACTGGGATGCCGCCGCCCAGCCGCCGCGCGCCGATGTGCTGCGGTTGACAGCCCGAGGACTGGAACGCATCCGCATCGGCCCCATGTAGCGCGGATGCACCCTCTCTGGAACCGCCTGCGCAGCCGCCTGCGCGCCACGCTCGCCCCAGTCCCTGACATCTCTGCCGAGCTGTGGCTGCAGACCCTGGCCCGCTACCCCTTTCTTGCCGCGCTGCCGCTCGCGCAGCAGGCCAAATTGCGCGCTCTGGCGGCGCAGTTTCTGGACGGCAAGGAATTTCATGGCGCCCACGGCCTGGAGGTGACCGACGCCATGGCCATCGACATTGCGGCGCAGGCCTGCCTGCCCCTGCTGCACTGGGGCGATCCGCATGAGGCGCTCGCCTGGTACGGCGACTTCGTCACCATCGTGGTGCACCCCGGCGAGGCCGTCGCGCGGCGCGAGAGCACGGACGCCGCGGGCGTGGTGCACGAATACACCGAAGTGCTGGCGGGCGAAGCGATGGAGCGCGGCCCGGTGATGCTCAGTTGGCGCCATGTGGCCGAAGCTGGTGCCAGCGCAAGCCATGGCAGCAACGTGGTGGTGCACGAATTCGTCCACAAGATCGACATGCAGAACGGCCACGCCAACGGCTGCCCGCCGCTGCCACGCGGCCTGCTGGGCACGCGTGGCCGGCGCGCGGCGCTGGCCGCCTGGCAGGCCATCTGGAAACCGGCCTACGCCGATTTCCGCGAAGCGGTCATCAAGGCCGAGCGCTTCGGCACCGAGCGGCCCTGGCTGGATGCCTACGGCGCCACCGCGCCGGCAGAGTTCTTTGCCGTGGCCTGCGAGGCCTATTTCGTGAACCGCGAACGCTTTGCGCTGGAATTTCCGTCGCTCCTGCCGGCGCTGGACGGGTTCTTCAAACGCCCGACGTGATACCGGGCCTTGGCTGCCCACCTTCCGCCAGCAGGGTCAAGGCTTGGCCTTGGCCACCACCCCTGTCGCCACCAGCGCCCGCAGCGCCTTGAGCCGCGCCTTCAACCGGCGCTCGTTGACCAGCCCTACGCGCACCATGATCTTTTGCCCGCTCGACAAGGCCTGCAGTTGCGGGTCGGCAAACTCGTAGCGCACCCAGGGGCGGGTCGAACTCCATTCGCCCTTCACTTCGGTGAGCTGCACGCGTACCGGCTCTGCAGGCTCCGGCGCCGCAAGCAAATGGTCGATGACGGCCACCACCCGATCGTTGAAGTAGCGGCCCGGGTAGCCGAGCTCTTCGTAGGCCTGCTGGAACAGCGGGTACAGGCGGGCATACAGTGCCACGGCGCGCGGCAAGTCCACGCCCTCGATCCACTGCACCACCGCGCTGTAGCGGGCGGCGTTGTCAAGCGCGATGCGCGTGCCCTCCCCTTCACCCTGGACCGTGAAGCGCCCCGGCGCAGGCTGCACCGGCCACATGCCCGCCGGGGCATGCGCGCGCGCCAGGTTGTCCACCGTGGCGACCACGCGGCGCACCAGACCGTCGATCTGCAGGAAGCTCGCCACCTGGCGCTGGCCCAGCAGTTCGGTGATGGCCTGCGTCACATAGTCATCGGCCCCCGCCAGCGCCGGCAGCGCTGCATCGGGCGGGGCGAGTGCATCCACCAGATTTTGCGGGCCCGAGGCCGGCGTGGCTGCGGGTGCCGCCATTGGTGCCGTGGTGGGCGGGACAGCACTGATGGCGGCAGGCGGCGGTGCGGGCTGCGCCCGGTTCTGCCACCACCACCAGCCACCTCCTGCCGCAAGCAGCACCAGCAGTGCGGCAACGACCAGCCCCCACGGCGAACGCTCCTGGGGGGGATTCAAAGTGCTTCGTTCCTGACCGGGCATAGGGCACACTTCCTTTTCACATAGCTTAGGGCAATGCCGAACAAGTCTCTTGGAAGGGTCACGCCGGTCGAAGTTCGCAAGCCGACCGCCGCCAAGACACCGCCATCCTGCAGCCCCAACCTTACCGCCTTCACCACCGATTGCGCATCGACGCCGAAGACCCCGCGCAGCGCGCGCATAGCCGGTGGCGACGACCACCGGGCCGTAGGTGATGGCCCGTTCCTGCGCCAGCCAGGGTACGCCGCGCACAGCCTCGCACTCGGTTGGCCGCACAACAAAATTGTTCTATTCTGTTAGCATGATCCGCTGGTATTCGGGCGGACCTGCGCCGAATGCTGCAAACACATTGGCCCGCAAAGGAACCCGTATGAACCCAATACCACGCACTTTGGCAGGGCTGACCTGCGCCCTCGGACTGGCATGGAGCGCGGCCGCTGCGGCCGCCCCCGTGCAGGTGAACATCGGCATCGTCACCGCCCCGGCGTTCGTGCACACCCTGTCGGCGGAAAAGTTCAAGGAAGCACTCGACAAGGCCTTGCCTGGCAAGTACGACGTGGTCATCCACAATTCCGGCGCACTGGGCAGCGAGACCCAGGTGCTGCAGCAACTGCAGTTGGGCACCGTGCAAATGTGCGTGTGCACCACCGGCCCGGTCGAGGCCTTTGTGCCTGAGATCAAGGCCATCGAGATGCCGTTTCTTTTCAGCTCGTACGAGCAGACCGACAAGGTGCTCGACGGCCCCATCGGCCAGGATCTGCTCAAGCGCTTTGGCAAGGCCGGTCTGGTCGGCATGCACTTCGAGGACAACGGTTTTCGCAATCTCACCAATTCCAAGCACGCCATCCGCGAGCCCGACGATGTCAAGGGCATGAAGATCCGCACCATGGAGTCACCGACGCACCTGGCGATCTGGCGCGACATCGGCGCCAACCCGACGCCCATGGCATGGCCGATCACGACCCAGCTGCAGCAGGGCGTGCTCGATGGCCAGGAGAACCCGATCTCCGTCATTTCAGCGGCCAAGCTCAACGAAGTGGGGCAAAAGTACCTGACGCTGACCCGCCACGTGTATTCGGCGCTCGTCTTCGTCGGTAGCAAGCCCTTCTTCGACAAGCTGCCGCCCGCCGATCAGCAAGCCTTCATGGCGGCGGCGGCGCAGGCCTCGGCGTTCGGCCGGAACCACGTGCGCAGCAACGAAGCCGCGCAGCTCGCGGCGCTGGAGAAGGCGGGCGTGCAAGTCGTGACAAACCCGGATCTGGCAGCCTTCCGTGCCAAGACCGAGCCGGTCTACGCATCGCTCACCGGCGATACGAAGAAGATCGTCGAAGAGATCCGCAAGAGCGAAAAATAAAACCCATTGACGGCTGGTCGGGGACCGCGGTGGCGACGCGCGGCCCCTGCTTCTGCCTTGCCGCGCCTGACCTCATCGATATGACCCTGCACCACCGTTTGCTGGCGTTCAGCGACCGCATCAACGCCCTGGTCGAGCAATTGCTTCTGGTCATAGGCGTGGCCTTTTCGCTGATCCTGTTCGCACAAGTGCTGGCGCGCTACCTGGGCCACTCGCTGAGCTGGTCCGAAGAGGTCGGCCGTTACCTGCTGGTCGCCACCACCTTCCTGGGGTCCACCGTCGCCTACAAGCGGGCGGACTTCATCGGTCTGGCGGGCTTCGGCGCGAAATTCGGCCGCCTCATCGAGCGCGCCATCGTGCGCGGGCTGCAGTTGCTGACCCTGGCCTGCTTCGGGTTCATCACCTGGTTCGGCGTGGGCTATACGCTCAAGGCCTGGGACCAGACCTCGAGCGCGGTGCAGATGCCCATGTCGCTGCCGATCGCCGTGCTGCCCTTGTCGGCGCTCATCTTCCTGCTGCACGTTCTCGTTGACCTGACCCGGCCTGTGGTCCCCGCAGCATGATCATCGTCCTGTTGTTCGCGCTGATGTTCGTGCTGATGGCACTGGGCTTGCCCATTGCGCTCGCCATCGGCCTGCCGGCCATTGGCCTGATCGTCTCGCCCGGCGTTTTCCCCGACACGGTCACCCTTTCCGCGCTGGGGCAGACGGTCGTGCAGCAGCTTTTCTCGGGGGTCGACTCGTTCGACTTGCTGGCCGTGCCGCTGTTCATGATTGCCGGCTCGATCATGGAGGTGGGCGGCATCTCGCGCCGCCTGATCGACTTCTGCGACAGCCTGGTCGGCTGGGCCCCAGGCGGCCTGGCGGCGGCAGCCATTGGCGCCTCGATGATCATCGCCGGCATCTCGGGCTCGGCCGCTGCCGACACGGCGGCGATCGGTGCGGTGGTGATCCCGACCATGATTCGCCAGGGCTATCCGCCCGCCTTCGCCGCTGCCGTGGTGGCAGCCGGTGGCGCCATCGGCATCATCATCCCGCCGTCGATCCCGATGATCTTGTTCGGCTTCATGACCAACATCTCGACCTCGCAACTGTTCGCCGGCGGCTTGCTGGTGGGCCTGCTGATGGGCCTGTCGTTCATGGCCGTGGCGATTTTCATTTCATGGCGCAGAGGCTATGGCGAGCGCGTAGCCTTCACCTGGAAGCGGGTGGCCAGCACAGGCCGTGCAGCCCTGTGGTCGATGGGTGCGCCGGTGATCGTTTTGGGTGGCATTCTGGGCGGCATCGTCACGGTGACCGAAGGCGCGGCGCTGGCCGTGTTCTACGCGCTGCTGGTCGGCACCGTCATCAACCGCGAACTGGCCTGGCGCGACCTGCCGCAGTTGATCGTGCGCTCACAGGTGGTGGCCGGCGGCATCTTGTTCATCATCGCGATGGCCAAGGTCTTTGGCTGGCTGTTGACCATGCAGCAGGGCGCGCAATTGCTCGACGTCTTCGTGAATTCGATGTCGCTGCCGCCGGTCGGCCTGCTGCTGCTGGTGCTGGGGCTGCTGCTGGTCGTCGGCTGCGTGATGGAGACCACCGCCGCGCTGCTGCTGGTGGTGCCGGTGCTGGCCCTGCTGACGCCGCAGATGCAGATCGACCCGGTGCAGTTCGGCGTGCTGGTGGTGACCAACCTTGCCATCGGCATGCTCACGCCGCCGGTGGGTATCTGCCTGTTCGTGAGCTGCGGCATCGCCGACGTGACGCTGGGCCGGATCTCGCGGGCGGTGATGCCGCTGGTGGCCGTCGCCCTGCTGGACCTGCTGATCGCCGCACTGTGGTCGCCGCTGACGATGTGGCTGCCAACCTTGTTGTACCGCTGACGCGGCCCTTCACCCTTTTTTGATAGCAGCTTGCGCATACTGCGCAAGCGCTGGCGGCCGGTTTCGCTATGGGTTCGATGGCTGCTGCGCCAAGCACCCCAAAGCAGCCCTCACAATGCTGGCCGCGTCCACCCCAAAGTAGCTACGCAGCGCAGCGCGGGTGTCGCTGCGGCCAAAGCCGTCTGTGCCCAGCGTGAGGTAGCGCCGCTCTGGTGGAACGAAGGCGCGCACGCTCTCGGGTACGGCGCGCACGTAGTCGGTCGCAGCAATCACCGGGCCGCTGGTCGCGGCAAGCTGCCGCGTCAGCCAGGGTACGCCGGGCTCGGCATCCCCCGCCAGGGCGCGCTGCTCACAGGCCTGGCCGTCGCGTGCCAGTTCGCTCCAGCTCGTGACGCTCAGCACCGTCACCTCGATGCCCTCAGCGGCCAGCAATTCGGCCGCCTTGACCACTTCGGTCAAGATCGCACCGGAGCCTAGCAGCGTTATTTCTTTAGATAAAATCGGCCTCTCGCGCTTATCTGGTAAGCGCTTCCAGCTATTGAAGATGTAGCAACCACGCAAGACACCTTCGGCGGCGCCTTCGGGCAAATCCGACTGGGCGTAGTTCTCGTTCATCAGCGTGACGTAGTAGAAAACGTCGCGCTGCTCGGTCACCATCTCGCGCATGCCGGCATCGACGATGACGGCCATCTCGCCCGCATACGCCGGGTCGTAGGCCTTGCAGTTGGGGATGGTGGCCGCCACCAGGTGGCTGGTGCCGTCCTGGTGCTGCAGGCCCTCGCCGCCCAGCGTGGTGCGGCCCGAGGTGGCGCCCAGCAGGAAGCCGCGTGCGCGCTGGTCGGCGGCGGCCCAGATGGCGTCGCCCACGCGCTGAAAGCCAAACATCGAGTAGTAGATATAGAACGGCAGCATGGCCAGGCCGTGCACGCTGTAGCTCGTCGCCGCCGCCGTCCAGCTCGCAATCGCTCCTGCCTCGCTGATGCCTTCTTCGAGAATTTGCCCATCCAAAGCTTCGCGGTAGGCGAGTACCGAGCCAATGTCCTCGGGCGCGTAGCGCTGGCCCACGCTGCTGTAGATGCCAATCTGTTTGAACAGGTTGGCCATGCCAAAGGTGCGCGCCTCGTCGGCCACGATGGGCACGATACGCGGGCCGAGCGTTGCGTCTTTAAGCAGGCCCGTCAGCATGCGCACGAAGGCCATGGTGGTGCTCATCTCTTTGCCAGCGGCCTGCAGCGCGAACTGGGCGTAGCTGGCAATGGGCGGCACGGGCAGCGCCTCGCACGCGGTTTCGCGGCGCGGCA
>Ga0208272_100356_pt1 | contig 18680 bp, 16 predicted proteins | sample LakWasM129_HOW14_2_FD_183939 | JGI IMG/M metagenome (GOLD analysis project Ga0208272, IMG submission 183939) | Freshwater sediment methanotrophic microbial communities from Lake Washington under simulated oxygen tension - Sediment Metagenome... | ecosystem: Environmental > Aquatic > Freshwater >... | reverse complement strand
GCCCGCATGAACCTGCGCACCAAGCTTGTGAACCTGCCGCGCGAAGCGCGCGACACGCTGTTCCTGCTGGCCGTGATCGGCTGCGTGCTGCTGCCGCTGTTCCCGCATTTGCCCATCTGGGCCGGGATGTTTGCCAGCCTGCTGCTGCTCTGGCGCGCGGGCCTGGCGCTGGGGGCTCGCAAGCTGCCCACCCGCTGGCTGCTGTTCGTGCTGCTGGTACTGGCCGTGGGCGCCACTTTGGCGAGCTTTCACACCATCCTCGGGCGCGAGGCGGGCGTCACGCTGATTGCCATGCTGCTGGCGCTCAAGACCCTGGAGGCGCGTGCGCGGCGCGACGCCATGGTGATCTTCTTCCTGGGCTTCTTCACGATGCTCAGCAACTTCTTCTTCTCCCAGTCGCTGCCCACCGCAGCGGCCATGCTGGTGGCCCTCATCGGCCTGCTGACGGCGCTGGTCAATGCGCACATGCCGGTGGGACGCCCGCCGCTGACGCTGGCGCTGCGCTCGGCCGCGCGCATGGCGCTCTTCGGTACGCCGGTGATGGTGGCGCTGTTCATGCTCTTCCCCCGCATGGCGCCGCTCTGGGGACTTCCTGGCGACCAGCTCTCGGGGCGCAGCGGCCTCTCGGGCAGCATGCGGGTGGGCAGCATGGCGGAGATCGCGCTGGACGACAGCGTGGCCCTGCGCGTGCGCTTTGACGGGCCAGCCAGCGCGCTACCACCGCAATCGGCAATGTACTTTCGCGGCCCGGTGCTCTCGGACTTCGACGGCCACGAATGGCAGGCACTGCCGATCCGCGACAGCCAAGCGACCCCCTCACACCTGCAGGTCCAAGGCACGGCGGTGCACTACGAAGCCACGCTGGAGCCCAGCCAGCGTCCCTGGCTGCTGTTGCTGGACGCCTCGCCCGAGGGCCCGCAGGCAGAGGGCCTTCGGGCCTATAGGGCGCGCGATCTTGAGTGGATGGCCGCGCGCCCGATCACCGAGGTGCTGCGCTACCGCGCCACCAGCTACCCGCAGTTCCGCCACGGCCCGCTCGCGGCCAGCCACGAATTGCGCTTGCTGACCCAACTGCCCGCCGGCTTCAACCCGCGCACCAAGGCATTGGCCGAGCAGTTGCGCGCCGACCCAGCGGTGGCCGCAGGCGGTACGCAGGCACTGGTGGACGCCGTGCTCACGCGGCTGCGCACCGGCGGCTACGAGTACACGCTGGAGCCCGGTGTCTATGGCGAGAACACGGCTGACGAATTCTGGTTCGACCGCAAGGCGGGTTTTTGCGAGCACATCGCTTCGTCCTTTGTCATCCTGATGCGGGCGGCCGGCGTGCCGGCGCGCATCGTCACCGGCTACCAGGGTGGCGAGCGCAACCCCATCGACGGCTACTGGACGGTGCGCCAAAGCGATGCCCACGCCTGGGCCGAGGTGTGGATCGAAGGCCGCGGCTGGGTGCGCGTGGACCCCACAGGCGCCGTCTCGCCCGGCCGGATTGGCCAGTTGACCCGCCTGCGCGCGCCGCGCGGGGCGTTTGGCAGCGCGGTGGACCGCGTCATCAGCCCGGGGATGGCGCAGCAGTTGCGCGCCGTCTGGGAGGCGGCCAACAACCGCTGGAACCAGTGGGTGCTGAATTACACGCAAACCCGCCAGCTCGACATGCTCAAGGCCATGGGCTTCGACGCACCCGACTGGCAGGATTTGGTCAACCTGCTCGCCGGCCTGGTGGTGGCCGCCGCCGTGGGCGGCGCCCTGTGGTCGGCGTGGGAGCGGCTGCAGCACGACCCCTGGCTGCGCCTGCTCGCCCAGGCCCGCCAGCGCCTGGCGCGGGCGGGGCTCGACCTCCCCACGCACCTGCCCCCGCGCTCCATGGCCGAGGCTGTGCGCGCCCATTTTGGCGCCGCCGGCGAGCCGCTGGCCCAATGGCTGCTGGACCTTGAAACCCAGCGCTACGCAGCGCACGGCGACACCCCCGCGCCAAGCCTGAAACCGTTGCGCCGCCGCTTTGCTACCCTGGCGCTGCCCACGCCTTCTGCCTGATCTGCATGCTCCATTTTCCGAAATTTGCTCTTATTTTTGTAGCTTGTTGCGCAATTTCCGTAAGCGCTACAGCCCAAAAACACCCAAAAAAACGCGCTCCAGTGGCCGCCGAAGCCCAAGCCCCAGCGGAGAGCGTGCTGTACGCCAGCCGCCCCGATGCCATGCAGTTTGCCGACGACCTGGCCGAGCGGCGCGACCTCGATCCGGCCTGGGTACGCGCGGTGATCGGCCGTGCGCGCTTTCTGCCCCAGGTGCCGCGCCTGATGCTGCCGGCGCCGCGCGGTACGGCCAAGAACTGGAGCGCCTACCGTGCGCGCTTTGTCGAGCCGGTGCGCATCCGGGCCGGGGTGCGGTTCTGGAACGACAACGCCGACGCACTGGCCCAAGCCGAGCAGGAATACGGCGTGCCAGCGGAGATCATCGTCGGCATCCTGGGGGTGGAGACGCTCTACGGCCAGCACATGGGCAAGCTCCGTGTGATCGACGCGCTTGCCACGCTATCCTTTGATTTCCCCAGCGCCCACCCGCGCGCCACCGAACGCCAGCAGTATTTTCGCAGCGAACTCGAGCAGTACCTGAGCCTTATCTACCGCAGCGGCGCCGACCCTTTCGACGCGCGCGGCAGCTATGCCGGCGCCATGGGCCTGGGGCAATTCATGCCATCGAGCTGGGCGCGCTGGGCGGTGGACTTTGACCGCGACGGCCACATCGACCTGTTTGGCAGCCCCGCCGATGCCATTGGCTCCGTGGCCAATTATTTTGCTGCCCATGGCTGGACTGCAGGGCTGCCCACCCATTTCCCGGTGCACCTGGACGCTGCGCGGCTGGACCTCGACGCCCTGCTCGCCCCCGACATCCTGCCCACCTTCAGCGTGGCCGCCATGGCCGCCAAGGGTGCCATCGTGGACGGCGCGGGCGCGGCCTATGGCGGCAAGCTGGCGCTGATCGAACTGGAAAACGGCGGCGATGCGCCCACCTTTGTGGCCGGCACCGACAACTTCTATGCGGTCACGCGCTACAACTGGTCGAGCTACTACGCCATGGCCGTTATCGAGCTCGGCCAGGCGGTGGCCGCGGCGCGTGGTGGCGAGAGCCTTCGCAGCCAATAATCCCGCACAGAGAAAACCGCCCAGCCACCAGGAGAACTTCCATGCCGATCAAGCAGCTTTCCGGGCTGGACGCGAGCTTTCTGTTCCTGGAGACACCCGAAATGCCCATGCACGTGGGCGCCATGCATCTGCTCGAACTCCCCAAGGGCTTTCGTGGCCGCTATGTGAACGCGCTGCGCCGCCTCTACGCGGCGCGCATGCCGGCCACACCTGCGCTGCGCCGGCGGCTGTGGTGGATGCCCCTCAACCTGGCCAACCCGGCCTGGGTCGATGCAGAGCCTGATCTGCGCTACCACATCGTCGAACACCGACTGCCCAGCCCCCCAAAAGGCGGCCCGCCCCCAGACGCCCGCACGCTGCTGGAAGAAGCCGTCTCCCAACTGCACCCACAACTGCTGGACCGCAGCAAGCCCCTGTGGCGCATGCACGTCATCGAAGGCCTGCCACGCAGTGCGCGCGGCTGCAAACAAGTGGGCGTGCTCTCCCAGGTTCACCACGCGGCAGTCGATGGCCAGGCGGCCGTGGCGCTGGGCAATGTGCTGTTCGACACCACGCCAGAACCGCGCGAGATCGACATACGCCCGTCCAGACGCGGCAAAACCTTCCGCATCGGCATGGTCGAAATGCTGCGTGGTGCTCTGGGCAACGAAGCCAGTCAGGTCGTGCGCCTGGTGCGCGAACTGCCGGCCACCCTTGGCACAGTGGCTGGAACGGCCAGGGGCGCGCTCAGCCCCAGAAAACTGCTGGGCAAGGGCTCCGGCAATGTCACGCTGGCGCCCGCCACGCCGATGAACGTCTCGGTGACCCCGGCGCGGGCCTTTGCCTCGGCCAGCGTGCCGCTCTCGGAACTCAAGGCCCTGGGCCAAGCCCACGGCGCCACGCTCAATGATCTGGTGCTCATGCTGTGCGCTGGCGCGCTGCGCAGCTACCTGTTGCAACACCAGCAGCTACCGCGCAAGAGCTTGGTGGCGGCGGTACCAATCTCGCTGCGCCCGGCGGGCGATACCCGCTCCGACAACCAGGCCTCGATGAGCCTGATCAGCCTGGGCACGCACCTGGCCGACCCAGGCAAGCGCCTGGCGCACATCCACACGGCGAGCCAGGCGATGAAGACGACCATGGGCCAGATGAAAAGCATCCTGCCCACCGATTTCCCCTCGATCGGCATTCCCTGGCTGATGCAAGCGGCCGCCTCGCTCTACGGCAAGGCCCGGGTGGCCGAGCGCCTGCCACAGGTGGCCAACGTGGTGATCTCCAACGTGCCCGGCCCGCAGGTGCCGATCTACCTGGCTGGCGCGCGCGTGCTGGCCAACTGCCCCACCAGCATCGTGGTGCATGGGCTGGCCCTGAACATCACGGTGCAGAGCTTCGACGCGCACATGGATTTCGGCCTGATGGCCGACGCGGCCGCCCTGCCCGACGTCAAAGCCCTGGCGCTGGCGCTCGATGCGGCGATGGAAGAGCTGCGGGCATTGCCAGTGCCCGCCAAAGCTGCTGCCGCGGTAAAAATTCAGCGCACGCCCAAAAAAGCCGCGTTCAACCCCAACGCAACACCGGTACAAAAAGTGTCGCGCACGCGACGCACCGCTCGGGTCACCGCCGATGCCAACGGCGCCCCCAATCGCTAGGATGTTTTCATGGTGTCTACGCTCTATGCCCGCATCCGGCCCTGCCGCCCTCGCCCGATTCGCCCGGAAGCCGGCGACGACCCCGCCAGTGCGCTGGCCTTGACGGCCCCCAGCCTGTGGCTGTTGATGCTGGAAGCGCGGGCACCGTGGGAAGCCATGGGTCTGGCCGCCGTCTCGCCCTGGCTCTCGAAAATGCCCTCGGGCGACGGCCACCCGGTGCTGGTGCTGCCTGGCCTGGGCGCCTCGGACATCAGCACGCTGGCGCTGCGCCGCTTTCTCAAGCGCCAAGGCTACAGCGCCCATCCCTGGAACCAGGGCTTGAACCTCGGTCCGCGCGAAGGCGTGCTCGAAGGCTGCCGTGAGCGCCTGCAGGCGCTCTGCGCAGAGCACGGCGCCCCGGTCAGCATCGTGGGCTGGAGTCTGGGCGGCATCTACGCCCGCGAACTGGCCAAGGAAATGCCCAAGCAGGTGCGCTGCGTCATCACCCTGGGCACCCCCTTTACCGGTCACCCCAAAGCGACGAATGCCTGGCGCTTTTACCGCATGGTCAGCCGCCAGCAAGCGCCGGACGAAGAGCTGCTGGCCGAAGTGCGCAAGCCGCCACCGGTGCCCACCACGTCGATCTACAGCAAGACCGACGGCATCGTCGCCTGGCCGTGCAGCATCAACCCGGCGCGCCACGCGCACACCGAGAACATCGAGGTGCACGCCAGCCACATTGGCATGGGCATGAACCCACTGGCCATGTACGCCATCGCCGACCGCCTGCGCCAGGACCCGGCGCATTGGAAGCGCTTCGACGTGCAGGGCGCGCGCCGCTGGTTCTTCAAGGTCGCGCACCAGCCCGAAGTCGTGGCACAGTGGTATTAGGGGCACCCCCCCTGCGTCGCTGCGCTCCCTCCCCCCTCTCTCAAATCGCTGCGCGATTTGGGAGGGGGGACGCCCCCAGCGCGGCGGGGCGGCCCTTGCGCGGGGGCCGCTGGTATCAGGGCGCGCCGGTTGCATGGGATGACGCACAACACAACGTCCATCCATCTGCGGCACGCTGAAGCCTGTGCAAATTCAAGCCAACGGTCTGCGCATTGAGGTCGACGACCAAGGGCCAACGGACGGGCCGGTGGTGCTGCTGATCATGGGGCTGGGCATGCAGCTCATTGCCTGGCCACAGGCGCTGGTGCAGGCCTTGACCAGGCGCGGCTTTCGCGTCGTGCGTTTCGACAACCGCGACATCGGGCTGAGCCAGGGTTTTGACCACGCGGGCGTGCCCCATATCGCGGCAGCGGGCCTGCGCCACTGGCTGCACTTGCCGGTGCGGTCTCCGTACAGCCTTGCGGATATGGCGCGCGATGCCTTGGGCGTGCTCGATGCCCTGAGCATTGGGCGTGCCCATGTGTGCGGCGCGTCGATGGGCGGGATGATTGCGCAGCACCTTGCCGCCAGCACCCCAGAGCGCGTCGCCAGCCTGACGCTGATGATGACCAGCAGCGGTGCACGCGCGCTGCCCAAGCCGTCTTGGGCCGTGCAGTGCAAGCTCCTGTCGCGCCCAAGGGGCCCGGGACGCGATGCCGCGGTCGACTGGGTCGTCCATGTGCTGCGCGCCATCGGCAGCCCCGGCTACCCAGCAGACCCTATCGCGCTGCGGGCGCTGGCGCTTGAGTCGGTGCAGCGCGCCTGGCACCCCGCCGGCTCGGCGCGCCAACTGCTGGCCATCGTGGCCGACGGCGACCGCACGCCGCTGCTGGTCCACATCACCGCGCCCACGCACATCGTGCACGGCGCCGACGATCCGCTGCTGCCCCCGGCCTGCGCCCGCCAGTTGGCGCAGCATATCGCTGGCGCGCAAACCGACGTCATTCCCGGCATGGGCCACGACCTGCCGGGCGCACTGCTGGAGCGCTTGGCAGAGGGGATTGCGCAGACTGCCGCCCGCGCAGGCATGAGCGCCTGATGAAACATCCCTAAAACAACTCCCGCTGGGCCCGCAGCGCCGAAGGCCGAAAAAGCGAAACGTCCAGCGCACGGCGTTCCCGCTCATAGCCCAGGCGCTCGCAGGCTTTGTTGAAACGCTGGCGCAGCAAATCGGCCCAGATGCCCTGCCCCTTCATCCGCGTCGCAAAGTCCGCCTCGTAGTCCTTGCCGCCATGCAGGTCCTGTACGCGCGCCATCACACGCGCGGCGCGGTCGGGGTAATGCAGGTCGAGCCACTGGCGAAACATGGGCGCCAGCTCCCAGGGCAGGCGCAGCACCTGGTAGAAGGCGCGGCGCGCGCCCGCCTCGTAGGCGGCGGCCAGCACCTGCTCCATGTCGTCGTTGATGAAAGGAATCTGCGGCGACACGCTCACACCCACCGGCACGCCCGCCTCGGCCAGCGTGCGCAGGGTGCGCAGCCGCCGGTACGGCGCAGCGGCGCGCGGCTCAAGAATGCGCGCAAGTTTCGCGTCCAGCGTGGTGATGGTCACATACACCGCCGCGAGATTGATCGCCCCCATGGGAGCGATCAAGTCGAGGTCGCGCTCCACGCCACTGCCCTTGGTGACGATGGAAAACGGGTGCCGGGCGCTGCACAGCACCTCCAGCGCCGCACGGGTCAGGCGCAGTTCGCGCTCCACGGGCTGGTAGGCGTCGGTCACGGTGCCCACGGCAATCATCTCGGGCTGGTAGCGCGGGTGTGCGAGCTCTGCGCGCAACACTTCGGCGAGATTGCGCTTGGCGATCAAACGCGTCTCGAAATCCAGCCCCGGCGAGAGGCCCAGGTAGCTGTGGCTGGGCCGGGCATAGCAATAAATGCAGCCGTGCTCGCAGCCGCGGTACGGATTGAGCCCCTGGCTGAAGCCGATGTCGGGCGAATCGTTGCGTGTGATGGCGCTGCGCGCGTCCTCAAAACGCACCTGCGTCACGGGCGGTAGCACCTGCGACCCATTCTGAGCCTCCACCGTGCCCCAGCCGTCATCGAAGGCATCGCGCGTATCGCGCTCGAAACGGTGCGGCTGCCGGTACGCTACGCCACGGCCTTTGAGTGCATGCAGAGGAATCAGGACGTCAGACATGGTAACACTGTATATAAAATCAGTATTGTCCGCACACCATACCAACCCAGGCAGCAAGCCGCTGTTCACGTCACAATGTCCGGCCCCATTGCCTTCCTTGCGGCGCTACAACGCTGCGCGGTATCTGCCCCCCGATCCATGCCTTCGACTGCTTCCACCTCTCCGAACGCCTCCGACAACATCGTCCGTGTGCGCGGCCTCTCCAAAATCTATGCCGGAGGGTTTCAGGCGCTCAAAAATATTGATCTGGACATCCGGCGCGGTGAAATCTTTGCCCTCCTCGGCCCCAACGGCGCCGGCAAGACCACCCTGATCAGCGTGATCTGCGGCATGAGCAACGCCACCACCGGCACGGTCACGGCCGACGGCCACGACACCGTGCACGACTACCGCGCCGCGCGCGCCACCATCGGCCTGGTGCCTCAGGAGCTGCAGACGGATGCGTTTGAAACCGTCTGGGCCACGGTGAACTTCAGCCGTGGCCTGTTTGGCAAGCCCCCCAACCCGGCGCTGATCGAAAGAATCCTCAAAGACCTCTCGCTCTGGGACAAGAAGGACACCAAAATCCTCGCCCTCTCGGGCGGCATGAAGCGCCGCGTGCTGATCGCCAAGGCGCTGTCGCACGAGCCCAGAATCCTGTTCCTCGACGAGCCCAGCGCCGGTGTGGACGTGGAGCTGCGCCACGACATGTGGCGCCTGGTCCGGCAGCTGCGGGACGCCGGCACCACCATCATCCTGACCACGCACTACATTGAAGAGGCCGAAGACATGGCCGACCGCATTGGCGTGATCCGCCAGGGCGAGCTGATCGTGGTGGAAGACAAGGACGTGCTGATGCGCAAGCTGGGCAAAAAGCAGCTCACCCTCACCCTGCAACAGCCCATGGAGCGCGTGCCAGATGCACTGGCCCGCTGGCCATTGGAGCTTGGCAAAGGCGGCCAGGCACTCACCTACACCTTTGACTCGCAGCAGGAGGACACCGGCATTGCCGAACTGCTGCGTGCGCTGGCCGCGCAGGGCATTGACTTCAAGGACCTGCACTCCAGCGAGAGCTCGCTCGAAGATATCTTCGTCAGCCTGGTCCACGACACGAAAGCAGCCACCGCATGACCGGCCTGAACATCCATGGCGTGCGCGCCATTTACAAGTTTGAAATGAACCGTGCGTTTCGCACCTGGATGCAGAGCCTGATTGCGCCGGTGCTATCGACCTCGCTCTATTTCATCGTCTTTGGTTCGGCCATCGGCTCGCGCATGGGCGATATTGGCGGCGTCAGCTACGGCGCCTACATCATCCCTGGCCTCTTGATGCTCTCGCTGCTGTCCGAAAGCATTTCCAACTCGGCCTTTGGCATCTACATGCCCAAATGGTCCGGCACCATCTACGAGCTGCTGAGCGCACCGGTCAACTGGGTGGAAGTGCTGCTGGGCTACGTGGGCGCGGCAGCCACCAAGTCGCTGATCGTGGGGGTACTCATTCTGTCCACGGCGCGGTTTTTCGTTCCCTACGAAGTGGCACACCCGGTGTGGATGGTCGGTTTCCTGATTCTCACGGCCATCACCTTCTGCCTTTTCGGCTTCATCATCGGTCTGTGGGCCGACAGCTTTCAGAAGCTGCAGATCATTCCGCTGCTGGTGATTACGCCGCTGACCTTTCTGGGTGGCGCGTTCTACAGCATCAACATGCTGCCGCCGCTGTGGCAGAAAGTGTCGTTGTTCAACCCGGTGGTCTACCTCATCAGCGGCCTGCGCTGGGCGTTTTACGGCCAGGCGGACGTGAACATTGGTGCCAGCGTGGGCATGACGCTCATGTTCATGGCCGCTTGTCTAGCGGTCGTATGGTGGGTGTTCAAGACGGGGCACCGCATCCGGCGTTGAGTGCACAGTGTTTGAAGCACCCGGTCACCTCAGTCTTCCATGGTTTGCGGAATAGCATCTCGCATCAGCGCCACGAAACGCAGCAGTCGAGACGGATAGAAGCTTGCGTAGGGGTACGTGAGGTACACAGGGAGCGGCTGTGCGCACCACGCGGGGGCCAAATGCAGAAGACGCCCTTGCGCAAGGTCCTTCGTCAGCATCCAGCGCGAGCCAACGGCAACCCCCAATCCATGTAGCGCGGCACTCCGCAACGCATAGAGGCTGTCGGTGCTCATAACCGGACGCAGTGCAATACGCTGCGATTCACCGCTGCGCCTGTGGGTCAAGGTGATTTCGCGTCGGTAATAGGTCTTGAGCGACAGCCACGGCAAAGCTTGCAGGCCGTTGGCGTCCTGCGGTATCGCTTGTCCTTCCAACACCGACGGCGCGGCGACCACGATGCGCCGCACTTCAGCGAGCTTGATGGCGACCACTGACGGGTCGGTGGGCTCGCCGACCTGAATGGCGCAATCGACCCCCTCGACGATGAAGTCATGCACCTCATCGCGCAACACCCACTCGACCGAGACACGTGGACAGGCGCGTAAAAACTCGGCCAGCGGCCCGACGTAGTGCTCTTGTCCGAAAGCATGCGGTACCGCCACCCGCAGCAAGCCCTCAGGCGTTTCCTGTGCGCCGCGCAAATCGGCTTCGAACGCGGCCCAGTTCGCCAGCAGCTCCTTGGCACGCTCGAAACAGCGTTCGCCTTCAAGTGTCAATCCCATGCCGTGGGTCGAGCGCTGCAGAAGTCTCACGCCAAGCGAACGTTCCAAGGTCTGGAGGCGCCGGCTGATGGTCGGTTGGGTGATCTGCATCTGCGCCGCTGCTGCCGACAGGCTGCCCGATTCCACGATGCGGACAAAAGTGGCCATCAACTGCAGCCGGTCACCAGAGTCGGCCGCGCGTTCAGCAGAGACGGCGGGCGATGGGGATGCGCTTTTTATCATGCACAAAGCGTATAACAAAAGTACGCTCCAAGGCACTACCCAGGAATATCTTGTCCAAAGATACTCTGCTTACCCCGATAAATCGCTCTACTGGCCAGGGTAAACACGGTAATTTTATGCATTCAGAGAATATCCATTCCGCTGCGACGTCATCCGCACAGGCGTCGTCCTTGCCCACTTCGCTGGTGTTCCTGTTGGCCAGTGGTGCCGGTCTGGCGGCCGCCACGCTCTATTACGCCCAGCCCATGCTCGGAGAACTGGGCACTGACATCGGTGCTACCCCGCGCAGCGTAGGCATGGTGCCGACCCTGACGCAACTGGGTTACGCGCTTGGCATCCTGGTGCTGGCTCCACTGGGTGATCGCTATGACAGGCGCAGCATCATTGTCTTCAAGGCTGGCGCCCTGGTGCTGGCACTGCTCGCAGCGGCAGCGGCACCATCCATGGGGGTACTGCTGGTGGCCAGCCTGGCGATTGGCGTGCTCGCCACCATGGCGCAGGACATCGTGCCGGCAGCCGCCACACTGGCACCCGAAGCGCACCGCGGCAAGGTGGTCGGCACCGTCATGACGGGCCTGCTACTGGGTATCCTGCTTTCCCGCGTGGTCAGCGGTTACGTTGCCGCCCATTTCGGCTGGCGGGCGATGTTTGGCGTTGCCGCACTCAGCATTGCAGTGATCTGCGTTGCCAGCTGGCGTGGTCTGCCGCACTTTGTTCCCACCACCCAACTGCCCTATAACGCCCTGCTCCGCACGCTTCTTGAACTCTGGCGTCGCCACAGTGCGCTGCGCCGCGCCGCACTGGCGCAAGGCCTGCTTTCTGTCGGGTTCAGCGCGTTCTGGTCCACCTTGGCCGTAATGCTGCACGGCGCCCCGTTTCATCTGGGCAGTGCGGTCGCCGGCACGTTCGGCTTGGCCGGCGCAGCAGGTGCACTGGCAGCGCCGGTCGCCGGTCGCCTGGCCGATCGGTACGGCCCCGAATGGGTCAGCCGCATGGGGGCGGGAATCGCCACGCTGTCCTTTGCCGCCATGGCGCTGATGCCCTGGATGTCGCCACACGCACAACTGGCATTGCTGGCGGTCTGTGCCATCGGCTTCGACCTTGGCATTCAGACCACGCTGATCGCCCACCAGACCATCGTCTACGGGATCGACCCTGCCGCGCGCAGCCGGCTCAACGCGGTGCTGTTCGTAGGCATGTTCCTGGGCATGGCGACTGGCGCCGCGCTCGGCAGTCAGCTACTCGCCGCCTTCGGCTGGAACGGCGTCGCAGCACTGGCAACGGCCATGGCATTCGCGGCACTGGTGACACGCCTGTGGCGCGGCGGCATGCCGAGTCCCCAAGTGGCTTGATACGCAGCCTGCTTGCTCACACCAATTTGCGAATCGGCTGGTGGCGCCAGATCTTGCGGTAGTACGTGGACTGCAACAGCAACATGGTGATAAAGGCCACCGGGTAGCCCATCCACACACCGCGCAGGCCAAAATGCTGGCTCAGCAACCAAGCGGTCGGCAGCTCGACCAGCGCAATGCACGCAATGGCAATGCCGGTGGGCACCAGCACGGAGCCGCTGGCGCGCATCATTCCCGACAGCGCCGAGGCCATGCCGAAAATCACCGTGCCCCACAGCATGATGTGCAGCAGCTCCTGCGCTACCTCGATCACGGCCGGGTCGGTGATGAAAAAACCCATCAGCGCGCGCGAGAACAGGTAGCCCAGCAGCACCAGCGCGCCCGTCAGCACCACATTCATCCACAGCGCCGTGCGCACGATGGCGCCCAGCGTGTGCAGGCGCCCGGCGCCAATCGCCTGCGCGCCCAGGATGGACGTGGTGATGGCAATCGAGATGGCCGGGAACTGCACGTAGGCCACCACCTGGTTCACCGCCCCATAGGCAGCCGTGGCCTGCGAGCCATAGCGGTTGACCAGACCCAGCAGGGCAATTTCAGCCAGCGACACCACGATCATCTGCACCCCGGTGGGCACACCCACCCGCAACACGCCGCGCAGCAAGCCCCAGTCGATGCGCAGATGCGCGGCCAGCGCATGGCCCGGCGCGAGTGGGCTGTGCAGGCGCACCAGCCGCCAGCCCAGCCAGTTGGTGGCAACCACAAAAGACACCACCGTGGCCGCAGCGCCGCTGGCGACGCCCAGTTGGGGCAAACCTGCCCAGCCGCGAATCAGCGCAGGCGTCAGCACCAAGCCGATGCCGGCCGAAATCAGCAGCGTGTAGAGCGGCGTTACCGTGTCGCCCACACCGCGCAGCATGGCGGTGGCGAGCAGGAAGACGAACAGGCCGGGCATGGCGATCAGGATGATGCGGGCGTACTGCGTGGCGTCGTGCAGGATATCCGCCGGGGTGCCCAGCGCGCGCAACATGGCGCCCGTGAAGCTCCCACCCAGCACCGCCACCACCAGGCCAAACACCACGCCCACCGTCAGCGTCGTGCCGGCCACGGCACGCACCCGCTCGACCTTGCCCGCACCCCAGGCCTGGCCGATCAACACCGAAGCGCCCGCACCCAAGCCAATCATGAAGGCGATGAAGAAAAACATCACCGGAAAAAAACCCGAAACCGCCGCCAGCGCCTTCACCCCCAGCATCTGCCCCAGGTAGATGTTGTTGAGCGTGCCCGAGAGCGACTGCAAGATATTGCTGGCCAGCATGGGCGCCAGGAAAACGGCAAACACGCGCCACAGCGGGCGCGGTGCAGTGTGCGGCGCCGCTTGCGCAGCCGGCATGGCCAAAGCGGCCCGGTCAGGTGGGGTCATTCTCATTGCTCCAGGAAACAGCGGCCAGGCCCTGCAGATACTCCGCGACATCCTGGGGCCAGGCCGCCACCAGCGCCGCAAAGCGCGGCCGATCGCCTGCAAACAGCGCACGCGCAGCCTCCTCGAAACCTTCCAGTGAGCCCGCCATGGCGGTCATGAAACGGTAGGCCGCCTCGCGCGCTTCGCGCACCGTGTCGCGCCCGTGGTGAATGCGGCGCGCCTCTTCCACCAGGCGGCGAAGCGCCACCGAAGCGCCGCCGGGCTGGCGGCCGAGCCAGTCCCAGTGGCGCGGCAAAAGCGTGACCTCGCGCGCCACCACGCCCAGCTTGGGGCGGCCGACGCTGCGCGGCGCCTCGGCAGCCGTCGGTTCCGGAGCCGGCTCGCGCAAATCAAGGTCTACCAAAGCGCCGCTGGTGTCGTCAAAAATCAGAAGGGGTGCACCGCCTGTGTATTGCCGCAACTGGGCAAACACCTCTTGTCGGTCGCCTCTGGCGAGGCGTTCAAAGCCGGCAAAAGCGGTCAGGGTTCCCGAAGCACCAGGATGGGAAGATGGGGTCATGGGGCAGGATTCTCGGTAACGTACGAATGGGCTTGCGCTATGCGTGTCGCCTGCGTATCAACAGTCGGCGCATTCCTGGGCTTTGTCCTGGCACAGGGTCGCCAGCGCAAGCGCCATCTCAGGCAGATGGGCGAGCGTGGCCGGCCCCAGCGCTTGCGCGCACATGGCACGGACCGTGACTTCTGCCTCCTGCACCAGACGTTTTCCGACGGGCCGCAGACTTGCGCAGCGAAGGCCGTCTCCGCTCAAAGCGCTGTCTCGCTGCGCCAGGCCCACTTTCTCCAACTGCACCAGTTTCCGCGTCAGCGACGACAGCCTCATGCCAAGCGCCTGCGCAAGATCCACCATGGCAACGCGACCATCTGGCGCGCTCGCCAGCCTATGCAGGAGGCTGAAATCAGCGAAATCCAATCCATGGAAGTCACCCAGCCTGTCCGCCATCGACAGCTCAAGGCGCGCACAGGCACGGCTGAGCAACAGACAGAACCCCAGTGCATCTGGCGCCGGCCCGTTCATGGCGCTGCTCCGTTGTAGCCGCTATCACCATGGCAGGGAATTTCTTCCCGCCACAGTTCCAGCATGCCGTCGAGTTCGACCCGGTAGTCGAACAGCGGATCATCCCGCTCCTTGATGCGGTCCACCACGGCAAAGCTGAAGCAGTCCGCCCCGTACGCGATCCAATCCTGCTGCAAAGGCTTGTTGCGGTGGGAGCGCAGGTTCAGCTCGAAGCGCATGCGGTTCATCGCGCCGTCGAGGTTGAGGCTGCCACCCACATAGACCCGCCCATTGGACTGGTTGGTGAGGGTGAAGACGCCCGCGGGCAGGCGCGACTCCTTGTACTGGCGCACCAGCGCACGGCGCGCTGTCGAAGCGGCATGGCCTGCGTTGTCGCGCGGGGTCGTTGGCATGGGGGGTTGGGTAGGCAGTGAGGGCGTCATGCCTTAATTTTACCCGGACAATATTTAAATCGCAATATACCCGGGTAAAAATATGCCCTTAAAACCGCTGCATCTTGCAACTCGTGGGCTGCTCGGCCTGCGCCGCAGGAATATCGCGCACCACCCGGAACCCATAGCCCGAACCTTCGACATCGAACGGCACGCCGGGTGTGCCCTGCTTGTCCATCACGCCCACCACCAGCGGCTGCTGGAACTGGTGGTCGGCTGCGCGCATGCTGCCGCTGCGCCCTGCCAGGCTGACCTTCACGCCCTCCAACTGCCTGGCCACGGCGACGGCATCCACGCTGCCCGCGCCCTCCATGGCCTTGGTCAGCGCCTCGATCATCAGCTGCATGCGCATGTGCACATAGTCGTCCTGGGGCTTGGGAAAGCGCTCACGGAAGGTTTTGTAGAACGCCGCGCTCTGCGCATCGGGGACATTGGGCATCCAGTCGGCCACCGCCACCACTTTGCCGATACCCGCATCGCCAATGGCGGCTGGGGCGCCCAGTGCGTTGCCGTAGAAGGTGTAGAAGCTGCCTGCGTAGCCCACTTCGCGCGCCGCCTTGACCAGCAAGGTCAGGTCATTGCCCCAGTTGCCAGTGATGACGGCCTGCGCACCGCTGTTCTTGATCTTGACCGCATAAGGGGCAAAGTCCTTCACGCGGCCCACGGGGTGCAACTCGTCGCCCACGATCGCCACGTCCGGCCGCTGCAGCGCAAGCTGGCGGCGGGCCTCCCGCAGCACGGCCTGGCCAAAGCTGTAGTCCTGGCCGATCAGGTAGACGCTCTTGAGCGCCTTGTCGCCCCGCAGCACCTCCATCAGCGCCGCCATGCGCATGTCGGCATGGGCGTCGAAGCGGAAATGCCAGAAGCTGCACTTCTCGTTGGTCAGAATGGGGTCCACCGCCGCGTAGTTCAGAAACAGCACGCGCTTGCCCGGCTCGCGCTCGTTGTGCTTGTTGATGGCGTCAATCAACGCCGCCGCTGTAGCAGACGAATTGCCCTGCATCACCACGCGCGCCCCATCGTCAATGGCGGCGCGCAGGGCCGACAGCGCCTCTTCATTCTGGCCCTTGCTGTCGTAGCGGGTGATCTGCAGCGGCCGCGCACCGCCTGCAGCGGCTGGCAGCACCACGCCACCGTGGGCGTTGACACGCTCGGTCGCCCACAGCAGGTTGCGAAACACTGCCTCGCCCGTGTTGGCAAACGGCCCGGAGAGGCTTTCGATCAGCGCCAGTTTGATGGGCACCGTAGCCGTGCTGGCGGCACTCACCGGGGCATCCTGGGCGTGGGCCATGCCACCGCCGAGGCCCAACAGAGAAGCCAGACCAAGGGCCAAAGCGCCCAATTTCAAGCGCGCGCTGCGAAATTTATTCATCCAGGAATCCTTCTTGAATTCGCCGTGACTGTGCGTATCTCCTCCGGTATGCGGCGAACACACCGGGAGCCGCGCAGTGTAAATGGAGTAAACCCTATGATTTTCGCCCCCAGCTTGCGCCGCGCCAGCTTCATCCACGCCCCACGCGCCAGCGATGCTGCACTGCAACGTTTCTTGCTTGCCGCCGCCCAGGGCAACCCTGTCGAAGCGCCCGTTCAGGTCCAGCAGGACGACAAGGCCGTGACCGTACAACTCGACGTGCCGGGCCTCTCGCGCGAACAGCTCAGCATCACCATTGACGGCGCCCAGGTACACCTGCGCAGCGCAGAAGGCGCCCCGCGCCAGGTGCAGCGCAGCTGGGAGCTGCCGACCGAAATCGACGCCCCCGCCAGCAGCGCCAAACTGGAAAACGGCGTGCTGACCCTGGTGCTGGCCAAGCTGCAGCCCGAGAGCCGGGCCACCCAGCTCACCATCGGCTAAGCCGCTTCCAGCTCAACCAAAAATGGGTGGCTTAGGCCACCCATTTTTATTCAATTTTGATAGCTGCTAACGCTTGTCCTGATTGCGCTGTAGGCAATTTTTAGTTGATTTTTTTCGACCTCTGGCGCCCGAGGTGTTTACCGGGGTTGTGGTCGCATTTTTGGCAGCTTGCTTGCGCCAAGCGCAAGACCTGGATGTACTTCAGCGCAGGCATTGGGGTCGGATCACGATGCAGCGCAGCGAAACTCGTGCTCAGACCCCAATCCCGGAATTTTGGGCGCGGCGCTGTTCGTGCTCATTGGCACGCTTGCCTTCGTTCGGAAGAGAAAATCCTGACAACCAAGAATTTTTGCCCTTTGAGAGGGCTTCTCTCGACAGGCGAGCGATGATCTTGAGTGAGTGATCTCGCCCCTAAAGTAACGCACGGGTTGTGCAACCCAATGTCGGTTGTGCAGCGGTAGCCGTCCTTCGGTGCCGAGGGCATTGGCGCGGAAACTGGGGTTGGCAATCCGGTGGGGGCAGGCTTACTTAGTTGATGCTCAATACATTTCCATCGGCATCGACAGTTGCAATCGCGCTTCCCGGAACGAGCGCATTGAAACTATTGCGCGCACGATACGTCGTATACACAGTTATTGAGTTCGTGTTCACAACGTAGCGTGTTTCCACATGCTCATAGCTACTGGGGTCTTTCAGTCGAGCCTTGATAGCAGCCTCAACATTCCGGTGCGATCCGTCGTATCCTGAGAATTGGCCCTTAAGCTTGGCTTCCATTGCCGCCCTCTGAGCACTAGCTTCTTGAATTTTGCGCTGAACTTCCAGCTCATCTTCAACAGCTTTCAGTTTGGCTTGGTAGCGTTCCCTGCCGCCCGGCTCCTCCTGAATTAGCGTGCTGTAGATCGCCTTGAGCCGTTCTGGTGGCAAACCAGCTTCGTTTTGCTCTAAATCCAGACGCATCACCTGTACCGATGCCCGGTGCTGCAACCTGCCGAGGTCGGGGTCTTTGGTCACAGTCATGAACTTGCTGATGGTCGCAAATGCTTCGCGGGACTGGTTGTTCGCAAGCTGCTGCTCGACCTCCGCGATGATTTTGGTTTTGTTTGCAGCGTAATCGGCTGCTCGGTCGGACCTCTGCTTCGCGATCCTTGCCGCTGAATCCTGCTGCATTTTCAGCTGTGCGGCTTCTTCCCTTTTCGCTTTTTGGACGCCCGCGGAGAGCGCAATGCCAAGGAACAAGGCAATTGCAAGGGCGATGCTTGGCTTCAGGCTGAGGTTGATTTTTAACCGCTTGCGGGAAGGCGGCAGGAGCATCGCTAGGGCGGCGATGAGGATGAGTGCTGGCAGCACGTACACCTTCGTCTCTGTCATCGCGTAGTAGCAGTAAGCCGCCAGCCCTGCAGACATCCCATACAACCAAAACGTAGCGCGATCAGATGTCGTTTTCGTCTCCGCCATCTCACCAACTCCCTCAAAAATTTTGTTACAACATCTTAGCGCAGCAGGCTGGGATGGTGAGTTTGTTGGTAAGGTGCCTATATGGTTTGCGCTTTAGTGAAAGAGGTGTCACTGCGGGCGCATTACCCAAAGTTCCCGTTCGAGTCGGCGGGGCGCGGTGAGTTGCGCAGTCAAGTTGCCGGTTCAGAGGGTGAAGGGACCATTCAGAACAGGGGCTCAACGACCGGTATTGATCGACAACAGCCGCTCGTCATCTCAACGGTAATGCACTGCCGCAAGCATGAATTGGCAAAAAACCCGCGCTGCGCCCAGCATTCCGGGATTAATGGAATGGACGCCCCCACCTGATCGGCCTTGAAGTGCCAAAGTGGAGGCTCGATCAACCACTTGTTCAACAGACAGGAGCGTCCACCATGC
>Ga0208272_100355_pt1 | contig 18773 bp, 20 predicted proteins | sample LakWasM129_HOW14_2_FD_183939 | JGI IMG/M metagenome (GOLD analysis project Ga0208272, IMG submission 183939) | Freshwater sediment methanotrophic microbial communities from Lake Washington under simulated oxygen tension - Sediment Metagenome... | ecosystem: Environmental > Aquatic > Freshwater >... | reverse complement strand
CTCAAGGCGGCGAACTTGCCTTCCAAGGTCAGCCCGCAAGGCCAGCTCTACCAGCGCTGGTTGCAGCAGAACGTGCGCGGCCACAAGCTGCCCGGCATGAGGACCGTCACCTTGTCGTTCAAGCGGCCAGGCTTTAACACGGGCGATGCCGACGCCGACACCCTGAACGCCTTGGCGCAACTGGCAGAGCAGTTCAGCGCAGCCGAAGCGCGCCTGACGCACGAACAGAACCTGCTCCTGCCCTGGGTGCACGAGAGCGACCTGCCGGCGCTCTACGAAGCGGCCCGGGCGCTCGGCCTGGCCCAGCCCAACATTGGCCTGCTGACCGACATGATCATCTGCCCCGGCGGTGATTTTTGCTCGCTCGCCAACGCGCGTTCGCTGCACATTGGCGCCGCCATCACCGAGCGCTACCAGGATCTGGACGAGCTGTTCGACCTCGGCCCCATCGACCTGCACATGAGCGGCTGCATCAACTCCTGCGGCCACCACCACAGCGGGCACATCGGCATTCTGGGTGTCGATAAGGACGGCAAGGAGTGGTACCAGATCACGCTCGGCGGGTCGGACGGCACCGATCTGTCTGGCCCCGCGATTGGCGGCAAGGTGGTCGGCCCCTCGTTCACGGCGGCCGAAGTGCCCGACGTGATCGAGGCTTTGCTCGGCACCTTCCGCGAACTGCGCAGGCCCGGCGAGCTCTTCATCGACGCCTTGCGCCGCATCGGCCACGACCCCTTCAAGCAAGCGGCCAACAGCATGCGCCGCCCCAAGGCCGACGAAGCGACCCTGACCGAACACGACTAATCGAGCTTATATACTATGAAAATAATAGCTTATAGCGCAGTACCAGAAAGCGCTAACGCACCAAAAGCCTTGCAAGTTTCCAACGACACGGAACTGGCAACCCTGGTGGCCAGCGGTGCGCTCGAAGGTGTGCAACGCGTGGAGCTGCATTTCCCCAAATTCACCGACGGCCGCGCCTACAGCCAGGCCCTGCTGCTGCGCCGGCGCTACCGCTTTGCAGGCGACATCCGCGCCACGGGCGATGTGCTGATCGACCAATTGGTGCACATGCACCGCAGCGGTTTCACCAGCGCCGTGCTGGCCGAAGGCGTGGACGCCGCCGCCGCCGAACGGCAGTTCGCGCGCTTTGCCGCCTTCTACCAGGGCGACGTGCATGAGCCACGCCCGCTTTTTGCTCGGGAAGCTGCACGTGATGCAGCCCGCGAAGCAGCGCTGGAGGCAGTATGAGCGCTGTACCGTCCCCCAATCACGCACCCCACCGCACACATGACCTCGCGCACGTCAACGCCACGCTCGGCCGCGACGCGCCCGGCCTCGTCGCATGGGCGCTCGGCCTGGGCGAGCGCTCCATCGTCACCACCAACTTCCGCCCCTTCGAGGCGGTGATCCTGCACCTGGTCACGCAGGTGAACCCCGATGTACCGGTCGTCTGGATGGACAACGGCTACAACACCGAAGCCACCTACCGTTTCGCCGACGAGGTGACGAAGCAGCTTGGGCTCAAGCTGCAGATTTACCTGCCGCGCCGCTCGCGCGCGCACCGCGAAGCCGTGGACGGGCCGACGCCCGCCCTGGACGACCCGCGCCACGCGGCCTTCACCGAAGAAGTGAAGCTAGAGCCCTTCTCCCGGGCGCTGCGCGAGACGGCGCCCAAGGTGTGGTTCACCGCACTGCGCGCCACCGACACCGCCGTGCGCGCGCAGATGGACCCGGTCAGCATCAACCCCGACGGCCTGATCAAGGTCGCGCCGCTGCTGCACTGGTCGTCCAAAGACCTGCACGAATACTGCGCCCGCCACGGCCTGCCGAACAACTTCGACTACGTCGACCCCACCAAGGGCGAAGACAACCGCGAATGCGGCCTGCACCTGGCGCATTGAACGCGCCGCCAAACCATTTGAAAACATCAAAAACAATAGCTGCTCGCGCTTTACGTATATACGCTACAGCCCTATTTGATTGGAAACCCGCATGACCGCCCGCGCAGAACCCCAGCTGCTCAGCCAGCTCAGCAACCGCCACCTCGACGCGCTGGAAGAGGAAACCATCTTCATCCTGCGCGAAGTCGCCGCCGCCTTCGAGCGCCCCACCCTGCTGTTCTCCGGCGGCAAGGATTCGCTGGTGATGCTCCGGTGTGCCGAAAAAGCCTTTGGCGTCGGCCGCATTCCCTATCCGCTGCTCATGATCGACACCGGTCACAACTTCCCTGAAGTGACGGCGTTTCGCGACCTGCGTGCCAGCGAGCTGGGCGCCAAACTCATCGTGCGCAGCGTGGAAGATTCGATGGCACGCGGCACCGTCCGCCTGGCGCACCCCGGCGAGCCGCGCAACGTCCACCAGTCGGTCACGCTGTTAGAGGCCATTGAAGAATTCCGCTTTGACGCACTGATCGGCGGCGCGCGCCGCGACGAAGAAAAGGCCCGCGCCAAGGAACGCATCTTTTCGCACCGCGACAGCTTCGGCCAGTGGCAGCCCAAGGACCAGCGGCCCGAGCTGTGGACGCTGTTCAACACCCGTCTGGCCGCCGGCGAGCACTTTCGCGTGTTCCCCATCAGCAACTGGACCGAGCTGGATGTGTGGCAGTACATCGAGCGCGAGCAGATCGCCCTGCCCTCGCTCTACTTCTCGCACCGCCGCCAGGTGGTGGACCGGCGCGGCATGCTGGTGCCCGTCACCCCCCTCACGCCGCCGCGCGACGGCGAACAGGTGCAAGAACGCGAGGTGCGCTTTCGCACCCTGGGCGACGTGACCTGCACCTGCCCGGTGGCCAGCCTGGCCGCCACGGCGGCCGACATCGTCATCGAAACCCTGGCCGCCGACATGAGCGAGCGCGGCGCCACCCGCATGGACGACCAGACCAGCGAAGCCTCGATGGAAAAGCGCAAGAAAGACGGGTATTTTTGATGCGCAACCCCCTGAGTCGCTGCGCGCCTTCCCCCTTCTCTCGCGCTGCGCGCGGGAAGGGGGACACCGCCAGCGCGGCGGGGCTGCCCTTGCGCGGCGGTCGCTGGCTTGGGTCGCGCCTGTATCCAACCATGCGAGTGGCGCGTAGCACTCTGGATTACTGAGATCAATCCGATGACTATTACTATTAATTCGGTAGCTTCCAGCGCTTATGCATCAAGCGCTAGCGGCCAAAAAGACCTAAATATTGTGACAACTTCTTCCAATGGCCACGACCACGACGCTGCCCTGCGCTTCATCACCTGCGGCAGCGTGGACGATGGCAAGAGCACGCTGATCGGCCGCCTGCTGGTGGACACCAAAGCGGTGCTGCAAGACCACCTCGCCGGCGTCCAGCGCCAGGGCGAAACCGACCTGGCCCTGCTGACCGATGGCCTGTCTGCCGAGCGCGAGCAAGGCATCACCATCGATGTCGCCTACCGCTACTTCGCCACCGAGGCGCGCAAGTTCATCATTGGCGACGCGCCCGGCCACGAGCAGTACACGCGCAACATGGTCACCGCCGCCAGCAGTGCCGACGCCGCCGTGGTGCTGGTGGACGCCACCAAGCTCGATTGGCAAAACCCCGTCCCCACGCTGCTGCCGCAAACCCGCCGCCACAGCCTGCTGGTGCACCTGCTGCGCGTGCCGTCCCTGGTGTTTGCCGTGAACAAGCTCGACGCCGTCGCCGACCCGGCGCTCGCCTTTGCCCACATCAGCGCCGCGCTGGCGGCCTTTGCGCAAGAGGCCGGCATCACCGTGCGCGCCACGGTGCCCGTCTCGGCGCTCAAGGGCTGGAACGTGGTCGATGGGCGCGCAGGCTGGTGCGACTACATCGGCCCCAGCCTGCTGCACATCCTGGAGCAGCTGCCCAACACGGCACCCGACAGCAACCTGCCGCTGGCCTTCCCCGTGCAGTGGGTCGAAAAACCGGCTGCACCTTCTGCTGCACCCTCTTCTGCGCTGCCCAGCGGCCCAGTTGCTCAGCCCTTTTCTGCTTCGGCCGACACGCCCCTGGGCCGCCGCGTGTTCTGGGGCCGCGTCGCGGCAGGCGCTGCGCAGCCGGGTGATGAGGTGCAGGTCTTCCCCAGTGGCCAACGGGCACGCGTCGCCCAGGTGCTGGACCGCGCCCGCCAGCCGGGCGACGTGGCCGCCGGCCACAGCGCCGGCATTGTGCTCGACCGCGAGATCGACATTTCGCGCGGCGACTGGCTGCTGGCCGCAGCGCCACAGGTGCAAGACAACGGGCAAGGCGACGGCTTCGACGCGCCCGAGCCGGCATCGCCCTGGCCCGTGCAGACGCTGCTCAGCTGCACCGTCGCCTGGCTGGACGAGCAGCCGCTGGTGGCTGGCCGCGTGTACCAATTGCTGCACGGCCACCGCTGGGTCAAGGCACGCGTGCAGCGCATCGTGCACGGCCTGGACATCCACACCCTGGCCGAGCACCCGGCCAACGAGCTGGCGCCCAATGCCATCGGCCATGTCCTGCTGCAACTGCAATCGCCCTTGCCCGTCGCGCCGTATACGCGCTCACGCCAGCTCGGCGCCATGATTTTGGTGGACACCGCCAGCAACCGCACCGCCGGTGCCGTGCTGTTACGCTGAGGCGCATGGATGATCCAAGCTCCAGACGGCCGCCGGTCTTCACCATCAGGCACTCGGCGCGCAGCTTCGGCGAATGCATGTGCGCCGAAGCCGTGGTGGCACTGCCACCGCCGCATCGCCACCGACTACCTGCTGCAGGAAGGCCGCCAGGTGCGCCACATTCTGGGCAAGGCGCCCGCCGAACCCGCCAGCATGACACCCGGCGCACAACCCCCCACGCTGTCCGGGCACCCTGGCCGCACCGTGCTGATCTACCCGCTGCTTGACACATAGCAAACGCTGCGCACGCCGATACTGCAAGACCGTCAGGGTCACGCGCAGACTCCTCAGTGCAAACCCTTAAAATAGCAACCTTCCGTTTCCGAACAACGAGCCAGCCATGACCCACGTCGTCTCCGAGAACTGCATCAAGTGCAAATACACCGATTGCGTGGACGTGTGTCCCGTGGACTGCTTTGTGGAAGGGCCGAACATGCTCGTCATCAACCCTGACGAGTGCATCGACTGCGCGGTCTGCGTACCCGAATGCCCGGCCAACGCCATCTTTGCCGAAGAAGACCTGCCGCCCCCAGAGCTCGCTTTCATCAAGATCAACGCCGAGCTGACCAACGCCCCCGGCTGGAAGCCCATCACCAAGCGCAAAGCGGCTCTGCCGGAAGCCGACGAATGGAACGGCAAGCCCGGCAAGCGCAGCGACATCGTCCGCTGACCGCCCCTGCGGCCCCACCACCGCAGCGACCCTGTTTTGACGCCAGCGCCAGCGCCCGCACTGCTGCGCACCGACGCGGTGGTCATCGGTGCCGGCCCTGTCGGCCTGTTCCAGGTCTTCCAGCTCGGCCTGCAGGGCCTGGCCTGCCACGTGATCGACGCCCTGCCGCGCGCCGGCGGCCAGTGCGCCGAGCTGTACGGCGACAAACCCATCTACGACATCCCCGGCATCCAGGTCTGCACCGGCCAGGAGCTGACCGAGCGCCTGCTCGCGCAGATCCGCCCCTTCGCCCCGCACTGGCACCTGGGCCAGCAGGCCACCGCGCTTGAGCCCCAGGCGGGCGGCGGCTTCCTGGTACACACCAGCCAGGGCACGCGCCTGCACGCCCGGGCCGTGTTCATCGCCGCCGGCGTCGGCGCCTTCCTGCCGCGTGCGCTCAAGCTCGAAGGCCTGGCCGCCTACGAGGGCACGCAGCTGCGCTACCAGCTCGACCTGGGCGAGGCCCTTGCCGGCCAGCACCTGCTGGTGCACGGCGGCGGCGAAGCCGCCGTAGCCAGCGCCATCGCCAGCGCCACCGCCCCCGAGCCCCTGCGCCCGACCCGCACCACGCTGCAGCACCGCCGCGACGTGTTCGACGCGCCGCCCGACATGCTGGCGCAGCTGCACGCCCTGCGCGCCGCCGGCCGCATCGAGGTCGCCATCGGCGTGGCCGGCAGCATCGTCGAAGCACAAGGGCGCCTCACCGCGCTGGAGCTGACCACGCCCGAGGGCAGCACGCTGCGCCAGCCGCTCGACCTGCTGCTGGTGCGCCTGGGCCTGGTGCCGCGCCTGGGGCCGATTGCCGACTGGGGCCTGCCGCTGGAGCGCAAACAGCTCGTGGTGGACACCGCCACCTTCGCCACCAGCGTCCCCGGCATCCACGCCGTGGGCGACGCCATCACCTACCCCGGCAAGCGCAAGCTCATCCTGAGCGGCTTCCACGAAGCCACCCTGGCGGCCTTTGGCGCGGCCGAGTGGCTGGCCGGGCACAAGCTGCCGCTGGAGTACACGACGAGCAGTGAGAGGCTACAGGGGTTGTTGGGGGTGGGGAAGTCGGGGAACTGATAGCGGACTGCGGTCTGTGGGTGGTTTCAAGCTTCGAGGTTGATGGCTGATTTCGACCCCAACGAGACGTTCATCCATCCACCGCAAAGCGATCTGTCATACACCAAAACCCAAGGCGTCCAACGGGCTGACCGGAACATCACCCGCGAATGACATCAGGGCCAGCAGGACGACAACCCTGCACAAACAGGCCGTATGTAAGACTGCAAACCCCTCAGACCTTCACGCCGCCGAATCTTGCTTTCCTGGAGACGTCCATGTAAGAGATTCCCTATCAATTTTCTCTGCTTGCGCCGAACTTTAATTGCTCGAATGCGTAAAATCGAAAATCTGCACTTCAATTTCAGAGCTTCGGCGGACGCCAGTACCATTGAGCAATTTTCTGATGGGCAGAGTTAAATTGAATTGTTTTGGTGTTGGTGTTGGTTAGTTGAAAGGAAAACCATGATCAGCATTGAGTGCTTTAACGAAATAAAATCCAAATATGGAAAAACATCAAGCTGGGCGATTTGGGCGGAGCAAGGAAATACTCCAAAATCGAACGTGGGAAATCTCGATATTTTAAATTCTGAAATAAATAAGAAACTATTAGATACGTTAAACCCAGACGTCGTAATGGTCGGCCTTAACCTTTCCGGCTTCTCCGATGATGCGCCTGCATTTGCTAACTTCCATAGTTCTTCGCCGGCGGCGCAAGATTTTAAAATACGTTACGCATTCAAGGATTCGGAATACTGGGGTGCATACATGACCGATGTCATTAAGGACCTCGTTCAAGTCGATTCATCCAAAGTCCAAAAAGAATTGGCCAGTAACCCCATGATTGTTCAGCGAAATATAGAGCGTTTTAAAGAGGAGTTGTTTGCTCTCAAACTTAATAATCCAGACGAAGATAGGAAACCTACAATTATTGCTTTTGGCTCTAAGGCGTATTCAATTATTAAAAGCCCCCTCCTGATGGGGCATTATTCGAGGATTATTGGAATTACTCATTACAGTCACTATATTAAAAAAGAAAAATACAAAGAAGAAGTGCATCGGCAAATTAAAGAGGCCATCAATAAAGACTAATTGGTTTTGCCGATTAATTTCAACATTTGTTTAAACCGCTCTTCAGAACCATTTTTAGATGGCGCGACACGATAGCATCAGCCATGACTGAAGACCAGATCAATCACCTGCTGTGGCGAATCGACCCGATGAACACGTGCTGCAATGTGAACGATGGCATGGAGAACGAATATGAAATGCTTGTCGCGACTATTGCGGAAGCATTGGATAGGGGCACGACGCCCCGACAGGCGGTGCTGACTGCCTTTGATGAGGCATTTTGGGCGGGCTGCTTGCTAGAGCCACATCGCCAAACCGCCCTAGCCGAACTCCTCGCTGCGCTGGGGCGATAAAGTGGAGCTTGATGCACACCATACGCGCCTACGAAAAATCAATTCGAAGAAGCCATTGGTGTAACCTTGTAAGGCATTCGGCGCCACTTAAGTCAACACATTATTACGACGGAGTTCATATGACGCTTTTGAAAGACAGGGCATAACAAGCTACTGCATCCGACCACCTTCGGCATCTGCTGAGCGGCGGCGTAGAAGGACAGCTTCCCCACGCGCCCACCGCCCGCTCCTGGCCGATAGCCGCCCGTCCCCAGCACCCACCCCCACTAGAATCCACCCCGCACCGCCGCAAGGCGCTGCATTCGCTAGGGGTGCCCCACGCCGAAGCCGGCGCGTGGGCTGAGAGAGTCCCTTTGAACCTGATTGAGATCATCCTCGCGCAGGGAAGCCCGTCTGCCACTCCATGCCCTTAGCCGGCGTGGCCGGCATCTTCCTTGCGCTGCTTTGCCCAAGGAGTTCCGCATGAACAGCCGCACCGCATCCGCCAACGAGGCGCTGACCCCCATCTCCAGCGAGCAGCGGGTTTTTCGCCTGCGCGACCACGCCTCGCTGTGGTTCAGCCTGGGCGTGGGGCTGCTGGTGATGCAGGTGGGCGCCTACCTGATGCCGGCGCTGGGCTCCAAGGAAGCCCTGCTCGCCATCGTCGGCGGTTCGCTGATTGGCGCCGGCATGCTCGGCTGGGTGGCCAAGATCGGCTGCGAGAGCGGCCTGGCGAGCGCCGGGCTGATGCACGCGGTCTACGGGCGCAGCTTTGCGCGCCTGCCCATCATTCTGAACATCGTGCAACTGCTGGGCTGGGGCACGTTCGAGCTGGTCATCATGCGCGACGCCACCGTGGCGATCGGCCGCCAGTCGGGCAGCCTGCTCGCGGGCTACTGGCCGGTGCTGGCCACCCTGCTGTGGGGCGGCGTGATCACGCTGCTGATCAGCGGCTCCATGGTGCAGTTGGTGCGCCAAATCATTTCCCGAGTGGCACTTCCGCTGGTGGTGCTCTCCTTGCTCTGGCTCACCTGGAAGTTTCTGGGTATGGCGCAGGCGCAAGGGCTCGAAGCCCTCTGGCAGCGGCGGGGCGAAGGCGGCATGGGCGTACTGCCCGCGCTGGATCTGGTGATCGCCATGCCGATTTCGTGGTTGCCTCTGGTGGCCGACTACGCCCGCCATGGCAAGAGCGGCAGCGCTGCGCTACGCGGCACCTGGGCCGGCTATGCGCTGGCCAATATCTGGTGCTATGCGCTGGGCATGCTGGTGGCGCTGGTGCTGCCCAGTGAGGACCTGGTGACCGCGTTGCTGCTGGCGCAGGGCGGGTTGATTGCGCTCTCGCTGATCCTCGTCGACGAGGTGGACAACGCCTATGGCGACGCGTATTCGGGCGCTGTCTCCACCCACAGCCTGCTGCCGCGCTGGAGCGTGCGCCAGTGGGGCCTGCTGATTGCCGTCTTGAGCACCGGCCTGGCGCTGGTGCTGCCCATGCACAGCCTGGAGCCGTTTTTGCTCCTTCTCAGCTCGGTTTTCGTGCCGCTGTTTGGGGTGATTCTGGGATGCCTGGCAGGCCGCCGCGACGTGGCGGCTCGGGTTGCAAGCGCGCGGGCCGCGCATGCGGCGCCGATTGCCATCTGGCTCGCAGGCATTGCGTGCTACCACCTGCTGGCGCAGTTTGCACCGGCGCTGGGCTCGGCGCTGCCGACATTGGCGCTCAGCTTTGTGCTGGCTTGGGTGGCGCGCCCGCGCAGCGCTTGAGCGCTTCGTTTCTGATAGCTGTAAACGCTTTACAGATAAGCGCTAGAGGCCAAAAAACCCTAAAATCTCGCTACTGCACCCGCTGCGCCACCGGCGCATAGCCATGGTTCAGCGGCCCGGCGCCCTGCCCGGTGCGCACCTCGGCACCCGCGGCAATCGCGCCGAGGATGTAGGCACGCGCTTCTTTCACTGCCTGCGCCAACGGCAGGCCCAGCGCCAGATAAGCAGCAATGGCCGACGACAAGGTGCAGCCCGTGCCGTGGCCGTTGCGCGTAGCGATTCGCGGTGCCTCCAGCCGGGTGAGGCGACCGCCGGTTTCGATCAACACGTCAATCACCGCGTCGCCCGCCAAGTGCCCACCCTTGAGCAGAACAGCCGGCGCGCCCAGCGCGAGCAGCTCGCGCGCGGCGGCATCGAGCGCGGCCGGGCCGTCAATCGCGTGGCCTAGCAGTAGCGCAGCTTCGTCCAGGTTGGGGGTAATGACTTCGGCCAACGGGAACAGCTCGCGCACCAGCACACCCACAGTGTCGTCGGCCATCAATCGGTCGCCGCTGGTGGCGACCATCACCGGATCAAGGACCACATGCGGCAGGCGGTGGCGGCGCACGGCGTCGGCGACCACGGCGACGATTTCCGGCGAATGCAGCATGCCGATCTTGACGGCATCGACGCCGATGTCTTCCACCACGGCGTCGATCTGTGCGCGCAGCATCTCGGGCGGCACGCCATGGATGGCGCGCACGCCCTGGGTGTTCTGCGCGGTGATGGCGGTGACGGCCGTCATGCCGTAGCAACCGAGCGCAGCAAAGGTCTTGAGGTCGGCCTGGATGCCGGCGCCGCCGCCGCTGTCGGAGCCGGCGATGGAGAGCACGCGCACATAGCGGGGGGCATTGCCTGCCGGGGTGGCTGTGGCGGTCTGGGTCAAAACATCCTCCTGAAAAAACCCGCATGCGCCGGGCCGGGCCATTGTGGCGCATGCGCCATGTCAAGCTTGCGGGTTTGGCGCTGTGCTTTAATTTGCGCAGGACGAAACAGGGGTGTCCCGCCAAGATCGGCGTGGACTGAGAAACACCCTGGGGCAAAGCCACATGCTGCACCGCGTGCGCGCCGCCCCGTTACCCGATCCAGGTCATGCTGGCGTGGGGAGTTTCCAGCGCAAAGCACCATCCCGGTGTGCCCGTTTTGTCCGTGAACCCTGGACGGAACACGATGACTTCACAACCAACCTCTTTTGCCATCCTGGGCGCCGGGCTCATGGGCCGGCTGCTTGCTGTCTCGCTGGCGCGCGCCGGCCACCAGGTCGCCATTTACGACCTGGGCGGGCCCGAGGGCGAGCATTCGGCCGCCCGCGTCGCCGGCGGCATGCTGGCGCCGCTGGCCGAATCGGCCGTCACCGAGCACGGCGTGGTGCGCATGGGGCGCTATGCGCTCACGCGCTGGCGGGACATCCTGGGCACGCTGGCGAGCCCGGTGTTCTTCCAGCAGGAAGGCACGCTGATCGTCTGGCACCGTCAGGACGCAGCCGACGCCGCGCGCCTGCGCCAGCAGCTCGCCGCCACACGCGAGCAGGTGCCAGAACTCCCCGCCATGGAGCCGCTCGACGCCGCGCGACTGGCCGAAGTCGAGCCGGCATTGGCGACGCGCTTTGCCAGCGGCATGCTGCTGCCCGGCGAGGGCCAACTCGACAACCGCCAACTGCTGGCCGCACTGGCACTGGAAATGCAGACGCTCGGCGTGCAGACACACTGGAACCAGGCCGCCGACCCGGCAGATTTCACGCCCGGCAACAACGGCCAGCCCGGCTGGGTGATCGACTGCCGGGGCCTGGGCGCGCGCAGCACGTGGCGCGCCTTGCGCGGCGTGCGCGGCGAGGTGGCACGCATCCATGCGCCCGAGGTCACGCTGGCGCGCCCCACGCGGCTGGTGCACCCGCGCTACCCGATTTACATCGCGCCCAAGGAGAACCATGTGTTCGTCATCGGCGCCACCGAAATCGAAACCGACGATCTCTCGCCCGCCAGCGTGCGCTCGGCGCTCGAATTGCTCAGCGCCGCCTACGCCGTGCACCCCGGTTTTGCCGAGGCGCGCATTCTGGAGATTGCCACGCAGTGCCGCCCCACGCTGCCCGACAACCTGCCCGCCGTGCGCCTGCGCACGCCGCGCGTGCTGGAGGTCAACGGCCTGTACCGCCACGGCTACATGATTGCGCCGGCCCTGCTCGACGTGGTGCTGGAGCTGCTGGCCACGGGCGATTCGCCGCTGGCACGCAGTTTTGACCTGGCGGTGGACACCGCAGAGTCAACCGAGGAACTTGCCGCATGAACCTCACCGTCAACGGCCAGCCACGCACGCTGCACGACGGCGCCAACGTGGCCGAGCTGCTGGCCGACATGGACGCCAAACCACCGTTTGCCGTGGCTGTGAACACGGTGTTCGTGCCGGCTGCGCGCCATGCCACGCAGGTGCTGCAGGCCGGCGACCGCGTTGAAGTGATCTCCCCTGTCACCGGCGGCTGAGCCGCCTTGAACCCCCTTTTTGCCATGACCGCTCCTGCATCCCCTGACACCCTCACCCTTTACGGCGAAACCTTCCAGAGCCGCTTGTTGCTGGGAACCGCGCGCTACCCCTCGCCCAGCACGCTCAAAGCCGCCGTGCAACAGGCCAGGCCCGGCATGGTGACCGCCTCGCTGCGGCGCCAGACCAGCGCCAGCGCCGATGGCGGCCAGAGCTTCTTTGAACTGCTGCGCGAACTCGGCGTGCCGGTGCTGCCCAATACCGCCGGTTGCTACAACGCGCACGAAGCCATCACCACCGCCCAGATGGCACGCGAGGTGTTCAACACGCCATGGATCAAGCTAGAAGTCATTGGCGACGACTACACCTTGCAACCCGACACGCTGAACCTCGTGGCCGCCGCTGAAACCCTGGTACGCGATGGTTTCAAGGTGCTGCCCTACTGCACCGAAGACCTGATTTTGTGCCAGCGCCTGGTCGACGTGGGCTGCCAGGCGGTCATGCCCTGGGCAGCGCCGATTGGCACGGGCCGCGGCCCCGTCAACCCCTACGGCTTGCAGGTGCTGCGCGAGCGCCTGGCCGTACCCATGCTGGTCGATGCCGGCCTGGGCCTGCCCTCGCACGCCTGCCAGGTCATGGAGTGGGGTTTTGACGGCGTGCTGCTGAATACCGCCGTGGCCTTGGCGCAAGACCCGGTCGCCATGGCCGTGGCCTTTGCCGACGCGGTGCGCGCCGGCCACGCCGCGCGGCGCGCCGGCGCCATGCAGCCGCAGGCGAGTGCCCAGCCCAGCACGCCAGTGCTGGGAACGCCGTTCTGGCACCATGCACCCGCATGACCGATACCACTGCCCTGGCGCACGAAATTGAGCGCGCGCACGCCGACAAATTCAGGGCCTTTGCGCCGCTGCCTGCTCCCACGCCCGAGAGCGACGCGCCGGTGTACCGAGCCGCGCTTGCCGCCTGCAGCACCCTCGGTTTCATTGCCCACGATGCCCAGGTGCTGGCCCATGCCTGGCAGGCGCGCTGGGAGCGCACCGGCAGCAGTGCGCCAGAACTCTGGCCGAGCGTTGCGCAGGATTTTGGATTGCAGGAGCGCCCGCATGCCACGCCCTTTGCCGCCTGCCCGCAGCAACTCGGCCTGTACGCCGTGCTGCCCGACGCCACCTGGGTGGGCCGCATGGCGCGCGCCAGTGTGCCCACGGTACAACTGCGCTTCAAATCGGACGATGCCGCCGCCATTGCCTGCGAAGTCGGTGCCGCTGTTGAGGCGGTGGCGGGCACGCCGGCCCTGCTGTTCATCAACGACCACTGGCGCGAGGCCATCGCCGCCGGGGCCTACGGCGCCCACCTGGGCCAGGAAGACCTGGATGCGCTCAGCGCTGTCGAAGTGGACGAGCTGCGCGCGAGCGGCCTGCGCCTGGGCGTCAGCACCCACGGCTACGCCGAGATGCTGCGCGCCGACGCGGTGCAGCCGAGCTACATCGCGCTCGGCGCCGTGTTCCCCACCACGCTCAAGCGCATGGCCACTGCCCCCCAGGGCGTGGCGCGCCTGGCCGCCTACGCCGCGCTGCTGCGCGACTACCCCACCGTGGCGATTGGCGGCATTGGCGCTGACCAATTTGCCGAAATTCTGGACACCGGCGTGGGCTCGATTGCCGTCGTGCGCGCGCTGGTGGCGGCGCAAGACCCAGAGGCGGAGGCTACGCGGCTGCTGCGCGCCATGGGCAGCGTGGCGCCAAATTTATAGAAAAATTGGCCTGATGGGCGATCCAAATCCCAGTACGGTAGCTTCACTCAAGCCAAGTAGTCTGCCGATCTGGCCGTAGCATCACTTTTTGCAGCTAGCCGCTGCCGCAATCGAGGTACCGTCCAGTCGACAAAGCTGCGCACCCGAGAAGAGAGCAATCGGGAGTGGGGATAGACGATCTGGACCGGAATCGGCGCCGGCTCGAAATCCTGCAAGACCCGCTGAAGCGACCCGGCGGCAAGCGCGTCACGCACCTGATAGTCGAGAAAGACGCCGCAACCCAAGCCTTTGATGCAGGCGTCAAAAGCGATGTCGATCTGATTGGTGGTCAGGACGCCCTTGATCGGCACCCGGATCGTTTTGCCATCGCTGCCGCCACCCGAGAACTCCCATTCCGCTCTGGGCACCACGCCCAGAAACTGCAAGCAGCGGTGCTGGGCCAGATCCGCCGGCCGATCCGGCGTCCCTGCACGCCGAAGGTAGTCCGGGCTGGCGCAAACGACGCGTTTGGTCGTCCCCAGCGGCACGGCAATCAGGGAGGAATCGCGCAAATGGCCAATGCGGACCGCCACATCCATGCCTTCGTCGAGCAGATCCACCACCCGGTCGAACAGCATGAGTTCGGCATGGACGGCCGGGTAGGCAACGAGAAAATCGGCAACGACCGGCCCGACATGCAGCCGCCCAAACATCACCGGTGCAGTGATCGCCAACTTGCCCGCAGGCTTGGCCTGCCGCGCTGACAGTGCATTTTCCGCCTCCTCAACCTCGGCCAGGACACGGCGACAGCGCTCGAAATACTCTCGCCCTTCGTCGGTCACGGCGATGCGGCGCGTAGTTCGGTTTAGAAGCCGCGTTCCCAGCGCCCCTTCGAGCATCGCCAGCGAGCGCACCACCGAGGTGAGCGAGACATTGAGTACGCCAGCAGCAGCCGTCAGGCTGCCCGCCTCGACGATGCGCACAAAAACTTCCATACCGCGCAGTTTGTCCATGCCACCCACATTACACCGAATATCGGCATTGTGTATGAATTTTTTATCTATTTATTACGAAATACGCAGCTATTAGTATGACCTCTATCGGCCGCGCCTATTGCGCGAGCCACTGCCAACCCAGGAGATCGGTATGGCTAGACGCTTTGCGCAACTGACCTTCACCGACAACGTGAAAGCAGCGCAGACACATTACGGAACGCGATCGCACAACGAGCGCTATGAAGCTAGCGATGCTGCCAACGTGGAACTCGGCGCGCACGAGAGCGAATTCATCGCAGCGCGCGATAGTTTTTACCTGGCGACGGTGAGCGAAACCGGCTGGCCCTATGTCCAGCATCGCGGCGGGCATCCCGGTTTCCTCAAGGTGCTCGACGCGAAAACGCTGGCCTTCGCCGATTTCCGGGGCAACCTGCAATACCAGAGCGTCGGCAACCTCCAGGGCAATGACCGCGTCTGTCTGATCCTTGTCGATTACCCGCAGCGCCGTCGCCTCAAACTGCTCGGCCACGCGCACAGCATCGACATTACCGAAGTCGGTGACCAAGCGCCGGCCCTGCTCGGCCAACTGCGCGTGGACGACAGTGGCGCCAAGGTCGAGCGGGTGCTGCTGATCGAGGTCGCAGCCTACGACTGGAACTGCGCTCGGCATATCACGCAGCGTTTCAGCGAGCGCGAAATGCAGCAAATAGTCAACCCCTTGCGCCAGCGCATCGCTACCCTCGAAGCGCGGCTGTATCCGTTCGGCTGCGATCTCTCATAAGGCAGTTGCAGGCATGAAACCCCGTAATCCCATCCATCCATCCATCAAGGATAAAAAATGAAACTGTACGATCTGGAGTTGTCGGGTAATTGTTACAAAGTGCGCCTGTTCGCTGCCTTGGCAGGTATTGCTCTGGAGATCACGGCGGTCGATTTTCTCGGTGGTGCGCACAAGCAGCCACCGCTCATCGGGCTCAATCCATGGGGTGAGATTCCCATTCTGGTCGACGGCGAAGTTGTGCTGCGCGATTCCCAGGCCATCCTCGTTTATCTCGCCGCCAAATACGCCAACGAAACCTGGTTCCCTCGCGACGCGACCGGCATGGCGGAGATTGTGCAGTGGCTGTCGACAACGGCCAACGAGGTACAGAACGGGCCGGCAGCAGCGCGCTTAGTGGACAAGTTCGGTTACGCCATCGACAAGGCCGACACCCTCAAGCGCTCAGCGCGCATCCTGCCCCTGATCGAAGCGCACCTCGCCGGACACCAGTGGCTTGCGCTGGGGCGCCCCACCATCGCCGATTGCGCCGTCTTCCCCTACGTCGCCCTAGCGCCGGAAGGCGGCGCCGCGCTTTCGGACTACCCCAACATCCGGCAGTGGCTGGACAGAATCAAAGCGTTGCCGAACTTTCTCGCCATGCCCGGCGTTTAAAGTTGCCATCGAGGCCATTGCGCAGGACGGCAGAACGCTGTACTGCACATGATCTGACCTGAATCATGCCAGCGTGCACACGTCTGGTGTTCTGGCATGGCACATCAAAAAGCTGGCGGGCGTTTGGCAAGAAAAGCGTTGATGCCCTCGCGGTGCTCGGTGCTATCGGCATAGACGTAGGCGCCATTCACTATGCATTCCATAGCTGCTTGCGCATACCCTGCAAGCGTGGAAGGCGATTTCAGTGCCCGAAGCGTTTGCTTGTTCAGGCGTGCCGCCTGCGGTGCGAGCGCGGCGATGCGGCCCGCACTGGCGAGTGCCTCGGCCGCCACAGCTTCCTTGGCGACGACGCGCGAGAGAAAACCGCAAGCCTGCATCTCGGCCGCAGAGAACTTGGCGGCCTCCAGCAGCATCTGCCGCGCAACCGCCTCGCCCAGCGCACCCGCCACCAGTTGCGCCTCGCGCGGCGCCATGGGGAAGCCCAGCCGCGCAATCGGGGCGCCAAAGCGGGCCGAGGCGCCGGCAATGCGGATGTCGCAGCAGCTGGCAATCTCCACGCCCGCGCCCATGCAGGCGCCCGAGATGCCAGCGACCAACGGCACGTCGCAGGCGAGCATGGCGGCGAGTGCGCCCCAGACTTCCGTTTCGTGAAAGCCGCGCAGCGCTGCCTCGTCAAAACGAAACGCGGGGTATTCGGAAATATCGCCGCCGGCGCAAAACGCTGTGCCCGCGCCTTCCACCAGCACGCAGCGGGCGCTGGCGTCGGCATTGATCTGCTCGAAGACTGATTTCAACTCGCGCCACATGGCGCGCGACATGGCGTTGAGGCGGTCGGGGTTGTGCAGAAGTACGCGCCAGCCACCAGAAATTGCGCCCAATGGTTCGACGCGAATGTGCCCCTGTTCCATGTGTGTCCTTGCTCTATCAGCCGCCAGTGGCCCATTTTCGACCTGGCGAGAAGCAGCAATTTTGCCTTGCGCCAACGGCGCTGCCGTGCGTGTCGAGATTGCTTCCAATCGTTGAGGGAGTTGACCATGGTGCCGCACGACTGCTTCTGGTGCAGTGTTTTGTGCTGGATGGCACAAATAAGAAGGATGGATTTTGGGTTCTGGAAAGGCGCAAACCGCAGCGATAGCCGCAGCTATCGCGAAGATTTGCAACGCCGACAGGGCGCCAGAAATTGCCTGCGTTGGCCCGCCGATAGCGCGGTGCTATCTGACCAAAGATGACCAAAGGCCCATCAGCTTGCGTCCCGTGGCGGTAGCCCGAGATTTCCGCGCACATTGCTGTTGATGAGGCGCAGCTCAGCCAGGCTGCTTTCAATGTGGGCGCGCTTTTGCTCCAGCTCGGCAATCGCGCCATCGGTGCGTTCCAGCACATAGCGCAGTTGCTGCTGGCGCCCCTCCCCCGCCTGGCCGTACATGTCCAGGTACTGCTTGATTTCCGCCAGCGACGAGCCGATGGCCTTGGCCCGCAGGATCAGCACCAGGCGCGCGCGGTCGCGCCGGCTGTAGACGCGCGTGCCATTGACGCGGCGCGGGCACAGCAGGCCCTTGTCTTCGTAAAAACGCAGGGTGCGGGGCGTCACGCCAAAAGCCTTGCACAGCTCGGTGACACCGAAAAGTTCGGAAGGCTTGTCGTCGGAGAAATGGTCGGCCAGCACCTGGCGCGCCGCTTCCGTGGCCGCAGCCTGGCGGTCGCCCGCGCCCTGGGTGTGGCCACCAGCCATGGTCAGATCACCCGCTGCAGCTTCATGGCAATGCCCATGTCGCCACTGACCTTGAACTTGCCGCCCATGAAGCCGGTGACCGGGTCGAGCTTGCCGCTGAGCAGGTTGTTGAGGTTGTCCAGGGTGATCTCCACCGTGCAGTCGGCATCGCGGTCGTGGTTGTCCACCGTGTTGGGCGTGGAGACGCCGTCAACGACGATGCGACCATCGCTGCCGCAATCGAACTTGAGGACAGCGCCAAGGCCGCTGCTGTCGCCGACTTTGGCGCGGATCGCGTCGGTGCATTCCTGGATGTTCATGGAAATCCTTGCAAGAGTGGGTGGGAAAAGCCAGGTGCGCATCATAAGCCCACACCCTATCTAAAACGAAATGGTAAATACGCATAAGAAAGCATGTTGACGTTAACGTCACCATCCCATCTAATGGCGCATCTCCGCTGCAGCACCCGACATGCCCCAAGCCACCCCTTCCATTACCGGTTCCATGCCCCATCCCGCCCCGGCGCAGTACCAAAGTGTGTTTCGCGAACGGCTGTTTGCCGGCCGCACCATCTGGGTGACCGGCGGCGGCAGCGGCATTGGCCGCTGCACCGCGCACGAGCTGGCATCGCTGGGCGCGCACGTCGTGATCAGCGGGCGCACCACCGAGAAGTTGGAGCGGGTGGCCAACGAAATCCGCGAGGACGGCGGCCAATGCGACACCCTGGCCTTTGACATTCGCGACGAGGACGCCGTGAAGGCCGCCGTCGCCGACGTGGTGGCGCGCTTCGGCGCCATCGCCGGCCTGGTCAACAACGCAGGCGGGCAGTTCCCTGCGCCGCTGCAAGCCATCAGCAAGCGCGGATTCGAGGCG
>Ga0208272_100351_pt1 | contig 18873 bp, 21 predicted proteins | sample LakWasM129_HOW14_2_FD_183939 | JGI IMG/M metagenome (GOLD analysis project Ga0208272, IMG submission 183939) | Freshwater sediment methanotrophic microbial communities from Lake Washington under simulated oxygen tension - Sediment Metagenome... | ecosystem: Environmental > Aquatic > Freshwater >... | reverse complement strand
TCACCGGCGCCAGCCGCACGGGCCCACTGTCGCGCCAGGCTTTGAGGTTTTGCAGGTGGAGGAGCTTGATCATGGCAAGGGCATCTTAGGGCGTGCCTAAATTCAGAGAAAAATTGACTCTAGCGCTTATCCAATAAGCGCTATAAGCTATTAAATTAATAGCTCACTCCTTGAGCCCCAGGCGCCGCGCCAGCTTGTGCAGGTTGCTGGCGTCCAACCCGAGCTGGCGGGCCGCGCGCGCCCAGTTGCCTTGGTGGTGCACCAGCGCTTCCTGCACGCACTGGCGCTGACAGGATTCGAGGGCATCGCGCAGTGTGCCGGCAGCCATGGCCGGGCGCGGCACGGTTGCCGCTTCGGTTGGCGCGTGGGCAGTGGGCTCAGCCGGGCTCTGCAACGCATCAAGGTCGAGCACATCAGGCTCCAGGGTCACGATGTCGCTGCGGCGCGCGCCCCGGCTGAGCGCCTTGAGGGCAGCGCGGCTGACGACATGCTCCAGCTCGCGGACGTTGCCCGGCCAGTGGTAGCTGCACAGCGCCGCCTGGGCGGCACTGGACAAGCGCAGGCTGCGCAGCCCCAGACGGGCGCGGTTCTGCTCCAGAAAGCGCCCCGCCAGCAGCAGCACATCGTCGCCCCGCTCGCGCAGCGGCGGAATGGGCACGGGGTACACCGAAAGGCGGTGGTACAGGTCGGCGCGAAAGCTCCCGGCAGCCACCAGGTCGCGCAAATGGCGGTTGGTGGCCGCCACCACGCGCACGTTCACGCGGCGTGGCGCGTCGGCGCCCAGACGCTGGATCTCGCCGTTCTGCAGCGCGCGCAGCAGCTTGGCCTGCACGGGGAGGGGCAGCTCGCCCACTTCGTCGAGAAACAATGTGCCGCCCTCGGCGGCCTCGAAGCGGCCAGGCCGGTCGGCCACCGCGCCGGAGAAGGCGCCTCGCCGGTGGCCGAACAGCTCGCTCTCCGCCAGCGATTCAGGCAGGGCGGCGCAGTTGACATGCACCAGCGGCCTCTGGCAGCGCGGCGAATGGCGGTGCAGCAGGCGGGCAAACAGCTCCTTTCCGACGCCGGTCTCGCCCAGCAGCAGCACCGGCAAGTCAGAGGTGGCGACCAGCTTGACCTCGTGCAGCAATTGCGTCAGGGCTGTGCTGTGGCCCAGGATTTCGCTTTCGTCCAACGCGGCGCGCAGCGCCGGCTCGTCGTGCAGGTTGCCGTTGTGGGGGTTGGCGGAGCGGCTCAGGGCCTGGTTCTCTTGCTCAAGCCGGGTGATGCGAATGGCAGCCTCCACCAGCACCGCACACTGCGCCAACGCCGCGCGGGACGCAGCGTCAAAGGTGCCGGTCTGCAAGGTGTCGAGCGTCAGCACCCCCCAGGGACGGCCGTCCACCCGCAAGGTCACGCCCATGCAGTCGTGCACCGGCAGGGGCTCGCCCACCATGGAGTCGAGCAGGCCGTCGTAGGGGTCTGGCAACGTGCTGTCGTGGTCGAAGCACGTCACCACGCCCCGCGCCAGCAGGGCCGCAAGGCGGGGATGCTGCTGCACGGCAAAGCGCCGGCCGAGCGACTCGCTGACCAAGCCATCGACCACCACCGGGCGCAGGTGGTCCTCCTCCAGGCGCAGCAGCGCGACAGCACCACAGCGGAAATGCGCGCGCAGGCCTCCAATCAAACGCTGCAGGCGCAACTGGGCGGGAAGTTCGGCGGTCAGATCGGCCAACCAGTGGCTGTACGGAAGGGTATTCATGACCTTACATAGGTAATTTTTACCATTTGAAACAGGGTAATTATGACCGCTAATTAGCGTAAACCCTTGATTCATCGTCTCGCCAAAGCTGGCCCGTTCTGTGCAAACCACCAGGGCATCGGGGCCCATACACCGCAACACCACGCGGCACACGCCCCAAAGCCTTTCTTACCCTTGGAGCCTTTGCTATGAACATCGACAAATTCAAACACCAGCACGTCGACATCCTGGGCAGCATTGCGACGCTGCGCAGCCTTGCGCAGGCCGGCATCACCCACAATGCCAGCGAAATCGCCAAGCGCATCGTCGCCATGAGTTCCACCATCAAGCTGCATCTGGCGGTGGAAGACCGTGCCTTGTACCCGGCCTTGCAGCGCGGCGGCGACACTGAGCTGGCCCGCATGGGCCAGCAGTACCAGCAGGAAATGGGCGCCATCGCCAGCGCTTACGAAGCGTTCGCGCGGCGCTGGAACATCCCGGAAAACGTGCTGCGCGACGAACAGGGCTTCCGTGACGACGCCAACCATGTGCTGCGCATGGTGCACGAGCGCATGCAGCGCGAAAACCACGACTTTTATCCGCGCATCGAAGCGCTGTAATAGGCCGGTTACATCCGCACCAGCATCTGCTGCACCAAGGGATGCATCACTTTGCGTTCCGTGCTGATGGCGTAGTAGTGCTGCTGCACCCCCTCGCACGCGCCAATGAGCTGCACGTGGCTGCGTTGCAGCAGTTCCTCCTCCGCCGCCAGCGCGGCAGGAAAGACGCCGAGGTCTGTGCTGCCGAACGTCTCCAGCAAGGCACTGTCCTCAATCTCGCCCACCACCCGTGGGCGCAAGCCATGCTGGCTCAGCCACCGGTCTAGCTGGCCACGTACAACGGAATGCGTAGTGGGCAAGAGCAGCGGCACCTGCTGAAGCGATGCCGGAAAGCGCTTATGCGCCACTTGCCACCAGTTGGCAGAGCCGTACCAGCCGATATCCGAGCTGCCCAGTGAGTGGCTGTGCACTTTCAGCTGGCCGTTGGTGGGCGCGGGGTGGTCGGTCAGCACCACGTCGAGCTTGTGCAGCACGAGGTCGGCGAGCAAGTCGGCCATTTCGCCGTCGTCGCACAACAGGCGCAGGTTGGGTACATCCAGCACCGGCTGCAGCAGACGCCGCACCGCCAGTTTGGGCAAGCCGTCGGCAATGCCCACCGCCAAGCGCACCGCTGGGGTTTGGGCGGTGGCCAGCACGACCTCGGGCAATGCCTGGGACAACTGAAAGATTTGTTCAGCCTGCTGCAAGGCCACTTGTCCGGCCTCGGTCAGCGCCAGCCCGCGCCCAGCCGGTTTGAGCAGCTGGCAGCCGAGGTCGCGTTCGAGTTCGCGCACCTGCGTGCTCACGGTTTGCACCGCCATGTCCAGCCGCTCGGCCGCGCGCGACATGCTGCCTTCTTTCGCGACGACCCAAAAGTAATACAGATGGCGGTGGTTGAAGGCCAAACTCATTGTCAGTTTTTAAGGAAGTTAGGTTCATATATTGTCCGCTTTTCTCGATGCTCCACTCGCCTTACCTTACGGCGTTCGAACGCAATGGGCCGTTCGCTTTTCACATATCAGGAGATCTTTATGCGCACACACGCCTCCATTCGCTCCACGGCAGCAGCCGTGATTGCGCTGACCATCGCCTCGCTCGCGGCGCCATCGTTGGCCCACGCCAAGCGCATGGGCGGCTACAAGCCTGCGCCGTCCAGCTTCAAAAGAGCGCCCGCACCGGCGCCCGTTGCTGCGCCGAGGGCGCCGACGGCGCCCACTGCTGCAGCGCCAGCGGCCGCTGCGCCCGCAGCAGCCCGTCCTGGTCTGGGCGCCACGCTAGGTGCTGCAGCAGTAGGCGGCGTGGTGGGCTCCATGGCCGGCAATGCGATGGCCGGCGGCATGTCGAAGGACAAGGAAGCCGCCAAGGCCAAGGAAACCGAGGCAGCAGCAGCTGAAAAGGAAGCACAGGCCCTGCAACTCAAGGCCGATGAAGCGAAAGCCAAGGCACAGGCCGCCCGCGCGGCAGCCAAGTAAGCAAGAGCCCATGGGCTTGCTCCATTCCATCTTTCAGAGGTGACTTTATGAACGAAAACATTCAAATCTTTGGCCAGCAGACGGGCGCGGCCCTGAGCGCCGAGCGCAATCAAGTTCTGCGCAACACCTACTGGCTTCTGGCACTGTCCATGGTGCCGACGGTGCTTGGCGCCTGGGTCGGCATTGCCACCGGCTTTGCCGGTGCTTTGTCGCCCGGCATTGGTTTGATGCTGTTCCTGGGCGGAGCTTTCGGCTTCATGTTTGCCATCGAGAAGACCAAAGACTCTGCGGCCGGCGTGTTGGTGCTGTTGGCATTCACCTTCTTCATGGGCCTGATGCTTTCGCGCCTGGTGGGCAGCGTGTTGGGCCGTGCCAATGGCGCTGAGCTGGTCATGACGGCGTTTGCCGGTACAGGCGCCATCTTCCTGGGCATGGCGAGTCTGTCGTCGGTCATCAAGCGCGACCTATCCGCCATGGGCAAGTGGCTGTTTGTGGGCGCCTTGATGATTTTGGTGGCTGGTATTGCCAACTTCTTCCTGCAGTCGAGCGCACTGATGATCACGCTCGCGGTGTTGATGGTGGGCGTTTTCACGGCCTTCATCTTGTACGACTTGAAGCGCGTGCGCGATGGCCACGAGACCAACTACATCACGGCGACGCTGGGCGTGTATCTGAGCCTGTTCAACGTGTTCCAGGCGCTGCTGATGCTGCTGGGCATTGGCGGGCGGGAGGAATAAGTCTTAGACATGGAGGCGGGCCGGGTTGCGTAGACCCGGCCCCTGAGTGGCCGCTGTCGCCGGTCATCGTTTGTCGCTTATCGCGCCGCGCTGCGGCCCATCCCCATGGAAATTCTTCTCGATCCCAATGTCTGGATCGCCTTTGCGATGCTGACCGCCCTGGAAATCGTCCTGGGCATCGACAACATCATTTTCATTTCCATCCTGGTCGGGCGCCTGCCGCCGGAGGTACGCGACAAGGCGCGTCGCATCGGGCTAGGCTTTGCGATGGTGTCGCGACTGGCCTTGCTGTTCGCGCTGAGCTGGATCATGGGTCTGACGGCAGACCTGTTCCAAGTCGCCGGCATGGGCATCAGCGGTCGGGATCTGGTCTTGCTGTTTGGCGGCCTGTTCCTGCTCTACAAGGCTTCCCATGAAATCTTTGTAGAGGTCGAGGCGAAGGACGAGAAGGCGCCGCCGCCGTCAGATGCCGCAGCCATGAAGGACTCAGGAAGTCGATTGTTCTGGGCGGTGATCGGCCAGATTGCGGTCATCGATATCGTGTTCTCGCTGGACTCCGTAATCACCGCCGTCGGCATGGTCGACACCATAGGCGTCATGGTCGCCGCTGTCATTGTCTCAGTGGGAGTGATGCTGGTGGCGGCAAAGCCCATTGGCGATTTCGTCGACCGCCATGCGTCGGTCAAAGTATTGGCGCTGGCGTTCCTGGTGATGGTGGGTATGGCGCTCACCGCCGAAGCTTTTGACCAGGAAGTGCCCAAGGGCTACATCTACGCGGCGATGTCGTTCTCACTCGCGGTGGAATCCCTCAATATCCGGGCTCGCGCACGGCGAATGCTGAAGGCACAGGAGGCCGGAGGAGGGGCTTGAGGCCCAAACCCGTATGGGTCTCGACCCTAGCCTGATGGCCTCTCCCATGACGCGGGCAGTCCTTATGCGGCATACGCTCCATACCCGAATTCCAACCCATGCCGGTGCGATGAGCGCGCGGAATGCTCACGAAGCACTTCCACACACCCGCAACACATCCCCTCTATACGCCTCCAGCATCTTCGCCCCCATGCCGCCAATCCCCTCCAGGTCTGCGAGCGTTGCCGGGCAGCGCTCGGCAATGGCGGCCAGGGTGGCGTTGTGGAATATCACATAGGCGGGCAGGCCGTGTTCGCGGGCCACTTCGGCGCGCCAGGCTTTGAGGTTGATGAAGCGAACTTGCGCGGCCTGGTCCAGCGCAGCGGCGGCCGGGGGCAAGGTGCCGGCGGGGCTGTGGCGGCGTTTGCGCTCGCCGGGGGCAGCGGCCACGGCGAGCGCAGGCGCACCGGGACTTCGCCGCGCAGCACCGCGCGCGAGGCGTCGGTGAGCGCCAGGGTTTCAAAGCTGCGGCCGTTGTCGAGATGCACCTTCTCCAGGCCCACCGCGCCGGTGGCGACGAGCTGGCGCAGCACGTCCATCAAATGGACAGCGCCGAAGCCAATGTGGCTGGCCTGCTGCACGCGGTAAATGGTGGAGAGCAGCTTGCGGGCCGCGTCCGTCGCATCCCACACCGCGGGTGGGTTCAAGCAGTTGTCGCAGTTGCCACAAGGTTCAGACGCTTCATCAAAGTACGCCAGCAGCCGCACGCGGCGGCAGTCGGTGGCTTCGGCTAGGGCCAGCAGGGCGTCGAGCTTGCCGCGCAGCGCGGCCTTGAATTCGGCGCCGGCCGGGCTCTCGTCGATCATGCGGCGCTGGTTGACGACGTCGTTCAGACCGTAGGCCATCCAGGCGTCGGCGGGCTGGCCGTGCCCCCGGTGGTAGCCGTCTCCACGGCCCTGGCCGCGAGCCACGGCCTGCTGATCCGCAATCGTGGGGCGTTCGAAGGTGCGCGCAAGCTGCAGGCCGTCATCTTCGACAAAACCGGCACGCTCACAGAGGGGCGCTTTGGCGTCACCGACACTTTGCTGCTGCCCCAGGACATTGACGAAGAGACGCCGCGCAAGTACGCGGCCTCGGTGGATGCCAATTCCGAACACCCCATCGCCACAGCCATCGCCGCGTCATCGGACGCGAAGCTGGCCGTCCTGAACTTCAAGAGCATCCCCAGCAAGGGCGCCGAGGGTAAGGTTGATGGCCGGGAGGTCAAGGTCGTCAGCCCGGGCTACTTGCGCGAGCAGCACATTGATCACGCGGACAAGCGCATCGAACCCCTGCAGGCGCAAGGCAAGACGGTCGTGTTTATCCTTATCGACGGACAGTTGAAGGGCGCCATCGCCTTGGCCGACAGCGTGCGCCCTGAGGCCAAGCAGGCCATCGAAGCGCTGAAGGCACTGAACATCCGCTGCATGATGCTCACCGGCGACAACCAGGCGACGGCCAAGTGGGTGTCGGACCAGGTCGGGCTGGACGAATACTTCGCCGAAGTGCTGCCGCAGGACAAGGCCGCCAAGGTCAAGGAGGTCCAGGCGCGCGGCGTGTTGGTCGCCATGACCGGCGACGGCGTGAACGACGCGCCGGCCCTGGCGCAGGCCGATGTCGACATTGCCATCGGTGCTGGGTCCGACGTGGCGGTGGAAACCGCCGACATCGTTCTGGTGCGCAGCAACCCACAGGATGTCGTGGCCATCGTCGAGTTGTCCCGCGCCACCTATCGCAAGATGATCCAGAACCTCTTCTGGGCCACGGGCTACAACGTCGTTGCCATTCCGCTGGCAGCCGGCGCGCTCTACGCCTGGGGCGTGGTGCTGTCGCCGGCCCTGGGCGCGGCACTGATGGCGGCGAGCACGGTGATCGTGGCCGTCAACGCACGGCTGCTACGACTGAAGAAGTGACAAGTCGGCCCATATCCGCCATGGCCGGCGGGAGGGGGGGAGCCCCGCTCACTTTGCCAGCTGCCTGCGAATGGCCTGCAACTCGCGCTTGCGTGCTGCGCTGACCACCGGGTAGCGCAACTTCAGGCTTTCCATTGCATTGAGCACAATCTGCGACACGATCAGCCGCGCATTGTCCTTGTCGTCGGCCGGCACGATGAACCAGGGCGAATCGGCCGTGCTGGTGGCGCTCAGGGCCTGGCCATAGGCTTGCATGTAGGCGCCCCAGAACTCGCGCTCGGCGATGTCGGCCTGGCTGAACTTCCAGTTCTTGTCGGGCTCGTCGATGCGCGCCAGCAGGCGCTTGCGCTGCTCTTCCTTCGACAGGTGCAGGAACACCTTGACGATGCGCGTGCCGTTGGCATGCAAATGCCTTTCCAGGTCGACGATCGAGCGGTAGCGGCCATGCCATACGGATTCGCCGGCAGCCGCATCGGGCAGGCCCTCGCTGTGCAGGATGCTGCTGTGTACGCGCACGATCAGCACCTCTTCGTAGTAAGAGCGGTTGAAAATGCCGATGCGCCCGCGCTCGGGCAGGTCGCGCGTGGTCCGCCAGAGGAAGTCGTGCTGCAGCTCCTGCGCACTCGGATGCTGGAAGCTGAACACCTGGCAGCCTTGAGGGTTGACGCCCGACATCACGTGGCGGATGGCGCCGTCCTTGCCGGCGGTGTCCATCGCCTGAAAGATCACCAACAGGGCGTGGCGGTTCGAGGCGTAGAGCAGGCGCTGCTGGTCGCTCAACTGATCGACCTGGTCCTGCAGCAGTTTGCGGTACGCCTTCTTCGACTTGCACAGCGGTTTGACCTTCGTGGCCCAAAGGCTGAGATCGACCTCGTCGGCCTCCCGCACCTTGAATGCTTTGACATCGATGTTCATACGGTTTCCTGGTTTGTCGCCGCCACCTGAACGGGAGGACCTTGCAGGCCCAAGTCGGCCACCGTGGCCAGCGAGAGATTGATCATCGCACCAACCCATTTGGCGGTGCTTTGCTGCCAGCGCCGGGCGGGCTGGGCATGGGGCGACACTCACGCGCTGTTCACGCAGGGCAAGCCGGTCGTTTTCGCGTTTTACGGCTACCCCTGGCTGATCCATCGCCTGGCTTACCGGCGCACCAACCACCACAACCTCCACGTGCGTGGCTACAAGGAAGAAGGCACGATCACCACCCCCTTCGACATGACGGTGTTGAACGACCTGGACCGCTTCCACCTCGTCATGGACACCGTCGATCGCTTGCCGCACACTGGCGCTGCGGGCGCCGCCTTGAAGGCCCGACTGGCGGCCAAGCTCGTGGAACACCACCGGTACATCCGCGAACATGGCCAGGATCTGCCGGAAGTGCGCAACTGGCGCTGGAAGGGAGGCAAATCATGACGTTTCCACAGGCTCCATTGATCGCGACGGCGCAGGCCCTGATGGCACCGGGCAAGGGCCTGCTCGCGATGGACGAGAGCGTAAGCACCTGCAACCGGCGCCTGTCCGAAGTGGGCATCGCGCAGACGGAGGAATCCCGTCGCCGCTATCGCGAGCTGCTGGTCACCGCGCCCGGCCTGTCCGAAGCCATCAGTGGTGCCATCCTGTTCGATGCGACCTTGCAGCAGAAGACCGGCGACGGTGTGCCGTTCGTCGATGTTTTGCGCGCCGCCGGCATCGTGGTCGGCATCAAGGTGGACGCCGGTGCGAAGGCCTTGGCAGGCCATGCCGCAGAGCATGTGACCGAAGGTCTGGACGGACTGCGCGAGCGCCTCGCGCGCTATGCATCGCTGGGCGCGCGGTTCGCCAAGTGGCGGGCGGTACGGACCGTTGGCGACGGTTTGCCCAGTCGGGCCTGCATGCTGGTCAACGCACACGCTCTGGCACGCTACGCTGCTCTCTGCCAGGAAGCGCAACTCGTGCCCATCGTCGAGCCCGAGGTGCTGATGGACGGCGGGCACTCGCTGGCGCGGTGCAGCGACGTGACAACCGAGGTGCTGCACCAGGTTTTCGAGCAGCTCCACCGCCAGGAGGTGGCGCTGGAGGGAATGGTGCTCAAGCCGAACATGGTGCTGCCCGGGTTGGCCTGCGAGCTGCCCGCTTCGGTGGACGAAGTCGCCGAAGCCACGCTAAATTGCCTGCGGCGCGCCGTGCCGGCCGCCGTTGCCGGCATCGCGTTCCTGTCCGGTGGCCAGCCGGCCGCGCTGGCAACAGCACGCTTGAATGCCATGCACCAGCAAGCCAACTTGCCCTGGCCACTGACCTTCTCGTTCGGGCGGGCGCTGCAGCAGCCGGCGCTCGGCCTGTGGGCCGGCAGCGATTCAAACCGCGTCGCTGCACAAAGCGCGTTGTTGCACCGCGCACGCTGCAATGGCGCGGCCGCGCGGGGCGCCTGGCGCCCTGCCATGGAGACCGAAGCATTTCCGGCATGAACATCTGTCTGGTCCGCCACGGTGAAACTGCCTGGACGCTCACCGGCCAGCACACCGGTTTGACCGACCTGGGGCTGACCGCCCATGGCGAAGATGAATCGCGCGCCCTGGCGCCACGCCTGCGGGCCCTGGCTTTCACGCGCGTCCTGGTCAGCCCGCGCCTGCGCGCGCGCCAGACCTGTGCGCTCGCCGGCTTCGGGGCAGCCAGCGAGATTGAGCCCGACTTGTCTGAATGGGACTACGGCCGCTACGAAGGCCGGACCTCTGCAGACATCCGCCAGGAGAACCCGGAATGGAACATCTGGCGAGATGGCTGCCCCGGTGGCGAATCGCCCTTGGATGTCAGCGCGCGGGCCGACAGACTCATCTCGCGCCTTGGCACGGTGCAAGGCACGGTAGCACTTTTCTCGCATGGCCAGTTCGGCGCCGCGCTTGCCGTGCGCTGGATCGGGCTGGCCCTGGTCGAAGGCCAGCACTTTGCGCTGCATACGGCCTCGGTAAGCGAGCTGGGCATGGACCCCCATCACCAGGATCGGCACACCATCGAATTGTGGAATGAACACCCCACCCTGTCAGCAGACCCACCACCGGTCTAGCATCTGCACCCCCCACCGACGCTCCAACTTGCAACCCCCTCGGAACGTGTTCAAAGTCCTTTGGGTAGTAGGGCCAAGAATGCCAGATGGATGAATTGCAAGCAGGTATTGGGCCAACGCTCGTACCTCTTCAGTGTGGGGTCCTGGGCAGCGTTACAGCGGGGGCCGGTGACCAGGCAGGTCGTTCGGTTGCTTGGGAATCGATGACAACCAGGTAGCGCCCCGACCATGGGCCCGTGACCCTGTCCTCGCGCAGAACCCAGAACAAGCGGTGCTGGAGCGCGGCAGCCTGTTCATACGCCTGATCAATGAGCCCGTAGAGGTCGATGAACCTGTTCAGCGAGGCGGATATCCGTATGCATCCCTTGGATTGGGCGGTACCCAGGCGGGGCTCCAGAAAATCCGGATCGGTGGCGTGCATTTGCAGGCGCAGGGTGCTGATCGCTCGATTCCCCCACCCTTTGGGCGCGCGCACCCAGCCAAAATCAAAAACCCGGGACCCCTTGGCGCCATATCCACGGATGCCTTGCGCATTGCGGGTGCCTTCGGCACGAAAGTCGAGGTGGACGGGGTCGTGCTCGAACAGGCCCAGCGGGGTGGCGAAGTGTTCAAACCGGCCGGGCAGACCTGTGGATACGGGCGATGCCCCCAGCAGACGCCACGGGTATCCCGCGCCACCCCAGAAGATCAGCATGGCCTGCACATGGGGGTTTCGGTCAACGAGCAAGGTGAACTGCGGAACGTCCAGCCAGCGATGGCCAGCATCAAAAGCCTGTTCAAGCGCGTCCGCGTACCTTGCCTCGTCCGCACGCGTGGGATAGAGCTGAGGCTGCACCGAAATGGAAAACTCATTGGCCAGCGGGATGGCTTGGCCAGCACCGATGGCCCCGGCCGCCTGGCCATCAGGCCCGCTGTCAGCGGCCGCCTGGCAACAGCTCAGCGCCAGGATGCATGACCACCCGACACGCAGGGCAGCCCGCCGCGCCGTACCCGCGCGGGACTGCCTGCCCCCATGGCACGCAGTGAAGGAACCGATGGGCACAGCTTTCATGCGTACCTCCCGCTTGGTGTGGTGTAGACGTATTCCGGCTGGACAGACGCCATTGTTCCCAAATCTGCGGAGGATTTGGATGCTGCTGCGGGAGTTTGGAACAAGAATACCCGCCATCCCCGAAGGGTGGCGGGCCCGATACCGTTCTTCAGGCTTGAGAGATCAGGCCGCCAATGGACGCAGGCTCCCTCTGGTCCGTCTGGGAATGAGGCTCCGGTTGCGCAGCAGGGCCGCATCGTCCACCGGCCGGCGCGTACTGCGCGAGAAGGCCTTAAGCCCGCCCATATCGAGAATTTCGACTTCACGATCGTCCACGTACAACAGCCCCATCGCCGAGAGCGCACCAAAACAACGGCTCACCGTTTCGTGCGCCACGCCCAGGAGGCTGGCAATCTCGCGGCGGCCCATGCGCAAGTGAAACCGCAGTGGCGACTGGCCGCAATCCGCCAGTCGCTTGGAGAGCTGGATCAGGAAGCGGGCCAGGCGCACATCGGACGCCACCGCCGCCAGGATGTCCACAAGCTCACGGCTGCGCGTGAGCGTCAGGCTGCCGGCCTGCTGTAGCGCGAAGGCGAACGGCGGGACGGTTTTGCAGAGCCCCTCGATCTCTCGCCGGGGGACAACAAACACGGTCGACTCGTCCAGCGCGAGGATGGCAATGGGGTGGGATTCCATGCAGAGCGCGTCAAACCCCAATAACTCGCCTCTGATGGCGAACGCGAGAACCTGTTCGTACCCATCCTCATCGGTCCGGAACACCTTGAAAGTCCCCGAACGCACGAAAAAGAGAGCGTCGGCCAGTGCGCCTTGGTGTACCAGACTCGCACCCGCATGGAGCGTGCGCAGGTTCACCTGAACGTTTTCGGCTGCGCCTTGTTGGGCAAACGGCACACCGCACATCTGCAACAGCTCCGCCATGGTCGCAACGGGCAGAGCGGCCGATGCGCCGCTGCGCGGCAGGTGAATTTGGGCGATCGGCCCTGAAATGCTGCTGTTCATCGGGGATTTCCTCCTGATGAGAACGTGAAATATCTAGAATTTTCAGTTTGTGGCCCATGCCACCACCACACAATCGGACTGAGGATTCGAATGCACTCAGAAAATCCGGTTTTGGACCGGGCACTTGTCCGATGAAATATCAGAAAAATCTGATTGGCTGAAAGGCTCAGACCGGCCTACGATGAATGCTTGACAGGAGGTCATGGATGCACAAAGCGGGTTCTCTTGCCGATCCCATGGACATCGACTCGGTCATTCCATCAGGCGCCGTCCAGGGAGCCCTGGATGGCATCGTCGCCATTGATGAGGCGATGCGCATCGTAATGGTCAACCCCTCAGCTCAGCGCATGTTTGGCCGCACGGCCCAGCAACTGCTGGGCCGTGACTTGTCCGAGCTCATTCCCGCCGGAGCGCAGGAGGCCCATGCCGCACATGTGCGGCAATTCATGGCCTCCGAGGTGCCGGAACGCCCCATGCTCGGTCGGGGACAGTTGATGGGTCTGCGCGCCAATGGAGAGAAATTTCCGCTGGAAGCCGCAATCAGCCAGTTGGATGTTTGCGGCGACCTGGGCGGACAGCGCTACTACACCGCACTGCTGCGGGATGCCAGCCATGAGCAGGAGTTGGTCGCCACGATTGCGCAGCTCAACCGGCGGCTGCGCTCGCTGTTCGAACTGCTGCCCGTGGCCGTCTGGGTCACGGAAGGCGAATGGGTGGTCTATTCCAACATAGCCTGTGCAAGGCTTTTTGGGGTGGCGCGGCGCGAGAGCCTGGCCGGGCGCTCCATCTACGAATTTCTTGATCCGGCCATACACGACGCCGTTCGGCACAAGGTGGCGCAGGCACTGAGCACACAGGAAGCTGTGCATTCCATGCACAGCCGGATTACCCGGCTTGATGGATCTTCCCGGGATGTGGAGATGGTGCTCGCCGCGCTGCCGGATCACTCGCGAACCTTGGTGCAGATGGTCCTCTCCGACGTCACGAAGCAATCACAGGAGCGGCGTGACCTGCTGACGTCGCGAAGCACGCTGCGGAATCTGGCCGCGAGCCTGGTCGATGCACGCGAAGAAGAGCGCCGAAACATTGCACGCGAGCTGCACGACGAACTGGGCCAGCGGCTGACGGCCTTGAAGCTGGAACTCTCCGCGCTCGATCAATCCAACGCAGCGTGCATCCCGCCGCAGCGCATGCAGTCCATGATCGAAATGGTGGACGACACCGTGTCCGCAACCCGGCGGATCTCCATGGACTTGCGCCCGCTGATGCTGGACGATCTTGGCCTGCAAGCGGCCATCGAGTGGCTGGCGCAGGAGTTCGAGCGGCGTGCGGGATTGAAGATTGCGCTCAACCTCGATCCGGCCCCGGACCCGATGCATCAGAAGGTCTTGACCGCGCTCTACCGCATCGTGCAGGAAGCCCTGACCAATATCGTGCGGCACTCGGGTGCAGACCACGTGGCGATCGCCATCACCCATACAGGCTCGATGGTCGAGCTCCGTATCGAGGACAACGGCCGGGGGTTTCCCGGCCAGCCGCTGCAGACGCCCAAGGGGTCGTTCGGCCTGATCGGCATTCAGGAGCGGGTGCTCATGATGGGCGGCCAGCTGGACATCGGCAACCAGCCAGATGGCGGCGCGAGGCTGGTCGTGAAGCTGCCCCTTTCTGCGGAGCAGGAGAGCACGGGATATCCCGATGAAGGCAGTTGCGTTTCGGGAGCCCTCGCTTGAGCGAATCGGGGCTCAAGCCCATGCTCAGGCTGCTGCTGGTCGATGACCACACCGTGGTGCGCGAGGGCCTCAAACGCCTCATCTGCCCGTTGGCGGACAAATGGAGCATCACCGAAGCCGGCACCGGCTATCAGGCGCTGGAGCTCCTGCGCCACCAGCCCTTTGATCTAGCGATTGTCGATCTGTCCTTGCCGGGTATGAGCGGGCTGGACCTCATACGACGCATCAAAGGCGAGTACCCGTCCGTGGCGGTTCTGGTGCTGACGATGCACAGCGAAGAGCAGTACGCGATTCGCGCGCTGCAAGCGGGCGCGAACGGCTATGTAACCAAGGACACCGCAGCCACCGATCTGGTGGCTGCGGTGCGGAAAGTAGCGTCGGGCGGGGTGTTCCTGTCTGCGCAACTGGCCGAGCGCATGGTGTTGCAACTCAACGGGCAGCGCCACGTACCCGACATCCAAGTCTTATCGAACCGGGAGCTGGACGTCTTGCAGCGGATCGTCAACGGGCAACGCCCGGTTGAGATCGCCAACGCTTTGAATCTGTCGATCAAGACGGTGAGCACCCACAAAAGGCATGTCCAGGAAAAACTGCGGCTTGACTCCACGGCAGCGCTGGTGCGCTTCGGGTTGGAGCACCGGCTGGGCAGGGAAATCCTAGGCTCCCCCTCGGAGGACGCGGGTGAAGCGTAAAACCGGTCCGGCTGCAAGGACTGCAAGGGCCGTACGCGTCCGCACCGTTCGCTAGCGATAAAAGGGCCGTGAAATGGACAACACAATGCGGGCCATGGTGCTGGAGCAACCCGGTACGCACCTGCGCCTGATGCGCCGTGCGGTGCCACAACCCAGCGCCGGACAGGTCTTGATCGCGGTGGAGGCCTGCGGCGTGTGCCGAACCGACCTGCATCTGGTAGATGGCGAGCTACCGGACGCCGTGCTGCCCATGATCCCCGGCCACGAGATCGTGGGCCGCATCGCTGCGCTGGGAGAAGGCGTGCAGACCTGGCAGACCGGGCAGCGCGTGGGCGTGCCCTGGCTGGGCTGGACCTGCGGCGCTTGCCGCTTCTGCCGCTCCGGGCGAGAAAATCTGTGCGAACGTGCACGCTTTACCGGTTACCAGATTCCAGGCGGCTATGCGGAGTACACCGTGGCCGATGCGCGCTACTGCTTCGCACTGCCCGATGGGCCCGCGCCCGAATGCCTGGCCCCACTGCTGTGCGCGGGGCTGATCGGTTACCGCGCACTGCGCATGGCGGGCGACGCACGGCGGCTTGGGGTGTATGGCTTTGGCGCGGCGGCCCACCTGGTCACCCAGGTGGCGCGGCGTCAGGGGCACGAGGTCTACGCGCTGACGCGCCCAGGCGACACCGGCAGCCAGGCGTTCGCGCGCAGCCTGGGAGCATCCTGGGCCGGGGGCTCAGACGAATCACCCCCGCAGCCGCTGGACGCTGTGCTGATTTTTGCGCCTGTGGGCGAGCTGGTTCCGGCTGCGCTGCGGCATGTAGACCCCGGTGGCTGCGTGGTGTGTGCCGGTATCCACATGAGCGACATTCCGTCGTTTCCCTACGCCTGGCTCTGGGGAGAACGATCGCTGCGGTCGGTAGCCAACCTGACGCGCTGCGACGGCGACGAATTCTTCGAACTGGTGCGGCATGCGCCGCTGCAGACGGCTGTGCATGTGTTTGCATTGGAGCAGGCCAACGAGGCGCTGGACAAGTTGCGCCATGGCGCATTCCAGGGTGCGGCCGTGTTGCGCATGGCCGCGCCCACCTGAACGACGGCACCGGTCAGGACTTGAGCAGCCTGATCACCTCCTCATCCTCGATCTGGTGAAAATCGCGGTAGAACTGGCCGACAGCCTGAAAATCATCAGGAACCTGCAGGCAGACCATCTCGTCTGCAAGCGGCCGGATCCGCTCCAGCGCTTCGCGCGAGGCAACGGGCACAGCGCAGACCAGGCGGGCTGGACGGTGTTGGCGCACGCTGTGCAGGGCAGCCGTCATGGTCGCGCCGGTAGCCAAACCGTCGTCCACCACGATCACGACCCGGCCGGCCGGATCGATGGGGGTGCGCAGCGGTGAATACATCGCACGTCGCGCTTGAAGCACCTGGAGCTGCCGACGCTTTTCCGCGTCGATGTACCGGGAGTCGGCGCCCATCGCTGCCGCGTAGGGCGCAATGGTGCACCAGCCGTTTTCGTCAATGGCACCGATGGCGAGTTCGGGTTGGTAGGGTGCCTGCAGCTTGCGCACCAGCACCACGTCAAAGTCCCCCTCCAGAAGGTCCGCCAACCTCCTGCCCATGGGCACGGCACCACGGGGAATGGCAAGCACCAACGGCGACTGGCGCCGATAGGTGTCCAAGCGAGTGGCCAGCTGGCAGGCGGCATCTTCACGGTTCTTGAACATGGCGACCCCATTTATGCCATGCGAAGCACAGGCGATGGTTGCAGCAGCTGAACGCTGAAATCTGGCTCATAGGGTGGCACATGGCATTCGACAATGTCGGTCGGCGCAACCTCCAAGCGCAGTCCCACCACGTCAGCGTGCAGTGGCAGCGTGGTCACGCAGCGGTCGGCCAGTACGGCAATACGGATCGCCACTGGACGCTTGCGGGTCAGCCAGTCCACCACTTTCAGTACGGAATGGCCGGTGTACAGCACGTCATCCACCACGAGCAAGATGTGGTGGCTCAGGTCGAGCGCCGCATGGCGCGGGTCTTCGCCCAACTGCGTATCGGGAAACAGCAGCGTGAGGTCGTCGGCATAACGCTTGACCGACAGATCCAGCCGCAGTGGAGGAGCCAGGCCATGGTGCAGCACCAGGCGCTGGGTCAGGCGGTCGGCCAGCGGCGCGCCCCTGCGCAACACCCCCACCAGCGCCACCCGGTCGTGGCCCTGCAGCAGGCTTACCGCCTGCTGCGCCATGCGGTCCATCACGGCATCAAGGCTGGCCGTGTCATAGAGACAAGTTCGAGAACCTGAGACGGTATTCATAGCAGATCATGGAATATGACAAGTCTTGGCGGTGCCGTCGCGCGCATCATTCAGGCGTGGGCAGGTGTCCCAAGAACCACTCAGCGGCGAGGGCCGCCACACTCTCCAGTGCTCCGGATTCTTCGAACAGATGGCCGGCCCCAGGAACCACTTCCAGGCGTTTGGTGCACCGCAGCTGACGCAGCGCCGACCGGTTAAGTTCCAGCACCTCCGTGTCATCTCCCCCCACGATCAGCAGTGTTGGTGCTTGCACCCGCGACAGGTAACCTTGGGCCAGATCGGGGCGTCCGCCGCGGCAAACCACCGCAGCGATAGCCTGAGGCCACTTCGCTGCTGCCACCAAAGCGGCCGCTGCACCCGTGCTGGCGCCAAAGAGACACAACGGCAGGCTCCCGAGGTCCTGGCGTTGGCTGGCCCACTGCATGGCCTGCTCCATCCGTTGGCCGAGCAGCGGGACGTCAAAGACCTTTCGCCGATCCTGCGCTTCGTCTGGGGTCAGCAGGTCGAACAGCAAAGTGGCCATACCTTCCCGCTGCAGCATGCGGGCCACCCAGCGGTTGCGCTCGCTCAGGCGGCTGCTGCCGCTGCCATGCGCGAACAGCACCAACGCACGGGCCTGGGTCGGAACGGCCAGATCACCCTGGAGCGAACTCTCCTGCAGAACCACGGGCTCAATGGCGACCGTCATGCCATATCTCCCGCCTGCCCGCCGCAAGCCACCCCATGTCCGGCGGGTGCATGGGTGACAGGGCGCTGGCGGTCAGGCCGTTGGTGCGCGCCCCTGTTCTCGAACCAATGCTCCAGTTTCACCGACTTGGCCGCGAGGACACCGGAGTCGGTGATCTGCGGCCAGCCATGGTCGCGGTCCAGGATCACGGTGCGTCCACGCGGGCCAAGCGCCACCTGCGTGGCCTCGGCCAAGGCATCGAGACCGCAGCGAATCCTGCCGTGGACCTCATCGCGAAAGAACAGTTGGTTGGCGGTCATGGGCTATCTCCTCGTCGAAGGCACGTAGCTTGAATCAGGGTCGATTTTTGTCCGATTTGGGCGCCGTCCATTGAGCATGCGCAACCGTTGCAGGAACCGCGCGCGATGGGTTGCGGTCATGGGCCCAACGCAGCAATGCCGCACCCTGAGCCAATATGCCGCAGCGCGTGGCCATGTCCGGCGCGAGCTTGGCTGCCTTGGCTGATCGTCGGCGGCGCTGACCGGCAGCGGGCCGCCGAGGGGCATCGCCCTCCATGGCATGGCAGATCGTTGTCCATTTCATGGGACAAGACCGTATCCGGTTCAGATGGCTTTGGTGGCTTCGATTGAGCAGACTCAATGGGTCAACCTCGGTCGTCAATAAGCTGTGCAAAGGAGTGCGGTGTCCCTGTTTCTGCAATGGGGCATCGTCCATCCCCTTTGTTTCCGATAAGGAGAGAGCCATGCAAGCCGGCAAGGAAACAGAACTCTGGATGTTCGAGAAAATGCTGGAGATCCGCCACTTCGAGGAGACCATGGCGACGGTCTACCTGGAGGGCAAATTGCCGCCGCACATTCAGCAAGGGCTGGCATTTGACATCGGTTCCGGCCCGGTGCCGGGAGAGATGCACCTCGCCGCCGGACAGGAGCCGGTCGCGGTGGGCGTATGCGCGCATCTGATGCAGACCGACACGGTGGTGGGCACGCACCGGCCGCACCACTTTGCCATCGCCAAAGGGGTCTCGCTCAACGCGATGGCGGCGGAG